>ERZ772990.2-NODE-2-length-185481-cov-8.06504_pt1 | contig 185481 bp, 139 predicted proteins | sample MGYA00511674_ERZ772990 | MGnify/ENA primary metagenome ERZ772990 (study PRJEB29015, sample SAMEA2738045) | human oral metagenome | biome: human oral; feature: human-associated habitat; material: saliva | place: China | collected 2233 ...
AAGGTTCCCGGCGCCCATATTTTTTAAAAATTTTTCGGGGAAGTGTTTACCTCTTGAATAGGGTTCATGTTTGCCGTAAAGTAACCCACAATACGTTATACACGTGTTGCACACTACTTGTTTTTGAGAAGTTTTCACCAATGATGGTGCGCCATCAGCTCGTCACCGGCGTAGCGAGCGAACCCCAACGTGAAAGGTGGTTCCCATGTTCTTCGATATTTCTCTGATTCCGCTGGCGGTTTTGGTCATTGTGGGCCAGCTGAAAAAAGCACCACCAAGGTTGCTAAACGACCCTGGCTATCAGAAGGAGAGGGAGCAGGTGCGAAAGCACCGGCGCATCCTGGATGTGCTCGGCGTGAGTTTTGCTCTTGCCCTGATGATTATTCAGTGGGGTAACGCCTCGTTCTCGCTTGCTTTTCATGCGTTCGTTATTTGGTTGGTTCCCAGTCAGCTGTATGATCTCTGGCAGAAGTTCAATGTGCCGCGTGGGGTACTCTTCGCGTGTGCTGTCGCGCTAATCATTATTGAGTTTGGGTTGGCGCTCCTACCCTAACCTGAGCCGTATAACAGTTGTGGCGGTGACCGAACAACGGTCACCGCCACAACTATTTATAAGATGAAACAGGGTTAGATTAGACAGGGTTGTCCGGGCTGGGCAGAGTTACCACCTCAGACCAGCGAGTATCCTTAGCGGCCGCACGGTTCGCGTCGCTCTTCTGCTTCACATCGGCAGGTGCCTGCTGTGCCCACAACTCAAAAGCAACAATGTAGTTCTCAGGGTAGTTTGCCGCGAGCAGCTCCTGTCGGGTCGGGAAGTACTCCTTACCCTCTCGAATATCGGCGTAGTTGCTTGCCTTGTAGGGGTCTGCGCTCTGGATGTCAGCGCGCGGGCCGGAGGTCACCTTTCCACTTGCCACGTTATTGTCATCGATAGCGCGCACCCATGCGGCGGCGTAGGCGTGATCAGCCTTGTTCTTCTCGTACAGTGCCAGGCACTCGGCTCCTGCTGATTCAGCTTCGGCACGGGTGGGGAAGTTCGCCTGGTTGCGCACAACATGCCGCGCAGAGACGTAGGAGGGGAGTGCTGTTCCGCGGTCGGCGCTGATAGCTTCCTGCTGCTTGAGAGTTTGAGCTTTCGCGGCTTCGTCAGGTTCAAGGCAGGGGGTAGACGTCTTCTTCGCCGCGGAAGAGGAGGCGGACCCGGTGGTGCTTGAAGCTGACGGGGAAGAAGCCACGGTCGTGTTCGAGGGTGCGGGAGTGTTTGATGCCGTGCTGGTGGAGCTACCGCAGGAGGCAAGCAGCAAGGGAAGAATCGCCAACGCGGCACCGCGTCGTAGACCGCCGGAACGGAACGAAAGAAAAACAGGGGTGTGGGTCATGAGACCACCTCACAAGAGGGATGGAATGATATATTGCGTCTAAACATACCCCAATATTTGATATGTGGTCAATGGAAAATACCATCTTACTTTTAAAACCAACACTCTAGACGCAAGGTGTGCTACCCAGTAGTCTTAAAGCTCTGACCTGCTTAAATATGAGGTAGATAGGGTAAGGGTGCGGAGGCTTTGCAGGTCGCCTACCTATCCCAGTATTGGCTTTTGGGCTTAGTGGGTAAGAAAAACAACATTGAGGCTATGCGTTCGGTGTTGTACTACTAGCATTTTATGCTCTTGAAAGGAAATGACATCATGAATTCTACTTATAAGATGTTCGCCGTAAATGAGAAAATAATTTTGTATATCTTGTTTCTCATTGTATTGCAATTTTTCTATATTTTCCCAACTAGCCTGTATATAGATTTCTATAGATTTGTATCGCCATGTGATAGGTGGCAAAGTGCATATTTCGACTATATACCCTTCTTTGTGGTGGGAGTTGTATCAGCTAGCTTATGGCAGACTTTTAGTATGTGGCTGGGTGTAAAGCTTCGTATAGGAATTTTTTGGATCGCATCGCTATATTTAGTTTTTAAAATGTATGGGACTTATGAAATTTTAAAAGGCAATATCTTAAGTTCATGTAAAGTCCCTACAGAATATATGCATGGAATATTGTGGCCATATGATCTACAGGCATTCATTCTCTGGGGTCCCGATATTATCTCATGCGTTATTTTTATAGCAGTTTTTATTGCATGTTCTAAGCGTAGCTACTGGATACCAACCCTCGCAGCTATAGCCGCATTTGTTGTGCAGTGCGTCATCTTGGTACTGCTCTGGGAATACGTTAGGGGACTTATCTATTTCCTCCTGCAGTAGCGTTGGGCTGTTGAGGCGCAGGCTTTTACGGAACTGGAGGTTGCGTCATGGGCACCCTGACCGTGGCGCCCTGACCGTGCTCCTCAGGGCATGTTGGCTTCCGCTGATTATCAGGCAAATAGCAATATCTGATGCTGGTGTTTTAGTGCCATGTTTGCTTCAAGAGCCCGGTGGCTTCCGTGTTTACGCAAATCAAGGTGCTGAACAAGCTTGTGTGTCGATTGTCTTCCGAGGTGTTGGATTTTAAAAAATAAACATAATTTTCTCTTGACCATGTATCAAAACTGCCCGTATAGTGAGGGTCAATTCGGTATGTTCCAGCCCACAATGAGGTGACATCATGACCCTGAATTCCAGGACCTCGAACCCCCGCTATAACGCACTGCGATACGGCGCCGCTCTCTTAACCCTGCCCCTGTTCCTTGCCGCCTGCGGCGGTGCAAACACCGCGGCAAGCAGCACCTCCTCACCCTCCACGGCGAGCGCCTCAGCAACGGCAAGCACCACGCCCACCGTCAGCTGCTCCTCATACTCCGCCGAAGCTCTCGCATCCGCAGAAGCCGCCAAGCCCGTCCCGCGCACCGACGAACAATACCCCGCGTACATCCAGTACCGGAACATCCTCGCAGACGGCGCCCACATCATTGAGCCCAGCGAAATCGACAGCAAGTGCCACGCCGCACTCCAAGCAGGGCGGAGCACCCTCCCCGAATACGTTCAAAACATCGATGCCTACAACGCCCGCCCCAGCGTCGGACTCGCCGATCCCTTCGCCGGTAGCGAGTACCGAGACATCAAGGACCGCAACGAATTCATCCCCCACCGCGCAGACCTGGAAGAAGCCGCCTACCCCGAGATGATTATCCGTCTCTACGAAAAGTGGTACGAGGCAGCCCCCGCAGACATCAAGACGCTCAGCGACGGCAACCGTGCACGATTCCTCGCCACGAGCGCCTACCAGCAGTGGAAGGCCCAGCCCCAAACCCCCAGCAGCTCCCGCCCATAAGTCCACTCACGCATAAGCCCACGCAAAAAGAGTTGTGGCGGTGACCGCCAACGGTCACCGCCACAACTCTTTAACAGGTCTACAACGGGCCTCGGGGGAGGGGCTACTTGCCCTTCACCTCGCGTGCCAGAGCCAGCAGCTCCTCATGCACCGTCGTATCGCCCGTAACCTCCGGGTGGAAAGAAATACCAATCAGGTTGCCCGAACGCACACCCACAATCTTCCCCTCATGACGAGCCGTCACCTGCACACCCTCACCAGTGCCGGTCACAATCGGCGCACGAATAAACGCCGTATCAATAACCACCTCATCACCGGCAGGGGTCAGCCACGGCAGGCGCACCTCCGCAGAATCAACCTGCGAACCAAAAGCGTTACGACCCACCGAAACATCCAAAACACCCAGCGACTGCTGACCCGGCGCCGGATCATCAATACGCTCCGACAACATAATCAGGCCAGCACACGTACCCAGAGTCGGCATGCCCGAAGAAATCGCCTCAATCAGCGGCTCACGCACACCAAAAATGCGGGTCAGACGGTCAATCGTCGACGACTCACCACCCGGCAAAACCAGCGCGTCCAGACCCTCAAGCTGCTCACCGGTACGCACCCAACGCACCTGCGCGCCCAGGGACTCCAGCATCTCCGCATGCTCACTCACGCCGCCCTGCAACGCCAAAACACCAACCGTCAAACCCTCACCCGGCAAAACACCGGTAGGCTGAACCTTCTCAACCATCACCGCTCCCTTCACAAAACAACAAACACAACAAACACAAGGAGGGTGGGACCCGCCTCAGCGAACCCCACCCCCTCATCAAACACTCACCCCGAATGCGGGGTGCGCGCACGAATTACCAGCCGCGCTCCGCCAGGCGGTGCGGTGCCGGAATGTCAGCAACGTTAATGCCGACCATAGCCTCACCCAGGCCGCGAGAAGCCTCAGCAACCTTCTCCGGGTCATTGTAGAAAGCAGTAGCCTTCACAATAGCCTTCGCACGAGCAACCGGGTCGCCCGACTTGAAAATACCGGAACCAACGAACACGCCGTCAGCGCCCAGCTGCATCATCATCGCAGCGTCAGCGGGGGTAGCCACACCACCAGCGGTGAACATCACCACGGGCAGCTTACCGGTCTGAGCAACCTCACGAACCAGCTCGTACGGTGCAGCCAGTTCCTTAGCCTTCACGTACAGCTCATCGGGCATGGTGTTGTACAGGCCCTGCAGCTCAGCAATCTGACGCTTAATGGTGCGGATGTGCTTGGTAGCCTCAGAGACGTCACCGGTGCCAGCCTCGCCCTTCGAACGGATCATAGCGGCACCCTCAGTGATGCGGCGCAGAGCCTCACCCAGGTTGGTAGCACCGCACACGAAAGGCACCTTGAACTGGTGCTTATCAATGTGGTTCACGTAGTCAGCGGGGGAAAGAACCTCAGACTCGTCAATGTAGTCGACCTTCAGGGTCTCCAGGATCTGAGCCTCAACGAAGTGGCCGATGCGTGCCTTCGCCATGACCGGGATCGAAACAGCATCAATGATGCCCTCAATCATGTCCGGGTCAGACATACGAGCCACGCCACCCTGCGCACGAATATCCGCGGGAACGCGCTCGAGAGCCATGACGGCAACAGCGCCAGCATCTTCAGCGATCTTAGCCTGTTCGGGGGTGACGACGTCCATGATGACGCCGCCCTTGAGCATGTCGGCCAGGCCGCGCTTAACAAGCGGGCTGCCGGTTACGGTGTTGTTATCAGTCATGACCTTATCTTCTCACGTTCTGAGTGTTCGCGCGCACTCACAGGGGCGGATTTTCTGTTCTCTGACACAGTACGACCCCAAGTTCACGTCAGAACGACACAAAACGTCATGAAAAGCGGTCAGGGTAGGGCGGTTCATGGGCTGAGCAGGCCCGGCTGAGCAGACCCGCCGGATGCACGCAGGTCGCCTCCCATAAACTCACATCCCGAGCGGCCATAAGGCAAGGTTTTGCTCAGGGTAAACATCCACCCACCCGCACTGAACAACGGTAAAGTATAGAAGCTACGCCCGCACTCGTCCCCACGCGGAAGCCTCACGGCCCAGGGAACGAGCAAAACATTTTGGGCACCCTGGCACCCGCACACTCGCGGACATCAGCCGTCTATCAGACGCACACCATGAACCAGCCGCCACATCCAAAAGGAACACACCAAATTGCTTGAAGTCATCATTGCCCTATCGCTGGCAATTCTTCTGGGTAATATCCTCGCCCATAAAATACGGATAACCCCCGCCATTGTGCTGATATTCATTGGCCTGGCTATCGGCATTATGCCCGCCCACGAACTGCACGAAGTTCAGAGTATCGGCCTGCCGCCGCACGTCATCCTCGAAATCTTCCTGCCCATCATGCTCTTCTGGGAAGCCCGCAACACCTCATGGCGTGAAGCGCGCGCCCGTCTGCGCGGCATCCTGCTCTCGGGCACGGTGCTCGTAATTCTCACGGCGTTCGTTATCGCTTGGGTGATTCACACATTTATGGGCGTCTTCATCTGGCCTGTGGCGCTGATTATCGGTGTGGCGCTCGCCCCCACCGATGCTGTGGCCGTGGCAACGCTTAACGGCAAACTCCCCAAATCTTCCATCACCACCCTCAAAGCGGAAGCACTCATTAACGACGGCACCACCCTAGTTCTTTTCGCACTCGCCCTGCAGCTTGCGGGCGGTCATGAACTTGCTCTGGGGAACGCATCCGGAATGTTCTTCTTCTCGTTCCTGATTGGAACTCTCGTTGGCCTGGCCGTCGGATGGGGTGTAGATAAGCTGCGTGCGCACATCGGCAACCCCATGAACTTCAGCGTGTTCATGTTTACCGTGCCGTTTATTGCTTTCTTCCTGGCTGAAGAGATCGAGCCTTTTGAGGGCATGAAAGGTTCCGGAGTGGTAGCTGTGGTGGTCGCCGCTTTCTACCTGACCTATCGCGGACCGGATACCATCAAACCCCAAAACCGTTTCTACGGACTGCCCATCTGGGCGTTCGTCACCTATGTCATGAACGGTGCGCTCTTCGTGCTCGTGGGTGTTCAGCTGCCCAGCGCCACAGCGCCTGTGGATGATGTTCTTCGTGAATACAACTATGCGTGGGCTTTGACGTTCGCCGTGATTGTGGTGGCATGGCTTGTTTCCATTGCGGCGCGTTTTATTTTCCTGCACGTCTCGATCGGTATTATTCGTGCCCTTGACCGTTCAGAAAAGCAGAAGCAGCTGCGCACAACTTTCCGTGGCCGTGTAGTGAGTACCTTTGCGGGACTGCGCGGCGGTGTTTCCCTCGCGGTGGCTCTCTCCGTGCCGACTGATGTTCCCGCGCGTGACTTTATTATCTTTGTTGTTGCGGGCGTGGTTCTGCTGTCGATGGTGGTTCAGGGGATGCTCCTGCCGCTCGTTATTAGGTGGGCGAAAATTCCGGTTGATACCACCGAAGAAGATGAGATTAATGAAGCAATCCGCACGATCATTGCCGAGTCCTTCGACTCTGTGGCTGAGATCGGCCAGGAAATTGGTGCACCACAGTGGATTATCGACCGCATTGCCGACGAACAGATGTACAACGCGAGTATACACCGCAACCTGCACGCCGTTCGTAAAGACGGTGCGAATGCGCCGGAAGAAGCCCGCCGCATTATTGAAGCGGGCGACCTTGAGAAAGAGCTGCGCCTGCGGCATTTGGAGAAGCAACGCAGCGTGCTCAAGCGCCTGCGTAATGAGCGCATAATCGACACGAATGTGCTCCACGCGATTCAGGAAATCCTGGATATTGAGGAGGTTCGCGTGCTTGGTCCGGTTGAACTCGAATAGCTCACACTCCTACATGCGATACGTATGAGGCGAGGCGCCCCACCCCGGACAGCGGGGGAAGGGTGCCTCGTTACCTTTTATGTCCAAACCTCTAGACCCACCCCTACGTGGAGACGGTACAATACACTAGCCCGTTTTTCGCGCGGATCGTGCTTTTTGCCGCGTCATTCACCGCGCACCGGGCACAACACAGACCAGAACCACAGGAATCTATGACACCTCAGCAGACTGAAAACACCGCACCCGAAAACGGTGCCTCTGAAAACACCGCACCCAACAACGGTGCACCCGCCGCAGGACACGGCCCGCACGGCCCTCAGGGTCCCCATGGCGCAAGCGAAGACCCGCAGAACATCTACCTGCTCAAAGACGCCCCCATCCTCAAGGCGCTCCTCTCCCTCGGCGTGCCCATGGCGCTCGGCCTCGCCATCACCAGCATCTACAATGTGGTGAACTCCTACTTCGTCGGCCACTACGGTAGCGTTGAAGAGCTCGCCGCCACCGGCTACGGTGTGCCCGTCTTCGGCGTCATCATGGCAATCGCGGGCCTGTTCGGTCTGGGTGCCTCCACCCTCGCCTCCCGCAAGCTCGGTGAGGGCCAGCCCGCCCACGAAATCCACCGCGTCACCTCCTTCGCACTCTACTCGGCACTCGGTGTAGGCACTATCGCCGCCATTATCGGTTTCATCCTCGCCGACCCGATTACCGGCATCATGGGCGCCTCCGGCGGCTCCTACGAACCGACCCGCATCTACGTGCACCTCATGTTCCTCGGAGCGCCCCTCGCCATTGGCATGTTCACCCTCGAACAGCTGGTCCGTTCCGAGGGCTACGCCAAGCAGTCCATGTACGGCATTATTGTCGGCACCGTCGTCACCTGCATCTTCGACGTGCTGTTCATTGCCATCATGGGCATGGGCGTCGCCGGTTCCGGCTGGGCGATGCTACTGGCCAACGGTGCGTCCATGCTGTACTACCTGCTGTTCCTGATGCGCAAGAGCGAGAACTTCTCCGCGAACATCCGCGACTTCTCCCTCGACCCCGCCATCATTAAGCCCGTGGTTGCGGTCGGTGCCGCTGAGCTCATTCAGAGCCTCAACCTGATCTTCGCCGCCCTGCTGCTGAACAACCTCGCCGCCTCCTACGGTGACGACACCGTGGCGGCGTTTGGCCTGGCAATGCGCCTGAACATGGTGCCCGAAATGCTGTGTATGGGCCTGTGCATGGGCGGTATCCCGCTGTACGCCTACGCGTACGGTGCCCGCAACGGCGCCCGCGTGAAGCAGGCGCTGCGCACCGCAACGATCCTGTCGGTTATTACCTCCGCGGCCATCACCATTCCGGTGCTGATTTTCCGCCGCGAACTGCTCGCCGTGGTTGGTGATGAGCGCCTGGTCTCCACCGGCGAAGAGGTCCTGGTCGCGCTGATGCTCGCCGCCGTGTTCAACGCGGTCAGCATCGTGTTTGTGTCCTGGTTCCAGGCGGCCGGTAAGGGCGGCCCGGCAATGCTGATGACCCTCGGCATTGCGCTGCTGTTCTTCCCCGCCGTGTACTTCGGCAACATGTGGTTCGGATTTAAGGGCCTGACCTGGGCGTTCCCTTTCACCCAGGTGCTCGCCTGCGCGCTGGGCCTGGTGCTGTTCCTCGCCACGGGCGGCTCGAAGGTGCCCCCGGCTGAGCCTGAGGTTGAAGCTGAAGGTTCTGAGGAATCAGACGCTCAGGCTACCCAGGTTTCCGTTGCACAGCCCGAACAGAAGGCATAGCCCTCGGTCTGCAAAAACATAGCAAAAGCCCCGGCTCCATCAAAGGAGCTGGGGCTTTTGCGTTGGTTTCTACGCTAGTGGATGCGCTAGTTCTTCCACCTAGTTCTTCCACCACGAATCAAAAATCGTCACCGGGGTAGTGCGCTTATGGCGGCTACGCAGGTAAATCTGCTCCAGCCTCTGCGCTGCCGCCTCGTCGATTTCCTTACCCTCCAGGTAGTCGTCAATCTGCGGGTAAGTCAGACCCAGCTCATCCTCATCGGTGCGGCCGGGCACGCCGTCCAGCAGGTCAGCTGTCGGAGGCTTAGCCCACAGACGCTCAGAGGCACCCAAAACACGCAGCAGCAGCTGGTTCTGGCGCTTATTCAGGCCGTACAGCGGCAGCAGGTCCGCGCCGCCATCACCGAACTTCGTGAAGAAGCCGGTAATGGACTCCGCCGCGTGGTCGGTGCCGACCACCAGGTAGCCGGGGCCGCCAGCAACCGCGTACTGGGCGATCATGCGGGCGCGCGCCTTCACATTGCCCTTGTTGAAGTCGCTGATCTGCTCACCGGTCGCGGCAGTGTAGGCGCTGTCGAAGCCATCCACGGCTTCGGCAATGTTGAAGGTCAGGGAGCGGGTGGGCTGGATGAAACGCAGCGCCTCCTGCGCGTCCTCTTCGTCGTGCTGCACACGGTAGGGCAGGCGCACCGCCACGAACTCGGTAGTGCGGCCACGCTCATTGAGGCGGTCCACCGCCAGCTGGCAGAGGCGACCCGCCAGGGTGGAGTCAATGCCGCCGCTGATGCCCAGTACCAGGCCGCGACTTCCGGTGGCTTCCAGGTAGTCGCAGATGAACTGGATGCGGCGCTCCACTTCTTCGCGTGCCTGCTCTTCGGTCATGTTGGGCTTGACGCCCATTTCACGGATGATCTGTGCCTGTAATTCACGCATGACTTAAGTGTACGCTCCACCTTATAGCCCGTGCGGTGAACCGCCGAGGGAAGCAAGGTAGTGTTCCACACGGTGCGTTCAGCGCGTCGCACGCGGTGGGTTCAGTGCTGCTCTAGCCTTCCTCCAGTTCCGCAAATACGTAGCGTACTCACAGGTTGCAATCCTTGTTCAACCCTCCCTGTTTGCTAGGATGAGAGGGATTGCCCATCGACATGAGCATCAAGCCGGACAAAACCGACGAGAGCAACCGATAGAAGGAGTAGGCTCCCCATGATGATAAGCAAGCGGGGGGGGGGCCAGCGCTAATGGCCTGCTGACCCCGACCAGAAAGCCCACCACTATCACCAAAGAAGGTGATAAGTGATGGCCGGGAAAAGCGTGCTTAGCCGCGCGGCGAAGGCCAAAGAGGATGAGTTCTACACGCAGCTCAGCGACATCGAGAATGAGATGCGGCACTATCGTGCGCATTTCAAAGGCAAAACTGTGTTCTGCAACTGCGACGATCCGTTTGAGAGCAACTTCTTCAAATACTTCGTGCTGAACTTCAACAAGCTAAAGCTGAAGAAGCTCATTGCGACATGCTACGACGGTTCACCGATAGCAAATCAGCAGCTATCTCTATTTGACGTTCTCGGACTCGATGCAGTTCAGGATGAAGGGAAACGAGGCAAACCCTACAAGGCCGTGGTCACCACGGTTCACGATACGACCGGTAACGGTGGCATCGATATGCTGGACGTGAAGAATCTTTTCAAGAACGGGGAGAACCAGCTCACCGAGCTTGAAGGGAATGGGGACTTCCGGTCGAAGGAATGCGTTGCGTTGATGGATGAGGCCGACATCGTGGTAACGAACCCACCATTCTCACTGTTTCGCGAGTACGTGGCCCAACTCATGAAACACGATAAGAAGTTCATCATCATCGGCAGCAAGAATGCGATTACCTACAAAGAAATCTTCCCATACATCATGAACGTAAAGCTATGGCTGGGGTATGGATTTGCTAACGGCAACTCGTATTTCAAGATTCCCCCAGAAAATGCACGTGCTTTCGCTAACGGGGTGTATGACCCGGAAAAGGGCCTTGTCCATTTTAGAAACGTCACATGGTTCACGAACCTTGACATTAAGAAGCGGCACGAGGAGATGATTCTTGTCCGAAAATATGAAGGGCATGAGTCGGATTACCCGAAGTACGACAACTATGACGCTATCGATGTAAGTAAGACATCCGACATACCAGAGGACTATGCAGGTCTTATGGGTGTTCCAATCACATTCCTCGATAAGTACAGTCCTGACCAATTCGACATCGTTGGCATCGCTAAGGCCGGCGCTGGTGACATGACCCTCCGGACGAAAATATACCCTCGGCAGGTTCAAATCAGCAAAACGGGTAAAGAATCGTTGGTGACGAAGCTTAATGATGGTCCGGCCTTGAAGGTAAAGGAGCCACCAGAGAACAGCACCTACTATCGCATCGACGATGACATATTCGTGCAGGTCTATGCACGTATTCTAATCCGCAACAAGCATCCACGGGGCGCTTTTGACTGCTTCCCGCTTAACCCGAATGAGACCGACAAAGGAGCGTTGAATGCAGATTGAGCAGCGCACCATCACCGTTCGTGACGTGACCGACGACTATCTCAACAACGACGAGGAAGGCGTCAAAGGCTATCACGACCGGCTCGACATCCGTCCTCCGTACCAGCGCGAGTTCGTGTATAAGGACAAGCAGCGTGACGAGGTGATTCGCACGGTCCTTAAAGGCCTTCCGTTGAACGTGATGTACTGGTGCAAGACCGGCAAGAACGAGGATGACAAGGAGACCTACGAGGTGCTGGATGGCCAGCAGCGCACCATCAGCCTCTGCGAATACGTGGACGGCAGCTACTCCGTGGATGACAAGTACTTCGACAACCTCCCGCAGGATTTGAAGGACGAGATACTCAACTACGAGTTATTCGTGTACGTGTGCGATGGCACGGACAGCGAGAAGCTCGACTGGTTCAGAATCATCAACATCGCGGGTGAGCAACTCACCGACCAGGAACTACGCAACGCGGTGTACGCCGGCCCATGGGTCAGCGACGCTAAACGCTACTTTAGTAAGAGCAGCGGTCCCGCATACAAAATCGCTGGTGATTACCTGAAGGGTGACGCTATCCGTCAGGACTACCTCCAAACCGCGATTAGCTGGGCCGCGAAAGCCGAGAACGTCAACATCGAACAGTACATGGCCCAGCACCAGTACGACACGAACGCAGTAGCTCTTTGGAACTACTTCCGCTCCGTCATTGACTGGATTCCCGCGACCTTCTCCACCAAATACTACAGGGAGATGAAGGGCTTGCCGTGGGGCATCTACTACAACGAGAACAAGGACCGAACCGACCTTGACCCCAAGAAGCTGGAAGAAGCCACGGCCAAACTCATGGGGGACGAGGATGTGACGAACAAACGCGGCATCTTCCCGTTCCTACTGACCGGTGACGTGAAGAACCTTTCCATCCGTCAGTTCGACCGTGCGACTAAACTCGCAGCCTACGAGAAACAAAGGCATAAGTGCCCCACATGTGGCAAGACGTTCGAATTCAATAAGATGGACGGTGACCACATCATCCCGTGGTCCAAGGGTGGCAAGACCGTTCCGGAGAACTGCCAGATGCTCTGCAAGGAATGTAACCTCAAGAAGGGCGCGCAGACCTCCGCAAGCGAGAAGGCCGCTGGCTGGACCGATTGGCTCCTCGATGCGCTCCTCTGACTTGCATAACCAGAGGTAACCCAACCAGATAAAATAAGGGGTGCCCACCGGCACGTAACCGGTGGGCACCCCTTATTTGATTCAAAACCAACACGTTAGTCTAACAGCCCCTTTCTTTTTCAAAGGAATATCAGTGGCTTAGATTTTCAAAGACGCTCTCATAGCGGTCAACGAAGTCAGCCGCCACGTTCAGAAGCTCCTCTTGATTGAGGACATTCTGGGCAGCTGACAGCGTCTCATCATCGCCGTTCTGAACCTGTAATTCACGCATAACTTAAGTCTACGCCGCAGACATAACAGCCCATAGAAAAGGCCGTGCCGGGGCAGAAAACTCCACCCCAACACGGCCCTCACATCCGTATCCGACTAGCGGTTATTCAGCACACGCACGTTATAGCGGTGCAAGAACGCCGCCATCGCGCCACGCTCAATCGGCTGAACCGGACGGAACGAACCATCAGCCCAACCCGTCGTAATACGCTGCTCAGCCAACCATGAAATCTCACGGTAGAACTGGCTACCGGCCGACACGTCGCTAAACGGCGACGCCACAGGAGCCGAATACGCCGGCGAACCCGCAAAACGGTAGAAGAACGCCGCCATAGCGTCACGGTTCACCGCAGCATTCGGACGGAACGTACCATCCGACCAGCCGGTCGTAATACCGCGAGCGCGCATCCACTCAATCTCCTTATAGAACGGGTGGTCACGCGGCACATCCTTAAAGCTCGGAGTGGACGGTGCAGTGAACTGCGGCGAACCCGCCATACGGTAGAAGAACGCCGCCATAGCGCCGCGCTCCACCGAACCGTTCGGGCGGAACGTGCCGTCCGGGTAGCCGGTCGTAATACGACGCTGAGCCAGCCAGTTAATGTCGTTCACGAACGGGTAATCCGCCGGAACATCCTTGAAGTGTGCGCTCGCGGCGGTAGCCTCAGAGTTCGAAGAGACACGCAGAACCTGTGCACGCTCACCCGCAGCACCGTTCACGCCGGACAGGTCGCCGGTCGCATTGTGCATGTGCAGGAACAGCGCAGAAACGTTCTTCGCGTCGCCGTTACGGTGCGCCACCAGCTGAGTCTCCGGTGCATCCACGAACAGGTTCGGCACGCCCGCCGAATCGCCGCTGAACCACAGCTTCGGCGTCGCATAGTTGAACACCACCGAATCAGTCGTATCAACCACGGTCGTAGCGGAGAACGCACTAGAAGTGGTCACCGAGTACGAAATCTCGGTGGATTCGGCGTTCGGGTCCAGACCCAGAACGCTCAGCGGAACAGTCATCACCAGGGTGTTCGAATCCATGATGTTGGTGTCCGTATCACCCCAGGTGCCGTTCAGCGGGTACAGGGCGTTCTCAATTGCCACCCACTTGCCGTTGCTGCGCTTAGAAACCTTCACCAGCGGGTAGTCCAGGCCCTTCTCACGCACCGTCTGCAGGCGGTAGTCGCTCGTGCCGTCCTTGTTGGTATCAACGAACACGTAGTAGGAGCCGCGCGGGGTCACCTCCTGCCAGTTACCCCAGGTGGAAATACCGAAGGACAGGCGCGCATCGGAGGTGTCCTTGCCGGCAGCCTTCAACTCAGCCACGTTCGAGGCGGCACCCACGTACTGCAGGTCCATGCGGGAATCCGAGCCGACACCCAGCTTCGCGGTGGGGATGCGCGGGCTCGAAGCGCCCAGCTCAAAGGCACCCAGCAGGGAGCGGTAACCGCCCTGATCCACTGCGGTTCCCTGCAGGGTCAGAGTCTGCTCAGTCGCGCCGGAGCCCTCCGCGTCGAAGGCGATATCGGAGCCAGCCACACGCATCGCGGAGACAGGCTTCGGTGCCACGTGCAGGGGCATGCGCAGGGTCTTCACCGCAGCCGAGGAGTCAGCATCGGTCAGAATCAGGCGGCCCGAAGCGCTCGCAATGTACTGGCGGGCGCCCGAAATGGTCACCGTACCGGTCGAGTAGTTCACCGAATCCTGGTTCGGGTACATGGACGGGTCGCGGGTCTTTTCCAGCTTCGACGGGTCAATGCGCACCGTCACGGTGAACGTTGCCTTCTGGCCGGCACCCACAGACACGGACTGCGGGTAGGAGAACTCCACACCCGGGATGCTCGTGCTGCCCTCATAGTTCAGGGTGTAGGTGTGCGCCACCGAGTCGGTGTTCTCGACGCTCACGCGGTGCTGCAGGGTCTGCACGCCGGCGTTCGGGGTGTACTCGAGCACGCCGAACGTGTCCGAAACCTGTTCGGGGCGTGCCGCGTTGAACAGCATGACGCGGTCAGCCACCGCCGCACGCGTGTTGATGCGGCCGGTACCCACACGGTCCACCGCGTAGGGGTTGCCCCAGGCGTCCTGCATGTGGTGGTCGGCGGTGTTCATGATAGCGGTCTTAATCATGCGCGGACCGTACTCCGGGTGCGCCTGCATGATCAGTGCCGCAACACCGGCAACAAAGGGCGTGGACATGGACGTACCGGTCTTCACGCTCGAACCGGTACCGCTACCAACCTCGATGGAGGAAATGTTCGTACCCGGTGCCGCAACGTCCGGCTTGGTGATGCCGTGCGAACCGTGCAGACCACGCGCGGTGGAGGTGTTCGCCTGATCCAGCTTGCCGTTGGGCACGCGGATCGAGTCGCGCAGGTTCTCGCCGAGCTGCAGGGTCAGCTCACCCGAATCAATCTGCGCGGAAAGGCGGTCCACCTGGCTCTTTGCCAGGCGCACGCCCGGAATAGAGGAGTTACCGCCGATAGCGGTGTCACCGACCTCAGTGTTCGAGGTGAGCACCACGCCGGTTGCGCCTGCCGCTTGCAGGTTGTCGAAGCGCACCTTCGAACCGCACGGTGCGGAGCCGTCAGCGTCCGCCCAGTCGATGAGAGCCCACTTGCCCTTCAGAGCGGCGGCTTCCTCTTCGGTGAATGCTTCACAGCCGTAGCGGTTGCGGGAGGCGGCACGCACCACCGTGCCGCGCAGTTGCTCCTTGGTCGCCTTTGCGTAGTCGAAGTTCACCGAGTAGTCGCCGTAGGTGTCTGCCTCGTTCGCGGGGGCGAGAATCTTCACGCGGTCCACCAGCTGGGTTGAGCCGATGGAGTTCGCCACGGTCAGGCCGTAGGCGCTGGTGCCGGGGCCGCCCGAGTTGGAGTAGGTGTCGCCCACGGCGTTGTAGTTGTTGGCATTACCCGCCGCAACCACGGAGAGGATGCCCTCGCGGTAGAGGGAGCCGACCGCGTAGTTCACGGTCTCATCGAACACGCCGAACTCGTTACCGAGCGACAGGTTTGCGATGTCGGCGCGGTCCGAGAAGTCGCCGTCATCGTTGGGGTCAAGCACGCGGTCTAGGCCCTTGGGGACGAACGCGGTAGTGCCCTTACAACCGAAGATGCGCAGGCCAATCAGCTGGGCGTCCGGTGCGGAGCCGGGGCCGATCTTCATGTCCTTGAGCTGCTCTTCGGTGAGCTTGGAGTAGTCGCCGTGGAAGGTCGAGCCGTCCGCGTTCACGCCGTAGCCTGCCGCTGTACCCGCCACGTGGCTGCCGTGGCCGCCGCAGTCAAGCGGGTTAGCATCCGGGCGTGGGGTGGAGGTCTCCTTCTTAGCGGAGTTGTAGTCGTCACCGACCAGGTCGTAGCCGCCGAGGAACTTCTTCGGATCGTAGCTGCCCTCGGGAATCGTGTCGGATGCCTTCGCCTTCTCGAAGGCCTCCTGCGTGCCGGGGCCACCCAAATCGGCGTGAGTGTAGTCGATACCGGTATCGAGCACGACAATCTTCACGCCCTTGCCGGTGTAACCGGTGGAGGCGGGGTTCGCCGGGCTCTTCGCCCACACGGAGAGCGTGTCCGTATCAATGAGGGTGCCGCTGTTCTGCGGTGCCATATCCTCAATGATGCTGATGCGTTCCACATCGTCACGGTTTGCGAGCGCACGAATCTGCTCGACGTTACCGTAGAGCGCCACGCCGCGCATCGTGTTGTGGGTGGTGTACAAGACCTGCGCGCCGGATTCCTTCGCCGCGGAGGCGCCCTGCTGCTGCACGCTGGCGCGAATCGCCTGCACCTGTGCTTGCGCGTTGACGGGTGCCTGCGCGCGGGAGCGGACCGCGTCCGGCTGGGTCTGGGCGTACGCGCCCTGGCCCTTAAAACGGACGAACACGGCGCGTTCGCCGGTGGCGCCGTCCAGGCTGGGGGAGAGAACTTCGTTGTTGTTCTCACCGGTGCCGGTGTCATGGTGGGGTGCGTCCCGGTCTGCGCCGCGTACTACGCCCGGTGCCGCGTAGGCGGCGGTACCGAACGGCAGGGCGGTCAGCCCGAGGGTGAGCCCCAGGGTGAGTGCGCCGCAGCTGCGTGCCAGCTGCTTGAGGCGACCCGGCTGTGTGTGCCGGGCTGCTCGCGCGGGGGTAGCTTCAGGGAAGGTTGCCACTGAATGCTCCTTTTTAGGGATGGTGTGTTTCTTAGCGGTTTCTTCACTGCGGGTTCCGCACGGAGAGTTCTGCGCTGAGAGCGGTGCACCGAGAGTGCTACGGTGCGTCTGCACTGCGTTTCCAGTGTGTCCGTGCGGCGTGTCCAGGCAGCGTGAACGTCAAGGTTCATGCCGCCTGGTGAAGAAACCTTCATTCATTGTCTCAACGATTCTTTATATAACCTAGTCAGACTCGTATTACGGAACATTACGTGTCAATAGAAAGCATCTAACCACAGAAAAAGGGAGCCGCACCGCGCAGAAACTGCAACGGTACGGCTCCCTCGGTACAACCTTGAGGTAAGCACCTACAGCGGTAGAACCTTACGGCCCCTAGATTTCAGGGCTTTCCTTCAGCACACCCGTGCTGTAGCGGTACACGAACGCCGCCATAGCGTCGCGGTGCACCGGCTCCACGGGGCGGAACGAACCATCGGGCCAACCGGTGGTCACGCCCTGCTCAGCCAGCCACGAGATTTCGCGGTAGAACTGCTTGTCGGTCGGAACGTCCGTGAAACGAGCCTGCGCGGGGGCAGTGTACTCGGGCGAACCGGCGTAACGGTAGAAGAATGCAGCCATCGCGTCACGGTTCACCGAACCCTCGGGGCGGTAGGTGCCATCGGGCCAGCCGGTGGTGATGCCCTGAGCCTTCATCCACTCAATCTCCTTGTAGTAGGGGTGGTTGAGCGGAACATCCGAGAAGCTCGGGGTGGACGGTGCGGTGTACTGCGGCGAGCCGCTCATGCGGTAGAAGTACGCCGCCATGGTTGCGCGGTCCATGTTGTTCAGCGGGCGGAAGGTGCCGTCCTGGTAGCCGCGGTCAATCTGACGGGCAGCGATCCACGTGATTTCACGGTAGAACTGGTTATCCGCCGGAACGTCGGTGAAGCGTGCATCGTGGATGGTGCGAGCCACCTTCACGACCTGCGCACGGTCGCCAGCGGCAACACCGTTAGCGGTCTTACGGCCGCTCAGGTCACCGGTCGCGTTGTGCATGTGCAGGAACAGAGCCTGACGCTCCTTGTTGTTGTTCTTGCGGTGAACGGTCAGCTGACCGCCGTCACGGTCCACGAACAGGCCGGGCACGCCCGACTCCTCACCGGTGAACCAAACACCGGGGTTGAAGGGGGAGTACTCGATAGCCGAGGTGGTGTCCACGTAGGGGTTGCCATCGTTGTACCAGGTGTCGGTCTGCACCGTGTACTTGATGGTCTGAGCCTTCTCAGCGGTCAGGCCCAGGTCCTTCAGCGGCACACCCAGAATCATGGTGTTGGTGTCCATGATGTTGGTGTCGGTGTCGCCCCAGGCGCTGTTGAGCGGGTAGCGAGCCACCACGGTGGATGCGTTACCGGAGATGGACCAGACCTTCACCAGCGGGTAGTCCAGACCCTTCTCGCGGGTCACTTCCAGAACGTAATCTGCGGTGGAGTCGTTGTTCGTATCAATCTGCACCTGTACCTGACGGCCCCAGTGCATGCTGTCCCAGGTGCCCCAGGTCGAAATACCGAAGAACAGAGAACCATCGTTCGGGTTCTTACCGGCAGCCTTCAGCGCGGGAGCATCCGAGGCGGCACCCACGTACTGCAGGTCAACAGCCTGGTTCGACGGCAGCTTCAGCTGACCGGACGGAATACGGTCGCTGACCGCACCCAGCTCAAACGCACCCAGAAGCGAACGGTAACCACCCTGGTTCAGGGTCGTACCGCGCAGAGTCACCGTGGACTCCTTATCGGCAATGCCCTTGTAATCAATACGGGACGCATCAACACGCATCTTCGAGACGGGCTTCGGTGCTACGTGAATCGACTGGCGGATCGCCTCGCGGCCATTCTCAGAGAAAATCAGGCGACCCGAAGCGCTCGCAATGTACTGGCGCTTACCAGCAGCCAGAGTCTTACCGTTCGTCCAGTCCTGAGCAACCTGGTCGGCGCTCATCGCCGGGTCCATGGTCTTCTCCAGCTTGGACGGGTCAATACGCACGGTCACGGTCACGTTCTTACGCTCACCGGCACCCACGCTCACCTGCTGCGGGTAGGAGTACTCCACACCCGGGATGGTCGTGCTTGCCTCGTAGTTCAGAGTGTAGGTGTGAGCCTGCGAATCGGTGTTGTCCAGAACGATTTCACGCTGAACAGTCTGAATACCCGAATCGGGGGTGTACTCCAGCACACCAAACGCGGTCGAAACACGCTCGGGGGTCTTCGCATCGTACGCGATAACCTTCGCGTCCACGGCGGCGCGAGCATTCACCATGCCCGTACCCACACGATCCACCGCGTACTGCGCACCCTGCTCATTCTTGATCGGGGTGGATGCGCCGTTCATCAGCGCAGCCTTAATCATCTGCGGGTTGTAATCCTGATGCGCCTGCATCACCAGAGCGGCAACACCGGCAACATGCGGGGTCGCCATGGAGGTACCGGTGAAGGAAACACCCTTATTACCCATACCCACAGCGGCAGACACAATCTCAGTACCCGGCGCCGCAAGGTCAGGCTTAATGAAGCCGTCAGAACCGTGCTGACCGCGAGCACTCGAAGAATTCAGATCAAAAGCGTGCGAGTGGGAGCTACGACCCGAAGCCTTGTAGTCCAGGTTCATCTCAACGGTCACCGGACCGGCAGCCAGAGCCTTCTCCAGGTCCTTCGTCGAAGAAGCAGTCAGACGCAGACCCGGAATGGTCGCATTACCGCCAATGCCGATGGTGTAGCGCTCAGCCTTACCTGCCATCACCACGCCAACACCGCCAGCAGCCTGAACGTTATCGAAACGCGTCTTCGAACCGCACGGGAACGACAAGTCGTCCTTATCCCAGTCGAAGTAAACCCACTTACCCTTCAGAGCCTTCGCCTCTTCAGCGGTGAAAGCCTCGCAAGCGTAACGGTTACGCTTCGGCGCGGCAACAACCTCGCCGCGCAGCTGATCAGCGGTAGCCTTCGAATAATCGAAGTTCACCGAATAATCACCCTGCAACCACTCCAAACCAGTCTTCGTGGTCACGCGGACACGGTCAATCGGCTGAGTGGAGCCGTAGGCGTTCGCCACCGACAGCGCGGCAGCCGCATTCGCGGGGCTACCCGAATCAGAGTAGGTGTCACCCACACCGTTGTAGTTATTGGCGTTACCGGCAGCGGCGACAGTGAACACACCCTGGCGCGCCATCGTATTAATCATGTACGACTCAGGGTCGTCAGCCGGGGCGAACTCGCCACCGAGCGACAGGTTCACAATGTCGGCGCGGTCAGAGAAATCACCGTCACCATTCGGGTCCATCACGGTATCAAGCGCCTTCATCACAACACTCGAATTGCCGTAGCAACCGAACACGCGAATCGCCAAAATCTGAGCATCAGGAGCAGTACCGGGGCCAATAGACATGCCCTTCAGCTGCTCCTCCGTCAGGTTCTTGTAATCGCCACGGTAAGTCGTACCGTTCGCCGTCACACCATAACCGGCGGCAGTACCCGCCACGTGCGTGCCGTGACCGCCAGAACCGAAACCATCCGGGCGGCAGTCCAGCGGGTTATTATCCGGCTGCGGAGTCGACTTCTCAGGTACCGACGCATTGTAGTCATCACCGACCAGGTCAATGCCGCCAATGAACTTATTACGATCAATCAGACCCGAATCAGCGGACGGAAGCTCCGTCATTGCCTTAGCCTTCAGGTACGAATCCACCGTACCGGGGCCACCAAAATCAGCGTGCGTATAGTCAACACCGGAGTCAACAATCGCAATCTTCACGCCCTTACCCGTGTACCCCGTATTCTCACGAGTCCACGTAGCAAGAGTCTTCGTATCAATCTCGCTACCGGAGTTCATGCGCTCCTTCGCGATAATCGGCGAAATACGCTCCACATCCGGGCGCTCCGCCAACGCACGAATCTGCGCAGCATCACCAGTAATCGCCGCACCACGCATCGCATTATGCGTGGTGTACATCAGCTTCGAACCAGAAGCGGCCGCCACAGACTGAGCCTGCGACTGCACCTGGGCTGCAATAGCCTGCACCTGCGCCTGACGGTTCGCCGGCGCCTCCTTACGTGCCAGAACAGCCGCGGACTGGGTCTGCTCATACGCGCCCTTGCCCTTGAACTGAACATACACGGTGATCTGGCCTTCAGCCTTCTGCAGACCCGGGCTGATACGCGAAGCAGCGTTACCGGATGCGCTCGCGGTACTTCCTTCGACCTGCTGGGGGCTCTGAGCGTGAGCTGCAGAGAAAGTGGCGGGAACGCCGAGAGTCAGGGCAAGAGCCGCACTCAAACCGGTCGCACCGACAGCCTTCATTCTGCGGCGTGGCGCATGAGGCGTTGTCATGGAATCCTCCTTCGGATTATCTATTTTTCGGTAATGCTGTGTGCTCTGTGGTTGTGTATCGGTGATGTGCGGAGGCGGCCCCACCGGCAGACGACGAGTGATTGCGTCCGCCGGTGAAACCGCCACCAAAACTTGAGAGGTCCCGAGCGCCCCTCCCACCCCATGCAGGAGGCGGGAGGGGACCCGAACTGTTCGCTAACGGTTCACTACCGTCTAGCGGCCGGTCTGGTTAGCAACCTTCTCGGTGTAGCGGTAGATGAACGCCGCCATCGCGTCGCGGGCAATGGGGGTTACCGGGCGGTAGGTGCCGTCCGGCCAGCCGGTGCTGATGCCCTTCGAAGCCAGCCACGTGATTTCACGGTAGAACTGGTTATCGGTAGACACGTCACTGAAGTGGCTGGTCGCGGGCAAATCCACGTGCGGGGAACCCGCCGCACGGTAGAAGAACGCAGCCATGGCGTCACGGTTCACCGGTGCGGAGGGGCGGAACGTGCCGTCCGAGTAGCCGGTGGTGATGCCCTGAGCCTTCATCCACTCAATCTCCCTGTAGAAGGGGTGCGTGGTGGGCACATCCTTGAAGCTCGGAGTGGAGGGGGCGGTGAACTGCGGGGAACCCTGCATGCGGTAGAAGAACGCCGCCATTGCGCCACGTTCCACGGACTCCAGCGGGCGGTAGGTGCCGTCCGGGTAGCCGGTGGTGATGCCGCGCTGGGCCAGCCAAGAGATCTCGGTGTAGAACTGGTCGGTGTTCTTCACATCGGTGAAGCGGGACGGAGTGATGTACTCGGTCTGCTGTTCCTTGATGTTCAGCACCTCGGCGCGGTTGCCCTTAGCACCGTTGGTGCCGGAGAGGTCGCCGGTGCCGTTGTGCATGTGCAGCAGCAGCGCCTTAGCGGGTGCGCCGGATTCGCCGAGTGCGGGGATTGCGTCAGCGGAGCGGTGCGCCATCAGGGTGGTGGTGGAGGCATCCGGGTGGAGGCCAGCCACGGCGGAGGAGTCGCCGCTGAACCACAGCTTGGGGCTGAAGGGGCGGTACTTGATCCAGCCGGTTTCGCTGACGTTACCCCACTCGTACTGGGTGGTTGCGCTAACTCGGTACTGGATGTCCGGGTTGTTTGCGCTGGTCAGGCCCAGGTCCTTGAGGGGTGCACCCATGATGAGGGTGTTGGTGTCCATCATGTTGGTGTCCACGTCACCCCAGGCGCCGTTGAGCGGGTAGTAGCCGAGCTCGACGAGGTTGCCGTTCTTGTAGCCGTAGAGGCGAACCAGCGGGTAGTCCAGGCCCTTAGCGCGGTCGGTGACCAGCTTGTAGTCGGCGCGGTTGTTGCCGTCAGTGTCGATTTCTACGGTGAAGGTGTTCTCGTAGGAGACAACATCCCAGTTCGCCCAGGTGGAGATACCGAAGCGCAGGGTGCCGTCATCAGCGTTGCCGCCGGCTGCCTTCAGCGCGGGCGCATCCGAGGAAGCACCAACGTACTGCAGGTTCGCCTTAACGTTGCTGTTCAGCGACAGCGAGGTGGGAGCCACACGGTCCACGCTCGCACCGTACTCGAAAGCACCGAGCAGGGAGCGGTAGCCGCCCTGGTTGACCTCGGTGCCGCGCAGCGAAATCTGGGACTTGGTCCAGCCGGTGTCTGCCTTCTGCGCCTCGTCGCTAGAGGGCTTCTGGGCGAAGGTGACGGTGCCTTCGGCAGCGTGCATGGTGCTCACGGGCTTGGGCGCCACATGGATGGGCAGGCGCAGTGCCTTGGTGCCGTCTTCAGTGAGGACGAGTCGGCCGGAGGCGCTGGCAATGTACTGACGGTACTGTGCGGGTACGGTTTCGTTGCCGGTGTAGTAGTCAGTTGCGTTCTGGGTTACGTCCATTGCCGGGTCGCGGGTCTTCTCCAGCTTGGACGGGTCGATGCGCACGCTCAGTTCGAACTTCTTAGTTTCACCGGGTGCGAGGGTGACCGAGGAGGGGAAGGAATATTCCACGCCGGGAATATTAGTGCTTTCAGCGTAGGACAGGGCGTAGGTGTGCGCCACGGAGTCGGTGTTCTCGACCGTCACCTCTCGGGTGAGGGTCTGAACGCCAGCATCCGGTGCGTACTCGAGCACGCCGAAGCTCAGGGACACGGTACCGCTCTTGTCAGCGTTGTAGACGAGGGACTTCGACTGCACGGCAGCGAGGGTGTCGACTCGTCCAGCGCCCACACGGTCCACCGCGTATACGGCACCGGATTCGGTGCGCACATCGTGGGTGGCGGTGTTCATGAGGGCGGACTTGACCTGTGCGGGGGTGTAGGTCGGGTGGCTCTGCATGACCAGGGCGGCGGAGCCGGTCACGTAGGGTGCCGCCATGGAGGTGCCGCTGAAGGTCACGGAGTTGTTACCGGTCGCTACCGCCGCGGAGGTGATGTACGAGCCGGGTGCCGCAATGTCGGGCTTGGTGTAGCCGTAGCTGCCGTGGAAGCCGCGGGCACTCATGGGGTTCAGCTGATCCAGCTTGTCGGTGTCCACGCGCAGGGAGGACTTCAGATCGTTGCCGAGGCGCACGGTCAGGGGCTTGCCTGCCGCTTCTGCTGCGGTGATCTGTGCGCGCAGGTCCTTAGCGGCGGATGCTGCCAGGCGGAAACCGGGCAGGGTGTCGTTACCGGCAATACCCAGGCCGGGCTCTTCGTCATTGCCTGCAAGCAGTACGCCCTTGGCGCCTGCCGCCTCCAGGTTGTCGAAGCGTACCTTGGAACCGCAGGCGAGGCTACCGTCGGCTTCAGCCCAGTCGATGAGCACCCACTTGCCCTTCACGGCTGCCGCTTCAGCGGCGCTGAGGGCGTTGCAGGCGTAGCGGTTGTTCTCGGAAATTGCGGTGAGTTCACCGGTGAATTCCTTGCTACCCGCCTGTGCCCAGGGGTAGGAGACACTGTAGTCGCCGCGTACCTTGCGGGTGGTGCCGGTGGTGGGGTCGGTCAGCTCTGCCGCATCCACAGCGCGGGTGGAGCCGTAGGCGTTAGCCACGGTGATTGCGCTGGATGCGGTGGCGGGGTGACCCGAGTTGGAGTAGGTGTCACCGCGCAGGCTGTAGTCGTTGGCGTTACCCGCGGAGATCACGGAGAGCACGCCGGCGCGGGTGAGCGCGTCAACGGCGTAGGCTTCGGGGTCGTCCTGCGGGGAGAATTCGCCGCCGAGGGACATGTTGACCACGTTCGCGCGGTCGGAGAAGTCGCCGTCACCGTTGGGGTCAAGGGTGCGGTCGAGCGCCTCAATGACGACGTTGGTGCTGCCGCTGCAACCGAAGACGCGGAAGGCGTAGATTTCAGCCTCGGGGGCAACACCGGGGCCGATCTTCATGGTCTTGAGCTGCTCTGCGGTGAGCTTGGAGTAGTCGCCGGTGAAGGTGCTGCCATCGGCGTTCACGCCGTAGCCTGCCGCGGTGCCCGCCACATGGGTGCCGTGGCCGCCGGTGGTGCAGTCGAGCGGGTTGCCGTCGGGAACGGCGGTGTTGGTGCCGTCATAGGCATCACCAACGAGGTCGTAGCCGCCAGCAACCTTGGTGCGGTTAATCAGGCCGGAGTCTGCGGAGGGCAGCTCGGTGAGCTTGGACGCCTTCTCGTAGTCTTCGAGCTTGCCGCTACCGCCGAAGTCGGTGTGGGTGTAGTCGATACCGGAGTCGATGACGGCGATCTTCACGCCCTTACCGGTGTATCCGCCCGCGCCGGCGGGGTTGGTGGTGCCGGTCCAGGTGGCGAGGGAGCCTGCGTCAATGGCGGCGCCCGCGTTCTGGCGGTACTTGGGCAGGATGGGCGAGATCTTCTCTACGTCGGAGCGGTTGGCGAGTGCCTTGATGGACTCGGCGTCACCGCGTACTGCCACGCCGCGTACTGCGTTGTGGGTGGTGTAGAGGACCTGCGCGCCGGACTGGCTGCTGACCTGCTGTGCCTGGCTTTGTACCTGGGAGGCGATGGCCTGCACCTGCGAGCTGGTGTTGACGGGTGCCTGCGTGCCGGCGCGTACGCCTGCGGGCTGGGTCTGTTCAAAGGCGCCCTTACCCTTGAAGCGGACGAAGGCGGTGACGGTGCCGCTGGCGTTCTTCATGCTTTCGCTGAGTACCTGCTTGACGGCGTCGGGGTCTTCTGCGGCGTGGGCGGTGGTGCCCAGTGCTGCGAGGGGGCTCAGCGCCATGCTGAGGGTGAGTAGCCCGCTGCCGATTCGGCGTCGGTGCGACCGGCCGCGGGGGTTTGGGGAGGCGGTGTGTTGCACGGTGCTCCTTTGCTTGGCTCCCACAGTGTTGGGGGAGGCTGGTGTGTTTTTTCTGGTGGGTTCTAGATGAACTTGAACACACTAGATGTGAACTAGGATACACCTCAAAATGGCTTGTGAAGCGTTTATTACTTCTAAATGCATCAAATTGTGGGCGTATTCGTCAGTACTGTCTTTCAGGCGGTTTATTTGCACCCGATTCTGCGGTGCCCGCTCTGTCGGGGGCTTTTTCTCAGCTTTTATCAGGCAGGTTTCAAGGGAGCGCCCAGCGCACGCTGGTACGGTGGTGCCGCTAGGAGTATGTCTGGTAAACAAAGGAGACGACCATGACAGACCGCCCCACTGCAAAGAATGAAGCCGCAAAGAGGGAAACTGCAGAGAAGGACGAGGCGTACCAGCCCCTCTGGGACACCGACCAGTCCGTCCCGGAATACATGCTGCTACTCATGGACCAGCAGCCGTCAACAGAAGACGACACGCTCCACCAAGAATCCGACGAAGACGAAGAGCTAGAGCACTCCGACCAGCATCCGGACCAGCACCCCGACCCCGATTATGAATACGTCTACCCCGGTGCCCCCAAGCGCTACGACTCTGCGCGGGAGGGCTCAGAGGGTGAACCCGAAGACTCTCAAGACACCGAGGACATCGAAGAGTCGGAAGACACCCCAGAAGCCACCTCAGAAGAGGCCCCGGAAGATACTCACGAATCTCGCAAGGACGAGGAGGCGAACCACCCGGTAGCGCCCGCCTCCGCAGAACAGGCTCAGCAAGAGCAGGCCCAGGCAATGCAGACTCAGGCAACGCACGCCTACGGCGAGTACGTTCGGCTGGAACAGCTCGGTCTGCAACCGGGCGCTATTCTGCCGGTCATCCCGGAGCCGTTCTTCGGCATCCCCGACTCGGAACTTATCGAAATGCGCCTGCTGGACCGCTCGCTTGAATCCTCCGCGCCCATGCAGGCGTGTGCTGTCCACCTGAACCCGGTCAAGATTGAGGAGAACCCCACTTCACGAGCAGCCGAGCTGCAACCGGTGGGCTACGTCCCCATCAATAATCCGTTGGCTGGCTCCAACATTGAAGAGATCGAGAGTCAGCGCACCTTCTGGAAGACCGTGCTTGTTGTCCTACTGATACTGAACCCGTTTGTGCTGGTTCCTTTGGTGAGCATGTTCGATAATAGCGCCGGCATGTCGATGCTGTTCTTCTTCATCATTATCGGTCTCGGCTCATTTTTTGTGGTGCCGATCCTGTGGATTGTGGGTATTGTTCAGGCGGTGAAGCATAAGAACCGGCTGAGGGAACTCATCCAGAAAACAAAGACGACACATGCCGAGTTCTGGTACTACCTGGTGTACAACCGCCTGCCGGACGACTACACGGGCATTAACGGCTACACGAAGAAACAGGATTTCTTCGATAAGTATGAGGCGCTGAAAAAGCAGGAACGCGCAAAGCTACGCGAGTCTGCAGCACAGTGCGAGCCTGCCGCGCATCCTGGTTCACCCGGTGCAGAGAAACAGGACTAACCCCCAAGCCGACCCACACCGTATAACGCCCCTGCCCCTCCACGCACGTAACACCGCGTGGAGGGGCAGGGGCATCTTTACTTGTCATATTCGGGTTTCTTCGCCTGTTATCCGGCGAGGGTTAATACTCCATTTACCTTGCCTTGATAGGGTGAAACCATCACGAGCGTTGCGACCAAGCAGAGCGAGGCGGGCACCCGCCGAAAACGGTGAGTTAGCCTGCCGCCGCGCCTCAATGATTAGCTGTATCCACTCATCGATAGATTAGGAAAAGAACGATGTCCCAGAACCCGAACCCTGAACAGTACAACCAGTACTCCCAGCAGGCACCCTCCTACTCGCAGGCGCCGGGTCAGCAGTCCAACGGTTACGTAGTCTCCTCCAAGGACGACCAGAACATGGCGATGCTCGCGCACCTGGCTTCTGCGATTCTGTCTCTGCTGTCCTTCGCATCCGCAAGTATTCTCGCGCCGCTGGTCATGTGGTTCATCTACAAGGACAAGCCCGGTTACGCTTTCACTAAGGAAGCATCCCGCCGCGCGTTCAATTTCAACTTCTCCCTGTGGCTCGTCAGCATGGCTTCCTGGCTGCTGATGGTAGTGTCTTTCGGCATCCTGGGTATCATCCTGTGGGTTGTCCCGCTGGTTGTGGCTATCTTGATGGTTATCTTCCACAGCCTGGCTGCTATGGCCGCGAACCGCGGTGAGCAGTACACCTACCCGATGACCTTCATCGAGATCATCAAGTAGTCTTCGTAAGCTCATACCGGTAGCGCCCCCGTCCTAGATATTGGATGGGGGCGTTACCGTGCCCGGTGAGGCTCACCGGCACCGGATCCGGCACGCCTACCGCCCCGTAACACGGGACTTAAAGGGGCGGGCACGGTATCATTAGAAGAGGTGTGCCTACCAGGATTATGAGGCGGTAGGTCGCCGCCGCGCCGTGAAATCCGGTGCGTATCTTCAAGGCTTTCAAGGAGCACAAAAATGTCAGCTGTCGTGATTGTGGGCGCCCAGTGGGGCGATGAGGGTAAGGGTAAGGCAACCGACCTGCTCGGCCCCCGCGTAGACTACGTGGTCAAGCCCAACGGCGGTAACAACGCCGGTCACACCGTGGTGGTGAACGGCCAGAAGTTTGAGCTGAAGCTGCTGCCCGCGGGTATTCTGAGCGAGAACGCCGTCCCTGTGATTGGTAACGGCGTGGTTGTTAACCCTGAGGCTCTGTTCGCTGAGATTGACGGCCTTGAGGCCCGCGGCGCTGACACCTCCCGTCTGAAGATTTCTGCTAACGCACACCTGGTCGCGCCCTACCACCAGACCATGGACAAGGTGACTGAGCGCTTCCTCGGCAAGCGCGCTATCGGCACCACCGGCCGCGGTATCGGCCCCGCCTACATGGATAAGGTGGGCCGCCTCGGCGTGCGTGTTCAGGACATCCTGGACGAGTCGATCCTGCGTCAGAAGGTTGAAGGCGCACTGCGCCAGAAGAACGAACTGCTGGTGAAGGTCTACAACCGCCGCCACGTTGAGGTCGACGAGATCGTCGAGTACTTCATGTCTTACGCTGAGCGTCTGAAGCCGATGATTGTGGACACCACCCAGCTGCTGAACAAGGCACTGGACGAGGGTAAGACCCTGCTGATGGAGGGCGGCCAGGCAACCTTCCTGGACGTTGACCACGGCACCTACCCGTTCGTGACCTCCTCCAACCCGACCTCCGGCGGCGCATGCGTCGGTTCGGGTGTGGGCCCGACCCGCATCTCCCGCGTGATTGGTATTCAGAAGGCGTACACCACCCGCGTGGGTGCTGGCCCCTTCCCGACCGAGCTGTTCGATGAGATGGGCGAGTTTCTGCGCACCACCGGCGGCGAGTTCGGCGTGAACACTGGCCGTCCGCGTCGTTGCGGCTGGTACGACGCCGTGCTGGCGCGTCAGGCTGTGCGCATCAACGGCTTCACCGACCTGTTCATCACCAAGCTGGACGTTCTGACCGGCCTGGATAAGATTCCGGTCTGCGTGGCTTATGACGTTGACGGTGTGCGCCACGACGAGATGCCGATGACTCAGACCGAGTTCCACCACGCTAAGCCGATTTTCGAGTACTACGACGGCTGGACCGAGAACATTTCGGATGCGAAGAGCCTGGATGAGCTGCCTGAGAACGCCCGTAAGTACGTGCTGAAGCTGGAAGAGATTTCCGGCTGCCGTATCTCCGCGATTGGTGTGGGCCCGGACCGCGACCAGACCATTGTGGTTCGCGACCTCATCAACGAAGACTAAGCTCAATAGCTAGATACGTGAAAGCCCCCGGAGGGTACCTTACAGGTGCCCGCCGGGGGCTTTTTGTATGCCGGGTGCGCGCGGTGCATGTGACCGGGCGGGGCGCGTGCCGTATGCTGGAAAGAGCGCCTCGCACACGTGGCGCCAAAGCGTTCAGAGGAGCACAACGATGACTTATATCACCGGAGCCATCTACCCCAGCGGAGACCGCATCCGCGTAGGCACACCCGAAGAAGAAACCCTCAACGCCTACCAGCAGCCCAACACCGCCGTAGCCCTCGGATACGCCAACACCGGAATCCACGAACTGCACAGGCTACAAGAAACCTTCAACCTGCACGAACTCGCCATCGAAGACGCCGGACGAGGCCACCAGCGCGCCAAACTAGAACGATACGGCGACTCCCTCTTCACCGTCGTCCGCCCCGCCATCTACCTCGACAAAGAAGAAGAAGTGCGCCTGAGCGAACTGCACCTCTTCACCGGCCCCCGCTACACCCTCGCACTCGTCCGCGACGAACAACGCAGCAACCAGCGCATCAACGACCAGTTCAACCTGCTCTACGCCACCCCCGACGCGTCCCCCGCCCGACTGCTACACCGTATCCTCGACAGCACCGTCGACGGGTACGCACCCGTGCTCGACGGCCTCGAAAACGACAGCGACGAAATTGAAGATATCCTCTTCTCCCCCAGCGAGCGGCAAGAGGCCAACTCCCTCGCGCAGCGCATCTACGAACTGCTCAACCAGGTCATCGACTTCCAGCGTGCCTGCCGCCCCCTCGAATCCATGATCGGCCGCATCATCGAAGGCATACGCACCGGCGCGCTCGACCCCTCACCCTACCCGGACGCATCCGACGAAGAAAAGAACGAAGAAGCGGTCGAGCTCGCCCGGCAATTCCGCAACGTGCTCGACCACGTAACACAAACAAAAGAACGCCTCGAAGACCTTCGCAGCTCCCTAGAGAACGCCCTGCGCGTGCACGACACCCTGCTCGGTCAGCAGCAGAACGACGACACCAAGAAAATCTCTGCCTACGCGGCGCTACTCATGGTGCCCACCATCGTTGGCTCCGTCTACGGCATGAACTTTGAGGTCATGCCCGAACTCAAATGGGAGTTCGGCTACCCCGCCGCGCTGCTGCTCATGGTGGGTTCCTGTCTGCTCCTCTACTGGTTCTTCAAGAAGAATAAATGGCTCTGATATGCGCGTATGCCGCATAAGGCATACACGATATACCTTATGCGGCACGGTCGTACTGGGCACGCATTGCGCGGCGGCAATCACGACGCTCACGCTTGAACTTCTTACACACAGCCTCCGAATCGGCAAACATGTAGAAGTCCTCCGGCTCAGCCGACAGACCCAAAGTCGACAGCTCAACTAGCGACAGCATCGCGTAGAACATCTCGCGGCGCAGCTCAAAATTGCAGGCACCCGGAGCGGACTCCACCGCAAACACGCCGCCGGTGCACTCCAGCGCGCGCATCGCCCAGTGCTGAGTCCACAGGTCACCATTGACCGGGCTCACGCCCAGGCGAGTCAACGCCAGACCGGTACCCTGCACACGCTCAAAACGCAGGCACATCTCCAGGTCCTTCTCCAGGGGGAACACGAAGAGCAGAGCGTTCTGTGCCGCCGCACGCAGCTCAGCCAGGTTCGCCTCGTAACCGGAAGCGCCCTGAGTCAGGTGACGCATCACGCGGCCCATAGTCGAGGATGCCGGCGCGGTGCGGAAGCACGAACCGTCAGCCACCAGCTGCTCCAGAACGCCGCGGAGCTCATCCACGTTGAAACGCTCCATACGAACGATGGTGCCCGCCTGCATCAGCAGGTTGAACTCTGCATCACGGCACAGTTGCTCATCTGCGGTGCAGGAAATCTCTGCGTTTGCGTACTGGCTCTCGTGAGTGGTGTTTTCCATGACCGTTCCTTCCGTAGATGCTGAATCAACCTAGCGGCAACACCGCAGGAGACGGCGTGCCCGGTCGGAAGGATCGTCCCTTCCAACACCTACACTCTATGAGCGACCCCTGACACGATAAGCAGTTTTTAATCTACCCCGGGGTAAAACTGGGAAAATTCTGAAAAAATCTGAAACCACCCGTAAAACCCCGCGAAACCCCGTGAAATACAGAAAACCGGGCGCCCCCCACAGTGGGGAACACCCGGTCACTCATACCGAATCAAGCGGCGCAACTAGCGCTGACGGTACAGTAGCCACAGCATGTACGCGCCACCCAACGCGCCCGTCACCAAGCCCACCGGAATCTGGAATGGCGCCAACGCACGAGCCGACACAAAATCAGCCAGCACCAAAATCACCGAACCCGACAGCGCCGAATGCCACATCGCCGTACCCGGAGTATTCCACAGGCGGCGCGCAATCTGCGGGGCAACCAGAGCCAAGAAACCAATCGGACCCGCAACAGAAATTGCCACAGCCACCAGAAGCACGGCAGCTGCCACCAGCAGGTTCACGGTCCTCTTCACCGGCAGACCCAAACCCGCCGCCAAATCGTCACCGAGCTCCAGTGTGCGCAGCCGGCGAGTCAACAACAGAACCAGCGGAATAGCCACCAGCAGCAGCACTGCCTGAACCGACATCTGGTTCCACGACAGAGCATTCAGTGAACCGTGCTGCCAGGTCTTCGCCGCCTCCGCCTTCTCCAAATCACCGCGCGTAATCAGGTAATCATTCACCGAACTGAGCATTGCACTCACCGCAATACCAATCAGCACCATCTTCTGACCCATCGTCGCGCCACCGCGCGCACCCGCCAGAAGCATCACCACAGCCGCCGTCGCAAAACCGCCAATAATAGCGCCCATGCCCATACCAACACCGGTAGAACTCAACGACCCAATCAGCACCACCGACAGGGCACCGGTCGCCGAACCCACCGTGAAACCGATAATATCCGGCGAACCCAGAGCATTACGCGAAACCGACTGAAAAATAGCGCCCGACAAGCCCAAAGCTGCACCCACCACCACGGCGGCAAGCATACGCGGCAGACGCTGATTCAACACCAGCTGACGCTCAATCTCCGTGCCCTCACCCTGAAAAATCAGGCGAAACACCTGATCAGGGCTCATCTGATAACTACCAAACACTAGGGAGGCGGCCGCCGCCACCATAAGCACCGCCACCACCATCAGGGTACGCGGAATAGGGGTGCGGTAACGCCCCGGAATACGCACAGAACCGGCTACAGAACGAGACATAACGCTCACAATAAAACCTCTCAGAAACCGGGACCTACGAACCAGATACGCCAGCCGAGCCAGATGAACCAGCCGAACCAGCCGAACCACGCAGAACAGGGCGGTGAGCACGATGCGCGCCGTGCTCCGACACGTGAGCCGGGCCCGCCTCCTCGTGCGCCTGCGCCTTCGAACCCATGCGGCTCTTCTTCGCACCGCGCGCACCGGCACTCAAACGCAGCACCAGAACCATCAGCACCGGGGCACCAATAAATGCGGTCACAATACCCACCTCAAGCTCACTGGGCATGACCAGAACGCGACCCAAAATATCGGAGGCAAGCACCAACACCGGGCCGTACACCAGCGACAGCGGCAGCACGCGCGCAATATCGGAACCCACCAGCAGACGCACCACATGCGGCACGACCAGACCCACAAAACCAATCGGACCCGCAATTGCGGTCGCCGCACCACACAGCGCCATAATCGCAATAATCGTCGCGCCACGCACCAGCGTCACCGGCACGCCCAGGCCGGCTGCCGCATCCTCACCGAGCGCCAGGGCGCGCAGGGGACCAATCAGCATGAACGACAGCACCAGACCCAACGCCACAAAGGGCAGCGCCGAGAGCACCTGCTCAAAGGTGCGGTTCTCGAGCGAACCCACCACCCAGAAACGGTGCGAGTCAAAAGCCCTCGAATTAAACATCGTGATAATGCCGGTAATCGTGCCCAGGCAGGCGTTCACCGCCACACCCGTGAGTACCAGACGCGCCGTCGAATCCAGGTTCGGCTTAGAATCCACCAGACCCATGACGAACACCAGCGCCGCCGCCAGACCTGAACCCAGTAGCGCCAGCCACAGCTGAACGAACGGGGAGGACACCCCAAAAACGCCCACACCCACCACTACGGAGGCGGCAGCACCCGAGTTCACACCCAGCAGACCCGGCTCAGCCAGCGGGTTACGGCTCAACGCCTGCATGAGCACACCCGACACCGCCAACGCGGCACCCACCAGCAACGCCGCGGCGGTACGCGGGGCACGCTTCGCCCAAATCAGCTTCGACTCAATAGTGTTCGCCTCCGGGTGGAGGAAACCGTCAATGGAGCGATCCAGGGGGAACATGCGCGAACCCACCGCAAACGACAGGGCGCAAAGCAGCACCAGCAGAACGCCGCCAATAATGAGCGCAACCGCCAGACGCGAGATGGACTTGCCTCCCTGACCGCCCGAGGAGGCGCCAGATAGGGCGTCCGAAGAAGCAGAGAGGGCACGAATTTTCGCCAGGGAAGCTTCGCTGACGGCGGGGCCGGAAGAAGTGGTGGTCTGTTGGGTCATATGCCTTGGAGGTGGTGGGGGAGCGGTGCACTCCCGGGCGGGCGGAGGATGCTTAACGTATCAATAGATGATTATTAAGTATCGCATATGCATATATGAGGTTATCCTAATAAAATGGCAAATATGACGAACAAGATCACCCGCCGCTCCTTCGGCGCACTCGCACTCGGTTCCTTCGGCGCCCTCGCCCTGGCGGCTTGCGGCTCCTCCAACACTTCCGGCTCTTCCTCCTCCGCGTCCGCTTCGGCGACCGGTAAGAAGGTTGCACCCTCCGCCCTGCCCTCCGGCATGGGCACCACCACCGTTGACGGCGAATTCCCCCGCACCGTCAAGCACTTCCGCGGTGAAACCACCATCAAATCCGCCCCCTCCAAGGTCGTGATTCTCTCCACCGGTCAGCTCGACGGCGTGCTTTCCCTGGGTATCGTACCCGTCGGTGCGGCAACCGCCGGTGACGCCGACCTGGTCCCCGCCTACCTGAAGACCAAGTTCTCCAATAAGTCCGCCGAGCTCGCCAAGATCGCCAAGGTCGGCAAGCGCACCGACCCGGACCTTGAAGCCATCGCAAACCTCAAGCCCGACCTGATCCTCATCAACAACACCAACAAGAAGGACGAGCTGTACGAGTCCCTCGCCAAGATTGCGCCGACCGTGGTCACCGAGGGCACCGGCATCAACTGGAAGCAGGACTTCCTGCTGATTGCCGCCGCGCTGGGCACCACCGAGAAGGCTGAGAAGCTCATGGAGGAGTACACCTCCAAGGCGAAGTCGGTCGGTCAGAAGGCTGGTAGCGAGAAGACCTTCTCCTTCCTGTACGCTTCCGCTGACCGCACCCGCATCTTCGCGAAGTCCTCGTTCGTGGGCTCCATCTGCGCGGATGCGTCCCTGGCACGTCCCGCAGCTGCGCAGGTTGAGAAGACCTCCATCGACTTGAGCTCCGAGCAGCTTGACCAGGCTGACGGCGACTACCTGTTCTACGGTGTGCAGGGCGGCGACGAGTCCAAGCTGACCGGTGAGGCACTGTGGAGCACCCTCAAGGCTGTCACCGAGAAGCACGCGCACAGCGTGGATTCTGACATGTTCTTCCTGAACGCTGGCCCGGCTGCCGCGCTTGGTGTTCTGGAGACCATCGAGAAGGCGCTTTAGGTCTTTCATTGTCTCATGTAGAGAATCGCTGAGAACCACTGAGTTCCACTGAGAATGACTGGGAAGCCCCGCATTCTTGCCTCTCATGCCCGCGCATGAGGGTGAGAAGGCGGGGCTTTCTGTGCGCACGCACTTGTTTTCTGCGTGCTGTGTACCTGCTTTTTTACCCACTGGATGCACTCGTGACCGGAATCGGTGCACGCCCGCCCGAAATAGGGTCTAATGGGGGTAGAAGGCGCAGCGGTACCGTTGCCCGCGCCTGACACACCGAACCTTCCACACCGATTAATTCACCGACGAAACGAGCACGTAATGCCGAAGAATAAGCCCTCCGAAGAGACCCTGGCGCAGGTACGCCGCGTCATCGACGCACTCAACGATCGTGGCGCCCGCAAGCAAGCAATCCGCCTCAAAGTGACCCGCCCCGAGGCGCCGCTGCCGCAGACCGCCTCCAAGTTTGGTGGCCGTCCGTACCTGCCCGCCGGGGAGTCTGCGCCGACCAACGAGAAGGGTGAGCCGCTGGGCATGATCGCGCAGATTAACTGTGCTGACCTGCCCGAGAATGACATTTACCCGGCGACCGGTCTGCTGCAGTTCTGGATTAACCCCAACGACGAAGAATGCATGTGGGGTTACGACTACGAGAACCCGCTCTCGCAGAAGAATCACCGCGTCGTCTACTACGAGACTCTGGGTGAGCCGAATCCGGATGCGCCGTTCTCGACTCCCCTCCCGACCGTTGACTGGGGTGATTACGGCTGGCCTCTGGGCCCCGAGGGCGAGGGCGTTTCCGAGGCGACCACCGAGTACGCCCTCGCCTTCGAGACCTGGGAGCAGGGCTTCCTGGACGGCGGCTTCGAAATCTACGACCAGTTCGCTGACGCCTGGGACGAAATGTACCCGGACCAGAAGCTTCCCGAGGAACCGAACGCACGCGATAACGCCTCCTACAACCTGCTGGAGCCCTTCGAATCGGAGGAGAGGGATTACTCGCATATCGGCGGCTACCCTTCGTTTGTGCAGGACGACCCGCGCGACGAGTTCGAGGAGCTGCGCGACCACACGGTGAACCTGCTGACCATCGAGTCGGAGTGGGGCGAGGACGCTGATGAGGGCGTGTACGTGATGTGGGGTGATGCCGGTGCAGCGAACTGGCTGATTACCCCGGAGGCGCTTGCCGCCCGCGATTTCTCGCAGGTCGTCTTTGAGTGGGCTTGCAGCTAGGCACCGTACTACTTTCACATCATCAATGAGGAGAATCTAAGATGCTCGACAACAAGCCGTTCAAGGACATCGAGAAGCAGGCGAAGCACGTTATCGACCTGCTCAACCAGGAAGGCGCCCGCAAGAAGGCTATCGCGCTGAAGCCCTTCGTTCCCGCCGAACCTTTGCCGCAGACTGCCTCCAAGTTTGGTGGCCGCCCCTACCTGCCTGCCGGGGAGTCTGCGCCGACCAACGAGAAGGGTGAGCCGCTGGGCATGATTGCGCAGATTAACTGCGCTGAGCTGCCCGAGAACGATTTCTACCCCGCCACCGGTCTGCTGCAGTTCTGGATGGACCCGAACGACGAAGAATGCTTGTGGGGTTTTGATTATGAGAACCCAACCTCGCAGAAGAACTTCCGCGTTATCTACTACGAGACTCTGGGTGAGCCGAACCCGGATGCTCCGTTCCCCAACGTGGACTGGGACGAGGGCGGCTGGCCCATTGGCGGTTTCGACTGTGAGAGCGGCCCGCTCGAAATTGAATACGGCATGACCTTTGAGGTGCGCGAGCAGGGTGTGACCGCCTCCGGCTACGACTACTACGATGTTTTTGGTGCGAAGTGGGATGAAATCTACCCGGACGAGAAATTGCCCGAAGCGCACGAGAACCCGTACAAGAACCAGGCACGCCGCGAAGCCCTCTACGAGCTGACGGAGCCTTTTGAGTCGGAGGAAGAGTACTCCCATGTGGGCGGATACCCGTTCTTCGTGCAGAATGACCCGCGTGAAGAGTTCAAGGAGCTGCGCGGCCACACGGTGAACCTGCTGACTATCGTCTCTGAATCGGAGAATGAGGAGAACGAAGACGAGGAGATTGAGATCATGTGGGGTGATGCCGGTTCGGCGAACTGGCTGATTACCCCGGAGGCGCTTGCCGCCCGCGACTTCACCAACGTCGTCTTTGAGTGGTCCTGCGGCTAAAGCCCTGCCGCTAAGCCGGGGTTGCCTTCAACGCCGCCTCGGTTAGATACTGACTCGGCTAGCTGCACACCAGGGGAGGGGAATAGAGAATATCTGCTCTATTTCCCTCCCCTTTTATATACCTTTTATTCGGGCACTTCTAAACAGCGCGATACTTACGGTTCTTACTACGCGGCGGAGCCGTCGGGACAATCAGCTTCGCATCCATAAGATCGCGCAGGTCATTCGTAATGGAAGTACGTGAAGCGCCCCGACCCCAATGCTCCTGGATAAACGCCGCGGAAACCGCCTCGCCCTGTGCACGCAGGCCGCGCACAATGCCGGCCTGGCGTTCGCTGAGGCCGTCAAGCGACGCGTCGGCCCCCGCCGGTTCGGCGGTGTCGGCTGAACGTTTGCCTTCGGAATGGGTTGCTTGCTGAGTCTTATCCTCGTGCGCGGTCTTCTGTTCCCTAGAAGACACACCCTGCGGGGGCTGCATCAGAGTGACCTGCACATAGAGTAGACGGTCAGCAAACTGGGGAGCGGGCAGACCCGCATCCTTCAGCGCGCGCAGAACCGTGGGAATACCGGAAGCCCTATTCTCTGCAATCAACCGCCCTGTCCCAGGGTCGGGCAGGTCAGTCAGAATGCTTGCCAAGTAGCTATTGCGGGTTGAAGAAACGCCGGGCTGACCGAAATCTCGGATAGTTACAGCACCGTAAATACCACCCGGGCTACGCACCACCAGGCGGTTGGTGTAGAGCTCAACCTGCACCTGCGAGCCGCGCGCACCAGGGGAGTAGTCGCGGTGCATGAGAGCGTTGACCAGGAGCTCGCGGATAGCCTCCAGTGGATACTCGTAGCGCTCAACCCGCCCGATACCGCTGCTGTTGAGGCCCTCCATCGTGGACGTTTTGCGCATATTGCGAACCAGAACGCCCATAGCTTCATCCAGCATGGAGGGGATAGGCCCGGTACAGCTGTGATTGTCGAGGAAACGTCGACCGTCCTCAGTAACCTCACCAAGCTCTTCACCGGGAAGAACAACAACGCTCATCATCAGCTGCGGGAAGAATGCCTGCGGGTATGAACCCATGGCGAGAAGCGCTCCAAGAGTGGGCACTTCTCGGCCCTCAGAATCGATGCGTAGAATGCGTGCCTGCAGAAGAACCTCACGGTCAGAAAGCGCCGCAAAAACACGAGGCTGCTCCTCGCGCAGGCGAGCGACATAGGCGCTCACAAGGGTGGGGGAGAGGTCTTTGAAGCTTGCCTCACTAATCAGCTCCTCGTCATAGCGGGGCTGACTGCGGTTCTCTAGGAGGCGGTCAATCTCGTACTTAGTCAGGCGAATATCGGCCTCTCCAACACGCTGGTAGGAGCCGTTATACATGCCGTGTGCTTCGATGTAGTAGGGCTTCTGCGTCGGGTCGCCGGGGAGAACATCGATGCGCACGATACGGTGCTGGCCCTCTGCCGCCTCAATATCTACCGCCTCAATGTGAATGTCTACCGGGGGTCGAGGCGTGATCTTGGAACGGATTGCCTCAACGGATGCGTCATGGACTGCCTGCGCGTTGAAACCTTCAATCGACTGTAGACCTTCTGCCGGGTCGGTGAGGCCGAGAAGAATGGTGCCACCGTCGCCGTTGGCGAAGGCGCTAACGGTTTCAAGAACGGATTTGGGGAATCCGCCAGCTGCAGCTTTGACTTCTACCTGTCCGTTTTCAGCCTGACTGCGGCGTAGGTTTTCGATGAGTTCGGCGGTGTTGGTTTCCATGCATGCTCCCGTTGGCTACTTCTTGGTGAACGTCATAGCAACGTCATAACAACATCATAACAATTTCTGTCATGATGTTGTTATAATCCTGCGATGATGTTGATATGATGCGGTATCTTCATCATTCTTTGAATCTTAAAAACCCCGGATTTGCAGGCTAAAACCGGGTATTTCTATCGGTCTATTCGACCGTGCATCATATCAGCCGTCATAACAACTTCTGCTATGACGGCTGATATGATGCCCCGTCATAATCCGCAATAAACGACATATAGGTACCCGCACTTGGTGCACCCCGTCGCTGGTGGCACAGTATAAAGTCGAGCCACTATCGACTCCCCGCACGCAGGCGGGCAGATACACCAGGAGCAAACCAATGGCTGAACACACTTTCGGCTTCCGCACCCGCGCACTACACGCGGGTGGCACCCCCGACGCTGAACACGGTGCCCGCGCGGTCCCCATCTACCAGACCACCTCCTTCGTCTTCAAAGACGCTGACGACGCCGCTAACCTCTTCTCCCTGCAGAAGTACGGCAACATCTATTCGCGCCTGTCCAACCCCACCGTCGCCGCCCTGGAGGAGCGCATCGCCTCCCTCGAAGGCGGTATCGGTGCGGTAGCGACCGCCTCCGGCATGGCTGCCGAATTCATCACCTTCGCGGCTCTGTGCCAGCAGGGCGACCACATTGTTGCTTCTTCGCAGCTGTACGGCGGCACCGTCACCCAGCTGGACGTGTCCCTGCGCCGCTTCGGCATTGAGACCACCTTCGTACCCGGCACCGACCCCGCCGACTACAAGGCGGCGCTGACCGAGAACACCAAGGCGATTTACACCGAGATTGTGGCGAACCCCTCCGGTGAGGTTGCCGATCTGGAAGGCCTCGCAGAGGTCGCACACGAGGCGGGTATCCCCCTGGTCGTGGACGCAACCCTGTCCACCCCCTACCTGATCCGTCCCCTCGAACACGGTGCGGACATCGTTATCCACTCGGTCACCAAGTTCCTGGGCGGTCACGGCACCACCCTCGGCGGTATCGTCGTCGAGTCCGGTCGCTTCAACTGGGGTAACGGCAACTTCCCGTCCATGACCGAGCCGGTTCCTTCCTACAACGGCGTGTCCTGGTGGGGTAACTTCGGTGAGTACGGCTTCCTGACCAAGCTGCGTTCTGAGCAACTGCGTGATTTCGGCCCGTCGCTGAGCCCGCAGGCTGCGTTCAACCTGCTGCAGGGTGTTGAGACCCTGCCGCAGCGCATGGACGCGCACCTGGCGAACGCTAAGCAGGTTGTCGCCTGGCTGGTTGAGGATCAGCGTATCGCCTACGTGAACTATGCTGGCCTGCCCGACCACCCGCACCACGAGCGCGCGAAGAAGCTGCTGCCGCTGGGTGTCGGTTCCGTGTTCTCCTTCGGTGTCAAGGGCACCGAGAAGGCTTCCGGCCGCCTGGTCGGTGGCGAGTTCATTGGTGCGCTGCAGCTGGCAAGCCACCTGGCGAACATTGGTGACTCTCGTACCCTGGTGCTGCACCCGGGTTCGACCACGCACCAGCAGCTGACCGCTGAGCAGCTGAAAGCCGGCGGTGTTGGTGAGGACCTGATTCGTATTTCGGTGGGTCTGGAAGACGTTGAAGACATCATTTGGGACCTGGACCAGGCGCTGACCTACGCGACCGGTCTGAACCATGCCGGTGAGCGTGTGGGCGAGTCCAGCGCAGACAAGATTGTGGAGGCTGAGGAGGCGGTTGCCGCCGCTAAGGCCGCCGAGGACGCTGCCGCCGCTGAGGCTGCTGCTGGCGCATCCTGCTCCCTGCCTACTACCACTCAGGAGGAGAAGTAATGACTGAGAAGCGTACCTGGGTGGGTCCTTCCGCCCCTGAGCGTCTGAACATTCTGCGCAACACCCGCACCATCGCGATTGTGGGTATGAGCGATAAGATTTCGCGTGCTTCGTACTTCGTGGCGACGTACCTGCAGTCGGCTTCGCCGTACAAGCTGTATTTTGTGAACCCGATTCTGGCTGCGAAGGGCAAGCTTGTGCTGGGTCAGCCGGTGTACCCGTCGCTGCAGGACCTGCCGGAGGTCCCGGATCTGGTGGAGATTTTCCGCCGTAATGAGGACCTGCCGGGCGTGGTTCAGGAGGCTGTGGATCTGGGCGCGAAGACCGTGTGGATGCAGCTGGGCTCCTGGAACGAGGAAGCAGCCGCGATTGGTGAGGCTGCCGGCCTGAACGTGGTGATGGATAAGTGCGTGAAGATTGAGCACGCGCGTTTCCACGGTGGCCTGCACCTGGCTGGTTTCAACACGGGCGTGATTTCTTCGAAGCGTCAGGTGCTGTCGAAGTAAGCAGCCTGTGCTGTATAAGCCACTGTAGCTTGTAATTACAAAAATTAGGCGCTTGTGAGCGTTTGAAAGAGGGGGGCGTACCCGGGGTGATTCCCGGGTGCGCCCCTCCTTCTATTGATGCTGACACAGTGAGATAAGCAAGCATAAGGTAATCAGGGAAAACGCCCAGATCCCTTGAGAGCGCGTAGCTCCAATGTTATTGTTGTAGTAACAGTCCCCCCTCCGCCTCTGGGTTTACCTAAGCGCATCTCGAGGGGGTCCTTTTTTATGTTCGGTTCTACGGCGAACCGAAGTAAGGAGAGTAGTGGTTTTGCCCAAGGAATCAAGCGTGTTTCTGCCTTCACTGGAAGACCAGAGGAAATACCTTATTGCCAAGGGGTATTTTCCTCAGGGAACGACTCTGAGCGATGATGACCGAGACATGCTGGCATGTTCTAATTTCCACTACCTTCTGGGATACTTTCGTAATTACAACAAATACAAGAACGAGGGATTTCTTCCTGAGAAGCCAGACATCTCAGATGTTTTAGATATTGTGCGTATGGATGTGGCGGTCTCTTCCCTCCTGTACGGATACATGCGGCAGAGCGAACAGGCGATTCGAGCTGCATGGGTGGACGTATTTTGCACTTATCGTGGTCCTCATGAGTATCTCAACCCGGACGCATATATCTGCATGAATCAGGACAAGCCAGTAGATGCGCTCATCAAAGATATGATGCGGCATATCCTGCGATACCGTGAACCGTATGTTCGCGAGCGTATTGAGGAGTGGTGGAAATCTTGCGCTAAAAGTTCCTCTAAAAATCCCTCTGAAAGCTTGGAAGACTGGGAAGATGTTGAGGCGCTTCGAGAGATAATGCAGAAAGAGCTTCCCCTGTGGTCTGTTGTTGATTCATTTTCTTTGGGACTTCTCTCCCACGCAGTGGTCCAAAGTTATGCTTCAGAAACCTCCGCTGAGTCTGGGGAAGCTGAAAAGTTGCTGCTCTACAAAAAGACCGCAGAGTATATGGGGGTGAACCATAAGCACTTTGAGGGTCGTCTTAAGTCTCTGACCACTCTAAGAAACCGTGTAGCTCATGGTTCTCGCCTCTGGATGATGCCAACGACTGATACTTCTGCAAAGCCTAAAATTTTTGCTAAGGATCTCCGCGAGGCGGACCCGAAAGGTATGTTGGTTAGCTTCGCTAACGTTGCTCTTTTGCAGGGAAACACCCGTCGTCAGAGGGAGGCATGGAAAGCGATAAAAGCTTTAGTGGAGCAGAATGAGAGCTACTGCGTTGGCGTAGGTTCGCAGAAAATCTTCTAAAAACGGCTACAGTTCTGCAGGTGTCTCACATTATGGTGCCGGTGTTCTTATGGGACTAAGAGAGGGGGGCGTACCCGGGGTGATTCCCGGGTACGCCCCTCCTTCTATTTATGCCCGATATAGCGCCTAATGTAGTGCCCAGCAGAGCATTCGGTGCGTTGTGGGCGAGATTGAGGGCGCAGCATCGCCCCTTGTGGAGGGCGGTTTAGCTTTGAGGTAAACCTTACCTCTATGTTCTGGGGTGCTGAACCGGTATCCTAGTGTGGAGCCCGGCGGCCGGTACACAGCACACACGCGTACCGACCGCCGGGCCTTTTCACGCGAAATATGACGAAATATATGTCTAAAATGTCGAAATATAACGCCGTTTTTCGGTCATAAAAAGTCACTCGGTCACAGAAAAGAAAAAACTAGTCAGTACCCCAAAAGAGCCCTAAGCTAGCAGTGTATTTATCCCCGCATTCAATGCCCAACCTTAGCCGAGGACAGCATGACCGGATTCACGACGAAGGCAATTCACACCACGGACCGCGACAACCCGTACGGCTCCATCCTGCCTCCGATCTACACGACCACCACCTACGCCCAGCCCTGTGACGGCACCGAAGGCCCCTACGACTACCAGCGCGGCGGCAACCCCACCCGCGCGGCCCTCGAAACCACGCTTGCAACCCTCGAAGGCGCCAAGCACGCCTTCGCCTACCCCTCCGGAATGGGCGCCACCGCAGCCGCCCTCGGAATCCTCAAGGAAGGCGAAACCCTGCTGCTGGGCATGCCCTCCTACGGCGGTACCTACCGATTCGCCACCATTGAGCTGCCCGCCCGCGGCGTCAAGACCCGCTTCATCGGCGACTTCACGGCCCTCACCGACGAGGACTTCGCCGACAACGTGACCATGGTTTTCCTGGAAAGCCCCTCCAACCCGCTACTGCGCGTGAGTGACATCGCCGCCATCGCCGAAATCGCGCACCGCAACGGCGCAATCGTGGTCGTCGACAACACCTTCATGACCCCGCTGCTGCAGAAGCCCCTCGACCTGGGCGCAGACATCAGCGTGCAGTCCGCTACCAAGTACCTGGGCGGCCACGCCGACCTACTCGGAGGCGTCGCCGCAACCAACGATGACGCGCTCGCCGAGCGCCTCTGGCACCTGCAGATGATTACCGGCGCAATGCTTTCGCCCACCGACTCCTACCGCCTGCTGCAGGAGGTCAAGACCCTCAAGCTGCGCCTGACCCAGCAGCAGAAGAACACTATCGAGGTCATCAACTACCTGGAGGCGCACCCCGCCGTGAAGCGCGTGCTCTACGCGGGTTCGCACAGCGAGTATGAGGCGCAGGTGCATGCCCGCCAGGCGAATGGCCTGGGCGCGCTCATCTCCATGGAGCTGGTGGACGGCGCAGACCTGCCCGCCTTCCTCGAAGCCCTGAAGATTTTCACCCACGCGGTGAGCCTAGGCGGTATCGAGTCGTTGGTGGTTCGTCCCGCGCTCATGGTGCAGGCCGCCTACACGCAGGCGCACCGCGACGAATACGGCGTGAGCGACAACCTCATCCGCCTGGCCATCGGCATCGAGGAGATTGAGGACATTATCGAGGATTTGGAGCGCGGCCTGACCGCAGCCCTGGCGCATCAGGCATAGTAGGCATAGTCCCTGAACATGAGGCACCGCATGACCGTATCGCGTGATTCGAGGTGCCCCAAGTACGCGGTGTAATGTCACCCATAATAATTACTCAAAATACCCGGATTAACGTATTTCTTTCAATGTAAAAGAATGTTTTTGATTCGGGTATTTTGTGCACCCTCACTGCATTTTTATATGACGTTGCGTGAACATATTAACCCCCGTGACACGGGGTTAGAACGGCATAAAAAATGCGGGTAGGGTAAATCTCGGATACACGACGAATACCAGCTACGCCCACGTTCGGGGTAGCCCGAACGGAGGAGAACCACCATGAGCCAGCAGAACCAGCTCGAACCGATAGGTTTTACGACCCGCACTATCCACGCCGTGCACGATGCCCGCTACGATGCCTCCGTGCCGCCGGTCTACCTGGCGAGCACCTTCGGTACCGCCGGCGAGGACACCACCTACATGTACCAGCGTGGCGCGAACCCCACCCGCGATAACCTGCAGGCGACCCTCGCCGCCCTCGAGGGTGCGGAGCACGCCTACGCGTACCCCTCCGGCATGGCAGCTACCGCGGCGGCTCTTGGCGTTCTGGAGGCGGGCGACACCCTGCTGCTGGGCATGCCCTCCTACGGCGGCACCTACCGTTTTGCTACGACTGAGCTGCCCAAGCGCGCCGTGAAGACCCGCTTCATCAGCGATTTTTCGGTTCTCTCCGATGATGACTTCACCCCCGATGTGAAGGCTGTCTTCTTGGAGACCCCCACGAACCCGACCCTGCAGGTTACTGACATTGCAGCCATTGCGGAGCTGGCACACCGCCACGGGGCGTTGCTCATCGTAGATAACACCTTTATGACTCCGTACCTGCAGCGTCCCCTGGAGCTTGGCGCGGACATCACCGTGCAGTCGGCCACTAAGTTCCTTGCCGGTCATGCGGACCTACTTGCCGGTGTGGCCGCCACGAACGATTCCGATCTTGCGGTTCAGCTGCACCGCGGCCAGCTTGTCAGCGGAGCCCTACTGCCCCCTATCGATTCCTACCGTCTGCTGCAGGATGTGAAAACCCTGGCCCTGCGCCTGGAACGCCAGCAACAGAACGCCCGCGAGCTCATCGAGTTCCTCTCCGAGCGTCCCGAGGTTGAGCAGATTTTCTACCCCGGTAGCTCTTCCGAGGCGCAGGCCGAGATTCAGTCACGCCAAGCCCGCGGTATTGGTTCCGTATTCTCGCTGCTACTTGCGGAGGGAGGGGATGCACAGGCCTTCGCCCGCGCCCTGCCCATTTTCGTGAACGCCGTGAGCTTGGGCGGTATTGAGTCCCTTGTGAGCCTGCCCGCGCACACCACGCACGGGGCTTACGCGCAGGAGCACCGCGACGAGTTCGGCGTGGATGACCGCCTGGTACGCCTGGCCATTGGCATTGAAGATGTCCAGGACCTCACCGCCGCCCTGGAGATTGGCCTGAAGGCAGCCTTCGCCGGCTAGGTTCGTGCCGCCGGTTTATACCGCTGGCGAACGTCGCCGGTCCATACCGCAGATTTCAACTTTCACACCACGCATCAACGTAGATTAAGGAACCAAGAATGACCGTTCTCAACACCTCCGCCGTGCTGAACCGACGCTCCCTGCTACTGGGCGCGGCCCTCGCCGGAACCACCGGCCTGCTCGCCGCCTGCTCCGGCGGTAACGGCTCCAGCGCAGGCTCCGCACAGAGCTCCTCCAACCTGCTGGAGTCCATCAAGTCCGCAGGCAAAATCCGCATCGGCGTGGAGGGTACCTACCGCCCCTATACCTACCACGACGCTTCCGGTAAGCTCGCCGGTTTTGAGTACGACATCGCCGAGACCCTCGCCAAGGACCTGGGCGTGACCGCCGAGTACATCGAAACCCCCTGGGACTCGCTGATTGCCGGTGTGGACGCGGGCCGCTACGACATCGTGCTCAATAACGTGGCACCCACCGAGGAACGTAAGAAGAAGTACGATTTCTCCGTGCCCTACGCGCACTCCCGTGCCCGCGTGGGCGTGAAGAAGGACTCGAGCCTGAAGAACGCCTCCGAAATCTCCGGCCATAGCGCCGCCCAGAGCGCCACCAGCAACTACCGCAAGCTCGTGGAGGAACGCGGCGCCACCATCATCGAAGTCACCGGCTTCGACGAGGCCATCGAGCAGGTGCTCACCGGCCGCGCCGAGCTGACCGCCAACGACTCCGTGTCCTTCGCCGAGTACTTCAAGGAGCACCCGGACACCAACCTGCGCCTGCTGGAGGGTGAGGTCGGCCCCGGCACCAACGTCGCCGTTCTGCTGCCCAAGAACCAGACCGCGCTGAAGGATGCGATTGACGCCTCCATCAAGAAGCACCTGGGCAACGGCGACTTCAAAGCAATTTTCGAGAAGCATGTGAGCGAGGACTTGAGCCCCGCCTCCTAAGCTTTCGTGAAAGGCTCGGAAGGGGCCCGGAAAGGGCTCACCCGCCAGGACTTCTGAAATTGCGTCGTGGTTGATGTTTCCGCGGCTTATCCTGCACCGATGAGAGAATATGACGGAATGTTACGTTAAATTCTCTCGGGTCTGGAATAACTGTACGATAGCCTGCGTTGCACCCGCAGAGAGGGGCACACCGCATGATGCCCCCGGGTTACCTCAGGGTGACAACCCGCAACTAGAAGAGCATCGACCAGCACACGAAAGAAGAACAACATGTCCGCAATGATTAACCGTCGCACCGTCCTCGCAGGCTCCGCATTCACCGGCCTGGCTGCACTGCTCGCAGCGTGCGGCTCCAACGGCAGCAGCACCGCATCCAGTACCAACAAGCTGGAGGCTATCAAGTCTGCCGGCAAGATCCGTGTGGGCCTGGAGGGCACCTACCGCCCCTTCTCCTTCCACGACTCGAACGGTACCCTGGTTGGCTTCGAGAAGGAAATCGCCGACCTGGTCGCTAAGGACCTGGGCGTGACTGCAGAATTTGTTGAGACCCCCTGGGATTCGCTGATCGCCGGTGTGGACGCTGACCGCTACGACATCGTCATCAACAACGTTTCTGCAACCGATGAGCGTAAGCAGAAGTACGACTTCTCCGTACCCTACCTGTACTCCGAGCCGAAGGTTGCCGTGAAGAAGGATTCTTCCCTGCAGAACGTGAGCGAGATTTCCGGTCACTCCTCGGCGCAGTCTGAGACCTCGAACTTCCGCAAGATGGTGGAGGCGAAGGGTGCCTCGATCGTGGTTGTTTCCGGTTTCGATGAGGCTATCGAGCAGGTCCTCTCGGGTCGTGCAGAGATGACCGCGAACGACTCCGTGTCCTTCGCTGAGTACTTCAAGGAGCACCCGGACGCTAACCTGCGCCTGCTCTCCGGTGACCTGGGCACCGGCAGCAACTCCTCCATCCTGCTGGCTAAGGGGCAGGACGCCCTGCGTAACGCTATCGACGAGTCGCTGAAGAAGCACCTGGGCAACGGCGACATCAAGGCGATTTACGAGAAGTACGTGGGCGAAGACCTCTCACCGAAGAACTAATACTTTCTAAAGGAGCTGAGTTCCGTTCATGGAACGCTACCTGAATCTTTGGGCTGAGTCCCTGCCCCAGCTGCTGAGTGCAACCCTGGCAGTGACCATTCCACTGTCGTTGATTTCTTTCGCGGTGGCGCTGCTGGTGGGCATCATCTCTGCTGGCGCGCGCACGAGCCGCTTCGCACCGGTGAACTGGCTGGCGTGGGTGTACATTTGGGTTTTCCGTGGCACCCCGTTGCTGGTTCAGCTGTTCATCGTCTTCTACGGCCTGCCGAAGGTCGGTATCGCCCTGGACGTGTGGAGTGCCGCGATCATCACGATGAGCCTGCACACCGGCGCGTACGTGGCGGAAACCTTCCGTTCCGCGGTGGCGGCTATTCCGCGCGGCCAGTTTGAGGCGGCGGCAACCCTGAACTTCACCCGCATGCAGACCCTGCGCCACGTGGTCATTCCGCAGGCGGTGCGTATTGCGCTGCCGAACCTGGGCAATAACTTCATTGACCTGATTAAGGGCACCTCGCTGGTGTCGGTCATTTCGATGGTTGACCTGTTCCAGACCGGTAAGCAGATCGCTTCGCGTACCTTTGAGCCGCTGGCAATGTACTCCGAGGTCGCCGTCATTTACCTGGTGATTTTCACTCTGCTGACCGCCGCGCAGTCAGCGCTGGAGAAGTACAGCAACCGTTACGTGAGGAGCAACAATGCTTAGCGTTGAATCCCTGTCGAAGAGCTTCGGCGAGACTCAGGTGCTCAAGAACATTAGCCTGGACATCCCCGACGGTGAGACCACGGTGATTCTGGGCCCCTCCGGTAGCGGTAAGTCCACTCTGCTGCGCTGCCTGAACCTGCTGGAAACCCCGCAGTCCGGCACGCTCACTATTGATGACGCGCAGGTGGATTACAGCCAGAAGCTCACCGATGCGCAGGTGCGTGATATTCGTTCCCGTTCGGCGATGGTGTTCCAGCAGTTCAACCTGTTCCCGAACTACACGGCGCTGAAGAACGTGGCGCTCGCCCCGACCCTCAACGGTACCCTGAACGCTCAGCAGGCGCAGGAGCGCGCCCGCGAGCTGCTGGCGAAGGTGGGTCTTGCCGACAAGGTGGATTCCTACCCGGATGCTCTCTCTGGTGGCCAGCAGCAGCGTGTGGCGATTGCCCGCGCCCTGGCGCTGGAACCCTCCTACCTGCTTTTTGATGAGCCGACGAGTGCGCTGGATCCTGAGCTGGAGGCGGAGGTTATTCGCGTGCTCATGCAACTGGCGAAGGAGGGCCGCTCCCTGGTCATCGTGACGCACAATATGGCGTTTGCGAAGAAGGTTGCGGACCGTATCGTGTTCCTGGAGAACGGTACCCTGCGCTATAACGGTGAACCGACCGGTTTCTTCGCCTCGAATGATGAGCGTATCCGTAAGTTCTTGACCGTGTACGACAGCACCGAGTACACGATTTAGGCATATTGCACATAGTAAATATGGGCTGGTTTCTGCCGGTCAGATAATCATCTGACGAGCAGAAACCAGCCCATATTCTATATTCAGCATATATCGGTTTTACTCTGAAAGACCCTTAGAGCGGCGGTACTCCTCCAGCTGCTCAGCATTAATCACCTCAAGCTGCTCAGTGAGCGGCTCACCGGGCGACCAGCCCTCATTAGCAACGGTGCGGTCCTCCTGCTTACCAAAAGCGAAGAGACGCGGGCGAGGCACACGCAGCTCAGCCGGGGTGGTCGGCAGCTGCCAATTCTTCGCGTGGGAGAGCAGGCCAAACACCAGGCACAGGAGAATCGATAGTGCCATCGCCAGGTTGGGGCGGTGAAACAAACCGGTTACCAGGGCGGTCTCAGAGGCACCCACAAACGCGACCGTCGCGTACAGGGAGTTACCGCCAAAAATCGCCGGAATGCGGTTGACCATAATGTCACGAATAACGCCACCACCGACCGCGGTGGTCACGCCCAGCGCGATAGCGGGCAGCCAGTGCAGACCCAGGTTCAGGGACTTAATGGTGCCGGTTGCCGCCCACGCACCCATGCCGACAAAGTCAATAATGAGCATGGTTCGGGTCGCCCAGCGGGCACTCAAATCGAGGCTGTACGCCAGAATTGACGAGCCGATAGCGCCCACCCAGTAGCCGCCGTCAGTGAGTGCCACCGGCAGGCCCGAGTTGAGCAGAATGTCACGGATCATACCGCCACCCATGCCGCAGGCGACCGCGAGCAGCAAGAAGCCCACAATATCGAACCGGAAAGCGCGCGCCACGGCACCGCCGAGTAGGCCGTTAGCGACAACGGCGGCAATGTCGACGATGCGGAATACCTGGTCCGGGTCAAAGAGCTCGTGCATGGGCGTTCTCCTGCGTACGTGATGCATGTCTGGGTGGGTGCCGATAGGGAAGGCGCGCACGGTGGGCGGGTCGGGTGACGACGTTATCACCGCATCCGGCTCTGTCTGCCTGTGCGCGTACCTGAAAAGGCACCGATTTATTGTAGACCCGCCGCCGCCTCTGCTCCTAGTTGAAAGGTGCTCATGACGAGCTCTGAGACGTAACGGAGAAGCTTGTGGGCGCGCTAAAAGATGGGCGTAGAATGAGTGAATCTCCACCCCCAATGCTCTGTCATGATTGTTTTTGTGCTGGGTTCCTTTCAGTACGGTAGCGGCATCATTTCTTCGCTGCTGTTGGCGTTGAGCCCCCTGAATGCGGTGGAGTCTATGGCGATCATGATGTTTGCTGGCGCGGCGCTGTCGGCGCTCATGGTGTGGCTACCCTCCCGTAAGCGGAGCGCTCGCTAAGCTGGGTCTAGACGAATACTAGAGGCATGTGGCCCGGACTCGGTCCGGGCCGCATGTGTATGGTGCAAGAAGGAATGTAAGGTGAAAGGAGCCGCCGTGACGGTATCGCGTGACGAAGTTTTCGAAATCCTGCGGGGCGTGGTGCCCCGCCTGGAGGAGGCGCTTCCCGGCTGGTCGGTGCGCCCCAATATCACGGGTACCGGCGCGGTGGGGCTCTATCTGGACGGCCCCGCAATCTACCGGGACGGCGAGCCTCTGGCCGGCGTGAACGTCAAGGGTGAGCCGGTCGTTCGGCACCTGTGCGGTACGATTCAGACCGCTGACCGCGGCCTGCCGCAGGAGCTCGGGCAGGTGCGCTACCAGTACATCCTGGGCGTGAGCGTGGCGGAGCACGAGAGCGAGTATCCCGAACTGGCTGACCTGGTGAGCGTGGGGGAGCCGAGCTGGGTTCCTGCGCTGAGGGCCCTGGAGACGCTGGTGGAGTCCGAGGGCCGCGAGGCGCTGTTCATCAGCCGCGGTGGGTACGTGCCGGGTCGTCGCGTCCTGGGTAAGCGCCGCGTGGCGCTGCGGCGCGAGTTCTTCCCCGGTAAGCCCTGGCTGGGTTTGGGCACGATTGACTGGTGCGCGGGCGTGCGCTCGACCCCGGTGTACGCCGAGGACTTGGCGTCTCTGGTTGCTGCGGCGACGCGCCTGGCGAACGGCTGGGACGCCGCCCTGCGAGCGGACTCCTCGACCAGCTGAAACAAAAGCAGCTAAAACAAAGCGGCGCATCCGACCCGTGACGGGTGGATGCGCCGCTTCTGTGTGTGCTCTAACGCTTACTTGAACGAGTCGAGCCGTATGAGATATTGCCTCATCGATAGCTTGCAAGGGTGATGCATCCTGCGGCCTCTACGGGGGCGTAACCGTAGCGTTTGTAGAGCGCAACGGCGTGTTCACTAGCGACGTCGGTAGTAATGAGTCGCTGTCGAATGTCTTCTCGGTCAAAGTCATCAATGACACGCTTTAGAAGCGCAGAACCAACGCCCTGTCGTTGGGCGTGCGGATGTACCAAAAGGTCCTGAATGTAGGCGATAGATTGTCCGTCCCCGACGGCGCGGACTAGCCCGATGAGCCGTCCCGTTCCTTGCGGTATCACCTCCCGTGCGGTGTATAGATACCGTGAACCTTCCAGCATCGGGATGAGACGTTCGGGCGTTTTGGTATAGGCGTTCCAGCCGACAGAATCGTAAAGCTCAGTAAGTTCTTCTACGCTGGGATGGGGGCTGGTGGAGTCCAAAATACAGTACCGCATACAGGCATTGTATAGCGCCAAATCGAGGGAGCTAGGAAAGCCGTCCAACGCGTTTTTAGCTACTGCAGGGCATAATCTGTGCATAAAGGAAGCGGCGCATCCGACCCGTAAAGGGGTGGATGCGCCGCTTCTGTGTAAGCTCTAACGCTTAGTGGGTTTAGCCCAGTGCCTCAGCCAGCTGAATGCCCTGTGCCACGCCACCGAGGGTTGCAGCAATGCGGATCAGGTCGTTGACCTGCTCCTTGGTTGCGCCCTCTTCACGCAGGGTGTGCTCGTGAGCCTCAACGCAGTGGGAGCAGCCGTTGACTGCGGACACTGCCAGTGCGAACATCTCGAAGTCCAGCTTCTCAATGCCACCGTTCTTACCGATGATCTGCATGCGCAGGTTTGCGCGCTGGTCATCGTATGCACCGTTCAGGAAGCCGCGGGTGCGGTAGAAGATGTTGTTCATGCCCATGATGGTTGCAGCGCCCAGAGCAGCCTCGTAAGCGGTGTCGCTCAGGTGCTCCTTAGCCTCTGCAGCAATCTCAACAACAACAGAGTCAACCTTGGTTGCTGCTGCGGTTGCGAGGATTGCGCCCCAGAGCTGCTGCTCGGTCAGGGAGGTGATGCGGGGCAGGGAGGACAGGTTGAGGTTCATGTCCTTCGCGTAGGAAGGCAGAGCCGAACGCAGGTTATCGATGCTCATGGATTACTTCATCTCCTTGAATGCGTCGATGGTTGCTGCACCCTTCTTCCAGTTGCATGCGCACAGCTCGTCGGACTGCAGTGCGTCCAGCTGGCGGAGCACCTCGTCGGTGTTACGGCCGACGGAATCAGCGGTAATGGAGACCGACTGGATGGTGTTGTGGGGGTCGATGATGAAGGTTGCGCGGTCTGCAACGCCGTCCTTGTTCAGGATGCCCAGTGCGCTAACCAGCTCACGCTTGAGGTCGGATGCCATGACGATGGGCAGGTCCAGGAGCTCTTCGTGGGAGCGGCGCCATGCGTAGTGGGTGTACTCGTTGTCAACGGAAACACCGACTACCTGGGTGTCGCGTGCCTCGAACTCGTCAGCAAGCTTGCCGAATGCTGCAATCTCGGTGGGGCAAACGAAGGTGAAGTCCTTCGGCCAGAAGAAGACGACGCGCCAGGTGCCTTCGTCCAGACCCTCGGAGGAGACGGTGGTGAAGTAGTCTTCGGGCTTGGTTGCTTCGATGTCAGCCAGCTTACCGGGGACAACGCCGGTGAGCTCGTATGCGGGGAACTGGTCGCCGATGGTCAGAACTGCCATGGTGTTCTTCTTTCTATTTCGTGCCGCGCTGATTCGTTGCGCGGCGCTTGTTCTAAGTGGTGCCCAATGGGCGGGCTCGATGACTATTTTATTATGAATAATTCATAATAATCAAGTGATGACGGGTGAAAATGCGAGTATTAAGTCGTGATTTGCGTCACTGAATATTCTGGGATGTTCACAAAAGCTTTTCCGACGCACAAACCCGAGGGTTTAAGCTCGAACCATGACCCCCGAACACAGCGACTTTTCTGAGCACAGCGAACACGTAGAGCCCAACCAGCCCGAACTCATTACCGAGCGCCTCACCCTCCGCCACCTGTGCGAGGCGGACATCCCCGACATCGTGGAATCCTGCCGCGACGAAGAAACCCTCCGCTACACCCGCCTCCCGTTGAACTACACGCGCGCCGACGCCGAAGACTACCTGCTCACCACCGCCCGCCAGATTGCCGCCGGGCAGATTCAACGCTGGGCGATTGACGCCTCCGGCGTGTTTGCCGGGACCATTGAATTGCGCCTGGCTGACGGCACTCCCGAAAGCCCCGGAACCCGCGCCGAACTGGGCTATTACGCCGCCCCGAAGGTGCGCGGCAAAGGCTATATGACCGAGGCGCTGCGAGCCGTCCTCGGCTACGCTTTCGACCCGCTCGGGCTGGGCCTCGAGACCGTCCGCTGGACCGCCCTGGCGGGTAACGAGGCATCCGAACGAGTGGCGGTTAAAGCGGGTTTCACCGGCATCTACGACGATATTGACCCGAACTCCGGCCGCCCCGACAAGAACGGTCACCCGGTGCAGCACGCGGTGCGCCGCGCCGATATGACCCGCGCGCAATTCGCGGCACTCTGGGCTCACTAGGCTCGGAGGCTATCTAGGTTCTGGGGCTAACTAGTGCGGGAGTGAGCACAAGCTCGCCAGAACACTACCGAATGCCGAAGCTGCGGAACGAGCCGCTCGGCTCCTCCCACTCGACGAGTACCTCGTCCACGCGCCCGGCGGTGTCGTCACTGCGCAGCACATCCACCAGGCGAGCGCAGGAGGCGGCGGTACCCTCCGCAACGACCTTCACGCGCCCGTCGTCGAGGTTTTCGGCGTAGCCGGTCAGGCCCATGGGCTTGGCGGTTCCGGCGCACCACCAGCGGAAACCCACGCCCTGCACTTTGCCGCTGACGAAAGCGACGAGGCGGATTTCGGCGGGTTCTGCCGGGGTGCGGTCGGTGAAGAAATCAAAGAAACCCATGGGTCCTCCCGGGGTCGTCTCATTGAGGGTGGTCTGATGGGGGTGAGCGCCGGTGGCTGCGCTCTGATAGCTTCTATAGCTTCAGTCTAGAGGGTTCGGGTGCCTTCTGCCTGGTTGCCGGGCGCACACGCCGTGAAGAGCTGAATAAGGCTAAAGCAACCGGAGCTGCACCCATAAGGGGAGTAAGATGGGGTGATATTTATCAGCGGTAACGCTGAAGACACAGACATCTACCCGCATACAACCCATCCCCTGGAGGACCATTGAGTTCACGCCCTAAAAAAGCGCCTCTCGTCGGTAACCCGGCGAAGACACCCTACAAGCCCTGGCCTGCTCTCTGGTCCCTGGTTGTTGGCTTCTTCATGATTCTGGTGGACGGCAATATTGTCACCATCGCCCTGCCGCACATGCTGCAGGATTTGGATGCGTCGCTGTCGGCGGGTATGTGGGTGACGAGCGCCTACCTGCTGGCGTATGCGGTGCCGCTGCTCATTACCGGCCGTATGGGTGACCGCTTCGGGCAGAAGAACCTGTACATGATCGGTATGGGTATTTTTACGCTTGCTTCCCTGTGGTGTGGTCTGGCGCCGAATGTTGAGTCGCTGATTACTGCCCGCGTGGTGCAGGGTTTGGGCGCGTCGCTGATGACCCCGCAGACCATGTCTCTGATTACGCTGATGTTCCCGCCGAATGCGCGCGGTGTTGCGATGAGTATTTGGGGTGCGACTGCGGGCGTCGCCTCGCTGGTTGGCCCGATTCTGGGCGGCGTGCTCGTGGATGCTCTGAACTGGAGCTGGATTTTCTTCATCAACATTCCGGTGGGTCTGGTCGGCCTGTTCTTGGCGTGGCGTAATGTGCCGGTGTTTGAGCAGAAGAAGCACAGCTTTGACTGGTTGGGTGTGGTGCTTTCGGCGGTCGGCCTGTTCCTGCTGGTCTTCGGCATTCAGGAAGGCTCCACCTACGACTGGGGCACCATGACCGATTCGTTCCTGGGCACCGGCATTGCGGTGAGCGTGTGGGGTCTGATTATTGCCGGCATTATGGTGCTGGCGCTGTTCATTGGCTGGCAGGCTATTAATCCGCGTGAGCCGCTGGTTCCGTTGAGCCTGTTCAGTGACCGTAACTTCTCTGTGTCGAATGTGGCTATCGCCGCTATGGGCGTGGTCGCTATCAGCATGGCGTTCCCGCTGACCCTGTACCTGCAGCAGGTGGAGGGCCTGGACCCGACCCAGGCTGCGCTGATGACTGCCCCGATGGCTTTGTTTTCGGGCGCGTTGGCGCCGGTGGTGGGTGCGCGTCTGAACCGTAACGACCCGAAGTGGATTGCGGTAATTGGTTTTACGCTGATGGTTGTTGGTTTTGCTCTGCTCCGCCCGACGATGGTTGCGGAAGGCAACCTGTGGCTGATGGTTGGCCCGATGATTATTCTGGGCGCGGCGAATGCCTGCATTTGGGGTCCGCTGTCGGTGTCGGCGACCCGTAACCTGCCGCCGCAGCGTGCCGGTGCCGGTTCGGGCGTGTACAACGAGACCCGCCAGATGGCGTCGGTGCTGGGTTCGGCTGCGATTACGACGATTATGGCTTCTGCGATTACCTCGCACCTGTCCGCGTTGGGTCCGGCTGCCGCAGCGGGCGGTAGCTCTCACGGCAGCGCTGCTGGAGGCGTGCTTCCGCAGGTCCTGCGTGAACCCTACGCGGCGGCAATGGCTGATTCCATGATGCTACCCCTGGTTGCCGCGGCGGTGGGCGCGGTCGTGTGCCTGTTCTACGCCTCCAAGAAGACCTCCGAGGCAAAAGCCGCCGCACAGAACGCTGAGGCAGAGCCTGAGTCAGAAAACACTAAATAGAAGGCTTATCAAAACGTTTTACGTCATATTCGGTGCATAAACCTGAGATATGGTGCTATACCGGAGAAAATCTATATGCACTCTGTGTATGATGAAGCGGGTTATTGTTGCCCTGAAGTGTTGAAACCTCGTGAGAGCGCAATAACCCGCTGTAGAAGGACATCTTCGTGGAGATGGACTACATGCCCGGCCTGCTCGCTAGCGAAGAAGAGCTCGACCGCATCACCGAATCCTTCGCCCAGCTTCCCCTCCGCAACCCGAACGGCACCACCGGCATCAACATCCACCTGGAGAAAGAGAGATGGCTAAAATCCCCACCTTGAGTTTGGTATTTTTGCCATTGTCTTCCTTGATTTGTTCAAGATCTTGAGCCAAAATCCTCACTTCCTCTTTCTAAAATCTAGTTTTTAAAAAAATAGGCTATCTACCAGAAGTAGATAGCCTATTTTTTATGAGATGCTTGGGTGCTTACGCTTTCAATTTGTCAAACTTTGCTTTGACATTCGCCTTGAATTCTTCAAGCTTAGCCTTGCGTTCGGCTTTACGTTCAGCCTTCATCTGTGCACGCGCCTGGTTGTAGAGGTCTTCTTGGACTTGCAGAGCTGCTTCGATTTCGGCTACGACGGTTGCTACATCCCAACGCACGATTTGGGTGTCGTACTTGGTGAAGTAAGCATCGATGACTGCTTCGTTGTTTTCTTGCACCAAGGCGACAACGGCTGTTTCGCCGTCGATCAATTTTTGAGACACAACGTCAATCAAGCCAGCTTCTGCCGTATCAACGGTATCACCAGCAGCCAAACCATAGAGGCTGCCAATACCATAACCAAACAAGACGCCGATAGGACCACCCAAAAGCCCGATAACTGCACCGAGCAAGCCACCTTTTAGGGTTGCATCCGTCGTTGAATCTTCAAAATCATAGCGTTCTTTTTCAACGATATGACCGTTTTCATTTTTGACCAGGGCGATTTGAGCAACCTTGGTCGTCTGAGTTTGGCGGAAAGCCTTCAAATCTGCAAAGGACTGATAAGCTTCGCTTTCGGTGTTAAAGACTGAAATTACTAGGTTTTCCATAGTTGGTACCTCGTTCCTAAAGACTATATATACATTGTAATACAGTTCTCTTTTTTGGGAACTACTTTTTGCGACAATTTACCTCGGCGGCAGCCGGTAGGCTGAGTCCTAAAGCAGAGGGGCCCGGCATCCAGTATGGATGCCGGGCCCCTCTCTGCTTGCTGTGGCGTTAGCGGCTGATGGTTGCCGAAGCGCGCAAACCAGCCAGGTCCTGGAAGGTGTACTGGCCGCCCTCGGTCAGTTGCATTGCGACGTTACCGCTGGTGATCTGAGCGGTGGTGGTCAGGGTGTAGCTGGAGGGCACCTCGGTGAAGTACACCGGAACCAGCGAAGCCAGCACCTGCGCGTAGCTCACGCCGTCCTTCGCGGTGGCCTCCAGGTAGTCAGAGGTGCGGATATCCAGCACGCCGGTCCAGACGTTGTCCTCGATGACCGGCTCGTAGAACTTCGCGGTGTATGCGATGCCGTTGAACGCAGCCACGGCGGGGTTGTTGGTCTTCGCGCCGCCCTCGCTCTTAGCGAGTGCCGGGATTTCAACGTCGTTATCGACGTCCCACAGCAGCGGGGCGGTGACGTCCTCGGCGGTGGGGAAGGTGAACTCGAAGGTCACCTGCAGGTGCGCCTGCGGGTACAGCCAGGAGCTACCCTGGAACTCGCCCTTGGAGTTGATGGGCGCGGAAATCCACAGACCCGCACCACCGTACAGGCCCGCGCCGACGCTACCACCGGGGGTGAAAGTGCCGCCGCCGGCGCTCTTCGGGGTGGTGGAGGTCGCGGTGATGTTAGGTACCTGCACGGTGTAGGAGTCCAGGCCGTAGCGGGTATCAAAGTCGTTGGAGGGGTTCGAGTTGAACGCCTGAGTGAAGACACCGAACCTCAGGGTCGGGGTTTCCTGCGCATCGGTGGACGCCGCGTAGGCGGGTACCGCCGCCGCGGTTGCGATGACGGGGGTGCTCCACGCGGCACCCTTGATGAGTGCGCGGCGGTTCAGACCGTTAGTGGTGTTCGAGGAAGAATTCATGGGATCTCTCTTGTTGTGAAGAATGTGGTGATGCGTGTGAGTTGAATTACTGATACTCTAATGTAATTCAGCTCATCTTCAAAATTATCTCAACTTTTACCTTAATGTATGAACATTACGGTACCCAGCTCACCTAACGCGTGAAACGGGAGCATCATGGAAACCGAGGAGAACGTTCTCCCGGAAAACTCCACAGAAACACCACGGTCACCACACACTGAAGGAACACAACATGGCATTTATGAAGAGCGCACGCGTCACGCTTGCCTCCCTCGCAGTGCTCTGCCTGGGCACTATCGCAGCCCCCGCAGCAAACGCCTACAGCGCCGATATTGACGGCGACGGCATCCCCAACACCTGGGAGATGAAGGGCTACGACGCTGACGGCGACGGCAAAATCGACGTCGACTTCCCCGCAATGGGTGCAGACCCCAAGCACAAGGACATCTTCGTAGAGATGGACTACATGGCAGGCCTGCTGCCCAGCGAAGACGAACTGGACCGCATCACCAAGATTTACGCCGACCTGCCCCTGCGCAACCCCGACGGCACCCACGGCGTGAACATCCACCTGGACGCCGGTGACGCCCGCAGCGCCAAGTACAACCTCGGCGGCGGCAACGAAATCAGCTACCAGGCACTCGACAGCGAATTTAAGGCGCTCCACCGCATCAAGGCGACCGAAGGTAAGTTCAACCCCGCCCGCGAAGGCACCTTCCACTACATGATCTGGGGCGACTACTACGACAACAGCTACTCCTCCGGTATCGCTAACTTCGGCGGTCGTAACTTTATGGTTACCGTCGGCCCGCACTTCTGGGGCAAGGCAAGCAGCGACATCCGCGTGGCAGTGTTCGTGCACGAGCTCGGCCACAACCTCGCCCTGAGCCACGGCGGCTGGGACGAGATCAACTACAAGCCCAACTACTACAGCGTCATGAACTACCAGTACACCCTCACCGGCGTGCCCATGGCTGACGGTAGCCGCTACTTCGGCTACTCCACCGCCGAATACCGCATGCTCAACGAGGCGAAGCTGTACGAGGCGCGCGGCTTCGGTCCCCGCGCGGCTGGCTTCCTGTACAAGGGCAAGCCCGCCAACCAGCCGATTGACTTCAACGGCAACGGCAAGATCGACACCGAGCCGGTGTCCGTGGACCTCAACGGTGACGGCATGATCACGAACCTGGGCGCGGCAAACGATGTGAAGATGATCCGCTTCCAGGCGACCGAGCACCCCGAGAAGGACAAAGGCCCCGAGCACATTGAACCGAGCGGCATTACCGCCGAACACGCTCGTTCGCTGGGCCTGATTAAGTAGGCTGACTAGGCGGCGCAACGCCAACAAAGAGCCTTGTCAGCTCAATAAAACGGCATAACAAAAGGTGCGGATACCGAATCATCATTCGGTATCCGCACCTTTACTCTATGCAGCTTTCAGGTCAGCTACGGAGCCTAGACAGCCTCGCTCACGCGGCCGGTATCCACCAGCACCTGCGCGATGTGGCCCAGCGCCTCCTCATTCTGCAGCGAAGAAACATCACCCAAAGAACGGCCCTGGTACAGCTCACCGAGCAGACGGCGAGTAATCTTACCCGAACGGGTCTTCGGGATATCGGCAACCGCCACAACATCCTTCGGCTTAGCAATCGGGCCAATGTGCTCACGCACGTGCGCGGTCAGCGCCGCCTTCAACTCATCCTCAGTCAGGACCTTACCCTCGTCGGTGAGCGTCACGTAGGCGACCGCTTGATGACCGGTCAGCTCATCCTCCACGGGGCAGACACCAGCCTCAACCACAGCCGGGTGAGTCACCAGAGCCGACTCAATCTCAATCGTGGACAGGCGGTGACCCGAAATGTTGATCACGTCATCAATACGGCCGAGGATGTACACGTTACCCTCTTCGTCTTCCTTCGCGCCGTCACCAGCGAGGAACCAGCCGCGCTCGCCGTAGTGACGCCAATAGGAATCCAGGTATCGCTGCGGGTTCTGCCACACGGTACGAGCCATGGACGGGCCAATCTTATCGACCACAATGAAGCCCTGCTTACCGGGTTCGACCGGGTCGCCGTGCTCATCGACCACGCGGGTGGACACGCCGGGAACGGCGCGGGTAGCGCAACCGGGCAGGGGAGTGCAGTGCGGGGTGCCCTCCGGGTAGGTGCCCTCGGGCGCGAACGCCGGGTCGTGCGGGCGCGGGGAGCACACGGTCGAACCGGTCTCCGACTGCCACCAGGTGTCGATGAACGCCGCGGTGCCGCCGCCCACGTGCTGACGCAGCCAACGCCACGCCTCCGGGTTGATGGATTCACCCACCGAACCGAGCAGACGCACGGTCGAGAAGTCGTACTTGCCGGGCTCCGGGCCGTTCGGGAACGCACCCATGAGCGAACGAATCAGGGTCGGCGCGGTGTAGTAGTTGGTCACGCCGTAGCGTTCGATGACCTCAAAGTGACGGCCGTAGTGCGGGGTGTTCGGGGTACCCTCGTAAATCACCTCGGAGACACCGTTAACCAGCGGACCGTAAATTTCGTAGGTGTGCGCGGTCACCCAGGCGAGGTCGGCGGTGCACCAGTGAACGGTGGACTCCACCTTCTGCGGGTCGTTGACCACGGACAGCTCGTCGGGGCGCAGCACGCCGTTCTCGTCCACGTAATCCGGCAGCAGATCGTACAGCAGCGCGTGAGTGTACGCGGTCTGCACCAGGTAGCCGCCCATCGTGTGCACCAGGCCCTTGGGCTTACCGGTCGTGCCGGAGGTGTAAATAATGAACAGCGGATCCTCGGCGTCGTGCAGCTCGTAGGCATGGGTGTCCGGCTGATCGTCGACCAGGTCGTGGTACCAGACGTCGCGGCCCTCAGTCCACGGCACAGCCGCGTGCGCAACCGGGTCGGAGGCGCTGGTGCGGTCCACCACGATCACGTGCTCAATGTTGTTCTCACCGGAGCATGCCTCATCAGCGTTTACCTTCACGGGAACGACCTTGCCGCGGCGGTTCTGGCCGTCGGTGGTGATGAGGACCTTCGCGCCGGTGTCTTCCACACGGAACTTCAGCGCCTCGGCGGAGAAACCACCGAAGACGAGGGAGTGAATCGCGCCAATACGTGCGCAGGCGAGGGTGAAAATAATGGTTTCGGGGATGACGGGCAGGTAGATGACCACGCGGTCACCCTTGCGCACGCCCAGGGACAGCAGACCGTTCGCTGCCTTCGCGATGCGGCGCTGTAGCTCGGCGTAGGTGATGGCTTCACGGTCGCCGGGTTCACCCTCAAAGTAGAGGGCGACCTTGTCGCCGCGGCCCGCCTCCACGTGGCGGTCTACGCAGTTGTAGGCGACGTTGAGCTTACCGCCCTCGAACCACTTAATTTCGGGGATGCTGAGCTGTTCGATGCCGTCCTCATCGAAGCCGAGGGACTTCGGCTTCTCGAAGCGGTGCGCGGTGTGCCAGGGCTCAGCCCAGGTGAGGCGCTGCGCCTGCTTCTCCCAGAACGCGACGCGTGCCTCGTCAGATTCGTGGGCGGGGTTCGGGGTGGGGTTCAGCGGGTCGGTGAACGAGTAGGGGGTGGGCAGTCCCATTATTCTCCCATCGGTTGCTGGCATTAGCACCCTTGCTCGCCGTGCCGCTGTCTGTGTGACCGTGGGGTCTGTGTGTGCGTTGGCGAGGGGGTTGCTGCGACGTCATTGAGCCAGGTCTCTCGGTCGCTCTGGATGGTTTGCCTTCTTAGTAAAGCGCGCCCGAGGGGGCGGACGCAAAGGGGACCGTCATATTCGGCATGCTGCGTATCGGTTCGTAATATTCCGACATATTTAAAGACCCCGCCCCGCGCTCACTGCTGTGGGGCGCGGGGCGGGATTCATCATCATCATCCAGTAGGCGGCAGGTCGCCCCGCCGACTCCGTATCCCACACGTCAAGGTAGGCGCCCTTCCCCGTATAGGAAGGAACTTATAGCGTGTGGATATCTCTCCTGTAACCCATCGAATGTATGTGGGCCAATTCTTATCTCTGCAAACCATGAGTCTCTGCAAACCATGAGCGTGGTGCGCAGGGGCGTTGTCAGGCGTTATTCACCGGTGAATTGTTCTGTGCATGTCAAGACCGGGAAAGACCTATACCGGTTACCTTTAGGGTTTGCTCCTTCAACCCTATGGTCTGTGCCACGCCTCAATCAACCCAGCGGGCGCGTATGAATTTCTATGACTCTTTATTTCGCATTTGTCACGAAATATTTCGGTCCCCCCGTCACAAAAAGATTTTTTCGTCACAAACGTGACCTCCCTCCCGCGCGCCCCGTACACTCAAACAACGAGATCATGAGTCCCGGCGCTAAGCTCTGGCTAGCCGGGCGGCAACCCTCTCCCGTAGCGGGGTGCCCCAGATGATGATCTGGCCTCAACGGAATGAGGCAAGTACGGCGCGAACGCGCCACCTGCACGAAGGCCACCACCGAACGCAGAAGGCATCAGGAGGCGGCGCGCGGGGTGCAGGGTACAAACCCGATCGTCCCCGATCATTCGCGAAAGGAAAATCGATGGCTGAGCAGAAGAAGCGCATCGTAGTTAACGCATTCGAAATGACCTGCATTGGTCACCAGAGCTTCGACCTCTGGCGTCACCCGAGTTCCCGTGCAACCGAGTACAACACCATCAAGTACTGGACTGACCTGGCTAAGACCCTTGAGCGCGGCCTGTTCGATGCCGTGTTCATCGCTGACGTGGTCGGCGTCTACGACGTGTACAAGAACTCTGCCGCTCCCGCCATTGAGGGTGCCGCTCAGGTTCCCGTGAATGACCCCGCAACCCAGATTTCTGCAATGGCTGCAGTGACCGAGCACCTCGGTTTCGGCGTGACTGCTGCCGCTACTTTCGAGCAGCCCTACACCCTGGCTCGCCGCTACGCCTCCCTCGACCACCTCACTGAGGGCCGCGTCGGCTTCAACGTTGTGACTTCTTACCTGCCGTCGGCTGCTGAGAACCAGGGTCTGCCCACCCAGATTCCGCACGACGAGCGCTACGACATCGCTGACGAGTTCCTGGACGTCTGCTACAAGCTGTGGGAAGGCTCCTGGGAAGACGGCGCAGTCATCAAGGACCGCGAGCGCGGCATCTACGCTGACCCCTCCAAGGTCCACCCGATTGGCCACAAGGGCAAGTACTTCTCCGTGCCCGGCATCTCCCTGACCGAGCCGAGCCCGCAGCGCACCCCCGTGATCTTCCAGGCTGGCGCATCCAGCCGTGGCCAGCAGTTCTCCGGCAAGCACGCTGAGGCTGTGTTCATCAGCGCCCTGCGCCCGGACCTGACCCGCGTTGTGACCGACCGTATTCGCGCCGCTGCAGAGGAGCAGGGCCGTAGCCGCGACGACGTGAAGATTCTTGCAATGCTTTCGATCATCGTGGATGAGACCGAGGAGAAGGCAAAGGCAAAGTACGAGGACTACAAGAAGTACATCAACCTCGACTCTGCACAGACCATTCTCGGCGGCTGGTCCGGTGTTGACCTGTCCCAGTTCGACGAGGACGAGGTCCTGAACTACGTGCAGACCGAGTCGATTCAGTCCTTCCTGACCCCCTTCACCCTGCAGGCGAAGGACAAGAAGTGGACCCGCAAGGCCATCGCTGAGCACGTCACCCTCGGCGGCATGGGCGAGGTCATTGTTGGTGACCCGGTTCAGGTTGCTGACGAGCTGGAGCGCTGGATCGACGAGGGTGGCCTGGACGGCATCAACCTGGCGTACCACGTCTCCCCGGGTTCCTTCGAGGACTTCATCGAGTACGTTGTTCCCGAGCTGCAGAAGCGCGGCCGCTACCGCACCGAGTACGAGGGCAACACCCTGCGTGAGAACATCTTCGGTAAGGGCCACACCAAGGTTGCTGACTCCCACCCGGCTGCTAAGTACCGCGGCGCATACGTGGGTAAGCCTTCGGCTGCTGACACCCCGGCTCGCGCAATCGCTGAATAAGCGTTGTCGCTGATGCGTAACCGTGTAGGTTCGCTCAAACTTAACGATTGAAAACAAGAACGCCCGTTCTGCTGGGGGATGTGTATCCCCGGCGGAGCGGGTGTTTCTTTGCGCTGTGCTTTTTGATGCGGCGCTTTCTTTATACTGGGTGGCATGACTGAACTGAACCAGGTTGAACTGAACCATGATGACCGCTGCCCCTGCTCAAGCGGCGAGGTGTACGGCGCCTGCTGCGGCAGGTTCTTGGGCGAGTTTGCAGCCTCCGGCACGCTGACTGCTCCCGCGCCGGAACAGCTGATGCGCTCGCGTTTTACCGCGTTTGCGACCGGGGATGCGGCGTATCTGCTGGCGAGCTGGCATCCGAGCACTCGCCCGGCCGTCTTGGAGTTGGAGGATGATATCCGCTGGTATCGCCTGGATATTCTGGGCGCTTCGGGTGGCCCGTTTGATGCGTCCGGTACGGTGGAGTTCGTTGCGTATTACCGTTCGGTGCCGGGTGTTCCTGCGGAGGAGCGGGTGAAGGGCAGCATGCATGAGCTGTCGCGCTTTGAGAAGGTGGGCGGCGCCTGGTTCTATGTGGATGGTGACGTCCGCTAACGCCCCTTATACACATGCATAGTGCGGGCATAAAAGAAATGGCAGAATCATTCCGAAACCGGAATGATTCTGCCATTTCTTGTTTTGGTTAGCTTCTGTCTTTTAGCAGTTTTTCAAGATAGTTCTCTAAGCGCGAGGCTACCTCTAGCTCGCGGTCAGAAATAATGCCGGTGTGTTCGTGAATCGATCTTGAGAGACCGTCATAAAGGCGATATATCTGTTTTCCAGAAAGTGTCAGGATATCTCGACGTTCTTGAGAATTAAGGACCGAAGATAAAAGAATAATGTCTCGGAAATGTCGACTTTTATCGGAATCTCCATTGTTGAGCAGGGCTGATACTTTCTCGTACAGGGCGCCCAAACCATCAGGAACGTTGACTGTAAATTGGCGGTTAGCGCAGAGTACAGATGCTTTACGGGTGCGTTCAAGCCCAAACTGAGCGCCACGAGTTTCTAGTAGGCGGCCAAACCCCGGATATTCATAGGTGCGGGCAGTCTCCGATTGCCCTGAAGGGATGAGGATATCTATCTGAGCTTCGCCGCGAACCCACCGGTGATTTTGGCCGGATGCATTGAACCCGGCAATTGAAAATCCGGCATTGCTAAGAGCCTCATGGAACTGACGAATATGCGCCCGGGAAGCGCGGATATCAAGAATAACGTCGATATCGTGGGTGGAGCGAGAACCTGCGTAGCTTCGTTCCGCAGCCAACAGGCGCATCATGCTTCCGCCAGCCAACGACCATCCTTGCGGCATAATTTCTGAAATATCAGCCAGACCAAGCCATGAGGCGCGTTCTGCCCCAATAGCAGGAATCAAAATAGGTGATGCGTTCATGACTAAGACGCTTCCTTGAAAACAGAATCTTGAAGAATACGCTCTGCCTCAGCGGTGCTTCGCGAATCCCCCAAATCTAGAAGATCTACCGCCACGTGCAGGGGAAGAATATGGGGCGGCTCATCGCATTCACGCAAGATGACGTTCGCTGAATCCGCGGAAGCTGGAAGAAGATTGTAGAGAAAAATGATGTTCTCTAAGTCCCGGCTTGAAACGTATGCATCCACCATTGAGCCGTACACCTGCGAAATATCGCTACTAATGCCGGTAAGGGAGAGTGCAGGGTCTTCCAAAATTGCCGGAATCTCAGCGGGAGGAGCCTGCAGATGATGCACTTTCAGCCCGCGGCGGGCTCGGTAGCGCTCAATGGAGCTTGAGCCCTGTTCCTGAATTGCTGAGGCGCGTTCTTTTGCCCTGCGGCGTTCCTCAGCAGATAGAACAGACGACTGCCCGTCACAGTAGCGAGCCAGGGAGTTGAATGATTCAAAGGAAATAGGGCGGCCAGCATTACTGCGGTGCGCTGCGGGGAGAGCGTCGACAACCCAGCGGCTTCCCAATTTACGCCCCTGGAGCATTCCGCGTTCTAGGCGGGCGCGCACGCTTCGCTCTGAAACCTGAGCTTCTTGGGCATACTCTTGAACGGACATCATGGCAGAATCATACCGGAAACGGAATGATTCTGCCATGAATTTTCGCCCGCGCCCGGGCACGATAAGGAACGTGCATGAGCGAACCAGATACACAAAAGGCAGGTCCTTCGACAGCTTGAAAACTTACGTTCTCAGCCGCCTCAGGAACCTGCCCTCAGCAAATATGTAGACTGTTGGACTTAGCTAGTCCAGCCGTTAATGATGCCCATACCGAAGTAGATCACGAACACTGCGGAGACCAGGTACATCAGCCAGTGCACATCCTTGCCGCGGCCCTGCACCAGACGAATAAAGGTGTAAGCCACGAAGCCGGCACCAATACCGTTCGCAATAGAGTACGACAGCGGCATGAAAATAATGGTCAAGAACGCCGGAATACCCAGACCCCAGTCAGTCCAGTCAATATTCACAGCCTGGCGAATCATCAGGAAGCCGACCACGACCAGCGCCGGAGCAACCGCCTCGAAGGGAACGATAGTGACCAGCGGCGAGATGAAAATCGCCAGCAGGAACAGCACACCGGTCACAATGTTCGCAAAACCGGTGCGTGCACCCGCACCAATACCGGTAGCGGACTCCACGAAAATCTGGTTCGCCGAACCGGACGCGCCACCACCAACAACGGAACCAAAAGCGTCCACGAGCAGGACCTTGTCGATGTCCTCAACCTTGCCGTCCTTCATGGTGCCAGCCTCGGCGGCAAGACCGACCGAAACGCCCATCGCGTCAAAGAAGACCGACAGCAGAATGGTGAACACCAGCAGCGAAGCAGCCAGCGGGCCAATGTGGGTAAACGCGCCGAACAGGTCAGCCGAACCGATGAGGGAGAAGTTCGGGGTGGTGAACTTCATGTCATCCAAGGAGGGCACGTTCAGGGACCAGCCGGTTGCCGACTCCTTCACGGAACCGGAGGGGACAACCGCCTCCAGAATCAGGGACAGCGCGGTGGAGGCGAGCACGCCCCACAGAATCGCGCCCTTCACGTTACGGATGAACAGGGCGATGGTGAAGAACAGGCCGAAGAGGAAGACGAGGGTGGGCCAACCGAGCAGGTGGCCGCCCGCGCCGAGGGTCACCGGAACGGTGGAGCCGGCAGCGTCAGGCATGCGGCGGATAATACCGGAGTCGACCAGACCAATAAAGGAAATGAAGAAGCCGATACCGACCACAATCGCGGTCTTGAGCGACTCGGGGACCGCCTCAAACACCGCGGTACGGAAGCCGGTGAGCACCAGAACGGTCATGATCAGACCGGCAAGAACGACCAGGCCCATGATGTCTGCCCAGGTCAGGTTCGGGGTGGTGGCAATGGTGGAGGCGAGCAGCGCATTCACGCCCAGGCCAGCCGCCATGGCGAAGGGCTGCCTGGCGATAACACCCATGAGGATGGTCATCACGCCGGCAACCAGCGCGGTCACAGCCGCGACGGGTGCGATACCGAGGGTGCGTTCGGATGCGTCCTTGCCGAGGCCGATGATGAGGGGGTTCAGCACCACGATGTAGCTCATGGCGAAGAACGCGGCGAGGCCGCCGCGGAATTCTGCGGCGATGGAGGAGCCGCGTTCGGAAATCTTGAAGTAGCGGTCGAGCGCACCGGTGGGTGCTGCCGCCTTCTGGGGTTCAGACATGTGAGGATCCGTTGATGTTGTTCGGTGTGTACTGTTGCGCTGCCGGTTTCGCGGGTAAATTTTGCGGGTGCATTTCCCGGGTCGGGCGCCACAATGGTTCAACCATTGTAGGCGCCGCCGCGTAGCTTGTGCCGTTAAAACGCGTTGTGTGCGGCGGTTCAGTCGGTGATGTGGTATTTCCCCGCTCCTGTAGTTAGGTCGGCTGCTGGGGAAGAATAGCGCAGGGCGGGGTACCGGCACCCCAAAGGTGCCGATACCCCGCCCAGCTGGTGCCTGCGCCTCCACGTGTGGAGGGTTCGGCACCCGATGTATTTAGTGCATCCAGCCGGTAATCAGGCCGTTAGCGAAGAAGATGAGGAACACTGCGGAAACCACGTACATGAGCCAGTGCACGTCCTTGCCGCGACCCTGCACCAGGCGGATGAAGACGTAGGACAGGAAGCCTGCGCCGATACCGTCCGCGATGGAGTAGGACAGGGGCATGAAGATGATGGTCATGAACGCGGGGATACCCAGGCCCCAGTCGTTCCAGTCGATGTTCACTGCCTGGCGGATCATCAGGAAGCCAACGAACACCATTGCGGGTGCAACAGCTTCGAAGGGCACGATGGTGACCAGCGGGGACAGGAAGATTGCGACGAGGAACAATGCGCCGGTGACGACGTTCGCGAAGCCGGTGCGTGCACCCGCGCCGATACCGGTTGCGGACTCCACGAAAATCTGGCTGGAGGAGGAGGAAGTGCCACCGCCGACTACGGAGCCGAGGGCGTCCACGAGCAGGACCTTGTCGACGTTCTCGATCTGGCCGTCCTTGATGGTGCCTGCTTCGGTTGCGAGACCGACGGAGGTACCCATTGCGTCGAAGAACGCGGAGATGAGGATGGTGAAGATCAGCAGAACTGCAGCCATGCCGCCGAGAGTGCCGAAGGCACCGAACAGGTCAGCGGAGCCGAACAGGGAGAAGTCGGGGAGCTTGCTGGTGTTGGAGTCCCAGACGGGGACGTTCAGGGACCAGCCGGTCGGGGACTGAAGCGAGCTGCCGGAGGGCACGACCTTCTCCAGGATGATGGAGAGGGCGGTGGAGGCGAGCACGCCGTAGAGGATTGCACCCTTCACGTTGCGGATGAACAGCGCAATGGTGAGGAACAGACCGAAGAGGAAGACGAGGGTGGGCCAGCCGAGCAGGTGGCCGCTCACGCCGAAGGAGACGGGCACGGTGGTGCCTGCTGCGTCGGGCATACGGCGGATGATACCTGCGTTGACGAGGCCGATGAACGCAATGAAGAAGCCGATACCGACAACGATTGCGACCTTGAGCGATTCGGGGACCGCGTTGAACACTGCGGTGCGGAAGCCGGTCAGCACGAGGATGGTCATCAGCACACCAGCCCATACGACCAGACCCATGATGGCGGGCCAGGTCAGTCCGGGGGTGGAGGCGATGGTGGTTGCCAGTAGCGCGTTCACGCCGAGGCCTGCCGCCATGGCGAAGGGCTGCTTGGCGATGACGCCCATGAGGATGGTCATCACGCCGGCAACCAGTGCGGTCATTGCTGCGACCTGCGGTACGCCGAGGGCGTTGCCGGATGCGTCCTTGCCGAGGCCGATGATGAGGGGGTTCAGCACGACGATGTAGCTCATCGCGAAGAAGGTGGCGAGGCCGCCGCGGAATTCGGCGGCGATGGTGGAGCCTCGCTCAGTGATTTTGAAGTAACGGTCCAGTGCGCCCTTGGCTTCTGCCTTGGGGGTCTGGGGAGCCGCGGTGTTCTCAGAAGACATTCGTGAAAATCCGTAGATACTCATAGTCGGGGCGGGCGCCGGGGTTCCGAGCCCGCATAAAAAAGTGCCACTTCCCGGTGTGTTGGGGAGGTGACACTGTTGTTACCGAAATATTCTACGGTTAAAGTTTCTCTAAGCGTTAATCCAGGAAACTCCCAGCGTTCGTTCAGAAAGCCTGAAAAGGCACTGTAGAAACTATAAAATCCGCTGACTAGCAAAAAAATATATGTTTTGAATCTAAATAATTCGAAAATCTATACCATTTAGGTTGTGAAGGTGGTAGTCTTCTAGCACCAGGCCTGCGGTGGTGAAGTTTAGACCCACCCGCTACAGACGGGGATTCAACGATGAAAAATGCTCTGAGAGTGTGCGCAGTATTGTGTACGGTTCTGACCTTTCTGCTGGGTAGCGCCCTCATCTCTGTCCTGGAGACGCAGACCCCTCTGGGTACCAATGTGCAGGCACAGCTTTCTCTCCGTGCTTCGCAACAGTCTAAGTCTGAGCTGATTCAGAACTTTGATGCTCTGGTGGATCGCTACGCTGCCGATGGTGCCCAGCTACTCAAGGTGGTCGCCGACCCCGAAGATTTCTGGCACGGAAAATCCGTCTACGTGTTTGGGGCGAATTCACTGAGCTCTGACGGTGAAACTATCGATTGGTTCGACCCGGATAAGCACGGGAAAAAATATCCGGCACGAGCACTGGGGGATTCTTCGCTTGACGGCCAATATGCGTTAGCGGGTAGCCAAGAATTTGTGCGTGCTTTTGAAAACCTTGCCCGTGAACAAGGCATGGATGTTAAAGTTACCTCCGTTAACCCGGTGCGTGTTGTCTACGGGGCTGTTACTTCTTCGGGTTCTCTGACGAGCCTTATCTGCCTGGCTGTGCTCTTCTGTACCGCAATCATGGGGTGGTTGTCGGTCCGTTCGCGAACTCAGAATATTCTGCTTCTGAACGGATACTCCCCGCAGCGTCTGCAGCTGAGGGATGCACAAGATCTCCTGCTCCTGGCGCTACCTCCTGCAGCGGTAACAGCATTGTGCATGGGATGCGTAGAGGGGTACGTGTACGGTGTGGCGCATCTTCCTCAACTGTTGGGGGTTACAGCGCTGATTTTTGCCGTGTTTACCGTTCTCATGCTGGTTGCTCTACTGCTGATTAACCTCATGACTTGGCCGAGTATTACTGCTGTGGGACGTAGGGAACCGGCGTATCGACGTTTTACAGTTCCGAGTGCAATCGCTAAGTATGCTGTGGTGGTTTTAGTGGCATGCACTATTCCGGGTCTGGTCTCAAGCGCTCAAGTGAGTTTGGGTAGGAGCGATTCAGCGGCTGGCTGGTCTCTTCTTTCTGACCAGTACACCTTACGGGTGAACGTGCCTGAAGCGACGATACGGGATGAACAAGCGCTCGCCTCCTACGACCAGGCCACAGTGCGTGCTTTAGGTTCTCTTGAATCACGGAACGGTGTCCTCCTGTCCTATGCGTTGGAAAACGTTAAGGGTTTGGAGGGTAGCGGATACGATGGCGCCCTTATGGTGAACCGCGCCTATGTGGACCTTCTTCAGCAACGTCTTGGCTTGTCGTTCAAGAACGTTGAGGATAGCAGCTTCCCTGGATCTCAGTCTTTGCGTGCAGAGTATTCTTTCCACCAGAAAGACCGGGAAGATCGCGGATTTACTCTGCTCACTGTGGAGGACAAAACCAACTCGTCGGGGGTAACGGTACCTGCTTTGAGCTCTCAGGATTCACGGCTTCTGAACTATAAAAAGCCTGTTCTTGTGGTAACCGAATCGGCGACTCAGAATCTACAACCTTCCTTTATTTCTGCGGCCTTGACTACCGGTAACATCATGGTCTCTCAGCCTGCGTCTGTACGGGCTGCCTACAACGCTGAGGAAATTGGGCAGACCCTACTTTCTGTGGACCGCGCGGGAGAAGAACACCTTTACATCGCGCAGCTGGAACGTAACCGGTATGTTGCGTATCTTGTGGGCCTAGCAATTCTCTGCGCGGCACTCGTTATTGGTACAGCAATTAATACGTACATTACCCTTGCGGCTCGTGCTCGTAATGATTTTGTTTTGCGCACTGCTGGTCTGCCTCTTAGAACAATTTTTAGTGGGTACCTTCTGAAAGAAACCTGCATTGTGTGCCTTTGCTCTGCTGCGGCGTTGGTACTTCTTCTGGTGCAGGGAGCAGAGTACGCTTTTTCAGCGTTGGCGGCACCGCTGTTGTACGGCACTATTCTGGCAATGGTGCTGAGACTGAGTTTTAGCCGTATCTTCACCGCGACGGTTCACCGTCGTCACGTATAGGTGTGAATGATGAGGAATACTGTTTATCCCTCTTCTAGTAATGGGGAACATCCTGAGGTAACTATCGCCTCCCGCAATATTGTGGTGTATGCGCAGGGGCAGCCCATTCTCCAGAGTCCCCACTTTGAGGCATATGCGGGGGAATTAACTGGAATTGTGGGTCCGAGCGGGTGCGGTAAAACGACGCTTTTGAATGTGTTGGGTCTGCTGATGCCGCCTCATGAGGGTGAGGTGGTTATCGGGGGTCGCCATATGGAGCGCGCTCGTGAAAAGGAGCGTCTTGCGTTCTGGGCTGATGAAGCTTCCTTTGTTTTTCAGGATTACGGAATTATTGAGGAATGGAGCGTTATCGAGAATATTCTGCTTGATCGTAGGACCTTTGGTCGTGCTCGAATTACGGATGAGAGCCGCGAGCTTCTGAGCATCATTGGTCTTGAAGGGAAGGAGCGTACTTCGGCTGCCCTGCTGAGTGGTGGTGAGAAGCAGAGAGTGGGCATTGCTCGGGCAATCCACAAGGGTGTGCGCTACATTTTTGCGGATGAGCCGACGGCAAGTCTCGATGCTGAGAACCGGGCATTGGTTATTGAGCTTTTGAGCTCTGCTGCTCGGCGTGGAGCCACAGTTATCGTGGCGACTCATGACGCGGATATGATGGCCGCCTGCGATAGGCTATGCCGTCTTGAAAGCCCTACCAGAATTCCCGATTTGGGATTGGCGGATGTAAACGTAAATTCTCATCGGAAGGAGAATGAATCATGACGACCAGGAGCCCTCTAGCTCGTGATGAGTATGATCGTGTGCCGGAAAATTCAGGAGGCGACACCCCTCGAAAAAACGGATTGCGGAATCTGCCGCGAAAAGTGGTGGGCGTTCTAGTATCTTGCGTGGTGTTCGTTGGTGCTCTTCTGGGCCTGTACTGGGGTGGAGCTTTTGAGCCATGGCTGAATGAGTATTCGACCACTACACCAGCTTGTGCAACAGCTTCTTCACCGGAGGATGTGCAGCAAGCTCTTGCGCGGACCGAAGAGCTTAATGCTATTCGTTCGGCTGCGAAGAATGTTGAGTTCTCCCAGACTCTTCTGTGCGATGGGCAGAAGGCTGTTTTGACGATTACGTACACTGACCGGTCGGATTTTAAACGTTTGAATGATGCGGTGACTTCGGCACAGTTGGGTGCTGCTGCTGAGATTAAGCTCAAGAGGTAGGTGTGTAAAGAACGGTTGTTTATCGCCCCTGCGCGAACAACGATAGTTTGTTAGGTTAGTGGACCCTAAGTCTCTGCTATATTCGAGGTGAAACAATGCGTCGCCGGATGCAGGGTTCCGTGTGGTGAGCCTTTTTCGGCACCGATAAGAAGGAGTCCACCGTGGCTGAAACCCCGCAGGAAAACACCGCCATTCCCACCGAAAACTACCCCGCCGCAGAATCCCTGCCGGTACGCCAGCGCGCCATCGTAGCAACCGACCGCCCCGCCCGATACATCAAGCAGCTCGGCTCACACATGGGCCGCAAGCTCGGCACTGTAGAATTGCCCGACGGTCTGCGCCTGACCTTCAACCGTGACGGTATTTTCCGCGGCTACGGTGACCTGCGCGAAGCCGAGGGCGCCCTCATTATGGAGGTGCGCGCCGCTAATGACGAGTTGGCCGCTGGTCTGGCGGATGTGCTGGGCTGCCATCTGGTCCGCTTCGGCGAACGCGACGAACTGGTCGTAACCTTTGAGGCAGTACCCGCCGCCTAGCAACCGACCCCCTAGTCTTCGTTACCCTGCCCCGCCCTCCTGCACCTCGGAGGGCGGGGCAGTTTTTATGCCCACTGCGTGCGGAGGCGCCCGGAGCCGAACGCGCCGCGCTGCCCGGATTAGGTGACTCCTCCTGAATTACGCGACCCCCGCCCGGATTAGGTGACAGAAAATTGTCCTATTTAGTGGGCGAAGACATATAAGCCCCCGAACACCCGTCAATCCCCGGTAAAATAGGCAAGAAGTGAACACTAAGCTCACCGCCTGTTCGCGCCGCACCGGGCGCCGGACGGTGAACTTCGAAAGGAAGATTTTCGTGTCTGAAGCAGCACGCCCCCTGCGCGTCGCCGTTATTGGTGCAGGTCCCGCCGGTATTTACACCGCCGACATCCTCACCAAGTCTGAAGAGGTCCGCACCGGCGCCGTCGAGGTCGCCATCGACATCTTCGACCGCTACCCCGCCCCCTTCGGCCTGATCCGCTACGGTGTGGCACCGGATCACCCCCGTATCAAGGGCATCATCACCGCGCTGCACAAGGTCCTGGACCGCGGCGACATCCGTTTCTTCGGCAACGTCGAATACGGCAAGGACCTGACCCTCGCCGACCTGCGCGAACACTACGACGCCATCATCTTCGCAACCGGCGCGATTTTTGATGCACCCCTGAACATTAAGGGCATCGACCTGGACGGCTCCTACGGCGCAGCAGACTTCGTCTCCTGGTACGACGGCCACCCCGACTACCCCCGCACCTGGCCGCTCGAAGCTGAGCAGGTTGCAGTGCTCGGTAACGGCAACGTCGCCCTGGACGTCTCCCGCATCCTCTCCAAGCACGCTGACGACCTGCTCGTCACCGAAATCCCCGACAATGTCTACCAGGGCCTGAAGGCTTCCCCCGTGACCGACGTACACGTCTTCGGTCGCCGCGGCCCCGCACAGATGAAGTTCACCCCGCTCGAGCTGCGCGAACTCGCACACTCCCGCGACGTGGACATCGTCCTGTACGAAGAGGACTTCCAGTTCGACGAGGCTTCTGAGGAAGCCATGGAGAAGAACGCCCAGACCAAGGTCATGATGAAGACCCTGCGCGGCTGGCTGGAAGACCAGAAGACCAACGAGCAGACCGCATCCCGCCGCCTGCACCTGCACTTCCTGCAGTCCCCGCACGAAATCCTCGGCGAAGACGGCAAGGTCGTGGGCCTGCGCATGGAACGCAACAAGCTCGACGGCAACGGCGGCATCATCGGCACCGGCGAGTACGTGGACTACCCCGTACAGGCTGTCTACCGCGCAATCGGCTACTTCGGTTCCGAACTGCCCGAAATCGGTTACGACGACAAGCGCGGCGTCATCACCAACGTTGAGGGTCGCGTCGTGGACGAGAACGGCGAGGTCGTTCCCGGCCTGTACGCATCCGGTTGGATCAAGCGCGGTCCCGTCGGCCTGATCGGTTCCACCAAGTCTGACGCGCTCGAGACCATCACCCACCTGCTCGAGGACCGCGAGAACCTCTACACCGCACCCGAGCCGGAGGCAGAGGCATTCAGCGCCTACCTGGACTCCAAGGGCATCAAGTACACCACCTGGGAAGGCTGGCACCGCCTGGACGACCACGAGAAGGCACTGGGCGCCGCATCCAAGGACGCAGCCGGTGAGCCTCGCGCCCGCGTGAAGGTTGTGGACCGCGACGAGATGATCAACATCTCCCGCGGCGAGTAATCCTTACCTCTAGCACGTAGAGCATAGAAATCGACCCCGTACCGTGAGCCGGTGCGGGGTCGATTTTTGTCTATATATAGGGATGCGGGGGAGTAACGGGGAGGGCTCTCGGAAAGTGCTCGCCCGGAAGAGTTATCGAAAGAGCGGTTAAAGATACCCACCCCGCACCATGAGGTTATGCGGGGTGGGCTGGGTAGGTGCCGAAGACACTCGAGGACATACCCTCCGGCTACCCGGACGCGCAGCGAGCCCATGCAGTGACTCTACGTGCGGCGCATCCCTTTAACGGGGTCTAGAAAGCTAAAGAAACACCAAGATTAGCTCTCTAAACAAGCGCATAGCCGTACGGTGTGTAGGCTATGCACACTTTTTGAGGACGTCTTCAATGCCCAAAATGGCCTTGAGTACGGTTTCAGTTTCAGTACCCAGCTTCTTGCGGGCTTCACCAGAAATGACGGCTTTCACGATGTTCTTGAAGGTCTTCCACTGCTTGAAGGCGTTAACGAGTGCCTTAATAAGCTTGTAAATGGCGATGCCCAGCTGAATGACAAACTTTGCAATACTGACAACGCAGGCAATAACACCAACGGGGGAGAGCGCTGCGTGGGCGCGTCCATCAGACTTGCGGACAGCGGCCTTCGCGCTTGCAATCTGACGGCCTGCGTCAGTGCCCTGGACGGTGGTCAGGTTGCCTAGTGCGCTCTCAATGCCGCTATTAACGCGGTTGGAGGATCCAGGCTTCGCATACTTCAAGCGGGCAGGTACCTGCTCGAGGCGGCGCAGAATCAGCTTGAGCTGCTGGTCGGCAGTCATTGCCTTCTGCGGGTGTGCCATCTGCTGTGCCTGCGCCGCGGGTGCAGCTGCACAGCCGAGAGCGATGGTTGCGGTGCCTACGCCGAGTGCACGGAATGCCGTGCGACGGTTCATCGTTGCGGACACTGGATCCTCCTTCGGATCTCTATGCGGTTTATCGGTGCTGTAATGTGCGGTGACTTTACGTCTGGGGCTCCGGAAGTGGCCCCGTGCTGCAAGGTCCGGAAGTGACCTCACGCCCTCTATAGTACGGTGCTCAAAGAGGGGGCTTCAAGCCAATTCAGGGGGCATTTTCAGCTGGCTTTCATCTCTCCTTGTCAATCGCTAGAGGTTTATCAAATCTTTATATTTCTACATCGTCATAATTGCGTAGATATCTGCACTGAGAGAAAAATAAGCGTCTGACAAGCTGGTTTATTGTATTCCCAAGAATGAATATTTGCATCTACGTGCATTCTGGTCTGTAGTTGCTTTGCGCGGCAGATTTTTGTGGGTCGCTTGAAGGATGAGACGAGTCTTGCTGAAGGGATGCGCCGTAGGATCCACCGAAGATGCATCGCGGAAATCCACCGCAGGACTCACTGCAGAATTCACCGTGCACTCTCTTGCGGTTTTGTGGCCCGGGTAGTTATATGCGCCATGTAGGTGCCCCAGAAATTATTGAAAATTTTTTGGAGATATTTTTTTGGATGTTTGGGCTGCCGCGAGGTGAGCGAGAGGGCGAATGGCGGATTTTCGGAACTCTGGTGGAGTGCCGTTCAAAGGTCTTCGACTCTCTTCGGAGCATCTCCGGAATAAAATTTTGGAAGATTCTGAAGAAAATCTGCAGAAATCAGAGTGGAAAATAGGGCTTCTTTGAAGCCTCTGTGGGCGCCCAAAAGCCGCGAAAACCCCTCCAAAGGCCCCTGATATGGGGTGTTGTGAAGAAATTTTAAAATTTTTTGAAGTTTTTCTGAATCCTCATTGACAAGCTTAAACGTATATGTGCCAGGCTATAAACGGTCGAAAATGGGGGTCAAAATCGGGCAAAATCGAACAAAACGGTTTGCGCGCCTCCGCAAACCTGACATAGACTAGTGGAGGTTCGAACGACGGGATGAAGAAAACTGAACCTGTTCGATCGACTAGGCCCCCATCGTCTAGCGGCCTAGGACGCCGCCCTTTCACGGCGGTAGCACGGGTTCAAATCCCGTTGGGGGTACTTGCAAATCTCACGATTTGCAAAGCCAAGTTTGATGATATAGAATTTATTTCTGTTGATTCCAACAAGGCCCCGTAGCGCAGTTGGTTAGCGCGCCGCCCTGTCACGGCGGAGGTCGCGGGTTCAAGTCCCGTCGGGGTCGCTCTGGCCGCGTAAGTTCAGATGATTATTCATCCGAAGACGCGGTCATTGCGTATCTAAAAGTAAATACGCAAGGCTCTGTAGCTCAGTTGGTAGAGCGTACGACTGAAAATCGTAAGGTCACCGGATCGACGCCGGTCGGAGCCACGAAATCCGCCTCCAGGCTTCTACAGTGGGGCGGGTTTTGTTTTTAAAAAACTTGAGGGCTGCAGGTACTGCAACCCGTCGAAAAGGCGGCATCTTAGGAATAAAACCCCGAGGTGCCGCCTTTTTGTATATAGAAACAACGCCACGCTCACTCTAGAAAGCATCCCGTACCCATGACCGCTCAGAATCCCAGCGCACAGCCTCCTAATGCACAGCCTCCGGAGAACTCACCTCAAATTCCGAGCTCACCCCAAATTCCGTGGGCAAAAAATGCTACTGTCGATAGTGCTCAGGTGGGCGGAATCCGCTTCGAGAACATCACCAAGAGCTACTCGAGCCGAACAGGTGAACCCACCACGGTGTTGCAGAACCTGAACCTGCATATTCCCGCCGGGCAGATTACCGTGTTCGTCGGCCCCTCCGGATGCGGTAAAACCACTAGTCTGCGCATGATTAATCGCATGGTCGAGCCCAATAGCGGCACCATCACCATTGACGGCGTGAACGTGCACGAGAAGAACCCCTACGAGCTGCGCCGCGGCATTGGCTACGTGATGCAGCAGGGCGGGCTCATGCCGCACCGGACCGTCGCGCAGAATATTGCCACCGTGCCGCGCCTGCTCGGTGCCTCCCGCAAGGACGCGCAGACTCGCGCCCTCGAACTGCTCGAAGTGGTCGGCCTGGATTCTTCGTACGCGAAGCGCTACCCCTCCCAGCTTTCGGGTGGTCAGGTGCAGCGCGTTGGTGTGGCGCGTGCTCTCGCCGCCGATGCGCCCGTCTTGCTGATGGACGAGCCGTTCTCTGCGGTGGATCCGGTGGTGCGTACCGACCTGCAGAAAGAGCTGCTACGCCTGCAGGGCCGACTTGCCAAGACGATCGTGTTCGTCACTCACGACATTGATGAGGCGCTCCTGCTCGGCGATACAATCGCCGTCTTCGCGGAGGGTGGTCGCCTCGCGCAGTTCGGCACTCCCGAAGAGATTCTTTACAGCCCCGCCGATGATTTTGTACGCTCCTTCGTGAGCCGCTCTGTTGCCGGTCTGCTGGATGAGCAGACGATGCGCCAGGCGCGCGCACGCCGACTTGTCACCTCCAAAGAAGGGCAGAATAGCAAGGCAGAAGGCGAGAAAAGCGAATGAGCCTTCTGGAAAATAGTGTGCTCGCGGTGCCACCGCACGCCGCGCTACCTCTCACCGCTCAGCCCCTCGCCGCAAGCGATATGCATTGGGAATGGGTTGCCACCAATAGCCAGCGCATCCTCGAGCTGACCCTCAGTCACCTCTACCAGGGCGTTGTGCCCGTCGCGATTGGTGCTCTCGTCGCGCTGCCGGTCGCCTACTACGCGAGCCGTCGCCGTGACCGCGGTTCCGAACGCCGCATAGGTGCGCGAACCCTCATGCACCTCTCCTCGCTGCTGTACACCATCCCCTCGATTGCACTGTTCGTGCTGATGCCGCTCATTCTGGGAACCTCCATTATTTCCCCGCTGAACGTGCTCGTCGCCCTGAGTGTCTACTCATTCTCGCTCATGGTGCGCTCCGGTGTGGATGCCTTCGACTCCGTACCCGATAGCGTGCACGAATCCGCCCGCGCCCTCGGATACACGCCCCGACAGGCGCTGATGGAGCTCTACCTGCCTCTCGCCGTGCCCGTCATCATGGCGGGAATCCGCGTGGCAACCGTGGCAAATATTGCGATGGTGTCCGTGGGCGCCCTCATCGGTGTGCCCTCGCTCGGCACGCTCTTCACCGACGGACTCGCGCGCAATATCCCCTCGGAGATCCTGGCCGGCGTGATTCTTAGCCTGCTGCTGGCGCTGCTCCTCGACCTGCTCCTTATCCTTCTGACGAGGGCACTTACGCCCTGGCAGGTGGCTACGGTTGCGAATCGCCGCCGCCTCGAAAGGAGGGCGTAACCCGTGAACGTCATAGAACGAACCTTCACCTACCTCATGGACGGCGCCAACTGGCAGGGAAGCGGCGGAATCCTCGTGCGCCTGCTCGAACACCTGAGCGTCACCGCCCTCGCCACCGCCTGCGCGGCACTCATCGTCGTGCCCCTCGGCCTCTGGGCTGGACACCACCGACCCTCTGACGGCACTAACCGCCGCCGCAGCAACCTGCTCATGAGCGCCGTCGCCGCCACCCGCGCGCTACCCGCGCTCGGTCTGCTGACCATCCTGGCGCTCTGGCTGGGCGTCTCAACCCTGCCCGCCCTCATCGTGCTCATTATTATTGCGGCGGCACCCCTGCTCGCCGGAGTTCTTGAAGGCCTCGCCGCCGTACCGGAAGACCTCGTGGACGCAGCCCGCGCCCAGGGACTCACCGAATGGCAGATCCTGACCCGCCTCGAAATCCCGCTCGCCGCCAACATGATGCTCGGCGGGCTCCGCTCCGCACTCGTACAGGTCATCGCAACCGCAACCATCGTCGCCTACCTCAGCGGCGGAACCCTCGGCAGGTACCTCTTCGACGGGCTCGCCGTGCGCGACTACCCGCGCATGCTCGTCGCAACCCTGCTCGTGGCGCTTCTCGCCTTCGCCGTGGATGCGCTCATGGGTCTGGTGCAACGCGCGCTCACTCCCGCGGGGCTCACCATCAACCGGAAGAAGGCATGAACCCGATGAATCAGACGCCTCAAACCTTCACGCGCCGTACCGTATCTCGCCGCACCGCCCTAACCGCCGCCGGAGCGCTCGGCATGGCGGGCATTCTCAGCGCCTGCGGGCTCAGTGGCGACAAAGTCTTCAGCGGCGAACACGAAGGAATCATCGTCGGCTCAGCGGCCTTCGCCGAATCCCAAATCCTCGCCGAAATCTACGCCGGAGCCCTCGCCCGGGCGGGATTCAACGCCCGTACCCAGCTGAGCATCGGCGCCCGCGAAGCGTACCTGGGGGCACTCGCCTCCGGTGCGGTGGACGTTATCCCGGACTACTCCGGCAACCTGCTGCTTTACCTCGACCCGAAGGCTACAGCTAACACGGCGCAGGAGATTCTGCAGGCGCTACCCGCCGCCCTCGGCACTCTCACCACGGGTGGCTCCGGGGCTGAAATCCGCGCCCTGAACGCCTCCGAGGCGGAGGATAAGGACTCGCTTGTCGTTACCGCGCAGACCGCCCAGAAGTACGGTCTGCGAAGCCTTGAAGACCTCGCCTCCCGCTGTACGAATCTGAAGCTCGGCGCCGCCCCGGAGTTTGCCGAGCGCGCCTATGGCATCCCGGGTCTGAAAGAGAAGTACGGATGCGTCCCCGCCGAGTTCGTGCCCCTCTCGGATGGCGGTGGTGCGCTGACCGTCAAGGCCCTGCTGGATGACACCGTGCAGGTGGTTGACCTCTACTCGACCACGCCTGCGATTGAGCAGAATCAGCTGGTGGTGCTGGAGGATCCGAAGAACATGATTCTGGCTCAGCAGGTGTTGCCCATTATCAATACGTCGCGGGTTCCCGACTCTGCGGCGGAGGTTCTGAATCGTGTGTCGGCGAAGCTGACCACTGCCGATTTGCGCACTTTGAATGACCGTGTTTCGGGTACCTCTAAGCAGGAGCCTGCGCAGGCGGCGGCTGCCTGGTTGAACGAGCACAGCTTCTAAGAGTCCGCCTAACAATCCCTATAAATTCCTCTACAGGAATGGTATAAATAAAACCGACCTGGGAATATTCTAGAAATAGAATATTGCCAGGTCGGTTTATATCACCCTCGTCCCACACGTTAGGGGAGAGGCATAGAGTAGCTTTTAGCCCTCAATCAGCAGTGCCAGAGCCTCGTAGGGGCGCAGGCTCAGCGTCACCGTTTCGGCAGAGTCCGCCACGGCAGAATCCGTTGCAGCGGAATCGACCGCAATGGAATCCACTGCAGAATTCTTGTAATTACACACCAGCACGCGACCGGAACGAACGAACTCAGCCGGAACCTCAACCTCGGTCGGCTCACCGTAGAAGTTCGTCAGCACCAGCAGGCGCTGCGCCGGGCTACCGTCCTCAGAGCCAGCCTCAGCGGGCAGCTCACGCAGGTACGCAAACACCCGCTCGTGATCCAGCGCGTAGGGCGCGTACGAACCCACAGAGATGACCGGGTACTGCTTACGCAGGGCAATCAGGTTGCGGTAGTAGGGCAGAATCACGCCGTCGCGCTCCTCATCCTCCACCGAAATACCGGCACCGGTCGCCGCATCACGCACCGGGGCGGGAGCCAGCCACGGCGAGGTGGAACCGAAACCGGCGGTCGCCGGATCTGCGGTCCACTGCATCGGCACACGCGAATTATCGCGAGCCTTCGACGCCACAATCTCCAGAGCCTGCTGTTCGCTCAGACCGCGCTCACGCAGCATCGCGTAGGCGTTGTGCGCCTCCACATCCACGTACTGCTCGATCGAGGAGTAGACCGGGTCAATCATGCCGATTTCCTCGCCTTGGTACACGTACGGGGTGCCGCGTAGCAGGTGAATTACGGTCGCCAGCATGGTCGCTGACTCGGCACGGTAACGCTCAACGTCACCAAAACGGTTCAGTGCGCGCGGCTGATCATGGTTATTCCAGAACAGCGCATTCCAGCCGCCGCCGGCCTGCATACCCAGCGCCCAATCGTTCAGAATCTGCTTCAGCTCGGTAAAACGGAACGGCACCTTTGACCACTTCTCGCCGTTCTCGTAATCCACCTTCAGGTGGTGGAAGCTGAACACCATGTCCAGCTCGTGGTTTGCCGGGTTGGAGTAGCCCACGCAGTTTTCGATGCTGGTCGAGGACATTTCGCCCACGGTCACGGTGTCATCATGCTGACCGAAGGAGGCGCGGTTCAGCTGCTGAATGCGGGTGTGCACAATCGGGGTGTCGGTGTATTGTGCCTTGTCCACGGTGCCTTCGGGGGCGTCGAGTAGCTCTTCACCCTTGCCGATGACGTTAATGACGTCGAAACGGAAACCGCGCACGCCCTTCTCGTACCAGAAGTTCACCACCTTAAACAGTTCGTCGCGCACAGTCGGGTTGTACCAGTTCACGTCCGCCTGGGTGCGGTCGTACAGGTGCATATAGAACAGGGGAGTGCCGTGCTCATCCGTGTACTCGCCAAAGCGGGACCAGCAGGAGCCGCCGAACTTCGATTCCCAGTTGGTCGGTTCGCGCAGCTGACCGTCCTCGGTGTACCTACCGGGGCGAATGTAGAAGTAATCCCAGTACTCGCGCTCACCGGCGAGCGCACGCTGGAACCACTCGTGCTCGGTCGAAATATGGTTGAGGACCATGTCGAACATGACGCCCACACCGTGCTCGGCGAGGGCGGCAATCATCTCTTCGACGTCCTCCATGGTGCCCAGGTCGGGGTTGATGGCGTAGTAGTCGGAGATGTCGTAGCCGTTGTCGTTCTGCGGGGAGGCGAAGAACGGGTTGAACCACACCATGTCCACGCCCAGGGAGGCAATGTAGGGCACCTTCTCGATGATGCCGCGCAGGTCGCCGTAGGCGCCACCGGCCGAGGAGTAGAAGGACTTGGGGTACACCTGGTAGATGACGGAGGACGCGAAATCCTTGCCGCCTGCCGGGGTGGTTGCCGGGCTGGTCGCTGGGGTGAGGGTGAGTGAAGCGGTGGGTGCCTGTGTCATGGAAACCTTCTGAAACGTGAGCAGGGTTCAGTGCGTATAAATCTGCGTATAAATCAGTGTGTTGGAAACGAACCGCGCCAGTGCTATGTATGCTGCTATGTGTGCACAGCGAGGCCCGTACGTGGCGGACGCAGCCGCCCGCCGCCTCCCGGTGCGTTCGCCGACTGAATATCGCCGCCCGCAACCTGGGCTCATTCCAGATTAGGGGGCATAATGGGGTGGTGTCCCCCATCTACCCCAAAGGGGGCAATTCTGCCGCAGATCCGGCACAACCCCCGTGGCCTCAACCCTCCCACCGATAGGCGGTTGCAGGCTCGTGCGCGTTTCGATGCATGAAACCAAAGTGACCCTGAGCTGAGAAGCGTTGGACGCCGCGCGTAAAATCAGTACTTGCATCACTACGGAAGGTAAAACAATGCCAGAACTGCGTTCACGTACTTCAACTCACGGCCGTAACATGGCTGGTGCCCGCGCCCTGTGGCGTGCTACCGGCATGGGCGATGATGATTTCGGCAAGCCCATTATTGCTATCGCGAACTCTTTCACCCAGTTCGTGCCCGGCCACGTGCACCTGAAGGACATGGGTGAGCTGGTCGCCGGCGCGATTCGTGAGGCTGGCGGCGTCGCCAAGGAATTTAACACCATCGCCGTTGATGACGGTATCGCGATGGGTCATGACGGCATGCTCTACTCGCTGCCTTCCCGCGATCTGATCGCTGACTCGGTCGAGTACATGGTCAACGCGCACCGTGCCGACGCGCTGGTCTGCATTTCTAACTGTGACAAGATCACCCCCGGTATGCTTCTGGCGGCTATGCGCCTGAACATCCCCACCATCTTTGTCTCTGGCGGCCCCATGGAGTCCGGCGAGGGCATTGAGGGCATTGTTGAGCACCGCCTCGACCTGGTGGACGCCATGGTGATGGCTGTTGATGATAGCGTCAGCGACGCTGCGCTCGCCCAGATTGAGAAGAATGCGTGCCCGACCTGCGGTTCGTGCGCGGGTATGTTCACCGCGAACTCCATGAACTGCCTGAATGAGGCGATTGGTCTGGCGCTGCCCGGTAACGGCACCACCCTGGCTACTCAGGTTGCTCGCAAGGAGCTGTTCCTGGATGCTGGCCGCCGCATCGTTGAGCTGGCTAAGCGCTACTACGAGCAGGATGACGAGTCGGTTCTGCCCCGCTCCATTGCGACCAAGGAGGCGTTCGAGAACGCTATGGCGTTGGATGTGGCGATGGGCGGTTCGACCAACACCGTGCTGCACACCCTGGCGATTGCTCATGAGGCGGGCGCTGACTTCACCCTGCAGGATATTGACCGTATTTCGCGTCAGGTTCCCTGCCTGGCGAAGGTCGCCCCGAACTCCACCAAGTACCACATTGAGCACGTGCACCGTGCCGGTGGTATCCCCGCCCTGCTGGGTGAGCTGAACCGTGCCGGCCTGCTGCACAAGAACGTTCATTCTGTTCACGCTGACTCGCTGGACGAGTGGCTGGACGAGTGGGATATCCGCAGCGGCAAGGCGAGCGAGAAGGCGAAGGAACTGTTCCTCGCGGCTCCCGGCGGCGTGCGCACCACTCAGGCGTTCTCCACCGCGAACAAGTACGAATCCCACGAGACTGACTCTGAGAACGGCTGCATCCGCGCCGTGGAGCACGCGTACACCAAGGACGGCGGCCTGGCGGTCCTGTACGGCAACATCGCCCAGGACGGCGCAATCATCAAGTCCGCTGGTATTGATGAGGAGCTGTTCCACTTCAAGGGCCGCGCTTTTGTGGTTGAGTCGCAGGACGAGGCTGTGTACGAGATCCTGTCGAAGAACGTGAAGGAAGGCGACGTTGTCGTCATCCAGTACGAGGGTCCGAAGGGTGGCCCCGGCATGCAGGAGATGCTGTACCCGACCTCCTACCTGAAGGGTCTGGGCCTTGGCAAGAAGTGTGCACTGATCACTGACGGTCGTTTCTCCGGCGGTACTTCGGGCATTTCGATTGGTCACGTCTCCCCGGAGGCGGCTGCTGGCGGCGCTATCGGCCTGGTGCAGACCGGTGACGAGATTGAGATCGACGTGAACAACCGCATCCTGCGTGTGAACGTTTCGGATGAGGAGCTTGCTGCTCGCCGTGAGGCGAAGGGCGCTGCACCGTGGCGTCCGACCAAGCCGCGTGAGCGTCACGTATCGAACGCCCTGAAGGTGTACGGCATGCTGGCTGCTTCGGCTGATAAGGGCGGCGTGCGCATCCTGCCCGAGGACGCATAAGCCCTTCACGCATCGTGTGAGAATTTAATACTTGCCCTATGGGCTGGCGCCCCGTTCCGCGGTTTTTCTGCGGGCGGGGCGCTGTTCTTTGTCCGCGTCTTTGTTCGTATCTTTGTCCACCGTCGTGGGATACCCGGTGCGGCGTATTGCCTTGTCAGTGGTGTTGCAGTAGGGTGTAAGAAGGTATTTTAGGTACCCGATTCACCGACTCAGCACAACCACTCGACACAACGCAATTCGCAACCCTCACGAGGACGCATTCATGGTTACCCTGCCCGCGCGCGCACAGCGTGCTTTTACTCGTCGTGCCCTGACGGCTCTTGCCTGCATCGGTGCGCTCGCTTTGAGCTCTTGCTCCGCTCAGCCGCAGGCTGATGATTCTGAAACCGCCCCGATGATGGTGGCGACTTCTTCCGCGCCCGTTGATGCAAAGACCCTGTTCCACGCGGCGGATGGCTCCTGGAAGCCGAATACTGTCCAGATTTCTGCCGGCCTGGACTCCCCGGCAACCTACGACTCGGTAGCGACCCCCACGGATGAGCCGAGCACCGATGCCGAGTTCGAGGCTGCATACGCCACGGCGAGCGGCTCCGCGAACACTATCGATGCGGGCACCCGCTGCGGCATGACCAGCCAGCTGGGTGGTTCCGCCGGTATTTACGTGTATGACGGTTCGGATTGCGCGAAGGCTCAGGAGGCGGTGCGCCTCTTCAACAGCCGCAAGAACCAGGACGGCGCGGCGAGTGTTGAGTGGTACCAGTGCGCTACGAAGGTGCAGGGCCGCGACTACATTACGGGTGCCTGCTTCACGCAGGGTGGTAGCGTTGAGAAGCCGCGCCTGGCGCTGATTCCGGCACAGACCCGCATGCTGTCGGGTACGCTGACTTTCGCTGAAGCGTACGGCGGCGGCACTTTCGGTCAGGGTGATTCTGCGAAGACTGTTGAGGCGCTGCGTTTCACCAGCCCGGACTCTAAGGTCGCGTGCTCGGTGACCCCGTCGGGTGTGGACTGCCAGGCGATGGTGGGCGTGACCCTGGAGGGCTGGGATGCCGCATCCGGTAAGGCGCAGCAGCGCGTGCACATGGTGCAGGGCCAGGCGCCCGAGGTGAGCCTGGTCGGTCAGACCGCCACCCCGGAGCCGGTGAATACTGAGGGCATTGTTGCCCTGTCTACCGGTCAGGTGGTGACTGCGTACGGTTACACCTGCAAGTCGGTGAATACCGGTAAGGTGCATTGCGTGAGCGCGACGAATGGTTTCACACTTGATTCGATGGAGGTTGGCGTAGAACGCCGTTAAACCGAGAGCGCTGCTAAACCGAGAATGAAGGCGAGGCGTGCTACGAGTTGCCGCGCTCGCCTCCATAACTGACATGCGAAGGTGCCCGGCACCCCTCTCATAGGGGGTGCCGGGCACCTTCGGTATTTAACGTTGCTTAGCGGAAGTTGACGATGCGAACGTCCAGCTCGGAGGAGAGCAGCGGCTCCCATGCGGCGACAGCCTTCTGGAAGTGCTCGGTGCCCATGTGCTTTTCGAGCAGTTCCTGGGATTCCCAACGCTCGATGAATACGAAGTCGGTGTCGGAGACGGCACCGAAGTCGTAGCTGACGTTGCCTTCGTCCTGGCGGCTTGCGGTCACGAGCGGTTCGATGGTCTTGAGGAATTCTTCAACGTGCTCGGGCTTGACGGATACTCCGGCGTAGACACCAATCATGGGGCTCTCCTTGTGGGGTGGTGCGGCGGTTGCCGCGTCGTATATGACTCTTTTACCGTACACCTTCACCCCCGCGGCGGGGAGGTATGTGCGGGGGTTTCTCGCGCTGTGTTGTGCGCCGTGTTCTGTGCTGGGTTTTGCGCTAGGTTTTGCGTTGGGTTTTGTGGCGTGGTGGCGGGTGGGAAGATTTTCGGCTGACCCATTCGCTAACTGTAAAAAAGGTGTTTTATATTTGCGTGCCCCTTTCTTTTCGACCTATAAAAGAATGAGGAAGATACACCGCATGATTGGAAGGAGAAGCGGTATGGCACGCATGGGGGGTGACACTCATGGGATTTTCACCGGCGCATATCAAACGATGCACCCTGACCTGGGAGGCGCCCGACTATAGCGCCTCGTACCCTGCCGGGTACACGGATCAGGGTGTTGCTGTGATTGCGGTCGCTCAGGAGCATCGTACGGCGCAGGGTTTTTGCTATTCGGCGTTGTCGACGGTGGTTTTTATTTCTAAGCAGGACGGCACCCGCACCGTGGTGAATGAGGAGCCGATGCTTTTCACTCACGTTCATTCCCTCATGGAGTGCTGCGATGAGGTGCATCCTTGCCTGCTGGGTCGTGCCGTGCTCTCGGCGTGGGATGTGGTTCCGGAGCAGTACCGTCAGAACCTGGTGACGATTGCTGCTGACCGTAAGAATTTGAAGCAGCTTTTCCGTGATTGCGACCAGTTGAAGGGGATCATGGAGTACCGCGCCTTTGAGAAGGTGCTGGACCCGTACGATAACCATTCTTTGGGTGAAGTGCATGTGAAGCTGGCTGGCACGCCCGCGTATGAGCGGATGCAGGCTGAGGTCTGCGCGGCACGTACCGCTGTGGATGAGATGGTGGAGGAGGCGCTGACCCCTCGACCGCTAGATCAGCTGCAGGACTATAGCGTTTTCACGGATTGTTCGTTCCGTTCGACTCACAATAAGAAGTATCAGCGTGGCGGCCGTATGGGCATCGCCGGCGTGAGTGAGGACGGCTTCTATTTTCATTCCCACTATGATGGCGTGAATATTATGACCGGTGAGCTGTCTGCGATGTTGGCGGCTTATACGGTGTTCCATAGTGGTTCGCGCCGCCTGATTATTCATACGGATTCTTTGGGTGCGTTGACGTTTGTGTTGCGTTTGGCGCATAGCCGTTGGGCTTTTGAGGCGTGGGTTTCTGAGGGTATTCAGGATGAGCGCGTGGTGGCTCAGATGCGTGCTTTGACGGAGGCTATCCGCGAGAAGCGCGTGCTGGTGAAGCATGTTCCGGGTCATACGGGCCACGGTTTGCAGGAGAGCAGCGACTCTGTGTCGAAGATGCATCGCCATTTTCCGGGGCAGATTGTGGATAAGCGTCATCAGAGCGAGTTTAATCAGCGTTGCGAGTCGATTATTACTGCTTTGTCGGGTTGTGCGAAGGCTGTTCGTCTGCTTGCGCCGGAGTGGTTGCAGATTAAACCTTCTTCAATCCACACGGGAAACCGTTTATGGCGCTAAACTAGTGCAGGGTAGAAATGAACGCGCGATACATTCGCCGCATACGAGGGTATGCAATGTCGGAGGTGTCGCGTGTTTCTTTTTGCCCTTTTTGCTGTTTCTGCCTGCGCTTGTGCGCGGCTGGCGTGTAGCGCCGCTTTGGATTGTGGCGCTGCTCTAGCTTGTTGCCTGGCGCATCCTGCGATGGCGCGAGGCATACAAAAGCTCCCCTGATCTCGGTTGATCTGAGCTTCAGGGGAGCTTTTATCTTGTGCGCCATAGCGGGTGAAGCTAGTGCGTGAAAAATAGTTTAGAGGAGCGATGACCACAGTCGGCAGAGGTTCTCCGCCATCTTGATGCGGCGCGGGCGCTCCGCCCACTGGGTGTACAGCAGCTCGGTGCAGACCCGCTCGTATTCGGCGCATACTTCATCCAGCATCGCCACCATTTTGCGGTCAATGACGAACGTTGACACTTCCATGTTCAGCGAGAAGGAACGCGGGTCCATGTTGGACGAGCCAATGAACGTAATTTCGTCGTCGACCATCATGAACTTGGAGTGCAACACGGTCGGGCTGGGGTACTGCAGAATACGCACACCCGCCTGCAGCAGCTGCTCGTAGTAGGAACGCTGCGCCATGTTCGGCAGGAACTGGTCGCCCTTCTCGCACACAATCACGGTGGTTTCAATACCGGAGTAGGCGGCGTTCGTGAGTGCCTGCAGTAGGGTCTCTTCGGGCACGAAGTAGGGCGAGCAGATGGTAATACGCCGCTCGGCGTTGTAGATCAGGTAGTTAATGAGGCGCAGGTTGTTTTCGGTTTCAAAACCGGGGCCGGAGGGCACAACCTGGGCGCGCATCCCATCCTTGTAGTAGGGGATATTGGTGTTAATTTCTGCCAGGATCAGCTGGTTCGTTTCGGAGTACCAGTCGGAGACGAAAACAGCGTTGAGCTCTTCAACAATCGGGCCGGTGCAGGAGAAGGTCAGATCCTTCCACTCCAGGCCCTTCTTGATGTTTTCGGGCATGTCGTAGGAGCGGTGAATAGCGTTCTGCGAGCCGGAGAACGCGACGCGGCCGTCCACGACGAGGACCTTGCGGTGGTTACGCAGGTCGGGGCGCTGCCACTTGAGCTTCCACGGCTTGAGGGGCAGCATGAGGCGCCACTGCATACCCGACTCGTTGAGCATTTTCACGAGCATCTTATACGACGGGTATTTGCGGGAGCCGATATGGTCGATGAGCACGCGCACCTGCACACCGCGTTTGTGGGCGGCGAAGAGGGCGTCCCAGAGAACTGCGCTCGCCTCGTCGTAGGCGGTGATGTAGAACTCGAAGTGCACGTATTCGGTGGCGCGGTCGACTTCTTCCGCCATGGCGACCATCGCCTCGTGGTTGTCGGTGTGGAGGGTGAACTGGTTGCCGCCGACCAGGGGCAACGAGCCCAGGGTGTAGTTGAGCTGGCTGGCTACCTTTGCCGGGTCGGAGAGGTCATCGGTGCGGGTGAGGAAGGGCTTGTTCTCGGTGGCTTCGCGGATCATGTCGTTCATGGCGTGTTGGCGTGCGCGGCGGTAGGCGGGCAGGCGCGAGGAGCCGAAGACGAGGAATACGATGAACCCTACGAAGGGGATGAAGAAGATTGCCATGAGCCAGCCCAGCGCAACCACGGGTTTGCGGTTGTAGGGGAGCCAACAGAGGGCTGCGAGTCGGATGAGGATATCGGCTATGCCGAGTGCGAGGCGCAGCCAGTCGGGCAGGAAGTCGAGGGAGGTGGGGGCAAACAAGTTCACCCGTCTATTATGCCAGTATTTCGTGTGGGGCTTGGGAGAGCGGGTTTGCCGCTTCGTATGTGATGTGTCGGTATTGTGTGCCAGCGGCGGGGCTGGAGTTTAGCTGGCTATGCTGTGAGCCTTAACGCTAAAAATGCACTTGAGCATTGTGTGCAGTGGTGAAATAATTGCAGTTATGCAGAAAAAGGAACAGAGTCTTCGCGAACGCCGCCGCGAACAAACCTGGACGGCAATCCACGAAGCAGCCCTCAAACGCGTCCGCGAACACGGAATGCGCGGAACCACCGTCGAAGAAATCGCCCAGGAGGCGGGCGTCTCCCCGCGTACCTTCTTCAACTACTTCCCCTCCAAAGAGGACGCCGTCCTGGGTCTGCGTGAACCGGTGGTCAGCGAGGAAATCCTCGAAACAGACCGCGCCCACGAGGATGACAACACCATCATTCGTGTAACCCACCTTCTCTGGGAGGTCATTTTCCAGAGCTTCCACTACGCCAATGGCAAGGACCCTCGAGCTCCCTTTCAGGAGTTCCCCGAGTCCGCGAAACGAATGAAAATGCACTACATGAAGTGCGAACAGGTGCTCACCGAGTACCTGAATACTATTGACTGGGTGGCTTTTGATGCTGCCGGTCGCCGCGGCCCCTTCCCGCGCCGAACCCCCGCTGACCCGCTGACCGATCACTTCCGGGAGCGATCGCGCGCAAAGGTCCAGCTTGCCTCCGCTGTGCTTCGGCAGCTGGAGTTCGCCCGCAATCTGGAGGACAAAGAGGATATCGCCCGCGGTATTCGCCAGACGGTGAAGACCTTCCAGTTCCTGCTTTTTGAGCAGAATCGACCCGCAATCTAGCGGCGGTTTACTACTGCAAACGGCAAAGCCCGCCGGACCTGAAACGGAGCAACCAAATCGGGGCAACCGAATCGGGGCGACCGAATCCAGAGCCCGGCGGATACTCACAACAGACATATATAGAACGTAACTAAGGATTATCGATGAGTACAGAGGAAAAGAATCTACCTCAGCCGCCAGCCGGTGAGGCTAAGCAGGAAAGTAAAAACCGCATCCGCGCCATGTTCCTGGGCCTGGTCATTGTGATGCTCATGTCCTCGCTGAACCAGACGATTCTGGCGCCGTCGCTGCCCACGATCGTTGGTGAGCTTCATGGCGTGGAGCACATGAGCTGGGTGATTACCATTTTCATCCTGCTTTCGACGATTACGATGCCGGTCTACGGCAAGCTTTCTGACCAGTTTGGACGCAAGCCCTTCCTGATTTTTGCGATTGTCTCTTTCATGGCGGGTTCGATTGTTGGTGCGCTCGCTCAGGACATGAACTGGCTGATTTTTGCTCGCGCCCTGCAGGGTCTGGGCGGCGGCGGTCTGATGATTCTTTCTCAGGCTGTGATTGCTGATGTGATTCCTCCCCGCGACCGTGGCCGCTACATGGGTATTATCGGTGGCGTTTTCGCGTTCTCGTCGGTGGCTGGTCCGCTGATTGGCGGCTGGATTACTGAGGGCCCGGGTTGGCGTTGGGCGTTCTGGCTGAACCTGCCGCTGGCTATCCTGTCGATTCTTGCGGTGATTTTCTTGCTGCCGCACCGCCCGTTCCGTGAGCGTGAGAAGCACAGCATCGACTACCTTGGTTCGCTGATTCTGATGGCGGGTACGAGCGCGCTCGTGCTTGCCACGATTTGGGGCGGCAACCAGTACGAGTGGACCTCGCCGCAGATTATTGGTCTGCTGATTTTCTCGGTGGTTGCTGCGCTGGTGTTCATCCCGGTGGAGAACCGTGCGGCTGAGCCGATTATGCCCATGTACCTGTTCAAGAACCGTAACTTCCTGCTGACTCTGGGTGCTTCGCTGGCGCTGGGTGTGGCGATGTTTGGTGCGGTGGAGTACATCCCGACCTATCTGCAGATGGCGCTGGGTGTGAGTGCTACGGTGGCTGGTCTGCTGATGATTCCGATGATGGGCGTCATGCTGGTGGTGTCGATTGTGACGGGCCGCCTGGTGTCGAAGACTGGCCGCTATAAGGGCTATGTGACGACCGGTACCGCAATTGTGGCGTTGGGCCTGTTCCTGCTGTCGACCGTGACTGTTGAGACTCCGACCTGGCTGTTCTGTATTTACCTTGCGGTGATGGGTGCCGGTCTGGGTATGTCCATGCAGTTCTTGACTCTGATTGTTCAGAATGCGTTTCCTGTGACTGTTGTGGGTACTGCGACGGCTGCGAATAACTTCTTCCGTCAGGTGGGTGCTACTGTGGGTGCCTCGCTGGTGGGTGGTCTGTTTACCTCGCGTCTGACGTCGCTGATTTCTGAGCGTATGCCGCAGCAGGCGCTGCAGTCTTCGGGTAGCCATGCGTCTTCGTCTCTGACTCCTGAGCTGGTGGCGTCTTTGCCGGAGCCGGTGCACGGCATCATTGTGAATGCGTATAACGATGCGCTGATTCCGCTGTTCCTGTACCTGGTGCCGCTGGGCCTGGTGTCTACGCTGCTTCTGTTCTTCATTCGTGAGGATGCGCTGGCGACGACCCTGGAGACTGAGCCGGCTGTTGATATTGCCCGTGCGGCGACCGGTGCGATTCCGGTGATTACTCCGGAGATGGCGGCGAAGGATGCGCAGGCTCTGAAGAGCATGCAGGGTCCTAACCGCAGGACGATTGCTGAGTCAGTGAGCTCGGATGCTTCGCATGAGGCGGGCTCTTCGGAGGATGGCGGCTCCTCGCGTTCCTAGAACGAGGGATAACGAAAAGGTGCGCGCCGGAGGCGTTGCCTTCCTATATAAGCGGCGCCCCGGTGCGAGTCGTGTGCTCGTGCCGGGGCGCCGCTTTTGGCTGAGTTGCCTTAACCAGTGCGCTTAAGAGGTGTGCCTTAGTGCTTGGTTTAGGGGTTGGAAGTGTTGGTTTAGTCCCTTAAATAGTGGGTTTACGTGGTGTTTTGCCCCATTAAAGCGCTTATCGAAAAGGTTATTACGTCCCTATGTCGAGAGAATTGTTTCCGATGTAAAATTTTCGTAAAAATTGTTAATCCGCCCCTTTTCCCCGGTATTCCGGGGCATTTTTTTACCCAGCTCCCTTTTAGCTTGCATACAGGCTGTTCTAAGGGGTGAAAGTGCCCAATGTGGGTTTGGTGGAAGTGTTACAGGCTATATAAGATAAAGTACATATGCTCCTAGTGACAGTCATCACGAAGCAGTGCGCTAGGACAGCATGACACACATGCCTTAACACCGACATCTACACAAGGAGGGGAACCGTCCCATGTTTAGGTACATCCTCCAGCGATCGCTGACGTACCTCGTCATGGTCTTTATTACGACCACGATGGGTTACTTTGCAGCGGTTACTGCCCTGAAGCCTGCCCTCTTGGAGCAGGAAAAGGTTCCGAAGCCTAGCCCCGAGCAGGTGAACCGTAACTTCGCATCCCTGGGTCTCGATCCCGAAATGAACCCCTGGGACCGCTACGTTCAGTGGCTGACCAATGTGGTCACCAAGTTCGATTGGGGCCGTAGCCCCAACGGCGCGTACATTAACCAGGAATTTGGCCAGCGCGTGTGGGTTTCTACCCGCCTGCTGCTGGTGGCTACCATTCTCTCGATTGTGATTGGTATTGCCCTGGGTGTGTACTCGGCAGCTCGCCAGTACAAGTTCTCTGACCGTGTTATCACCGGTTACTCCTACCTGGTCTACATCATCCCCGCTCCCGTTGCTTACTTCGTGGTGCAGCAGGGCGCGACCACTATCAACAACATCGCCGTTGCTAATGGTGGAGAGAAGATTTTCTATGTGACCGGTATTTCGACTCCGGGTCTGACCGGATTCTGGGAAATCACCATGGATATGGCGGCGCACTACGTCGTGCCGACCTTCTGTATGACCATCTTCGGTTGGGCTGGTTACCAGATTGCACAGCGTCAGTACCTGCTCGATAACGTGAACGCTGACTTCGTGCGTACCGCTCGTGCTAAGGGCTTGACCCGTAACCAGGCGATTACTCGCCACGCACTGCGCGTCTCCTTCATCCCCGTGGCACAGTCCATCGCGTACCAGATTCCGATGATTTTTGCGGGTGCATTCTTCGCCGAGACCGTCTTTGCATGGCCCGGTATCGGTAAGTGGTCGATTGACTCCATTTCCGCGCAGGACGTGAACGCTGCGACCGTGACCCTCGCGTACGGTTCTGCACTGTTCGCTGTCGGTGCGATCATCGCTGATATCGCTACCACCATCGTCGACCCCCGAGTGAGGATCTCATGAGTCAGGTAACTGCAACTTCCTCCGTACCGGTGGTACAGGAGAACGGTGACTTCAAGGTCATCAACAAGAGCGTTATTATTCTGCGCCGCTTCCTGCGTAACAAGGCTGCAGTCTTCGGTCTGTGCGTGTTCATCGGCATGGGTCTGTTCGGTCTGTTCGGTAAGTACCTGACCAAGTACAAGCCCAACGACATTGACTACATGGCGCTGGGTGAAGGCCCCTCGGCCGAGCACTGGTTCGGTACCACCATCGCGGGTAATGACGTGTTCGCCATGATGTCTGAGGCCGTCTGGACCTCTCTCCAGATTGGTGTGGTCGTCGGTTTGGCCACTGTGTTCATCTCCGCAGTTTACGGTTGTGTGATGGCGTACTTCGGTGGCTGGATTGACAAGATTATGCTGTTCATCCTCGAGACCCTGATCATGGTTCCCTCGCTGCTGATTCTGGCAATTCTGATCAACGGTCAGGTTGGTAAGCAGATTCAGAAGAGCGTCCCCACCTGGGTTCTGCTCTCTGCAGTGCTGATTGCCTTCGGCTGGATGGGTAGCGCCCGTGTTATTCGTGCAATGGCGCAGTCCCTCATCAACCGCGACTTCGTGAAGGCTGCACGCTACATGGGTGTGCACCCCTTCAAGATTGTGATGCGCCACCTGGTTCCGAACATTGGCTCCCTGCTGGTTCTGAACTTCACCAGCGGCATCATGGGCGCTGTGCTCTCTGAGGTCGCTTACTCCTTCATCGGCATCGGTATTAAGTACCCCAACTACTCGCTGGGCTCGCTGATTTCGGATGCTTCGCAGCAGATTAACACCCTGCCGCACATGTTCTGGTTCCCGGTTCTGTTCTTCTTCCTGCTGGTTGGTCCGCTGGCCCTCATGAACGACGGTCTGCGTGACGCATTCGACCCGACTTCGATGTCGGTCGGTAAGATCAAGAAGTCCAAGAAGAACGAGAAGGCAGAGGCACCCGCTGCCGCTGCAAAGGAGGCGAAGAACTAATGAGTACCTCTCCCGTTCTGAGCGTTAAGGACCTCAACGTCCGCTTCAACACTGAGAATGGCGTCGTGCACGCTGTTCGCGGTGTGAACTTTGACCTGTACCCCGGTAAGACCCTGGGTATTGTGGGTGAGTCCGGTTCCGGTAAGTCCGTTGCTTCCATGGCGATCATGGGCCTGCACCCGACCACCGCTGACATCACCGGTTCGGTTAAGTACAACGGCACCGAGCTGCTGGGTCTGAGCGATAAGGAAATGTGCGCATACCGCGGCAAGGAAATCTCTATGATTTTCCAGGATCCGCTGTCCTCGCTGACCCCCGTGTACACCATTGGTGACCAGATTGCTGAGGTGCTCAAGGTCCACAACAAGGGCATGAGCAAGCAGGCTATCAAGGACCGTTCCATCGAACTGATGCGTATGGTGGGTATTCCTTCGCCGGCTGACCGCCTGCGTTCCTTCCCGCACGAGTTCTCCGGTGGTATGCGTCAGCGCATCATGATTGCTATGGCGATTGCGAATGACCCCCGCGTGCTCATCGCTGATGAGCCCACCACCGCACTGGATGTGACCATTCAGGCGCAGGTGCTGGAGGTTATGCAGAAGGCTCAGGAAGAGACCGGCGCTGCGACCATCATGATTACCCACGACCTTGGTGTTGTGGCTGGTATGGCTGACGACATTCTGGTGATGTACGCCGGTAAGCCGGTGGAGATTGCGAAGGCAGAGGACCTGTACAAGCATCCCTCCCACCCGTACACCATCGGTCTGCTGGGTGCGGTCCCGCGTGTGGACCGTTCCGAGAAGGTCTCCCTGGTTCCGATTGAGGGTACTCCTCCGAACCTGATTAACCCGGTGACCGCGTGCTCCTTCCGCCCGCGTTGCCCCATCGCTAAGAGCGGTGGCCAGTGCTGCCAGGACTCCAACGGCGAGCCCGATCTGCAGCTGCTGGAAGGCGTTGGCGAGGGTCACTACTCCTCCTGCACCATCTCTCAGGAGTTGGTCGGTAAGACCGCTGACGAGCTGTACCCGGTTCCGGAACCCCCGGTATCGAAGTACGACGGTATCCCGCGTGAGGAGCGTGCCCCCGTCCTGGAGGTCCGCAACGTCAAGAAGCACTTCCCGCTCATGAAGGGTGCGCTGATTAAGCGCCGCGTGGGCACTGTGAAGGCTGTGAACGGCCTGTCCTTCGATATTCGTGAGGGCGAGTGCTTCTCCATCGTGGGTGAGTCCGGTTGTGGTAAGACCACCACCCTGCTGGAAATCATGGAGTTCAACAAGAACACCGACGGTGAGATTCTGATTAACGGAACCTCCACCAAGGACGGCAAGTCCGCAGGTGAGATTCTTGAGCTGCGTAAGAACCAGCAGATGGTGTTCCAGGACCCCACCGGTGCTCTGGATCCGCGCTTCACCGTTTACGAGGTGCTTGCTGAGCCCCTGGAAAACCAGGGCATGAACAAGGCAGACATCAAGAAGCGCGTTATCGAGCTGATGCACATTGTGGGTCTGCAGCCTGACCACGTGAACCGCTTCCCGAACCAGTTCTCTGGCGGTCAGCGTCAGCGTATCGGTATTGCTCGTGCGCTTGCTGTGAACCCCAAGCTCGTGGTTCTGGATGAGCCGGTGTCCGCACTGGACGTGTCCGTCCAGGCTGGCGTGATCAACCTGCTGGAGGAGCTGCGTGCAAACCTGGGCCTGAGCTACCTGATGGTTGCTCACGACCTCGCGGTGATTCGCCACGCATCCGACCGCGTTGCAGTGATGTACCTGGGTCGTATTGTTGAGATCGGTGACGTCGACCAGGTGTTCGACAACCCGATCCACCCGTACACCCGTGCACTGCTCTCGGCGATTCCGGTTCCGGATCCCGAGGTTGAGGCAAAGCGCCACCGCATCATGCTTGAGGGCGACCTGCCCACTCCGGTGAACGCGCCTAAGGGTTGTGGCTTCTCGAGCCGTTGCCCGGTCTTCAAGCTCCTGCCTGAGGACAAGAAGCGTCGTTGCCTGGAGGAGATGCCGGAACTGACCCATGTTGAGGGTGAGGATCACGGTTATGCTTGCTACTACCCTGAGGCTGAGGCCGCTACGGTGTAGCTCTAGAGTCGGCTGAATAAGTCGCGTGTGTGCCGAGGGGCGAATATTCGTTGAATATTCGCCCCTCGGGTTTTTTATGCCCGGTATTGGTGAGGCGCGTACGGCTTGAGGTTGTCACCTGGTGAGACGGCGGGAGCCTCAGAATGTGGCGCTAGGCACTGAAATCCTCCATGAAACGGGTAAAACTGCACTGACTAGGTATAACCTTTCTCACCATTCAAGATTTGAATATTTATGGGCGGGCTTTCAATCGGGCAATAAGCCATAATTAAGCCTGTGGGTGCGCCGCTAGGGGCGTACCTCAAGGAACACATTCATAGACCGGCACTAATTCATCGCTCACCGCACCCTATTGCGGCGCATGAGCAGGGAATCCTTGACGCTTTCCTGCAGGATTATTGAGGGTCAAACGTATAAGAGGACACTCTCATGGAGAAGAATTTCATCCTGAACCGTCGTACCGTTCTCGGTGGCGCTGCTGCACTGGGTACCGTGGGCGTACTGGCTGCGTGCGGCTCGTCCAAGGACTCCAAGGCAACCACTAAGGGTGCAACCGTGGGCACCGATGCCAAGGAACTTTATGACCTTGGTGAGGCTGCTGTATCTGAGCTGAAGGATGGCGGCACTCTGCGCCTGGCTATTCCGGGTATTGGTCCGGACTTCAACCTTTTCAGCGCGGACGGCAACTCCCTGTACACCCAGACCGCTATGAGCCCCGTGGCTTACGCAGGCCTGTGGCAGGGTGACCCCATGGGTAAGCGCACTCTGGCTCCCGAGTTTGCGAAGAGCTTCGATGTCGCCGAAGAAAATGGTCTGCCCGTTGTCTCCATTGAGCTGAACCCCCAGGCTAAGTTCAACGACGGTACCCCCATCGACTACAAGGCTCTGCAGGCTACCTGGAACATCCTCAAGAGCACCGATGGTGACTACAAGATCGGAAGCAGCGGCATCTACAGCAGCATTGCTTCCGTGGAGCGCGACGGTGATGACTTCAAGGTGAAGGTAACTTTCTCCGCACCTTACTACCCGCTGAATACCCTCTTCGCTGGTATTGTGCACCCGGCTCTGCTGGACAAGGAACTCTTCAACACTGGTTTCGTGGACAAGCCCCACCCCGAGTACTGGGTTGGCCCCTTCACCATTGCTGAGGGCGGCTGGAACTCCACCGAGAAGACCCTGACCCTGACCCGCAACGAGAAGTGGTGGGGTGAGAAGCCCGTTCTGGAGCGCATTGTCTTCCGCCAGATGGATACTGCTGCTGAGCGCGCAGCGTTCAAGAACGATGAGCTTGATGCGATTGGTGCTACCACCGCTTCCGCATACAAGGAGCTCAAGGACGTTGCTAACACCGAGATTCGCCGAGGCGCTCGCCTGTTCTCCGGTGGCGTGACCATGAACCCCGCCCGCATGCAGGATGTTGCTCTGCGTCGCGCGGTGGTCGCTGGTCTGAACCGTGAGGCTCTCGCCAAGGTTCGTTTCCAGGGCCTGGATTACGAAGAGAAGCTTCCCAACTCGATGATTCACATGCCCTTCAACGAGTACTACCAGGACACCTACCCGACCCCGAACAACGATGCAGCTGCAGCATCCAAGATTCTGGAAGAGGCAGGCTACACCAAGAACGGCGAGTTCTACGAGAAGGACGGCAAGCAGGCTGCCTTCAAGTTCTCCATCTTCGGTGAGGACCCCACTTCCAAGGCTGTCGGTCAGACCCTGGTGCAGCAGCTGAAGTCCGTGGGCATTAACGCTGAGCTCGACTCCCGTGCTGTTAGCGAGTTCAACAAGACCATGGCCTCCAAGGATTACGACGCAACCTCCTCCGGTTTCGCTCCGAGCTCCCCGGATGCTACCGAGGCTACCGAGCAGTTCTACATGCGCCGTAAGCCGGAGGAAGCCGGTTCCGACGAGATCAATGAGATGATTGCAAAGATGAAGCTCATTGCTGACGACAAGAAACGCAACCAGGCTTGCAACGAGATTGAGAAGAAGCACCTGGCTGAGTTTGCAGTGCTGATTCCGCTCATCAACGGCCCCGAGTACAAGTTCGTCAAGAAGGGTTTGCGCAACTACGGCGTGTCCCTCTTCCAGGGCACCGGCATTCACTGGGAGAAGGTCGGCTGGGCTAAGTAAGTCCTCATCCCTTCACCTGCTAGGTGAATAGCCTAGAGCTATTGAAAGTGTCCACCCGGATGATCCGGGTGGACACTTTTTGTATTTCTGGAGGGGGCTTTGGGTGCTTTTGTATACCGATGTAGGGGAGCGGTGGTATAGCTATCCGGCAAAATCTGAAAAATTTGCACAAAAACAGCGTATACATAGTATGAATATTCAAAAAACACGATAAATATTAAGAAATATTGTGAAAATGCTTGGTTTTTGTTCCGGAGGCGCGCTACAGTGGAGTCATACAAAGTTATGCAGTGCTCTGTATAAATAATCATTACTTTGGGGATACGGGATACACCCGCCCGCACAAGACAGAAGGAAACCACTCCCATGACCGCCAACACCGCATACACCGCGAGTAGCCACGAAGCGACCAAGAACAGCTTCAGCCGCCGCGCCCTCATTGGCGGCACCGCGGCTCTGGGAGCTGTAGGTCTGCTCAGCGCCTGCGGCAACGGCAGCGCAAGCTCTGAAAAGACCAAAGCAGCCGGCGCCGGTGCCAATATCGAAGACCTCTACAACATCAACGCTCAGGATGTAAACAGCCTGAAGAAGGGCGGCACCCTGCGCCTGCCCGCCGGATCCATCGGCCCGAACTTCAACTACTACACCCAGAGCGGTAACACCACCGATAACGTCAACGTTATGAGCACCATCAGCCAGGCTGGCCTGTGGAACCTCGACTTTGACGGTACCTACAAGCTGAACACCGACTTCGCTGTCTCTTTCGAGCACAGCAAGAAGGGCGACAAGATTCAGGTTGCCGTCAAGCTCAACCCCAAGGCTGTCTTCAATGATGGCACCCCCATCACCTACAAGGCGCTCCAGTCGACCTGGAACATCTTCAAGAGCCTGGATAATGGCTACAACATTGTCTCCAGCGGCATCTACGAATTCGTTGAATCTGTAGAAAAGGGCGAAGACGACTACAGTGCAATCGTCACTTTCTCCAAGCCCTTCTATCCGCTGCAGAGCCTCTTCTCTGAGATTCTGCACCCCGCCCTGGAGGATGTCGAGCTCTTCAATAATGGCTTTGTGGATGCACCTCACCCCGAGTACTGGGCTGGCCCCTTTACCCTGGCGGATAAGGGCTGGGACTCCACCGCGAAGACCTTCAGTGTCGTGCCCAACGACAAGTGGTGGGGTGCCAAGCCCCTGCTGGACAAGATCGTCTTTACTCAGATGGAGTCCAGCGCTGCACGTGCCGCGTTCAAGAATGATGAAATCGACGCTATCGGTGCAAGTACCTCCTCCACCTATGCCGAGGTGAAGAATATTGCCGGTACCGAATTGCGTAAGGGTACCCGCCTCTACGCCGGCGGTCTGGATATTAACCCCCGCCGCGTCAAAGATGCTGCCCTGCGTAAGGCGATCTTCGTTGGCACCAACCGTGAAGCACTCGCGAAGATTCAGTTCCAGGGTCTGCCCTACGAGGAAACTATTCCCGGTTCGATGATTCACATGCCCTTCTCGCCCTACTACCAGGATTCTTATCCGACCCCGAATAATAGTGTTTCGGAGGCGCAGAAGATCCTGGAGGCCGCCGGCTACACCAAGAATGGCGACTACTACGAGAAGGACGGCGTAAAGGCTGGCTGCGCTGTGGTGGTCTTTGGTGATGATCCGACCACCAAGGGTAAGGCTCAGACCTTCACTCAGCAGATGAAGGACGTCGGTATCGAGATTCGGATTGATCAGCACTCCGATAGTGAGTTCGCCACCATTCTGGGCAACTGGGACTACGATATTTCCTTCAGCGGCTACTCGGTCTCTGCTGACGCAACCGAGGGTACCAAGCAGTTCTACTACTCCGAGAACAACGAAGGTATCGGCAGCAAGGAAATTGACGCCCTGATTGATGCCATGACTCTCATGGAAGACGACAAGGAGCGTAACCTTGCCTGCAATGAGATTGAGAAGAAGCACATGGCTGAGTTCGCCTTCCTGGGTACCATTACGAACGGTCCTGACTTCGTGATGGTCAAGAAGGCTCTGGCTAACTACGGTCCGCGCCTGTACAAGTCGATGGACTGGACTGCTGTGGGCTGGATGAACTCCTAAAAGACGCCTGTTGTGTGAGCGGGTCGAATGCGTATGTGCGCGTTCGGCCCGCTTTGCTGTGCCCGTTAGCTATTTTGGGAAGCGGGGTTGTGGGAGGCGGGGGAGGGGAACGCTGCGTGAAAGGTGGTGGGGTTGTGCTGATGTGGATTTAGGCCCGCTGCCTTAGGGCTGGGCGTAATAATTTAGAAATATTTATCGTGTTGCGCACTTGTAATGATGCGTGTGGTGTACACTACTAAAAATATTAAATGTGGCTTAGGACATAGCTTTAGGTCACATTATTTTGCATGGCTTGACCTGCCCGCCCATCACCGCAGATGGCAGGTGCTCCTGTAGACAGAAACCCCGCCTCCAGAGCACGCGAGCCACCCACTCTACACTGCAAACACTGCATCAACGCAGTCCACACCCACAAGGAGCCCATCATGAGCCCCCACCCCATCCCCTCCATCTCCGGATTCAACCCGATCATGAGCCGCCGCGTACTGTTCGGCGGCGCAACCGCCGTCGCTGCTGCCGGCGTACTGAGCGCTTGTGGCTCCTCATCCTCCAAGACCGAGCACAAGGCAAGCGAAACCCCGTTCTACGAAATCAACGAGCAGGACCCCTCAAAGCTCAAGCAGGGCGGTACCCTGAACCTGAGCACCTACTCCCTGGGCCCGGACTTCAACCGCTTCTCCCAGAATGGCTCGAGCACCTCCGTCTCCGAAACTATGGGCATTATCGCCGGTGCGGGCATCTGGCGCAGCACCTTCAAGGGCGAAGATGAGCTCGACCCCAACTACTGCCTCGGCTTCGAAGCTAAGGAAGTAGACGGCAAGATCACCGCCGAGGTTCGCCTGAACCCCAAGGCAGTCTTCAATGACGGCACCCCCATCGACATCGACGCCCTCAAGGCAACCTGGCAGATTCAGCGTGACCCCGAGGGCGCGTACAAGATCGGCGCTGCAGGTATCTACGAGTTCATCGAAAGCGTTGAAGCTATCGACGGCGACCGCTACCACGCACGCGTTGTCTTCAAGACCGCACACAACCCCGTCAAGGGTCTGCTCTTCGGCGGAATCCTGCACCCGGCAATGCTTGACATAAACCTCTTCAACGAAGGCTTCGTGGACAACCCCCACCCCGAGCTCGGTTGCGGCCCCTTCACCCTGGCACCCAACGGCTGGAACTCCTCCGAGAAGACCTTCACTGCTGTGCCCAACGACAAGTGGTGGGGTGACAAGCCCAAGCTGGACCGCATCGTCGTGCGTGAAATGGCAGACCCTGCAGCTCGCGCCGCATACAAGAACGGCGAATTGGACGCAGTGGAATCACGTACCCTCAGCGCCTACAACGAGATGAAGGATGTTGCGAATTCCGAGATTCGCCGTGGTCGCCGCCTCTTCGCCGGCGGCATGAACCTGAACGCAGAGCACATCACCGATACTGCTGTGCGTAAGGCAATCTTCCTGGGTATCGACCGTGGTGCTCTGGCAAAGATTCGCTTCCAGGGTCTGCCCTACGAAGAAGAAGTTCCCGGCTCGATGCTGCTGTTGAGCTCCTCCCAGTACTACCGTGACAACTACCCGGCACGTAACCCGGAGGAAGCACGTAAGGTCCTGGAGAAGGCAGGCTACACCAAGTCTGGCGACTTCTACGCGAAGGACGGCAAGACCATCACCCTGAAGCTGACCACCTTCGGTGATGACGCCACCACCAAGGGCCAGGCACAGACCTTCATTCAGAGCATGAAGGAAATCGGCATTAACTTCGAGCTCGATTCGCGTGCACAGTCTGAATTCTCGAAGGTTGTTGGTAACCGAGAGTACGACGTGAGCATTTCGGGCTTCGGCGTGGGCTCCGAGCCGACCAGTGCTGCCGAGTACTTCTACCACTCCAAGAACTGGAACGGCGTCGGCACCCCCGAAATTGACGCTATGATCGACGAGATGGTCACCATCCTCGACGACGCTAAGCGCGCCGAGAAGTGCAACGAAATTGAGAAGAAGCACATGAGCGAGGTCTGTCTCTTCATTCCCTTCCTCAATGGCCCGGACTTCAAGGCATGCCGCCCGAAGCTCGCCAACTACGGTGCGTTCCTCTTCAAGAGCTACGACTGGTCTTCGGTTGGCTGGATGGCATAAGCCGCAGTTTTAAGTTCCCCGCCCCTATACGTTTTCGCAGTGTCGTATAGGGGTGGGGAGCTTTTTCTTTTGGAGGGTACAGGACGCTCTGGCTACCCATCGATGTGCTTTTAACTTGTAACGATTCTCAAAGCGCCGGACGTGACGCGCTCGCACGCCAATGCGACATAATATTTCATTTTTTAGTTTTCGTGCTCGGCATCCGCGTGATGATGCGGGTTTAGGCGCTGAACCTGTGATTTTTAGACAGTGTATAGTCCCTCCAGAGCCTGGAATGTGGCCTGCATCGCTTCTTTTGGGGGTATACTGTGTTTCAATCACAAATAATGTGGGGGCTCTCACAAGGGTTGTCGACAGAGGCTTTGTTACCACTGGATAAATTGGTGCACAACACCGTGCGCCACGCGATACGCACCCAAGCCCTCCAGCATGAGGAGAACACATGACTCATCTACGTATTAACCGCCGTACCCTGCTGACCGGCACCGTTGCCCTGGGTACCGTCGGCCTGCTCGCTGCCTGCGGTGGCGGCTCGGACAAGAAGATTAACGGCAAGGCTGCTTCGAGTACCGAGGAAATCGTCAAGAACCTCCAAATCAATAAGCAGGACCGCTCCTCCCTCAAGCAGGGTGGCGAGTTCCGTGCTAGCGTCTCCGCAATCGGTCCGAACTTCAACATTCTGACCCAGAGTGGCTACACCACCGAGAACCTCACCGCATTCGGTGGCGCCTGCAACATCCCCTCCGCTATCGGCTTCACCTCCCTAAGCCCTGCCGGCGACTACAGCCTCAACGACGACTACGTCAGCGACTACAAGGCTGAGACTGTTGACGGCGTGCAGACCATCACCTTCAAGCTCAACTCTAAGGCTGTCTTCAACGACGGCACCCCCGTTGACATTGAGGCAATCCGCGCCGCGTGGACCGTCTATCGCAACCCCGATGACGGCTACAACGTCATCGCCGCTCCCTTCTGGCAGCAGGTAGCGTCCATCGACCCCGTGGATGGCGACAAGACCCGCGTCAAGATTGTTATGTCCAAGCCCCTGTATCCTGCCGAAACCCTCGGCCTGCTCGGTGTACACCCCGCACTGACCGACAAGGAGCTCTTCAACAACGGCTTCGTGAACAAGCCCATGGATCAGTACTGGTCCGGCCCCTTCAAGATTGGCGAGTGGAACTCTTCGGCTAAGACCCTCACCCTCGTGCCCAACGACAAGTGGTGGGGTGAGAAGCCGCTGCTGGACCGCATTATCTGGCGTGAAATGGGCGACGAAGCAGAGCGCGCAGCGTTCAAGAACGGCGAGCTGGACAGCATCGGCTTTGCTGGCCTGGCAACCTACAACGCCGTCAAGGGTCAGCCCGGTGTTCAGATTCGCTCCGGCCAGAGCGTCGGCGTGATCAACCTGCAGTTCAACCCGACCCGCGTGACCGACACCGCCCTGCGCCGTGCAGTCTTCGCCGCGGTTGACCGCTCTCAGCTGGCTAAGGTCAAGTTCGGCCAGATCAACTGGGAAGAGCCCCTGACCGGCTCCATGATTGCTATGCCCTTCCAGAAGGGCTACCAGAACAACATGCCGTCCAACCCCGGCGCCGAGGCTGCGGCAAAGATCCTGGAAGCAGCAGGCTACTCCAAGTCCGGCGACTACTACGCCAAGGACGGCAAGACTGCAGGCTTCTCCATCACCTACTTCGGTTCGGATGCAACCTCTCTGGCTCAGTTCCAGAACCTCGAGCAGCAGCTCAAGGCAGCGGGTATTAAGCTCGAGCAGGACAACCAGCCGCAGTCCCAGTTCAACTCCGTGATGGGCGCTAAGCAGTACGACTGTGCCTTCTCCGGTTGGGGCATTGGTGCTGACCCTGCCGACAGCGTTCAGTACTTCTACACCAGCGAAATTAACGAGGGTGTGGGCGATCCTGAGCTGGATAAGTACATTGCCTCCATTTACGAGAAGGAATCCCACGAGGAGCAGTTGAAGATGGCTGCTGAGGCTGAGAAGCAGCACATGGAGAAGGTCGCTATTTACTTCCCCTACGCTAACGGCCCCAGCTACGTAGCTGTGAAGGAGAAGCTGGCTAACTACGGTCCTTCCCTCTTCGCAACCAGCTACACCGACCCCAAGCGCTGGGTCAATGTGGGTTGGCAGAACTAAAGCCACATGTTAATTTTCTGGATTCCTATTCGGTAGTTGCTGAATTTTCGGAGGCGCCGGTTCAGGTCTCCAGAAGGGTAAAGTCCCGCGGTATTCCGCCTTAGAGGTGGGGTGCTGCGGGACTTTTCTGTGCCCTTGAAAAGTGCTGATCCGGAGGAGTGAACGGGTAAATCTGCTGAAATATTTCCTTGGGAAGAGTTTCCTGGGTCACACTGCGTGGGAAATGTGTGTATACTATTGCCAATGCAAAATGTGCGTGCTGTCACAAAGGTGTGCGGGTTGTGTTCCCCCGCGTACAAAAATTCAGCATCTCACCTAACCGAGGAAAACTAATGACCACTTTCACTCTCAACCGTCGTACCCTGCTCACCGGCACCGTTGCCCTGGGTACCGTCGGCCTGCTCGCAGCCTGCGGCGGCAACTCCTCCAAGAACGAAACCAGCGCTCTCTCTGCCGGTGACGACCTGTCCAAGGCAGTCTCCTACAACGAGAAGGATCGCTCCGCCCTCAAGGACGGCGGCGAGCTGCGACTGAGCGCTGACGGCATCGGCCCGAACTTCAACATCCTCAACACCAACGGCTACACCGCCGGTAACCTGAATATTCAGGCGGCTATCAACTCTGCCTTCACCGGCGGCTTCTACGCTGACTTCCGCGGCGAGTCGCACATGAACAAGGACTACGTCACCGAATACAAGGCGCAAACCGTTGACGGCGTGCAGACCGTGACCTTCAAGATCAACCCCAAGGCAGCCTTCAACGACGGTACCCCCATCGACGTGAACGCCGTCAAGAGCTACCAGACCATCTACACCGCCGCGGCATCCGGTTCGGACTACCAGATCACCCCCTCGCCCATCTGGGAACAGGTCGCAAGCGTCGAGGCAGTGGACGGCGATACCCGCCACGTGAAGGTCACCATGTCCAAGCCCTGGTACCCCATCGAAGGCAGCTTCACCTCGTTCCTGCACCCGGCATTCGCCGACCCCAAGTTCTTCAACGACGGCCTGAACGACAAGCCCCTCGACCAGTACTGGGCAGGTCCCTTCAAGGTCGGCGAGTGGAACTCCTCCTCCAAGGTGCTCACCGTCGTCCGCAACGAGAAGTGGTGGGGCACCAAGCCCGCTCTTGAGCGCATCACCTGGCGTGAAATGAGCTCCCAGGCAGAGCAGGCAGCTTACAAGAACGGCGAAATCGACTACGTGGATGCCAGCACCCTCAGCTCCTACAACGAGCTCTCCGGCGTGGCAAACACCGACATTCGCAAGGGTAGCGCTCTCAGCGTGGGCAACTACGAAATCAACCCCGAAAAGGTGCCCCTGCCCGTCCGCCGCGCATTCGTTGCAGCCCTCAACCGTGAGCAGCTGCAGAAGCTGCGCTACGAGAAGCTCGGCTGGAAGGAAACCCTGCCCGGCTCCATGTGCATGCTGCCCATGCAGGAAGGCTACCAGGACAACTACCCGACCAAGCTCGGCAAGGACGTCGCTACCAAGATCCTTGAGGACGCAGGCTACACCAAGTCCGGTGACTACTACACCAAGGACGGCGCTAAGGTCTCCTACCCGGTCATCACCTTCGGTAGCGACCCGGTTGTCAGCTCCACCGCGCAGTTCCTCGTCCAGCAGATGAAGGAAATCGGCGTTGAACTGACCATCGAGAACCACGGTGCCTCTGAAATGTCGAGCATCATCTCCTCGAAGAACTTCGCGATTAAGACCGGTGGCTACGGCATCACCACCTCCCCGGTGGATGCGGCGAACTACTTCTACATCTCCGAGACCAACAACGGTCACGGTAAGGATCTGGACTCGCTGGCAGCAACCATGATGTCCACCGAGGACCCGAAGGAACAGCTCAAGATCATGAACGAGCTGGAGAAGCGCCACCTGGACGAGGTCGCCATCTACGTGCCCACCCACAACGGCCCGAACTTCAAGGCGTGCCGTAAGGGCCTGGCGAACTACGGCCCCATGCTCTTCGGCCTGCCCTACTACAACCCGAACGTATGGATCAACGTCGGTTGGGAGAAGCAAAACTAAGCGTTGAGCACCGCTCACACACTCCATAAGGGGTAAAAGCGCTACAGCGGCGTGTTACAAAAGGATTAAAACCTTCTGTAGCACGCCGCTTTCCCGTTCCTAAGAGAGTCGCACGGATATACTTAAAACAAATGTGGGCATTCTGCCCGCAACCCCGGCAGAGACTGTCCTCCCGCCGGGTTGGAGTGTGGGTTACGCACCGTTCGCGCGCCGCCTCCACAACACTGCGAATACTCTAGGAGAAATTCCATGAAGAGCATGTCTGTCTCTCGCCGTACCCTCCTGACCGGCACCGTTGCCCTCGGCACCGTTGGTCTACTGGCTGCCTGCGGCAGCTCGAAGGAAAAGGTTGGCGGTAGCGCCGCTAACAACGCTGAAGATATTCTGAAGAACCTTCAGGTCAACAAGCAGGACCGTTCCTCCCTCAAGCAGGGTGGCACCCTGACCCTCGCGGCTACCGCCCTGGGCCCCAACTTCAACCTGCAGACCCAGAGCGGCTACACCTCCAGCAACCTGGACGCTCTGGCACCCTGCAACATTCCCGCCGTGATGGGCTTCTACACCATGAGCCCCGAAGGCGAAGGCACCCTCAACCCCGAGTTCTGCACCGAGCACAAGACCGAGACCGTCGATGGCGTGCAGACCGCGACCTTCAAGATCAACCCCAAGGCTGCCTTCAACGACGGCACCCCCATGGACGTGAACGCTGTTCGCGCCGTGTGGAAGGTCTACCGCGCAACCACCGACAACCCCTACCACATCACCGACAACACCATGTGGCAGCAGGTTGAAAGCATCGAGGCTGTGGACGGCGACAACTTCCACGTCAAGGTCACCATGAAGGCTCCGTACTACCCCTCCGAGGGTCTGTGCGCCTTCGCAATCCACCCCGCCCTGGAAGACGTCAACCTCTTCAACGAAGGCTTCGTTGACAAGCCCCTCGACCAGTACTGGGCAGGTCCCTTCAAGGTTGGCGAGTGGAACTCCTCCCAGAAGGTGCTCACCCTGGTCAAGAACGACAAGTGGTGGGGCGAGAAGCCGGTGCTGGACCGCATCATCTGGCGTCAGATGGACTCCGAAGCAATCCGTGCAAGCTTCAAGAACGGCGAACTGGACGCCTTCACCTTCGTTGGCGCAACCAGCTACAACGCTGTGAAGGGCCAGGCAGGCACCGAGATTCGCCAGAGCCAGAACACCAACGTCAACATCATTCAGCTGAACCCCAAGCGCATCGAGGACCTGGCACTGCGCCGCGCAATCCTCGCTTCTGTGGACCGCGAGCAGATTGCTAAGGCATACTTCTCGCAGCTCGGCTGGACCGAGCCGCTGCCCGGCTCCATCATCGCAATGCCGTTCCAGAAGGGTTACCAGAACAACTACGCTGGTGACACCGGTGCACAGGCAGCTGGCAAGATTCTGGAGGCCGCAGGCTACTCCAAGTCCGGCGACTACTACGCTAAGAACGGCAAGGTTGCTGGCTTCGCCCTGACCTCCTTCGGTTCCGAGGCGGTCTACCAGGCGGTCTACCAGATTCTGGAGCAGCAGCTGAAGTCCGCAGGTATCCGCCTGAGCGCTGACAACCAGCCGCAGTCGAACTCCAACTCCGTGCTCGGCCAGAAGAGCTACGAAGCAATCTTCACCGGTTGGGGCGTTCTGCCCGACCTGGCTTCCTCGGCACCCTACTTCTTCACCACCGAGGTGTTCGGAGTCGGTGACCCCGAAGTTGATAAGCTCATCGAGAAGCTGCAGAACACCGAGAAGGAAGACGAGCGCATCAAGATCGCTAACGAGGCGGAGAAGCTCTACTACGAGAAGGTCGCAGTGTACCTGCCCTACGCAAACGGCCCGATGTACGCCGCTGTCAAGGCTAAGGTTGCGAACTACGGTCCGTCCCTGTTCAAGCAGAGCTACACCAGCGCTGACTACTGGGTCAACGTTGGCTGGCAGGAGTAGTACCGCTTACGGTAACGCTCTAGCCGTCCTATAGGACAATAAAATCCCGGGTACTCTCACGAGAGAGTGCCCGGGATTTTTTGTGCCCTTTAGCGGGATATGTAATTACAAAAACTAGGGGAACACCGCCCTAACCGGTTGCTACCACTCGCCCAGGTACAGGGCACGCTCCTGCAGGTACCTCAACATCTTCGGGTTCTGCCGCAGATAGAAGATGCGGTAAATGCCGCCTCCAGCAACGATGAAAGCCAGCGGGAAACCCAAAATCACGAGTACACGGCTCATATTGGCGGACAGATCAAACGGATCACCGCTGGTTGCCACCAGCACAATCCAGAGAGAATAGCCAACGCAGGCGAGCAGAGTGCCCCACATGCCGCGCACGAGCCAACTCACCAGTGCCACCGCAATGACCCACGCCAGCGCCAACGTGAACTGGTGCCGCTCCGCCTGAGCCCAAGGGAGCGCCCCCACGTAAATAATTGCGGGGATGCCCAGGTACCCGGGGATATTCAGCGAGGCAAGAATGTTCACACAAAAATAGCCCAAGAAAATAGCGCTCAACGACGAGGACAGGAACAGGTGCAGGGGAATCATGCCATCGCCGCTATAGACGGCGGTCGGGCCCGCGTACACGGTTTCAAACATGAGGGTCAGCGGAGTCATCATGTACTCGATCCAGACGACCAGCGCAAAAGCACCGAAAATGCCCAGAGCCTGCATCAGAGCAATCAACCGTGAACGCGCATCGTGAGGAATGGTGAAGCTCTGCCCCTTCGCCTTGACGCCACAGACATGAACGACAGCCACCATTGCCGCGATGCACAGCACCCAGCGCACGAGGACGCCCGGCAGGTCAGGAAGACCTCCATAAGCCCCCGTAGCGGGGTCACCCCAGGCTCCGGGGAGCAGCGTAATAGCGTGAGTACCCTCGGGGAGGCTGGTGGAGGAAGCAAGCCGGTGCGGTTCGTAGATAACCCACCACAGAAGGCAGGCTGGAATCAGCGCGGAGAGCTTACGCAGCAGAACCGGGAACGGCGCAGACTCATAGACGAGCGCCTCAAGATTGAGCCGGCGCATCAGCCGCCGAACAGGAGAAAGAGCGCGTAGCTCTTTTTGCTGCTCTTCCCACACTCCGGTATCCCATGTCCTAGTATCAGAAGACATCATCGTACTCCCTATCACGTGAGAACTTCCTTGTTGAGCTTATTATCACATTAGCAGAAATACCCCCCCGGCCAGTGCCTAAGCCCAGCAAACCCCTGCCCAGCAAACCCGGCCCAAAGACTCAGCACATCAGGAAGCAGGGCATAAGGGAAAGGGAGTATAAGGAAAGGGACCCCGCCACGATGGCGGGGCCCCTTAGAGCCTCAGAAAGCGAACTACTTAGTGGTCACCTTCAGGACGGTGCTCAGGTTCTGGTGAGCAACGCCCGGCAGACCCTTAACCTCAGCGAACTTGCGGGTGTTGGTGACAATCACCGGGGTAATCAGCGGGTAACCCGCCTCCTTGATGACCTCAGGATCGAACTCAATCAGAGTGTCGCCAGCAGCAACAACATCGCCCTTGGCAACCTTCACGCTGAAGCCCTTACCGTCAAGGTTCACGGTATCCAGACCAACGTGAATCAGCAGCTCAATGCCGTTCTCCAGCTTCAGGCCCACAGCGTGGCCCGAGGGGTAGGTTGCAGCAACCTTACCGGCTGCGGGAGCAACAACAGTGGTACCGGTCGGCTCAATCGCCACACCCTCGCCCAGCTTGCCTGCAGCGAAAATCGGGTCCGGAACATCAGACAGAGCAACAGCAGTACCCTCAATCGGAGCGTGCAGCTCAATGACCTCACCAGCGGAAGCAGCGGGTGCAGCAGCGGCGGTCGCAGTAGCGGCAGCAGCCGGAGCAGCCTTAGCGGCAACAGCCTCAGCCTTAGGAGCGGCCTCAGCATCCTCAGCCTTACGCTCCGCAGCGTGCCTTACAGCGTCAGCCTTCGACTCGTAACCGAACAGCAGAACACCGGTCATAGCGCCGAAGAACGCAATAGCCAGACCAATCACGTACAGGTACGAGGGCTGCATAGCCGGAATCGACAGCAGCGAAGTGAACGCGAACGCGTAGGACTTAACGCCCAGGAAGGAAATGGTAGCGCCACCAATAACAGCGGGAACCAGAATAATCGGGATCACGCGCTTGTAGCGGAGCACAACACCGTACAGGGACGGCTCAGAAATACCACCGAGCAGACCGGACATCGACGCACCAACAGCGGTCTGGCGCAGCTCGCGGTCGTGCTTAGCCTTAATAGCCACACCGGTCACAACACCGAACACAGCGAAGTTGTAAGCACCCATCGGGGACTGAATGAAGTCAGTACCCATGGTCTGCAGGTTGTTAATCATGACAGCGTTCAGCGGCCAGTGCAGACCCAGCGGAACCATGAACAGGTACAGACCAGCAATCAGAGCACCAACCAGAGCCGGAGCCTGGTCGTTAACCATCTTCAGGAAGTCAGAGATGCCCATAGCAACACCGATACCGATGGGGCCAACCAGGAACGCGGTCACCGGAACCAGAACGATGACCGAAATCATCGGCACGAACACCATCTGCAGCATCGAAGGAATAACCTTCTTCAGGAAGCGCTCAAACGGAGCCAGCAGAGCAACAGCCAGCAGCGGGGGGAAGACCTGACCGGTGTAGCTGAATGCGTACAGCGGCAGATCCATACCGAAGAACGGCACGTTCAGAATCTTAGTGGCGGGGTCAGCAAGAGCAGTCAAATCGGTGAAGGTACCGGTCATCAGCGCAGCGGGGATAGCCGCACCAACCCACATGTTCGCGCCCAGACGCTTAGCAGCGGTAGCACCCAGCATGATAGGCATGAAGTTCAGAACCGACAGCGAAGCAGCCTTCAGGATGTACCAGAAAGCGAACTGCTGCATCCACTGGGTGTTCAGGGCCTTAGCAGCCTCCGGGTCAGCCACACGAGCACCGTTAATGATGTCGATGTTCACGCTCTGACCGGTCAAGTCAGTGTACTGGCCGAAGAAGCCCAGCTGCTGCAGGAACACAATCAGGGTCAGAATCATCGAGGTACCCAGAAGTGCCCACAGCAGAGGACGGAAGGAGTCAGACAGAACGTCGAAGACGTTGGTAAGCCAGCCTGACTTCTTACCCTCAGCCTCAACCTTGGTGTCACCCTCAGCGTGGCCGGACATAGAAGGCAGAGCGTTGATCTCGTTGTACACAGCCTCAACGCGCTCGCCCAGCACCACCTGAGTCTGGCCGGACTGCTCAATCACAGAGAGAACGCCGGGCAGGCCCTCAATCTTCTTGTTCTGCACTGCATCGTTAGACACAGGAGTGACACGAAGGCGGGTTGCACAGTGAGTAATGTGCGCGATGTTCTCGGGGCCACCCAGGCCGTCAAGAATCTTCTCGCCAAGTTCGCGGTTATTCACGATACTTCCTTAGATATGCGGTCAATGTCTATATGGTTGTTGCCGGAGGCTGCGCTCGCTGAGAGAACCCCAGAAGCGGGGAAACCCAGAAAACACAAAAGACCCGAGTCTCTCGACCACCGGAAGCACTACACTCGTGCCCACTATGGAGCTTCGGTACAGCAAATAGAGGGGATTCTCGGCAGGTAAATACTGCCGTCCCATACGGTGTTGAGTAACTCAGGTCTTGCCTGCCAAACCAGTAACAACCCTGAAGAAGGTTTCCCTTCTCAAATAGTTCCCTGTAACTCTAAGGGTTTTCCCAGGTTAAGAGCAAGGTGAGAGGCAAAAGCTATCAGAAGCTGTTAAATGTTTCATCCAAGTGATAGCTGAGATACGCTCTCAGCACCGCGTGTAGGGAGCCTCCCGGTAGGACTTCGGCAGGACTTTGGTGTGCCCCGGTACACTCCAACACGCACTGAAACACCCCGACACGCACCGGACGGGGCGCCTTCCGAAGACGCGAAAGGGCCCCGCATCCACAGGATACGGGGCCCACACGCTACCGAAGCAGCTACCCTCCGACTAACTACTTCTTAGCCGGGAAGAAATTCAGCGGAGCAACCTCCAGCTCAGGGTAATGACGCTTCTGCCAGCGGCGGTTACGATGCGCATTCACCTCAATCAGCGCGGCACCCAGAGCACCGGCACCCAGAGCCGTCCACAGCAGGTGCGGAAGCACAGTAACAAACTGGTGGTACTCCACCAGAACCGGCACGAACAGCGCCGCGAAGAACACCGCCAACAACGCACCAAACAGCAGAACACGAGCACGGTTGAACGGACGAGCCACCGCAGCCAAGTTCCACAGACCCATCATCACCAAAGTAATGAACGAAGCCGTCTGAATCTGACGGATATCCTCAACACCCATGCCACGAGCCGTGAACGTCACCGCCAACAGCATCGCAACCACAATAATCGAGTTCGGAACCGTGTAATTCAGCACGCGGCGCAAGAAGCCCGGCACATAACGGCGCGAATTCGGCAACAGGGTCAACGCGAAGGACGACGCACCCACAATCAAGAAGTCCGCAGTCGAGTACTGACGCGGCAAGAACGGGAAGGTCAAACCAAAAAGACTGAACAGAACACCCAGAAGAATCGCGAAACCAGTCTTCGTCAAGAACAGGTTCGCCACCATCTCAATGTTCGTAATGACCTGACGGCCCTGCTCCAGCGCAGCCGGCAGAGACGAGAACTTACCGTCCAACAGAACCAGGCGAGAAACAGCCTTCGTCGCCGGAGCGGCGTTACCCATCGCAATACCCAAGCTTGCGTGCTTGAGCGCCAGAGCGTCATTAATGCCGTCACCGGTCATTGCCACCACATGGCCGCGCTCCTTCAGAGCAATCACCATGTTTTTCTTCTGCTCGGGCGACACGCGACCAAAAATATTGTGAGTAGCCGCAGCCTCAGCGAGCTCCGGACCGTCCTCAGGCAGAGTCGAAGCATCAACCGCGCCCGCAGAAGTATCCATACCCGCAGTCTTCGCAGCCGCAGCCACAGTGAACGGGTTATCACCCGAGAAGACCTTCAAAGTCACGCCCTGACGGTGGAAATACTCCACAATCTGAGGCGCATCCGCACGCACATTCTCACGGAAAATCACGAACAGAACCGGGGTAGCATCCGACGGGATCTTCTGAATCGGTTCATCCTTCTCATTGCGAACCACCGCAGAAGCATGCGCCAAAACCATCGTGCGCAGACCCAGCGCCGCCAGCTCAGCGGCACGCTCACGCTCGGCGGTGCCCTTGGCGAGAAGCGCCTCTGGAGCACCCAGAAGCCACGCACCCGAATCCTTAAACTCAATCGCGCTAAAACGCAGAGTCGAGGAGAACGGCACAATACCGCTCACCGACGCCGAGGAAGCCTCCGAGAAACCACCGGTCAGAGCCGCAGCGGTCGGGTTCGCGTTCTCATCGTGACCAAACCACGCCAGCGCCTCATCCCAGCCGGCAGGCAGAGAAGCACGCCAAGAAGTGTGCTCCGCCGAGTCAACATCCGGGCCCTCAGCCTCAGCAACGGTGTCCAGCGGGCGCACCGAATCAAAAATCACGCCACCCTCAGTCAGGGTGCCAGTCTTATCGAAGCAGACCACATCCACACGAGCCAGAACCTCAACCGCAGGCTGCTCCTGCACCAGGATGTTGTGCTTACGACCCAGCGCCACAGCCGCCGCCGCAAACGCCAGGGTAGTCATCAGCGCCAGACCCTGCGGAATCATCGAAGCAACCGAGGACACCACAGCAATAGAAACCTGCTCCCACAGGTGGTTCTGCTGCACGGTCTCCAGGCCACCAGCCGCCTGAATCTGACCCCACGACACCACAGGAATAATGACCGCAAGACCCACCGTAATCCAGCGGACCACACGGTTCAGCGCATCACGCAGCTCAGACTGAATACGCGAGAACTGGCGCGCCTCATCAGAAATCTTGCTTGCACGAGAATTCGCACCCACATGAGACAGCAGGACGCGGCCGGTACCACCCAGCACACTCGACGCCGACAGCACCATATCGCCGGGGCGCTTAGCAATCGGGTCGTTCTCACCGGTCAGCAGAGACTCATCCAGCTCCAAAGAATCGGAGGTGAGCACAACAGCGTCCGCAGGAACCTGATCGCCGCGCTTGAGGATGACAACGTCGCCCTCAACAAGCTGCTCCATCGGAACCTCAACGCTCTTACCGTCACGCACGGCAGTAGCGGGGGAACGATCCAGCAGGGAGATGCGGTCCAGCTCAAGCTTCGCCTTGTACTCCTGCACAAAACCAATCACCACGTTAGCAATCACGGCTCCCAGGAAGAGCAAATCAGCCCAACGCTGGTACATAATCACCACAGCTCCACAGGCACCCAACACAAAGTTGAAGACCGTGAACAGGTGCGCACGCATAATGCTCCACAGCGTGCGAGAAGACTTATTATTCTGGGTATTGACCCTACCCTCAGCAGTCAGGCGAGCAACATCATCGCTGCTCAAACCGTGCTGGGCAATATCGAAAGATCCGCTATGCGGTGTTTCAGAATATTCGGGAATGTAGCCGGCAACGGCAGACGTCGCCGTTTTCTGCTGAGGATCCATGCAGGGGTCTCTTTCTCGAATGGATGGAATGCTGAACTGAATAGAGTTCAGCATTGCGGACACTACCTTTCAGTGTATCTGTGCAGAAGGGGATAAAGATAATCTCCGCCCTGTTAATGAGCTGATAGTTACAGCCATTCCAGAGCGGAGATTTAATATATGCGAATACTGGCATATTTTGAGGTGGAAAGTGTATGCGGGACAGTTCGCTAACGCCCCGTAAAATCAGCGCGCTAGCAGAGTTAGCGCTCCGGCAGAATCAGCGCTCCGGCAGAATCAACAAACGATTCGTCACCGGATGCCTCAACACCTCAATCGGATGCTGATACACCTCAGACAACAACTCCGCCGAACACACCTGCTCAGGGGCGCCCGAAGCAACCACCTCACCACCACGCAACAACACCATACGGTCAGAATACGCAGCCGCCACATCCAAATCATGAAGCACCGTCAGCACCGCGGCACCCTCAGCAGCCAACTCACGGCTCACCCGCAACGTCTGCTCCTGATGCGTAATATCCAACGCCGCAGTCGGCTCATCCAAAAGAATCAGCGGAGTCTGCTGAGCAAACACACGCGCCAAATGCGCACGACCACTCTCACCACCGGACAGAGTCGTAATATCGCGATCAGACAAATGAGTCACCGACGTACGCTCCATCATCGAAGCAACCACGGCGTCATCCTCTTCAGCGCGTTCCGTGCCCTTCCACGGGGTACGGCCCATCTGAACCACCTCGTGCACCGTATACGAAAACGCCACATTCAACTTCTGCAGCAACATCGCACGCTGACGCGCCATCTGACGGGCATGAATCGAACCCAAAGGGGCGCCATCCAACAGAATCTCGCCGCCACTGGGCGCAATATCACCGGCAATCACACCCAACAGAGTCGACTTACCGGCACCATTGGGACCAATCAGCGAAACAACCTCGCCCGCAGAAACCGACAGGGACACATCATTCAAAATCTGACGCCCACCAGCGTTAAAACACACACCGGACAGGCTCAACAACTCACTCACGAAGCACCTCCGCCCTGACCCAGGGAACGACGCAACAACACGAAGAACGTCGGGCCGCCCACCAAAGCCGTAAAAATACCAATCGGCAAATCAGCAAAAGGCACCAGCGTACGTGCACCCAAATCAGACAGCGCAATCAACAGGGCGCCACCCAACGCCGAAGCCGGCAACAACACACGATTCGACGGACCCAAAATCATGCGCAACAGGTGAGGAATAATCAAACCAATAAACGCAATAATGCCCGCATACGCCACCGCAGCACCCGTCAACAAAGCCGTCGCCGCAATAGACACCGCACGCAGACGCTCCACGTTCACGCCAGAATGCTGCGCCGCACGCTCACCCAACGCCAGAACATCCAGCGAAGAAGCCATCACAAAACACGCCACCAAACCGATCAGGATAACCGGCCACACGCTCGCCACAGCCTTCCACGTGGAACCGTTCAGCGAACCCATCTGCCAGAACACAATCTGATCGCGGCTCGTCGTATCAGCAATAAACATGAGGAAGGCAATAATCGCATTCGCCACCGCAGTCACCGCAATACCCGTCAAAATCATCGACAGAACCTTCGCGCGACCCGAAGATCGCGACAGGAAATACACCAGCGCGGTAGCCGCCAACGCACCCACAAACGCGAATGCAGGAGTCGTGAAAATACCGAAGAACTGCAGGTTCAGCACAATCGACAAACACGCGCCAACCGCCGCACCCGAGGAAACACCAATCACGCCCGGCTCAGCCAACGGGTTACCAAACACCGACTGCATCACCGCGCCGGAAGTACCCAAAGCGGCACCCACCAGCACGCCCAACAGCACACGCGGGAAACGGATATTCCACAGGGTGCTATCCGCCAGCTGCATCGCCGGGTTCTCCGGTGCAAGCCCCAGACGGCGGCCCACAGAAGCAACCACCTGATCAGTCGGGATATAGTACTGACCCAAACCCGCAGACAACACCATCACAGCGCACAGCGCCACCGCCAAAAATGTAAACGTCAGACCGGCACGACGCCGACGCGAAGCACGATAATCCCGGGCACCCGCCGCACTCTTCACCGCAGCCACTACTGGGCTCCCGCAGGAGTCGAGTACGCAGCCTTAGCCAGCGAGAGCAAAACCGCCGGAGTATTCGGGCCATAGGACAGAATCTGGCCGTCACCCATATCGATAATGCGCTTATTCTTACCGGCATTCGTCTCACCCACACCCGGGCGAGCCAAGAAACCATCCAAACCACCGGTGGACTTAATGCCGCCGCTCATGGTCAGAATGACGTCCGGGTTCAGCTTCACCAGCGCCTCACTGGTCGCCGGAATAATATTCGTCGCGTTCTGCTCAGACGCCACATCCTTGCCGCCAATAGCCTGAATCAAATCATCGGCGCCCGAACCCTTACCGAGCACAAAGAACACGCCAGCGGTACCGCGCACGTACAGGAACGCGAACGACACCTGCTGCTCACCCTTCGGGGCAACATCCTTGAGCACCTGCAGGGCATAATCCAGGTCCTTCTGCACGCGGGCAGCAACCTGTTCGCCCGCCTCCGGAACACCCAGCGCCTGCGCAACAGCCTTGAGCTGCGGAATGATCTTATCCATACGACGCTCATGATCGAAGGCCACGACGGTCACACCCGCAGCGCGCAGCTGATCCACAATCTCAATCGGGCCGTTGCTCTTATCCCACAGCACCAGGTCCGGGGAGGTCGCCAGAATCGCCTCAGCGTTCAGGTCGTGACCGTTCTGGGTCACCAGCGGCAGATGAGCCAGCGACTGCTCGGTTGAGGAGGTGACACGACCGACCAGGCGGCCGCCCAGACCCAGCGCAATCATCTGCTGAGCCAGGGTGCCGTACAGGTCCAGCGCCAGCACACGGTCAGCGGACTTAACGGTCACCTCGGTGCCGTTGAAATCCTTGAACGTCACCGGGAAAGCCGGAGTGGGGGTGTCGACCATCGGCTGAATTTCAGGGGTGTCCGCGGCGCTGTTGGGGCCGCGCAGAGCCTTCTGATCAGGGGCAATAGAAGAACGCAGCTGATCCGCCAGGTTCTCCAAAACGGTGCGGGTGCTCTGCTCATCCACCACAGCCTGCGAAGTACTTGAAGAAGTAGCCGGGTTCTGAGTACCCACACCGCAAGAGCTCAGCAGGAACGCGGAAGTGATGGAGAACGCCGCATACTTCATTGCATCGCGGCGGTTCAGGGCAGAAGAAGAAAGAGAAGAAAACATCGTCGTCTCACAGAGAAAAAGGGAGCTAGAAAAACTGGGGTAGGCGCCGAGGTAAAACCTGGCACCTGAAGCGGGGGCGCAGTGAAAATCTGCACCCCCGCACGGACCGTGTCGGCTCACCGGTGAACCTCATAGTTGAGTCTCACGGGCGAACCAACAGTGTGGGCATCCTCGTGAGGCGCCGTTATGCCTTCTTGCGGCGGCGAGTGTACACGACGGTACCCGCACCGGCTGCAACAGCGATGAAACCTGCAACCAGGGTGCCCTCAACACCGGAGGCACCGGTGGAAGCCAGAGGCTTGCCGGTGACCGGGTCGCAACCCTCACCCTCGTAGACGGTCTCAGTCACGGTCTTGGTGGTGGTCTTCGCGCCGTTAATCGCCGCGGAGAAGCTCAGCGGAGCCATGTCCTTACCGGTCTCGTAGAAGCCAGCGAACGCCTTCGCACCCTCAGCGGTCAGGGTGGTTGCCGCACCGTTGACGCTCACAGCGTCAGCGGAGCTCTGCAGGCCCGAAAGGTCCACCTTCAGCAGCGCCACCTCACCGTAGTTAGTTGCCTTGCCGGAGGGGTCATTGCTGGTCATGGTCGCGTAGAGAGTACCGGAATTGCCGTTAATCTCAAGGCGCGGGTTCGCAATGGTGGTGTCCAGAATGCCGTGGTGACCAGTGAAACGAACCGAACCGCTGAAGGAGATGGAACCCTTACCATTCTTGAAGGTGCCGGTGCCGTTAGACCAGTTGAACGCATCCGAAGAGTAGGAAGTGCCGTTCAGCTCCCAGCTGCCGTTCGCGATGCCGCCGCGCACGTAGTTGCGGAAGGAATCACGCACGCCCCAGCCAAGGTTTGCGCTCTTAATGGTGCCGTCGGATGCGCCCTGCTCCTGCACCTCGCGGGTGCGGGTGACGGGTACGCAGACCGGCTGTGCCGGGTTGTTGCTGACAGAACCGTTCGAGGAGGAACCGCCGTTAGAGACGCTGCCGGAGGTGCCTGCCGAACCATTAGAGCCGGAGCCGTTAGCGCCGGAGTTATCGGAGGAGTTCGAGGAGCTGTTATCGGAGGAACCGTTCTCAGAACCCTTGTTATCGGAGGACTTGTTCTCAGAGACGCGGGGAACCTCAACGGTGTTCTCTGCGGTCCGTTCGCTGAGCTTTACGGAGAAGCTCAGCGGTGCCATGGCGTTGTCGGCACCGCGGTACTGGCCCGCGAAGAGCACAGTGGAACCTTCAGCGGTGAGCGCGACTGCTGCGTTCTGTGCGGAGAAGACGCCGTCCTTCACGCTCGCGCCGGAGAGGTCCACCTCGGCGATAGCCAGGCCGGTCTTGGAAACGGACTTGCCGTCGCGGGTCAGTGCGTCCACGTCAGCGACCAGGGTGCCCTTGCCGTTGACAACGACCAGGCGCATGTTCTTGATGGTGCTCTTGAGCTGACCGTTGTGCCCGGTGAACTCTGCGGTGCCCGCAAAGTTAATCTGACCGGTCTTCGTCTCGGGGTTGTACACGCCGGATGCCTGAGTGTACTTGAAGCCGCCAGCCGGGGTCTTCTCCATACCCTCAACGTTCACGGAGCCGTGCGCGAAGCCCGTCAGGTACTTCAGGAAGGACTCGCGGATATCCCAGCTGAGGGTACCGGACTCGACGACGTTGCCGGTGACCTTCTCGTCACGCTTGGGCTCGGTGGTTGCGGCGGGGGAGGAGGGCGCCGCGGAGGTGGGTGCTGCGCTCGGCGCTGCAGAAGTGGGGTCTGCAGGCTTGGGGTCTGCGGGCTTGGGTGCCTCGCTGGTCGGCGCGGAGGAGGGCTCGCTGCTGGGCTCAGCGGTCGGCGCTGCGGTCGGCTCGTTGCTGGGCTCAGGGCTCGGCGCGGGTGCTTCCTTGGTCACGATGGTTGCGGAGAAGCTGATCGCATCCAGCTCCTGACCTGCCTTGTAGAAGCCCGCAAAGGCGCCGGTTGCCTCTTCGGAAAGCTTGACTCGGGTGCCGTTTTCCTCGTCAACGCTGGGCAGGGTGATGGTGTTACCCTCAACCTTCAGACCGGAGGCGTTGAAAGTGCCAATGGTCATGTTCTTGGTCTCGACCAGGTCGTTCGGGGTGGTGTTGCCGTTGTAGGGGCGCGACTGAACGTTGGCGCGAACGGTGCCCACGCCGTCCTTAATGGTGACGGAGAGGTCGGAGATGATGACTTCCAGCAGACCGTGGTGTGCGGTGTAGTGAATCGAGGAGCCGGTGAAGGTGACGGAGTATTCGCCGTTGGCTACGGTGCCTTCGGCGGAGGTGAAGTGGTAGGAGCCGTCTTCGTTGGTGGTGACGCCGGTCAGTTTCTGGGAGCCCTGGGAGAAGGGACCGTTGATGTAGGAGCGGAAGGACTTCTTCAGGCCCCAGTTGACGGTGACGTCCTGCAGGCTCTGCTCTGAGGCTGCGGTTACCTCACCGGCGCTGATGTGGGAGTTGGTTTCAGCTGCGAAGGCCGCGGGTACGCCGGCGACGCCGCTGAGACCGATGGTTGCTGAAGCCAAGAACGCCCAGGTGCGCTTGGTGAGAGAGGGGGTAGACATTCGGTGTCTCCTTGAATTTTGTGATTGTGGTGTTCGTATCAAGTCTAGCCTTATTAGCTTATGTTTGTGTAACTTAATGCCTAGGGTGACTTGTGCATGAGGTATACCTTAGCAAAAGTTTTTGAAAACTATTGCCAAAACCGGTTTTTGGTGACAATATGTCATTGTCAGGTTTTGGTGACATGATGTCACTAAAACATTTATTGTTCACCCACAACCCACTTTAGGAACTCACAATGACCGTGATCGCCCCCGAAACCACCAAGGAACGCTTCTCCGCACGCCTGAAGGAAAGCACCAAGTACGTCCACGACAACGCCGAACACTCCACCTTCATGGAAGACCTCATGGGCGGTTCCCTCAACACTGAGGCATACCTGCGCCTCATCAACCAGTACGTGCACATCTACGAAGCACTCGAAGCAGTCTCCGCACACTACCGTGCAGAACCCAACCCCATCACCGAACCCTTCACCCACCCCGGCCTCGACCGCGCTGAATACATCCGCGCAGACATCCGCGCACTCGGCCGGGACGGCGACATCGACGCGCCCCTGCCCGCAACCGCAGAATACGTAGAGCGCATCCGCGCTACCGTCAACTCCCCCGAACGCTACCTCGCACACCACTACCTGCGCTATCTCGGCGATCTCTCCGGTGGCCAGGCAGTCGCAGCGCTGGTCAGCCGCCACTACGGCATCCCCGCCGAAGCACTGAGCATGTACCGCTTCACCGAACTGCCCAAGCCTAAGGTTTTCAAGGACGGCTACCGCGAACTGCTCGACAACGCACCCATGACCGACGAACAGCGCGAAGCCCTTATCGACGAATGCATCGAAGGCTTCCGCATCAACGCCTCCCTGTTCGCGCAGCTGGGCCGCGAGGTCGCTGAGGCGTAAACCTGAACGCCTCAACGCACAACAACTCAATGCCCAACGTCTAAACGCCTAGTGCACAAGTTCGCGGGCATAAGCCTGCGGGCATAACAAAAGGGGCGGATGCTTTCACAAGCATCCGCCCCTTTCGGCGTTCGTCTCAAACTAGTCGAAGACTAGCCCTTCGCAACCTCACCGAAGTAAGAAGCGAGAGTACCCTCGTGAGCTGCACGCAGCTCATCTAGGTCAATAGAAACCTCATCCTGGAAGTCCAGAGCGTTCGACTCAGCATCCACCACGCCAATACGTGCGAAGGGGAACTGGCGAGCGGTGCACATATCCTTGAAGCGCACCTCCTCAGAACGCGGAACCGAAACCACAACGCGGCCCAGGGACTCCGAGAACAGCAGGGTGAACAGGTCCAGACCGTCACGCTCAGCAACCTCACCCAGACCAATGCGGGCACCGGTGTTGAAACGCAGGCAAGCCTCCGACAGAGCCGCAGCCAGACCACCAGCAGACACGTCGTGCGCGGCATCAATCATGCCGTCACGAGACATGTTCACCAGCATGTCACCCAGCTGACGCTCCAGGGCCAAATCAACCTTCGGCGGCTGACCGCCCAGGTGACCCTTGAAACGAGCCCACTCGGAGCCGTCCAGCTCATCGCGAGTGGTACCCAGCAGGTAGATAGCCTGACCGTCATGCTCAGGAGCCCAACCCGAAGGGGTGCGGCGAGTGACGTCATCCATCACGCCCATCATCGCCACCACGGGGGTCGGGTTAATAGCCTTGCCACCGGTCTGGTTGTACAGGGACACGTTACCGCCGGTCACCGGAACACCCAGCTCCATGCAACCATCAGCCAGGCCGCGAACAGCCTCAGCGAACTGCCACATGACGTCCGGATCCTCGGGAGAACCGAAGTTCAGGCAGTCAGACACAGCCACGGGGCGTGCACCAACGGTCGCAACGTTACGGTACGCCTCAGCCAAGGACGCGCGAGCACCCTCGTACGGATCCAGGTAGGTGAAACGCGGGGAGGCGTCGGTCGCCAGAGCAACACCGAGGTTAGTGTTCTCGTCCACGCGCACCACGCCGCCGTCGTCCGGCATGGACAGGGCGGTGTTGCCCTGAACGTAGCGGTCGTACTGGTTAGTGATCCAGGACTTGGAGCACATGTTCGGGGACGCCATGAACGCCTTGATTGCCTCGCCCAGCTCCTTACCGCGCGGGCGGGAATCGTCAGCAGCCGAACCGGTGAAGTGGTTAGCCTGAACGTCATCCTGCCACTCGGGGCGTGCGTAAGGACGCTCGTAGGTCGGGCCGTCGTGTGCAACAGTGCGGGGGTCAACATCCACGATGACCTCGCCGTCCCACTCGATGACCAGGCGGCCAGAGTTGGTGACCTCACCGAGGAAGGAGTACTCCACGCCCCACTTGTTCATGATCGCTTCGAAGCGCTCCACGTTCTCGGGGGAGACAACAGCCATCATGCGTTCCTGAGACTCAGACATCAGAATCTCGCCCGGGGTCAGGGTGGGGTCACGCAGCAGAACCTTAGTCAGGTCCACGTGCATGCCGCCCTCACCGTTAGAAGCCAGCTCGCTGGTTGCGCAGGAAATACCCGCAGCACCCAGGTCCTGAATACCCTCAACCACGGAGCCCTTGAACAGCTCCAGGCAGCACTCAATCAGAACCTTCTCAGCGAAGGGGTCGCCCACCTGAACGGCAGGACGCTTCGAGGGCTTGGTGTCGTCGAAAGACTCGGACGCCAGCACCGATGCACCGCCGATGCCGTCGCCACCGGTGCGCGCACCGAACAGAACAACCTTGTTGCCCACGCCCGATGCGTTCGCCAGGCGGATGTCCTCGTGGCGCATAATGCCCACAGCCAGTGCGTTGACCAGCGGGTTTGCCTGGTAGCAGGAATCGAACTCAACCTCGCCGCCGATGTTCGGCAGACCCAGGGAGTTACCGTAACCACCAATACCGGCAACCACGCCGCCAATAACGCGGGCGGTGTCCGGGTGATCAATCGCGCCGAAACGCAGCGGATCCATCACAGCAATCGGGCGTGCACCCATGGAAATAATGTCACGCACAATACCGCCCACACCGGTTGCAGCACCCTGGTAGGGCTCCACGTACGAGGGGTGGTTGTGGGACTCAATCTTGAAGGTAACAGCCCAGCCGTCACCAATATCGGTCACACCGGCGTTCTCACCGATACCGACCATCAGGTCCTTCTTCATCTCATCGGTGACCTTCGCACCGAACTGCTTCAGATGAACCTTAGAAGACTTGTAGGAGCAGTGCTCGGACCACATGACCGAGTACATTGCCAGCTCAGCCGCGGTAGGACGGCGACCAAGAATCTCCTTAATATCCTCGAACTCGTTCTCCTTCAGGCCCAGCTCAGCCCAGGGGAGTTCGGTGTCCGGGGTTGCCGCCGCGTGCTCGACGGTGTCGAGGTTAAACTGCTTTTCGCTCATAACTTCTTAGAATCCTTGTCGTGCGTTAGCGGGCGTTAATCAGGTTGGCAAGAACGGAGGTGAACACGCCGAGACCATCGGCGCCACCGCGCAGAGAAACCTCACCAAAACCAGAAGAGGAAGGACCGAAGCCAGGCTCCACAGCGTGCTCCGGGTGCGGCATCAGACCGACCACGTTACCGCGCTCATTGCTGATACCAGCAATGTCGTTACGGGAACCGTTCGGGTTGAAACCAACGTAGCGGAACACCACGCGACCCTCAGCCTCCAGCGCCTCCAGAGTCTTCTGGTCAGCAACATACTGACCGTCCTGGTTCTTCAGAGGAACAACAATCTCCTGGCCAGCAGCGTAGTTGCTCGTCCAGGAGGTGGAGTTATTCTCAATGCGCAGAATCTGGTCACGGCAAATGAACTTGCGGTGATCGTTCTTAATCATCGAACCGGGCAGCAGGTGAGACTCAGTCAGAATCTGGAAACCATTGCAAATACCCAGAACAGGCAGAGGTGCGGAACCGGAGGTACCAGCAGCGTTAGCGGCATCAATCACCGAACGCATCACGGGAGCCTTCGCAGCAATAGCGCCGGCACGCAGGTAGTCACCGTAGGAGAAACCGCCAGGAATAATGACAGCATCAACGTTCTTCAAATCAGCGTCGTCGTGCCACAGCTCAACGACGGTACCGCCAGCCAGACGGACAGCACGTGCAGCGTCACGGTCATCCAGAGTGCCGGGGAAAGTCACCACGCCAACGCGTGCATCAGCGAAAGCGGGGTTCGGGGAGTAAGTAGAAAAGTCGCCAACCAGGGGGACTTCAGTAGGTGCGAGGGACTCTGCCATAGGTATTAGTCCTCCAGAACCGAAACGTTCACAACATCTTCGATGACGGGGTTCGAGAGCAGCTCTTCAGCAGCCTTGCGGGCAGCTGCGAGGTGCTCCTCGGTTGCCTCACCCTCGACGGTCAGCTCGAAGCGCTTACCCTGGCGAACATCAACGAAGGAATCAACGCCGATACGGGGCAGCTCGTGAGAAATAGCCTTACCCTGCGGGTCAAGAATTTCGGGCTTGAGCATAACATCAACAACAATACGGGCCATGTGTGGGCACTCCTTGGGTGCGTGGGTTCTGTATGAGCCGTATCTCATCTTACCGTACTAACGACCGTAACGGGGGTATGTGTTCGGTTGGTGGATACCCTAAGAGGCTCGAATCACGTCTTTTACGCCTCGAGGGGTGGAAGATAGCGCTCGCACACCCGCAGCAGACGCTCACGCAGCTCAATCGAACGCTCCGACAGCTCACGCTGAATCCGCACGTACTCAGCCTTACCCTCGGTCGTCTCCACCGGAATCGGCTCATACCCCCAGTCACGAATATTGTAGGGGGCGGCGCGCATATCCAGTTCGCGCGCATCCCACGCCAGGTCGAAACAATCCATGACCAGGGTCGAATCAACCAGCGGCAGCAGCTTGTACGCCCACTTGTACACGTCCATGTTCGCGTGCAGGCACGCCGGCTGCTCCAGCACGCGCTGCGTCTCACGGGTGGGCTGCAGCTCGTTCATCGGCGCCGCCTGCGGCATGAAGAAACGGAACGCGTCAAAGTGCGAGCAGCGGATGCGGTGGCTCTCCACCACCCGGTCCGTACCCTCCGCACCCAGGCGCAACTGCAGGTAGTCGTGGCGGATATTGTTCTCCACCGACTTGTACGCCATCGCCCACTCGTGCATGCCGAAGCAACCGAACTGACCCTTCTTCGCGGCGGTGTTGCGCAGAATCTCGTGGGTAAAGGCGAGGGCGGTAGCGCGGCGTTCGACGAAGCCGGTGACGTCCACGGTGACGGCGGAGGCGGCCTCCGCCTGAGCGTGCGCCTGCTCGGGGGTGCAGCCAGCCTCAAGGAGTTCCTGCTCGGTTGCGCGCCGGTAAAAACGCCAGGAGGCGCGCTCGGGCGCATCCAGCAGGATGATGCCGGCTCCGGGGTGCCAGCGCTTAAACTGGCCGGGTTTGAGCGTGTAGTAGGTGAAGAGGAAGTCCTCCACGGGGTGCACTTCGTGGCGGGCGCGACGCTGCGCAAACGGGTCGGCGTAGCGGCCGGCACGCGCCTCATGGGCGGCCGCGGCGGCACGCCATTGGCGGGCATCCATCACCTGGGAAAATACAACACTACTCATGCTTCTAGCCTAAACGATGCTGTGACAAGGTAGTGCATGTAGCAATGTCTACCTAGCTACTAGAAGACCGGGCTTTAAACTCACGTTCAAAATCGACAAACTGTGGGCTATTAATCACTGCAGTCCGAAGATAGCGGGCAAATTGACCCGCTCCTGCTCGTTCAAGTGCGCGAGGAATATCAGTCTCCGTGAATCCCTTAGAGTGAGCATAAGATTCCTGGAAAAGATAGACCTCCGCAAATAAGGAGGGATGAGCATATTCGGTGAGCTGCATCAGAAAATCGTCCGCGTTGAGCGTCTCATAATTTTGAATATTCTGAGCTTCTTCCGTGGAAGCATAATCGAGCAGTTTGCGGTCATCGGTGACTAATGCGTGCATGCCGCCGTGTTGGGCAGCAGCATGCACATGAAGATCGTTTATATCGGGAAAGCCAGCAACTGGTTCAACAGGGAAACCTGCGATTAGGGACTTGCAGGATGTCAGGATTTGTTGTTTCCATTTCTCAATTTTTGCATCATGAATCATCGGGTCCTTTCGGCGTGTGTGGTATCCAAACTCATCCATGATTCCGGTGGATACGTATGGAGCGAAAAATCTGTAGTCACTCTCCTTTGTCAAAAGGAGAATCCAATCGCGAAGAGTCTTAGACATCAGAATGTTCGTATCCAGTAGGACAGATTCAGCATCTGATAATGTACTCTACTTTTACCACGCAGGTCCTCCGATAATGTCGTTGAGATTGTTCTCTTCCTCAAATTTCCAAAGATCTTTGAGAGCTTGTTCCTTTTGAGCGATGGTCTTCTCCAAAAGGGTCTTGCGGAAAACTTCTGCGTCCCCGGTGCGGATGCGGAAATGGCTTCCTACTTTGAACGCGGGGAGCTCGCCGGAACGAATAGCCTTCATAAGGGTCGGGCGTGAGATGCCAATGCGACGAGCTGCCATAGTAGTGGTCAAGTACTGTGGGCTGGTCTGAATCTCGATGCGCTGGCCCTGTGCTAAAGCATGCAAAACCTGTTGAATAACTTGGCTAAGCGCATCACCGATTTCCTGGCTTTCATTCCCTGAAACGGTCAGAGTAACGGCAGTTTCGTTTGAGTCCCCAAGTAGCTTTTTTGCTTCGGTTTGGGCTTGATTAAGGGTTTCTTCCTGCAGGAGTTGGGTGTTGGGCATCTTTGTTCCTTCCTTGTATTACTGGATTGCATTTGGTGCTTAGCTCAAGTAAGTTAGAATCTCGCAAAATGTAGTCCAGTAGCTATAACTCTACCTTGTATCTGAAATAACTGTAAAGTATTTCAGTTATTTCACCTGTAGACAGACAAAGGGGAGGGGCGGTGCCGAGAAAACCCAGCACCGCCCCTCCCGAAGCGTACAGCCCACAAACGAGCTAAACCCTAGCGGCCAGTACCACCGTAAACAGTAGCCTCACCCTCTGCATCCAGACCGAACGCAGTGTGCACCGCGCGAACAGCCTCATCCAGCTTGCTCAGCTCAGTAATCACCGAAATACGGATCTCAGAAGTCGAAATCATGTCAATGTTCACGCCAGCGTTAGACAGGGCCTCAAAGAAAGTGAACGAAACACCCGTGTTAGTCTTCATGCCCGCGCCAACCAGCGACAGCTTACCAACCGACTCGTTGTAAATGACCTCTTCAAAGCCCAGCTCAGCCTTAGCAGCCTCCAGCGCCTCCAGCGCGGTGGGGCCCTGATCCTGATCCAGGGTGAAGGAAATATCGGTCACACCGGGGCGGTCAGTCGGAACGTTCTGAACAATCATGTCCAGGTTAACCTTCGCCTCATTAATCAGGCCGAACACCTTAGCTGCCGAACCGGGAACATCCGGAACACCAACAACAGTAATCTTTGCGCGGGTGCGATCGTGCGCGACACCAGAAATCAGGGGCTGCTCCAAGGGAATCTCCTTCAGATGGGTGGGGGTCAGTTCCGCGGACTCCTCCGGAACCACAATAGTGCCTTCAAGGTTAGAGAACGAAGAACGCACGTGAAGCTTCAAATTAAAACGACGAGCATACTCAACACTGCGCAGGTGCAGAATCTTCGCACCGTTAGCCGCCATCTCCAGCATCTCTTCACTGGTGATGGTGTCCAGCTTATGCGCAGTCGGCACGATGCGCGGGTCGGCAGTGAACACGCCGTCAACATCCGAGTAAATCTCGCACACATCAGCGTTCAGAGCAGCAGCCAGAGCAACAGCAGTCGTATCAGAACCGCCGCGGCCCAGAGTCGTAATATCGCCGCTCTGACGGTTCATACCCTGGAAACCAGCAACAATCGCAATGTTGCCAGCCTCAATCGACTCACGGATGCGATCGGGGCGAACCTCCACGAGGCGCGCCGAACCGTGCACGCCGTCGGTAATCATGCCAGCCTGCGAACCGGTGAAGGACTGCGCCTTAGCGCCCAGGTCGTTAATGGCCATCGACAGGACGGCGGTCGAAATGCGTTCACCGGCGGTCAGCAGCATGTCCAGCTCACGCGAGGGAACGACATTGCTGGTGACCTCTGCGGCAAGGTCGAGCAGCTCATCGGTGGTGTCACCCATAGCGGACACCACGACGACCACATCGTTACCTGCCTTCTGAGTGTCCACAACGCGGCGGGCAACGCGCTTGACGCCCTCCGCATCCGCTACGGAGGAACCGCCGAACTTTTGGACGATCAGGCTCATTGATATCTCCAGGTCAGTTACTTGTGTGCTGCCGGCAGACGCCGGCTCCTCATTTATAGTAGACGGCGTTCAGTACAAGCGGCTAACTGTGCACCCGTATGTATTGCCCCGTGAAATATTACGTAGTATTACGGGGCGGTGATACGGGGTGCGGAGGCGGGTGCAGCACGCTCGCGGAGGCTCATTTTTAGGTCCACGGGTTCACGTACGTGACACCCGGCAGCGGCGGAACATCCGGCTTCGGAGTACGCAACGGGGCGTTCTGAATCGAGCGGATCTTCTCCTCATAATCGGGGGTGCGGAACACCTCAGGCGCATCTTCTGCCTGCTCGGCTGCGGGTGCTTCAGCCGGTTCGGAGGCGGCACTCGCCGGGGCTTCCTCAACTGGGGTGCCCTCGCCGGAGTCTTCGCCCAGGTCAGGGGTGGATTCTGCGGCGGCTTCAACATCAGCAGGATCGGTGGGGGAGGCTTCGTCACCGGGTCCCTCAGCCTCCTGCAGGACCTGCTCAATCAGCTGCTCATCCACCGTGCCCTGCACACCCTCGACGGCGGGCACCTCCGCGCGGGAACCGGAAGAATCCTCAGAATCCAGGTCATCAAACATGCTTGAATTCCAGCGGCGACGACTCTGCTTCGCCTCCTGAGCCTGAACCTGAGCCGCCTGCTCACGCTCCTGCTCCTCCTCGCGGTTCACGCGCTCAAAATCCTCGGCGGCAGTATGAGCCACCGCCGTGCCCTCGCTAATGACGCGGCGACCCTCCAACGCGCGGCCCAGAGTAATCTCGTCCGCATACTCCAGATCGCCACCGACCGGCAGGCCCGACGCCAGACGCGACAGACGTACACCCAGCGGCACGAGCATACGCGAGAGGTAGGTTGCGGTCGCCTCACCCTCAAGGTTCGGGTCCATCGCCAGAATAATCTCCTGGATGCGCTCATCCGCCAGGCGGGACACCAGCTCACGGATACGCAGCTGCTCCGGGCCCACACCAGCCAGCGGGTTAATAGCGCCGCCGAGCACATGGTAGCGGCCGGTAAAGGAACGGGTGCGCTCAATCGCCACCACGTCCTTTGACTCTTCGACCACACACAGCACGGACGGGTCGCGGCGCTCATCACGACAGATTGTGCACAGCTTCGTCTCGGAGACGTTACCGCACTCCTCGCAGAAGCTCACGCTGGTCTTCACCGTGGAAATGGCGTTGGCTAGGCGCGCCATATCGGCAGCATCCGCATTCAGAATGTGAAAAGCGATGCGCTGAGCCGACTTGGGGCCCACACCCGGCAGGCGGCCGAGCTCATCAATGAGGTTTTGAACTGCTCCCTCGTACATGGCTTCTCCTTACAAATGCGGTGTGTTGTGCTGGTGTGTTGTTTGGGCGACGTTATGAGTATGCACCCAACCCCTGACAGTTTAGGGGCGTTTCGCGTAGCGAGTATGCGGCTGGAATGAGTGCGCCCGCCATCGGTGCGATGGCGGGCGCGGCACCTACGACCCCGTCATTAGGGCTGGTGCAGGGGGCGTTCGTCAATGACGGTGCCACCAATAATTTTTTCGATAGCGCGCAGACCGATAAAGGTGCTGTTTTCGACCTTCTCATCATCCTCAGAGACATAGTCTTCATCGGATGCGGCGTGTGCCGGGCGAGCCGGCGCGCTAGGAACCGGTGTGGCAGGTACGTTAGAAGCCGGCGTTGCGGGCTTCTCATCGCTTGCCGGGGCGTTATCGGCCGCAGCCGCCTGCGGTGCCTCTGCCAACGGACCCGCCGCGAGGGGGCCTGCCGGAGCGACCGGAGTAGCGAGTGGGCCAGCCGGTGCTACAGGCTCAGCAGGTATTGCGGGTGCCTCAACCGGTTCAGCGTAGGGAGGCTCATCCTCAAAAGGGGGCTCCTCCTCATAGGGAGGTTCCTCCACGTGAGGGGGCTCCTGCGAGAACGGAGGCTCCTGCGCCTGCTGGGGATTTGGGGCATGCTGGAGTTCCGGGGTGCTTTCCTGCTGCGGAACTCCGCTACCGGAGGCGGCAAAGGAATCACGCTCACCAAAACCGCCCGCCGGAGTGGCCGGAACCTGCTGTGGAAGCGGGGGCTCAGGCGCCAGCGGACCAGCCGGTGCCTGCAGAGCAACCGGGGCAGCCTGCTGAGGTGCCTCCTCGGGGGCGCTCTGCGGAATCGGGGCAACCTCCCACGCACCCAGGGGCGCATCCACGCTCGTGGACTCGGGGGTGTTTGCGCCGGTCAGCGGCTGACCGTGGCGACGCCACGCATCCTCACCGCCGCGGGGACCATCAGCCAGAGGCACCGGCTGAGCGGGCTGCGGGGGAGTCTGCTGAACGGGCTGCTGAGGCGCCTGCGGGGCAACAGCCGCCGGAGTTGCAGACTGCACTGTGGGGGTAGGCTGAGCTGTGGGCTTGACTTGCTCACCGGGCTTCGCCACCTGAGCGTGAATAGTCACCTGACGGCGCAGGAACTCACTCACGCGAGCGGTCAGCTCGGGCACAAAACCCTTCACCGCGCGCAAAGTCGCAATATCGGCGCTCACGTACAGGGTTGCGCCGTCCATGCGGGCGGGATGCACCTTCATCAGCTGCTCCGCCGCACCGGGAACGCTCATTCGGTTTAGGATGGCACGCCAATTACCCTGAACCGCCGCCAGCGGATCGTTCGGGTTAAGCTTCAAAGGCGCAGAGGGGGTACCCGCCGCAGCGGCATCAGCGGCAGGAACAACCGGGGCATTCGGCGCCTCCGGAGCATTCGGCGCCGCCGGAGCAAGGGGTGCCGCCGGGGTGTTACCCGCCAGGGGAGCACCAGCCGGAGTAGCGGGGGCCTGCGCGGTCGGTGCTAGAGGTGCACCGCTAAGGGGCGTAGCGCCAAGGGGTGCGCCCGCCAGCGGGGGAGCACCCGCACTGGCTTGTTGAGGGGCTGCCTGCTGAGAAGTAGGCTGCTGCGCGGGCTGAGCCGCCTCCTGAGCTGCTTCCTGAACCGGGGCGCTAGGAGCCTGCGTATTAGGAGCCTGGGCATTAGGAGCCTGAGTCTTAGGCATCAGGCCAGCCGCCGCCATACCCGCCGCACGAGCAGCAGACATACCACCCTGCGCCGGAACTGAACCAGCAACACCAGAAGCCACGCGACGCTCCAGCACCTGCAGGCGAGAAGTCAACGCCGCAACCTCAGCGCCACCGGCAGAACCCTCCACCGCAGGCAGAAGCAGCCGAGCACACAGCAACTCCAGCTGAAGTTGCGGATTCGCCGCACCCGTCATACCGTTCAACGTCTCATTCGCCGTACCCGCAGCAACCGTCAGCTCACGCTCACCCAGGGCCTGAGCCTGCTGAGCCAAACGCTCCAACTGATCTTGCGGAACACCCTGCAAAATCTGGCCGGCAGCCTGCGGAACAGCCTTCACCACAATCAAATCACGCAGACGCTCCAGCAGATCCTCCACAAAACGGCGAGGATCCTGACCGGTCGCCACCACGCGAGAAACCGCACCAAAGAGAGTCGGCGCATCCTTCGCACCCAACGCCTCAATAACCTCATCCAGAAGCTGCGCGTGGGTATAACCCAGCAACGCCACCGCACGGTCATACTCAATACCGTTCTGCGAAGACGCACCAGCCATCAGCTGATCAAGAATCGACAGCGAATCACGCACCGAACCGCCACCAGCACGAATCACCAGCTGCAGCACACCCGGCTCAACCGGCACCTGCTCCTGATCGCACAGACCCTGCAGGAACGGCAGAAGAACCTCCGGCGGAACCAGACGGAACGGGTAATGGTGAGTACGGGAACGAATCGTACCCAGCACCTTATTCGGCTCAGTCGTCGCGAAGATAAACTTCACGTGCTCCGGCGGCTCCTCCACAATCTTCAGCAGCGCATTGAAACCCTCACGGGTCACCATATGCGCCTCATCAATAATGAAGATTTTGTAACGGTCACGCACCGGCGCCAAAGTAGCGCGCTCACGCAAGTCACGGGCATGATCCACACCACCGTGGCTCGCCGCGTCCATCTCAATCACGTCAAGGGAACCGCCGCCATCACGCGACAGCTCACGGCACGAATCGCACACACCACACGGAGTAGGAGTCGGACCCTGCGCACAGTTCAGGCAACGCGCCAAAATACGCGCCGACGTGGTCTTACCGCAACCACGCGGACCCGAAAACAGGTACGCGTGATTCACACGGTTCTTCTCCAGAGCGACCATCAGAGGTTCGGTCACGTGCTCCTGCCCGATAACCTCAGCAAAGGTCTCGGGGCGATAACGACGATAAAGGGCAGTGCTCACGGCAACCTCTTCAACTCGGGGTGCGGATAGGACAATCCCTACCATTTTAGACGCTTTACCCCCGGCCCGAGCGGCTGACAGTCACCGGCGAACACGCTGCTACAGCACCCCAGCACAACACCGCCACCGTGACATCTACTATGGACGCTCACCCCGGCGGCATGTACGCCCACAGAAATACCGCGGACGCACCGAATTCCCAAGAACCCAAAAATCCGGTACACTGGTTCTTGCCTCTTACGTGGCGTTATCTTGGAAAACTCCCCCAGGACCGGAAGGTAGCAAGGGTATTCGAGCTATGACGGGTGCGTAGGAGGTTTTTCTATGCCCAAAAACAGGCGCCTCCCAGAACAAGGACACAAGCCCCCACAAATGTGCTTTCTGTTACTTTTCCTATTCGGGGCTTGCATGCTTCACAAAAGCGTAGTAAAGTTTTATTCGTTGCCTACGCAATGCGTAGAAAACATAGCTGGAGGATTCGCCTAGCGGCCTATGGCGCACGCCTGGAACGCGTGTTGGGTTAACAGCCCTCGGGGGTTCAAATCCCCCATCCTCCGCCACCGATCCCCGGTCTTAGATTCTAAGACCGGGGATTTTTTATACCCCTTGGTACCATTTCTTCAGAAACCCCACGGTTCCACACGCCGCAGGGGTGCCCCAGACCTGCAGAAAGCACCACCATGATCTTCAAAAAAGTAGGCGACAGCCGCCCCTACCCCCAGCACGGCATGACCCACGCCGACTGGGGAGGAATCCCGCCGCGGCAGGTACGCCTCGACACCCTCATCACCACCCAAAAAACCCTCAACCTCGAGACCCTACTCGCCGAAGACTCCACCTTCTACGGCGACCTCTTCCCGCACGTGGTCAAATGGGGTGGCGAACTCTACCTCGAAGACGGCGTGCACCGCGCACTGCGCAACGCCCTGCACCGCCGCGCCGTCATGTACGCGCGCGTACTGGACCTGGACTCCATCTCCCCGGCACTGCTGCCTGGCGCCTAAAAACCTACCCGACGCGTAAAAACCTAACCGCGTAAAAACCTACCCGAATACAGAAAATACCGCGGACCGATGCAAAGAAGCATTAGGTCCGCGGCATTATATGTAGCTATTCAGCCCGCTCAACTCTTAGGAAGCGACCTTCAGGTTCGCCTCCTGCACGGGCGACTGCTCAGGCAAAGACTCCTCGGAGTCCAGGCGAACAGGGTTGCCTTCGGCGTCAAAACGCGCGCCCAGGCCCATCTGAATAAAACGGATAGTATTCAAAATCTGGCGTTCGCGAGTCTCCTCATCCGGTGCGTCCTCCGCGCGACCCGCACTTGAGGAGAGGGAACCGTGTACGAGCATCGCCAGTTCGCGAATGTCGTTCTTCGGAATGTAGTTCTCAGCAATGGCGGCAGAAAGAATATGTGCCAGCACCATCTGCAGCTCGTGCACGTGCTTGCCGAGCTTCGCGTAGGACTCGGGGGAAAGCATGGAACGCATCGCCGGGCCCGGAGGCAGGTGGCGGCGCGCCAAATCGTTGATCTGCAGGCGAATGTAGACCGCGAGCTGGTCAATCGGGTTCTCGATGCCCTCCAGGCCGACGCGCAGTTCGTTGAGGAAGCGTTCGGTCTCGTCCAGGGCGTAGGCGACCAGCAGTTCACCCATGTCGGCGAAGTAGTTGTAGACCGCGGTGCGGCCGATGCCGGCGTTCTTGGCGACGTCGGTCATGGTCAGGCCGGGCAGGCCGCGGGTGTAGAGGATCTCGCCGAAGGAGTTGAGAATGGCACGCTTGGTGTTCTCGCGCTGGGCGGCGTTGGTTGCTGCAGAAATACGAGGCATAGTGACACTCTACCCCAAATCGTCAGCAAATGACGAATTTATCGAATGTGTCACCAAGAAATTTGCCCAATCCATGCGAATTTTCACGTTTGTGACGAAATAACCGCCCCCTACAAGAAGCCCAAACGAGTCGCCGCCGCCAAATCAGCACCCACTAACGACGCAATCGGATACCCCGTATGACCGCGCCTCGGAGTCACCTGCAACAAAATCCGTGCCCCCAAACCCTCGTAGAACGCACTACCCTCCTGAACCGCAATACGCGCCGACCAGCTACCCTCCGCGCTGGTCGCCATACGCCGACGACCCGACGGTGAACGCCCATCCAACACGCCCACATGCCAACTCATCAACAGATGCTCATGCGAGGAAGGATTCAACGCCGCCCGCTCACGCACCCGGGTAGGCACACCGTCAGCACCACCGCCCCCGATGAAAGTCGCGCCGCCTCCACGAATCCACTCAATATCGTGCGACAGTAGCTCATAACTAAGGAACTCCGCGCCACCCGAATAGCCCGCAAGCCAGACGCGGCTCATATCCACCCCGTACGCCAGGGCAATCTTCTCAATCAGGGCACGAACCATCCTGCCGTTTGAGCGGGCGCGAACCCACCAGTTATAGGTCAGCGGAGGCGCATAAGAATCACCATCGGCCAGGCACGGCTCCCGCAGGCTACCCGGCGACAGCACCGGCACCGACAGCATATTGAACTCAGCCGCCACCTGCGCCAACTCGGCACGCAGGGGAGAGGTGCGGCGCAATAGGCGGCTACCCACACGGGAGAGGTGGTCGCCATCAAAATAGAACAGCACACCGGGCGCTGACTCAGACTCGGCAAGAAGGTGCAGGTTATCGACCCTGTAGTAGATATTGCGGCCCCGATGCGTAAACGACCGGTAACCGAGCAACTCCGAAGAGGCTAACAGCATGGGCTCCAGCAGGGAAAGACCGGTACGCACAACCTGCGCTGTATAGGTAAACAGCGGATGCAGACGCGGAATATGCGCGCTCAGCCGCCGCTGGTTACGGTGGTGCCGCCTCCGCGCTCGCCGTAGAGAGCCCCGAATCAAGCGGCGCACCGAGCGGCGCACCGAGGCGCGTAAAGCACGCCCCGCCTCCAGCGGGGACGCCACCTGCCCGGTATGGTGAGCGCCGGTGCGGTGAACTCTGCTGTAGAGAACTCCGCTGCGGTGAACTCTGCGGCTCAGACTCTTCATACCTCCATTGTAGGTGCGGGGGTTCTGCCGCCGCGGGGATAAGGCGGTTCCGCAGGCACCCACACCGGGTAGCCGGGTGCATAAAGCGTCCACACTCTTGAACGAAGCCCGTAAACCTGCCGCCGCCACGGCATATAGGTACTATTAGATAGGCTCGGGTGGCAGACGAGCCGGTGAGCCCTGCCCTGCATTGCAGGCTCACCACCACGCGTGAGGGCTCGTACCCTACGTGAAGAAACACATCGCATGAAGAAAGACTTGGGGAAAGTAATGGCTAAACCCGTTAGCGAATCTAAGGCTCAGACGAGCACCGTCAAGGTGCCCTGGGCTGGTCGCCGCGGCTACTTTGATCTGCTGCTGGGCGCATCCTGCGTCATCCTGATTATTTCGAATATTGGTGCAACCAAGGGCGTGGAGTTCGGTCCGCTGCCCTTCGAGCTGCCCCTGATTGGCTCGACCATTGTCACCGACGGTGGTTTCTTCCTCTTCCCGCTCGCCTACGTGATTGGCGACCTTCTATCTGAGGTGTACGGCTTCAAGCGTGCCCGCCGCGCGATTGTGGCGTCCTTCGGCTCGGCTGCTTTTGCTGCCCTGTGCTTCCTGTTAATCGTGCACCTGCCCGCTGCGAGCTTCTACACCGGCCAGGAGGCGTTCGCACAGGTTCTCGGCCCGGTCTGGCAGATTTTTGTGGGATCCCTGCTCGGTTACCTCTTCGGTCAGACCCTGAACGCCTGGGTCATGGTCGCGATGAAGAAGGCAAGCAAGGGCCGTTTCCTGTGGCTGCGCATGATTGTCTCCACCCTGGTTGGTGAGCTGCTCGATACCGTCATCTTCTGCTCCATTGCGGCACCGGTGCTCGGCATCGCCACCATTGAAGCATTCATCAACTACGTACTGATCGGCTATATCTACAAGTGCCTGGTCGAGGTGCTCCTCATGCCGATCAGCTACCCGATTATTGGTTGGTTCAAGCGTCACGAACTCGAGTACGTGGCGTAAGCTAACCTCCTGACAGCTGATGTGCGCAGCCGCCCGGCCTAATGCCTGGGCGGCATTGCCATTTCAGCTTTGTTCAATACACAGCATGTCTAAGAAAGAGATACGTTATGTCTAAACTGCAGGGGAACATCCCCGAGCAGTCGAAGAACGACTCGTTGAATCGTTCCCTCTCCCACGGCCAGTTGACCATGATTGCGATGGGCTTGGCGCTGGGTACGGGCCTGTTCCTGGGTTCCTCCTCCGCCATTAAAATTGCGGGCCCCGGCGCAATCCTCTCTTACGCTATTGGTTCGATGATTGCGGCAACCATTGCTGCGTGCGCGGGCGAAATGTCCGTGCGTCACCCCGTCCAGGGCGGTTTCGGCACCATTGCGAGCCGATACTTGAACCCCTTTAGCGGTTACCTGACTCGCTGGGCGTATTGGGCGTGCACCGTGCCGCTGGCTGGCGCTGAGCTGGTGGCGGTTGGCCACTACATGGCGTACTGGTTCCCGGACGTTCCCCTGGCTGTGTTCGTCGCTCTCTTCGGTGCGATTATTCTGGTGCTGAACCTGGTGAGCGTGAAGTCCTTCGGCGCCCTGGAGTTCATGCTCTCTTCGATTAAGGTTTCTGCCGTCATCGTGTTCATGGTGATTGGTGTGCTGCTGGTGTTCGTGGGTCTGCCTGGTCACGCTGTGGCGGGTACCGCAAACCTCGTGAACGACGGCGGCTTCCTGCCCAACGGCCCGGCATCCATCTGGATTTCGATGGCTGTTGTCATGTTCTCCTTCGGCGGCGTGGAAATGATTTCCCTCTCCGCAGCGGAGGCGAAAGACCCGGCACGCTCGGTGGCAACCAGCGTGAAGGCAATGATTTGGCGTCTGTCCACCTTCTACGTGGTGTCCATGGCAATTATTCTGTGCCTGGTGCCCTGGCAGACCGCCGCGCAGAACTCGGAACTGACCGAGTCGCCGTTCGTGCTGGTCTTCTCTGAACTGGGCATCCCCTTCGCGGCAGACATCATGAACTTCGTGGTGCTCGTTGCTGCGCTCTCCGGCGCGAACGCCTCCCTGTACGCGGCAACCCGCCTGCTGCACGCCCTGGGCTCTGACCGCATGGCTCCCGCAGTGGCTGCCCGCACCTCCTCGCGCGGCGTGCCGGTCGTGGCTCTGCTCATCTCCTTCACCGGTGTTGTCGTGGCGACCGTGATGGCTGTTGCCAAGATTGGTGACATCTTTGCCCTGCTCATGGCGCTGGTGACCCTGTGCATCCTAATCGTGTGGGTCATGATTCTGCTGACCTACCAGGCGTACAAGAAGGACCAGAAGAACGCCTCCTCCTTCACCGTGCTGGGTGGCCGCATCACCGCAGGCCTGGCCCTGGCGGGTGTTCTGGCGACCCTGGCGGCAATGTTCATGCTGCCCGGCTCGGGTGTGCAGGAATCCATCATGGTCGGCATCGTCTTCTTCGTGCTGATTTCTATTGGCTACGCCATCTCCTCGAAGGTTCAGGGCGGCTATGAGCGCCCCGACCTGGACGCTATGCACGCCGACGAGGACACCCGCGCGGCACAGCACTAAATAGCGTGAAAGCCTCGCGAGGCTAAAACATATAGGGCACCGGATGGGGGAGCACCCCCGTTCGGTGCCTTTCGCTTTTGTGCCCTATTCGCCTTTGTACTCTATTCGTTTTTGTGCCCTAGACGGCGCCGTTCTGAGCGATGTGAGTGTGCCCGTAGAATAGTTAACTATTCGTACCCGTCAACGAGGCTAGAAGCCGCAGAAGCCGGGTGCGAGCACACATTGCACATCCACGCCCCTAAGGCGTACTGACGGAAGGCACCTTCGTGTCCCACAACGACGATACCCGCAGCCAGGCTGCAGCGGGGACCGCCGGATCGCGCACCCTGAAGCGTTCTCTGTCCCACGGACAGATGACCATGATCGTGATGGGTTCCGCGCTCGGTACGGGCCTCTTCTTGGGTTCGGGCACCGCCATTGCGATGGCTGGTCCCGCGGTCATTCTCACCTACGCTATTGGTTCTGCGCTCGCTTCGGTGATTGGTGCGGCAACCGGTGAAATGGCGGTTCGCTACCCTGTCCGTGGCGGTTTCGGTACTATTGCTACCCGCTACCTGGGCCCCTTCGCGGGCTTTTTGACTCGCATCGCCTACTGGACGGCGACTGTTCTGATTGCCGGTGTTGAGCTGGTGTCGGTGGCGACCTACCTGAATTATTGGTGGCCGCAGCTGCCCCTGTGGGCTGGTATTGCCGTGTTTGGTGTGGCGCTGATTGTGCTGAACCTGACCAGCGTGAAGTCTTTCGGCATGCTGGAGTTCTTCCTGTCTTCGATTAAGGTCATTTCGATTGTTGCCTTCCTGCTGGTGGGTCTGTGCCTGATTTTCTTCGGCCTGCCCGGTCACGCCGCGGTGGGTACCGCAAACCTCTTCAACGACGGCGGGTTCATGCCCAACGGCCCGCAGTCGGTGTGGCTGTCGCTGGCTGTTGTGATGTTCTCCTTCGGCGGTATTGAGATGATCTCGATCTCTGCTGCGGAGGCGAAGGACCCCTCCCGTTCGGTGCGTTCCTCGGCGAAGGCGATGATGATTCGCCTGGCGACCTTCTACGTGCTGGCGGTGCTGATTGTTGTGGCTGTTATTCCGTGGCGTTCGGCGTCTGGCCTGGGCGATGCGGTGGACGCTTCCCCGTTCGTTCTGGTCTTTGAGCAGCTGGGTGTGCACGGCGTGGCGCACTTCGTGAACTTTGTGGTGCTGATTGCGGCGCTGTCGAGTGCGAACGCGAACCTGTACGCGGGTGCGCGTCTGCTGCACTCCCTGGCGGCTGATGGCATGGCGCCTCGCCAGCTGGCTCAGGTGAACCGCGCTGGCGTTCCGGCTCGTGCGGTATGGCTGTCGACCAGCGGCATGGTGATCGCTATTCTGCTGGCGCTGTACAGCCCGAAGGAAGCGTTCCTCTCCATGATTTTCGTGATTATGGTGTGCGCGTTGACCGTGTGGGTTCTGATTCTGTTCGCCTACATCGTGTACAAGCGTGTTGAGCCGGCGACTGATGGTTTCCGCCTGTGGGGTGGCCAGTTCACTGCCGCGGTCGGCGTTCTGCTGCTCTTCGCGGTGTGGGTTGCGCTCTTCATGGTGCGCGGTTCTATGGTTCCGGCGATTGTGGGCGTGGGCTACTTTGTGGTGCTGAGCCTGCTGTACTTCGCTCGTATTCGCCACACTCACGTGATTGATGAGCAGACCTTCGTGGAGGCTCAGCAGGCAACCGGTGAGTATGACGCCATGAAGTACGACGCTGATCATGCCCTGGAGACTGCGGCAAAGCTGGGCCGTTAAGGTTCTGTGGCTCCTCGGAGGGCCGTGTTGGGGTCTGCAGAGACTCCAAGAAGGTAATAAACGAAAAATACGGAAAATTTCTGGAATTCCCCGTAATAAAACCGTAAAAATACCGTTGGTCCTCAGGGCGGGTCTATCATAGACAGTGAACCGTATGATCTTGTATGCGTTCAAATGTCTGTGTGTTGGATGAGGCTCGAAAGCATCGTAGCTTTCGAGCCTCATCGCTTTAACTACCAAATATATTTCTAGCCCCCGAATCATCATCAGCTGATTCATTTGCGGTACCTTGCGGATTCGTACGAAGAGCCCCCTCAAAGCGGCGGGGGAGTAGAGTTAAACCATGCAAAGCCACGAAAAGAACCGCGAAGACACCCCCGAAAAGACCTCTGAAAAGACCTCCGCCTCTGAAGCCGGTACCACCGAACTGCTGGTGCACGTACCCGCCCGCTGGGGTGATATGGACGCCTACGGGCACGTCAACAACGTTGCCATCCTCTCGGTCATGGAAGAAGCCCGCGTGGCGCTCTTCGGCCCGCCGCCGTCCTCCGGGCAGAAGCCTACCGTGGCGCCGCAGCCTCCGATTCCGCTTTTTGACCTAGTTGCCGAGGGCGTGCAGGCACTCATTGCCGAGCATGGCATCCGCTACCTGGCTCAGCTGCCCTACACCGGCGAGCCCGTGCCGGTGCGCCTGAGCGTGGAGAAGGTCAGCGCCGCATCCGTGCGTATTGGCTACTCGATTCTCTCCCCGGTGGACGGCCGCGAATGCGTGCGCGCCTTTACCGTGCTGGCGTTCTGGGATTCGGTTGTGGGGCGTTTGACCCGTCTGAGCCCCGAGCAGCGTGAGCTGTTGAGCTCCTACCTGCCGCAGAAGTAGGGGTAGATACCGGCGCTCCGCTGTAATAAACCGGTCTTGAACGGGGTTAAGCGTATGCTTTAAATACCTTCTGCAAAGGGTGCAAAAGGTTCATTCCCGGGAGATAACGATGTCGTTTCACCACACTCAGGCAGACCCCGTCGGCTGGGGTCGCCGCACGATGCGCGCCACCGGATGCGCCGCCGCCCTGCTCCTCGCCCTGACCGGCTGCTTTGGCGGTTCTAAGAGCGAAAACTCTTCGTCGAGCCCCAGCCCTTCCAACACGGCTAACCACTCGCAGTACCCGCTCCCTTCCTCCACCGCGTCACCGACGAAGAAGACCGAACCGACCGTCACCGAGACTCGGGTGTCAGCCCCAGCTGAGAGTGCCGAGGCGAAGGCGTCTGAATCCTCCGCCCCCGCTGAGGCGAAGGCAACCTCTGCCGCGAACCCTACCGCCGCTGAGACTCCCCGCGCACCCGAAAAAGTGGAGGCTGAGCGCGCCTCCGCCGGCGAGCGCTGCGGACACATTGGCCGCAAGGGCTACCTGAAGACCGGTGCGGAAATCATGGTGCTGCGCGGTACCGTGGACTGCGCCCACGCCCTGGACGTGCTGACCGAGTACATCACCACCCCGCGTGCCGACGACAACCTGACCGAGCACCAGGTTGCGAAGGTTCAGGACGCCACCTGCTACTGGAACCCGCAGTACGCGATGGCTGAGAACCGTCGCGAGGATCGCGGCGCCCCCGAGTGCACTATCGGTGAGGATGTCGCCTTTGTGGCTCGTCTGGAAAACCCGGATGCTCCCCCGATTCCCTTCCTCATGGAGCCCTCCTACTACGATTCCGGTGCCGGCTACTACCGTTTCAAGAGCGATGACGAGCGCACCCTCTGCGAGCTGAACCCCGCGGATGGAACCCTGGTGTGCGAGCGCCGCACCGGCGAGCAGACCGGTGACGGTAACGGTGCGGTCGGTCGTACTTTTGCCGGTCCGGTGGAGGTGACTCGCATGAACTTCCTGACCGGTGCTAGCGAGGTGAATACCGTGAATGAGTCCTCGGCTCTGCACGCGGAAACCACCACCGCAAACACGAAGATGATGCACACCTGGGATGTGGTGACTGTGCCCGCAGCTGAGGGTCATCAGCTGACCTGTTTCGGCGAGATTGAGAATAGCTCGATAAGCTGCCATGACGGAAACGGGCACACTATTCTGGTGCGTGGCAGGCACGAAGGCTAAGCGCCCGCGCCAGAGTCAATGAGTGGTGAATAGCTCATGAGGGGTTCCCCGCGATGCCGGGGAGCCCCTCCTATTGCATTCTTCCCGATACGCCCCCATCTCGTTATACCCAGGGGGAGGGGCACCTTGCGGGCTCCTAAGACGCCGTATAGCTAGCTCACAGGTAGCGTCTTTAGAATACTGTTGAGGAACCCGAACCAATGACGCAGAAAGGTCACCATGCATCCGGCACAGAAGCACTCTACCCAGACTTCTACCCAGGCTCGTTCTACTCAGACTCGTTCTACTACGCTCGGCACCGCGAAGCGCTACAGCCCTGTAGCATTGGGCGCTACGCTCCTGCTGGCGCTGTCGGCATGCTCCGGAGGCGCCACTACCGCCGCCTCCCCGAGCGCCACCGCAACCCCCAGCCCCAGCGCTACGAGCGCGAAGGCGACCGCTAGCCCCACCCGCACCGCAACGGTCACCGAAAGCACCCCGACAGCCGGTACTGTGCACACCGCCACCGCGGAGGCTACCGTGAGCCCCGGAACCATCACCACCGCAAGCCCCACGGCGACCGTGCAGGCGAGCGCGGCGGCGAGCGCCTCCGCATCGGCTAAGGCGAATACTTCGGCGAGCGCTGTGGCGAAGGCGTCGAGCACTGCGAGCCTGTCCAGCTCGGATGTTCAGTCCGCAGGTGGTAGTTGCGGCAGCATGGACGCTACCGGCTACCTGAAGCACAATGCTACGGTTCAGGTGACCTCGGGTGCGGTGGATTGCCTGTTTGCGCGTGAGCTGATCCGCCAGTTTGTGGTGCAGAACCCCGCCGAGGTGACCGATAAGGCGAATGGTGAGCGTACCGTCATGTCGGCGCGTTGCTACTGGAAGCCGGGCGACGGCGCGGATCGTGCGACCCCCGAGTGTGTGTCCCTGGATGGTGGCAGCACCGTCATTACCGTGAAGCTGACCAACTAGTTTACGACTCACACCCGGCAAGGCACACCCCAGAAGGCACACCCCCCGCAAGGCACGGGTGTTAAACACAAGCGCCGCATTGACGAATCATTCGTCAACGCGGCGCTTTTTGTCTTGAAGCTATCTCAAGCAGCTGGCGCGGCGGGTTTTAGAGCTCCCCGCGTGCGCGGGCGGCGAGCACGTCATCCAGGCGGGCGAAGGTCGAACGCCAGGTGGTGCGCACCTCCTCGTGGACCGAGGCGGGCATGGGACCAATCTCAATGACGATGCGGGTACCGGATCCCACGCCGTCGGCGGTAATCACGGTTTCGGGGAAGAAACGGTGACGCTGGTACACCAGCACGCTACCGGGGTTGCCCAGGTGGTCGGGCAGCTGCTCGGCGTATTCGAGCTCCTTGAACGGTTCAATGCTCAAAAAGCGGCTCTGCAGAATGCAGGACACCGAGGGGTCCACCTCGTTGATCATGGACAGACGCTGCAGACCGCCGACGACGGGCTCCACGACAACGTCGGTGGGGCGCACGTGCCAGCCTGCGGGGCCGTACCAGCGGACCAGCAGTTCGGGGTCCAGGTAGGCGCCGAAGACGTCCTCGACCGGGGCTGCAATCTCGTGGTCAAAGACGAGAAGCTCCTCATCGGGAACATGAGTGATGCTCATAGGGTTCTCCTTAAACGGGTTGAAGAGCGGGTTTAGGGCTTCTTACCGGAGTAGTAGTTGCCGAGGAACTCGTCACGGTACTCAAAGTAGGTGCCGTCCTTGATGGCTTCGCGAGCGTCGTCCACCATGCGCACGATGAAACGCTCATTGTGGATGGATGCGAGGGTCGCCGCCAGACGCTCGTCCGCCTTGAACAGGTGGCGCAGGTAGGCGCGGGTGTAGTGGGTGCAGGTGTAGCAATCGCAGCCCTCGTAGATGGGCGAGAAGTCCGCCTTGAAGCGCGCGTTGGTGATGTTGTAGCGGCCGGTGGGGGAGTAGACGGCGGCGTTGCGTGCCACGCGGGTCGGGGAGACGCAATCGAAGGTGTCCACACCGTTTTCGATGCCGACGAAGATGTCGTCGGGTTCGGAGATGCCGAGCAGGTGGCGGGGCTTGGACTCGGGCAGCTCTTCGGCGCACCAGCGCACGATGGTGCCGAGGTTTTCCTTCTCGAGCGCACCACCGATGCCGAAGCCGTCGAAGGGCATGGAGCCGAGGTCCTGGCATGCCTTGCGGCGCAGGTCCTCGTATTGCGCACCCTGAATGACGCCGAACAGTGCCTGGTAGGGCTTGCCCACGCGCTCAGCGGTCAGGCGCTGGTGCTCAGCGATGCAGCGCAGCGCCCACAGGCGGGTGCGTTCGAGTGCCTCCTCCTGGTAGCCGCGGGAGTTGTAGAGGGTGGTCAGCTCGTCGAAGGCGAACATGACGTCGGCACCGATCTGGTGCTGAACCTGCATGGACACCTCGGGGGTGAAGCGGTGGATCGAGCCGTCAATATGCGACTTGAAGTTCACTCCGTCGTCGTCAATGTGGGCGAGGCGTTCCTTGCCCTTTGCCACGTCGTCGTCACCGAGGGGGCGGCCGTCGGCGCCCTTAGCGTCCGCGACGGTACCCATGTCGATTACCTTCTTGAAGCCGGAGCCCAGGCTCATGACCTGGAAGCCGCCGGAGTCGGTGAAGGTCGGGCCGTCCCAGTTCATGAAGGCGCCCAGGCCGCCTGCTGCGTCGAGGATTTCGGGGCCGGGCTGCAGGTACAGGTGGTAGGCGTTGGAGAGCAGAGCCTGAGCGCCGAGCTCCTTCATGGATTCGGGCAGGACCGCCTTGACGGTTGCCTTGGTGCCCACGGGGGTGAAGGCGGGGGTCTGGATCTGTCCGTGCGGGGTGGTGATGACACCGGTGCGTCCGCGGAACTGTCCGCCGTTGGCTTCTACACGTTCAGCGCTGGGGGAGGCGGTGTCCGCCAGGCGGCTGGTGATGGTGAAGCCAAAGTCCTCGGTGGGGAAAGAGTTATCTAGAACGCTCATTCTTCTCTCGATTGTTTGCTTTCCGTCTGAATGTCTACACCCTAGCCTACCGGAAAACCCCGCCTCTCTTGCCGGAGGCGGGGTTTACGCGGGTACTATCAGGCTAGGGTACTGTCAGGTTGGGGCACAGCAAGACTGGGGTATAGGCAGGGTGGCTGAGTTTAGCTAGCCCTAGCCGGCGAAGTTTAGCCAGCGAAGTCGCCGAGCATATCCACGGTCGGCACGAAGAAGAGGGTGCCGGTCACCGCGGTGCTGAAATCCAGCAGACGGTCGTAGTTGGCGCCATCCACTCCCATGAACATGTTCATGAGCATCTTCCGAACGGTCGAGAAGGTGCTGGCGTAGCAGATGAAGTATGTGCCCAGCTCGTTGTTACCCACGGTGCCGAAGGGCATGTTGTCGCGAATAACCTTGAAGTCGTCACCGATATTGGCAAGAGCGGAGTGCGAGTTGGCGGGCTTCTCGTCCTCGCTCATCTCGATGTCGTCGTGCTTGGAGCGGCCAATGACCTTCTCCTGCTCGGAGACGGGCAGACTATTCCACGCGGTCATGTCGTGGATGTACTTCTGTACGAACTGGTAGCTGCCGCCCTTGTACATGGGGTCATCATCACCGATGAGGCCGAAGTATTCGCGTGCCGCGGGGGTCTGCGGGTTTTCGGTGCCGTCCACAAAACCGATGATGGAGCGGCCGTCCCAGTAGCGGAAGCCGTGCACCTCATCCAGCACCTCGGCAATATCGCGCAGAGCCGCAGTAATAGCGGAGGCCATATCGTAGGCGATGGACGGCTGGGTTGCGCGGATGTGGAAGTGCAGATCACCGGGAGTGGACACCGCGGTGTGCTTGGGGCCCCGAACCTCCTCGAACTCCACAAGCTCCTGCGGCAGCGGCTTGGGCAAATCCAGGGCCAGCCACGCGCTGTGGCTGATACCCAGCACAATGCTGGCGTTCTCGGGCGAGTAGCGGTTCGCGGCGGTGTGGTTGAGGTTAATGACGAGCCCGCAGAGGTTCTGGAACCCCTCAATGAGCGCATCCTGGCTGAGGCCTTCCTTGAACTTCCACACCATGAAAATGGTGTTAGCGTTCGGGCTGGCAGTGACCTGTTGTGATTCTGAAGCAAGCATAAAATTCACCGTACGCCCGTGCGCACGCCCCCGCAATGAACCCAGTCCTAACCTTCTGCACTGACCATAACCTTCTGCACTAGCCCTAACCTTCTGCGCTGAACGGAGAAGATAAGGGCTGGGGTGGGGATAGAGTTTTAGCAGCCGTGCTTTAGAAACCGTGGGCGGCGAGGTCACGGGCATGCGCCAGGCGTGCCGCCGTCTCGAAAATAGTCCACGCCTGTACCTGGGTGGACAGCTCCACCGGCGCACCGGGCTTCACAACCTTGCTCATCGGCTCGGTGAACCGCGGGGAGAACTGCACGAGCGCCTTACCGCGAATCTCATTCGGGTCAATGCCGTACTCGTTCATCGGCAGGTTGGGGTCGAACTCGCGGCGGCCCTCCCACAGGGCGCGTGCGGTCGAGTACACCAGGTTCGAGGCGAGCGCTCGCGCCTCATCGCTGAGCAGCGGTGAGGACGCCGCCATGCCCAGGTAGCGCACGAGAATGCCGGTGAACAGGCCGCCGTCGCCGTTGCCGTGCGAGATGAGGATGCGGCGGCGCGCACCGGAGAGGAATTCCACCTCTTCGGTCATGTGCTTGACGATGCCGACGATGAGGCGCTCAGCGCGTTCTGCGGGGTCTACTTCGCAGGGCACACCGGATGCGGCGAGGCTCAGTAGGGCGCCCAGGGCGGTTCCCTGGTTGTAGGTAAATTCGCTGCGTTCGTATTCGTACTTGTCGCCGCGCACGTTCACGCCGTCAATATAGAGCGAACGTTCTGCATCCCAGAGGGTTTCGTTCATCCAGTCCATGAGCGCGGCGGCAGTCTTCGGGTCGCCCGCACGCACATACGCCAGAGCGGTCGGTGCGGTCGCCGCAGCATTCACAAAATCACGCTTGGACTTGCGCCAACTCATGCCACCCACCGGGGAGAAACCCTTTGCCAGCTGCTCGAAGAGAGCCGCGCCAGCATCCTGGGCGGCAACGTCATTCGCACCGGTCAGCTCAATGCAGAAGGAGTTCATGCGGCCCACCGCGAGGGTCAGCCACGCCATATCGTCAAAATAATCGTTCGCGAAGCGGCCGTAGTTACGCACGTTAATGCCGCGCAACAGTGCGCGGGCGCGGTGCAGTTCTTCCTGGGCGGCAGTAATATCACCCTCACGCAGGTGACGCTGACCGGCATCAATCATACAGTCCAGCAGGTGCGCCTGCCACCAGTAGTGCCAAATGCTCAGACGCTGGCTCAGCGGGCGCGGATCGGGCACCTGCACCGAACCGATGAGGGCGCCGGGCACGCCGAGGATGCGGTGCACGAAGGTGTCGGTGACGCTGTCGGCTGCGGCGGCGGCGTGCGAGGAGGTGCGCTGGGCGTACTCGCTAATCGACTCCAGAGACTGCTCGTTGTGGGAAGACGGCTGGGAATTCATGGACCCTCTGTAGTTGCGGTGAAGTATTTACGTCTGAAATTATCCCACCTTTTGCCCTCTGAGCGCCCGGATGCTGTGGGCGGGCTCTCGGGCGTGATCCCTTTTCGAGAGCCCGCCGAGAAGATGCACCGCAGGGAACGGAGCGAACGCCACTCAAAAACCGGTTAGGCGGCGGCAGCCAGCGAACGCCCGCTGTACAGGTCCACCCGCTCGCCGGTGATGGGGTGCTCAAAGTGCAGGCTGTACGCCAGCAGCTGCAGCGGGTACTCCGGGCGGTCTGGGGCGTCGGGTAGCACCCGCGGGTAGAGAACATCGCCCAGAATGGGGGACCCCAAAAGGTTCAGGTGCGCCCGTAGCTGGTGCGTCTTACCGGTGTGAGGCGCCAAATCATAGAGCGCCCATTCTCGTTTTTCGTTGAGGTTTGGCTCGGCACGCCAGCCCTCAACCGCCCGCGTACTCGGGGTGAAAGTCCGCAGAATCTTCACGGTCGTCAGCGTATTCGGCTCCACACCCTGCACCGCGCACTCTTGCTCAGATAGCTGCTGAACCTGCAGCTGATCACGAATCTTCTGAATATGCGAACGCACCTGCAGCCCCTCCGTACTCAACGCCTGCTCGGCGGCGGCGGCATCGGCGGGAACTGGCGCCACGGCACGGTAGGTCTTCGACACCTGACGGTGCTGAAACATCATCTGGAAGGGGCGGCGCGCCTCCACGGTCTTGGCAAAAAGCAGCACACCCGCGGTTGGGCGGTCCAGGCGGTGAATCGGAATCAGCAACGGGTTCTGCTCACGCACCCGCAGCTTGGTCAGCGCGGTCTGCGCAATATAGGAACCGCGCGGGGTGGTCGGCAGAAAATGCGGCTTATCAATCGCCAGCACGTGCTCATCCTCGTAGAGCACCGGCATGTCGGAGGGTAACTGCGGCTCATCGGCAAGCTCACGGAAGTACCAGATGCGCTCGCCCGGCATGTACGGGCTATCGCTGGTCAGGATCGTGCCGTCATCCAGGCGCACCTCACCGGTGTCGAAGCGGGCGTGAATAATCTGCGGGTCGTTCGGGTAGAAACGCGCAATCAGATAATCCGCAATGGTTGCCGGGGTCGTATTGTTCGGGGTGAGCTCGGCGGGGAGCTCCTCCACAAGCGGTAGGATCAGCTGAATCGGGTCAATACCGTTCTTCTGAGCCAGCGGAGGGGTCAGTAGGCGGCGGTGCGTGCGGCGTGCCGGTTTCGCCTGATAGACGGCGCCGGACTGCACTCCCTGCTGCGTATCGGGTTGAGGGCTGGGCTCTGAGCTGGGCTGCGGGCTGGGCTGCGGGCGTGCGGTGTTCTGTGCGGGCATGGCTCTACTCTACCGCCTAAACTCTATCACCTGAGCGGGGCTGGGACCGAGGTAAGCTGAGCCGGACTGCCTACTGATGAGGTGGCCAGAAACATTGCCGCGGGGTTGGGTTTCGGGCTGCGGAATGCAGTTTTGTCTGACACTCATGAATGTTTGTGTGAATGTGTGGAACAAAAAACGAAAACTTCACAAATTTTTGAAATTATTGGACATTTAATTTAAAAAAACTGCATTAATTTTACAAAAAACAGCGTTTAAGTGCGGTATTTTCGAAAATTCTGTCAAATCAGAAACTAATAACCCTCAATTTAGCCCCTGTGGTTTTTCTAAGTATAAAAGATGTGAAGCAAATAAATACCTGCTAACCTGAGCATCCTACGTCATAAACGCCTTAATAAAGGCTGAAAGTAGCCTTAAAGCGGTACGATTAAGACACAGAAGTTCGATATTTCGAACGAAGGGGTCGAAATGGGACAGAAACAGCGCAAGGGCGCAGAGAGTAAAGGAACACCCCCAATTACGGCGGTGCAATCAGACAATTCCAAAGCACCGGAAAATGCGATAGGAGAGGTTATGGAACATTCACAAAAGAATGCGGAGCCTCGCACCGGTGCCCTGCGCATGGAACCGCACGAACGCGAAGAGCAAATTCTGAAAATTGCTGCAGAACATTTCGCTCGACGCGGCGTACTCGGCGCCTCCATGAGCGCTATCGCCCGCGATGCAGGCATTACCCGCGCCCTGCTCTACCACTACTTCCCCGGCAAGGACTCCCTGGCGGCAGCCGTCACCCGACGCGAAGCCAACGCAGTCCTCGAAGCGCTCGGCGAGCACCACGAAAACCCCGAGGAAGCACTCCGCAGGGCGCTACGCACCTACTTCCTCGTCGTAGCCGGTGTCCCCACCCCCGGTGGGGAGGACTTCCCGAACAATCCCACCGACTACCTCGAATGGATGCTTGAACGCACCGGCATGCCGATTAATGACCGCACCCGCGTCATCCTCGGAGGCTGGTTGCAGCTCGTCGACTACTTCGCCCTGCACGTCGTGCAGCTCAACCCCCGCGATCAGCGCACCGTTCGCTCCCGCGGGCTCGGGCTCGAAGAAGCTATCGACCTGTGCCTGGGTGCCGTGGACACCCTCACCGGCGGCTACTAACCGCCCCAACAGGTCAACGTAGGACTTCCCGCTCCGATGTTTGGTTATGTGCTCCACGGCAAAGGCGACGTGGACATCCGGGCGGTTATTCCTCCGTCGCGCCGCTTGCGACGTGGCGGACTCCGGGAACACCACCCGGTTCGTGAGTAGGGAAACATAATGCCCCGTACCCCCTTCCGTGAGGGTGCGGGGCATTATGATGCTCAGGTTGAGGTTGAGGAAATAATTTAATCTGAGGCTAAGCTTGAGGATCTGCTTGCGTTAAGTTAAATGGAGCGGCGTAGCGACAGGCCACGAACCGTCGCGTAGAAACCCTGTGCCTGCAGTGCGGCACGCAGTACCTCCACCGGATGCACCACAGCCTCGCCGGTGGAGGGATTCAGCGTGTGGGTGCCCAGCGTGTGAGTGCTCAAAAGCTCCACATCGTTGACCTTCTCCACCGAAATCTTCTCCGCACCACCGGCGGATACCAGGCGCGCCAGGGCGGGGGCCGCCGCCTCCAGAAGCACCGGGTCGGTGGTGAAAGCCAGCAGGGTCTTCGCGCCGCGCTCCACGTACAGCACCGGGGCGCCGTCCACCAGCACCACGCAGGCGCCCGCCTTGCGTGCCGGGCGGTGCTTGACCACTCCCACACCCTCGCCCGCAAAGGACGGAATCGCGGGCCAGCTCAGCGCCGCACCGTACGGGTTCGCCGGGTCGGTCGCCGCCAACAGGGTCACCGTGAACGTGCCGTACACCTGTTCCGTATCGGTACGCTGCGGGGTGTAGGCGCTCGCACCAAAACCCTGTGGACCTGCGGGAATATTGAGGTTATCGGCAGTAGAACGCAGCAGATCCACGGTCGCGGGGGCGGCGAACTGCGCCGCGCCCAAACCCTCAATAAAGTAGCCGCGACGCACCAGCGCACGATCCTCAGCCGCCGAATAAATCCGGTACAGCTGTGAGAACCCGCCGGCAGAATCCTCCACCTGCAGGCACCCGCGAGTCAGCACACCGTAGCGATCCAGCAGCAGGTCGGCGCGTGCGAGCGCCGCAACCGTCGCCTCCACCGGCTCCTGAAGCAGCGTGTCCACGCGCGAGAAGCGACCGCTATCCTGCGGGGCAACGGTGGGGGCGGTCGTCTGGAGCCCGCCACGGAGAGAATTACCACGAAGGGAACGCAAGCCCCGCCCGGTGGCAGGGGCAGCGTAGCCGCTGGAACTATAGCTGTCAGCACTGTAGTTGTCAGCGCCGTAACCGCCCGCCATGCCGTTACCCATGGAGGCGCGCGCCGCCGCAATACGGCCCGCCCCGCGGCGACCCACCCGCGACAGGCGCGCAGGGGCGGTCGGGGTCGGATGCGCACTGCGGACACCCGCAAGCATCGCCCGAACCGGCGCGAAACTATCGTTCGTCACCGCACCAGCCCACACCAGGCGCCACAGCGCCGCCGAAACTTGCGCCGCATCCGGGAAAGTCACCACCTGACCGGCAGGTGCCGCCGCGCTCATCAGTTGCGCCACCCGCTCACGCAGCGCCGGCACGAACAGTCCGCCGTGAGCCAGCGCCTCATAGATGGCATGCTCGAGCGTACCCGGAGCCTGCAGCGCCTCCCAGAGCTCCGGGTTCTCCGCGCGCACCAGCTGCTCCGGGTAGTCCTCGCCCAAGGTCAGCGAAGAACTCTCGCTCAAATGCAGGCGAATCCAGCCGTCAGACTTCTGCGCGCTACCGCCGCCGAGCTGCCCGGCGCCGGTGAAGAACACCCTGCCGCTCGCCATGAGCTCGTCCAGCATGTGCGGCTGGTAGCCGGGCACGCGCGCCGGAAGAATCAGCGTCTCCAGCGCGGAAGCCGGTACGCGCACACCCGCCAGCTGGTCGATGGCGGTGAGCAAATCCTCCGTGGAGGAGGCGGAGTCTTCGGTAGCGTTTTCAGCCGCCGAGGTGGGTGTCGCCGGGTTGGGTGCCGCCGTGCCGAGGGGTGCCACCCTCTCGCCCACCACCGTGGCGGCGCGGCGGGAGGGTATGAACGCACCGTAGGCGCTCGCCTCCGGCAGGGTCTGCGCAACCCGCACGGATAAAGAACGAACGTTCTGCCATGAGGGCAGGAAAACGCCATAGACCTGCGCCGATACCGGCTCAATCTCCTCACGCAACGCCGCCAGGGAACGGGCGCGAATCGTGCGCAAAACCTGCGCATCCACCCACTCAACACCAACCGCGCCGGAGGCGCGCAGCACCTCGGGCAGGAACTCGCCAGAGCTTAGGCGGCGCTGCTGCTGAAGGCGCTGCAACACCGGGGCCAGCACGCCCACACCCACCGGGGTCAGACGCGAAAAATGCTCCGCCGCCTGCTGCGCCGTAAAGGGAATGTGGGTGCGCGCATAGCGAGAAACCAGATCCTCTAAAGGCTCCGCGACCGGCTCCAGGAGGGCGGTAGGAAGCGCCGCGGCGGGCATAATGCCCAGCCCATCGCGTAGGCGCGCGGCGTCCTCAACCGCCGCATAGTACAGCTGCGGCTCGGCGGAATCATCGGTAGCTCCCAGGAACGAGAACGCGCGGCGCGAGCGCACCAGCTCCTCCGCCAGGGCCTGAGCCTCAGTCGTGCTGGCGTGCGCGCCGTAGTCCTCGCCGTACTCTTCGTCGTAGTTTTCAGAGTCCTCGGCGCCGCTAAAATCTCCCTCGCCGAAATCTTGAGAACCGTGGGCCGCAGATTCAGCCCGTAAACGCAGGCTCAACTCCCGCGCGCTCAACGGACCCAGCTGACGCAACAGATCCGCCACGCCCTCCACACCGTAGGCACGATAACGCTCACCCGTGCGCTGCAGACGCTGCTGAGTCTGCACCAGAACCGCCGGATCCAGCAGGTCGCGCAGACCGCTCGAACCCAGCAACTCAGCCAGTAGCGCCGGGTCCAGCGACAGTGCGGCGGCGCGGCGTTCGGCGGCGGGCGCATCGCCGTCGTAGAGGTGCTCGGCAACGTACTCAAAGAGCAGAGTGCGCGCAAAAGGCGAAGGGTCGTTCGTCTCAACCTCCAGCATGGACACCGCCCGAGACTGCAACGAACGGTGCATCTGAACCAGAGCCGGAACATCGTACACATCCTGCAGGCACTCGCGCGCCGTCTCCAAAAGCACCGGAAAATCAGGGTACTTACGCGCCACATCCAGCAGCTGCGCCGCACGCTGACGCTGCTGCCACAGCGGGGTGCGCTTACCCGGATCACGGCGCGGCAACAGCAGGGCACGCGCCGCATTCTCACGGAACCGAGACGCAAAAAGCGCCGAATCGCCCACGCGTTCGGTGACAATCGCCTCCAGCTCGTCCGGGTCGAAGAGGAACAGGTCAGCGCCGGGCGGCATGTCCTCCATGGCGGGCAGGCGCAGAATCAAGCCGTCATCGCTCGCCATGACGGAGGCGTCCACCCCGTACCGCTCCTCGATGCGGGCGCGCACCGCCAGCGCCCAGGGTGCGTGCACCCCGTAGCCGAGCGGCGAGTGCAGGACCACGCGCCAATCGCCCAGTTCGTCGCGGTGCCGCTCCACGATCATGCGGGTGTCGGAGGGGACAGCCCCGGTGGATTCGCGCTGCTCACGCAGGTAGGCGAGCAGGTTATCGACCGCCCAGGTGTCCAGCCCGAGCTGTTCGAGCTGCTGGCGGGCAGCGGCGCTATCGGTGGCATCCAGGCTGGAGAGGGCGCGCGTGAACGCACCCGTCTGCACGCCCAGGGCGTAGGGGCGGCCCATGCGGTCGCCGTGCCAGAAGGGCAGGCGCGCGGGCTGGCCGGGCGCGGGGGAGACCCGCACCGCGTCGTGCGTAATTTCTTCAATGCGCCAACTGCTCGCGCCGAGGGTGATGACCTCGCCGGCGCGGGATTCGTACACCATTTCCTCGTCGAGCTCACCCACGCGCTTGGGGCCGCGCTCCTCATCGCCGCTGACCAGGTAGACGGGGAAGAGTCCGCGGTCGGGAATCGTGCCGCCGCTGGTGACGGCGAGGCGCTGCGCACCCGGGCGGCCCTCAATACTGCCGGAGGGCGCCTCCTCGGTGGGGGTGCGGTCCCAGATGATGCGCGGGCGCAGTTCGGCGAACTCGTCGGAGGGGTAGCGTCCGGCGAGCATTTCGAGCACGGAGTCGAAGAGGGTGCGCGGCAGTTCGGCGTAGGGCGCGCTGCGGCGTAGCGCCTCGTACCAGGAGTCCACGCTGATGGGACCCAACGCGCATGCGGCGACGGTCTGCTGCGCGAGTACGTCCAGGGGGTTGGTGGGGATGGTGAGCGGCTCGAGGGTTCCGCTGCGCATTCCGGCGAGGGTGACGGTTGCGCCGAGCAGGTCGCCGCGGTGCTTGGGGTAGAAGAATCCGCGCGAAATTTCGCCCACGCGGTGTCCTGCGCGACCCACGCGCTGCAGTGCGGAGGCGACCGAGGGAGGGGCTGCTACCTGGATCACGAGGTCCACGTGGCCCATGTCGATGCCCAGTTCCAGGGAGCTGGTGGCGACCACGCAGCGCAGGGTTCCGCCCTTGAGCGCCTCCTCGATGAGGGTGCGCTGTTCCTTGGAGACGGAGCCGTGGTGCGCGCGGGCGAGCGGCGGCACTTCGGCGATGTCGCAGATGCCTGCCGCGTAGTCTTCGGGGTCGATTCCATGCTTCGCGAGGACGCGGCGCAGGTGAATATCGTTGAGCGCTGCGGTGAGCTTTTCCGCTAGTCCGCGCGAGTTAACGAAAACAATCGTAGAACGGTTGTTCTCAATATGGTCGACGATGCGCTCCTGCACGCGCGGCCAGATGGAAGTCTCGGGACGCTCTCTATCGGGGGCGTCTCGCAATGCATCTTCCGGGATCGTGAGCGTATTTTTAGGCGCGGCGTTATCGCTCTGTCGCGCCGGGTTTGCTTGCCCGGTTTCCTGCTCGGTTTCTTGCCCAGCTTCTTGCCCGGGGAATACGCCAATGGCATCTTCCAGCGTGTAGGGCGCGCTCGCCGGGATATTTACGGCACTGGAAGCAGGCTGTGCCGTGCCCTTCGGCGAACCGGCAGAAACCGAGCCCCCGCCGCCCGGCACCTCCGAGGGTGCGTAAAGCCCTTGCCCGTAGTCGTTGGCGCCTCCGAGCGCCGCCATATCGGGTACGGGAACGCTCAGGCGCAGGTCCCATTCTTTGGCGACCGGCCGGCTCATGATGGTCACCGGCTGAATGCCGCCGAGGAACCGGGCGACCGCCTCCGGGTTTTCGACGGTTGCCGAGAGGCCAATACGCTGTGCGGGCTTTTCGAGGAGCGCGTCGAGGCGTTCGAGGGAGACCGCCAGGTGTGCGCCGCGTTTGGTGGCGGCGAGGTTGTGAATCTCGTCCACGATCACGGTGGTCACGCCCGTGAGGGTGTTGCGGGCGGCGCTGGTGAGCATGAGGTAGAGGGATTCGGGGGTGGTGATGAGAATGTCGGGCGGGTTGCTGATGAGCTGGCGGCGTTCGCGTGCGGGGGTGTCGCCGCTGCGCACTCCCACGCTGATGCTCGGTTCGCCCGTGTTGTTTCCGCTTAGGCGGGTGATTCCGGTCAGTGGTGCGCGCAGGTTGCGTTCGACGTCGGCGCCGAGTGCTTTGAGGGGTGAGATGTAGAGGATGCGCGTGCCGCCTGCGGTTCCGGCTTCGTGTTCGCGGTGCAGGGCGTCGAGTGCCCAGAGGAAGGCGGCGAGGGTTTTGCCGGAGCCGGTGGGGGCGATGATGAGGGTGTTGTTGCCGTTGCGGATGCTCTCCCAGGCGCCTTCTTGGGCGGCGGTGGGTGCGCTGAAGGTGGCGCGGAACCAGTCGCGTACGGGGGTGGAGAAGTGGGAGAGTGCGTCGGTCATGTATCTATTATGGCGGGGTTTATGGTGTGCGCCTCTTGAATTGTTGGGGGTGGGGGGAGGAAGATGTGCTTGACAGGGTTTCTATAGAGCATGTAATATTTTCCCTGTAAAGTAATCGACTGGGAGAACACCCAAAGGAGCCTCACCATGACCCGCCTGAACGAAGAACAGCTCATCAACCTCTTCCACGAGCCGCGCACCGTCTCCTCCTTTACCGAGGAACCCGTTACTGACGAGCAGCTACGCCGCATCCAGGAGCTGACCTTCTACGGCCCCACCGCCTTCAACAGCCAGCCCCTGCGCATCACCTGGGTCAAGAGCCCTGAGGCACGCGAGCGCCTCGTCGCACACATGGCAGACGGTAACAAGGAAAAGACCCAGGCGGCACCGGTGACCGCGGTTCTCTCCGCGGACGCAAACTGGGTAGAGCACGCTGACACCTTCAACCCCTACGCTGCCGACTTCATCAAGGGTTTCTTCACCACCGAGGAGCTTGCCACCCCCGCAGGTGAGCTGAGCGCTCACCTGCAGGCAGGCTACTTCATCACCGCAATCCGTGCCCTCGGCCTGGACGCTGGCCCCATGACCGGCGCAGACTTCGACGGCATCAAAAAGGAATTCTTCGCGGACAACGCAGAGATTCCCTTCCTGGTCGTCAACCTCGGCCACGGCGAGGCTCCCGCATACCCGCGCGGTGCACGCTTCAGCCACGAGGACGTCACCCGCTCCCTCTAAGAGCGTGCGGATACGGCATCGCTAAACACTAGGCTTAAAAATAGTTCAAGGGCGGTTCCCCATCACGGGGAACCGCCCTTGAACTATAGGTGCACCAGTGAACTATAGGTGCACAGAGGCGCCAGAGTATTCACATCTGCAACGCTACTTTAGCGGGCACCAAACTGACCCACCGACAGCTGCGGAACAGACGAGGAACAAGCGGTCGTATCCAGCGGAACAATCACGCCGCCGGAACCCGAGGGTAGACCCACCAGGAAGCCCTGAACCGGTCGGCTACCGCAATCATCACCGAAGCGTGCCGGATACACCGAACGCAGTACCGCGGTGGTGCTATCGCCGGGGTTAAGGGTCACGCCCGCAGAGTTCATGTACTCATCGGAGGTGGAAGCCTCACGACCAACCCAGGTTCCCGAAGGACCCGCATGCACCACGCGCGGGTAGCCGCGCAGGGTACAGGAGGAGTTTGAGGAATTCTGGAAGTACAGGGTGTAGTTTCGGGCGCCGGGGGAGCCTTCTCCCACAGCAACCGAAATGTTCAGGTCATCCAGATCGCACTGGGTCGGGCCCTCAGCAACAGTGTTGTTGGAGGAGCTAGAGGACTTCTCCGAAGAGTTCGAGGAATTGGAAGAATTCGACGAGCCCGAAGAACCGGAGGAGTTCGAGGAGCTACCCGAAGAGTTAGAACCCGACTGTGACGACGAGTTTGAGCTCTTCTGGGAATCCTGCTGAGAATCTGCAGAGTCCTCTGACTTGTTCTGATCGGAACCCTCGCGGGAGGAATCAGAAGAATGAGAGTCAGAGTTCTGCTTCGACTCGTGAGTCCCGGTGTGGGAAGAAGACTCGGAGTGCTCAGAAGAAGAATCGTGGTGCTCCGCATCGGGGGAGTTCACCACGGTAATGGAGCCCGGGCTCACCGAAGGGGTAGCCCCGTCGGAGGCTACTCGAATCGTACCGGGCTTGACCGAAGCCGAAGCACTCGGCTGAGCCGAGGTGCCTTCAGCTTCCTGACCGGCCTGGGACGCGCCGCATCCACTGAGCGCGAGCACGCAACAGAGGAGGGTGGTTGATGCGAGTACCTGAGCCGATTTAAACATGATTACATCGCCGCCTGCATTTGGATTTCTGCTCCGTCCATACCGGGGGCGTACTCGACCTGGCAGCACAGACGAGAGTATTCGTTGGCGACATCGTCGACCATGTCGAGCAGGTCCTGCTCAGCTTCGGTGCGTTCACCGGAAGCTTCGAAGTGCTCGGGGTCGATGAAGCCGTGGCAGGTAGCGCAGGATGCGTTACCACCGCAGGTTGCGAGGACCGGCACGCCGTTAGCCTGGAGGGCTTCCAGGAGGGTGTGGTGGTCTTCCCACTGAATGTCGTAGTTTACGCCTGCTTCGTCAGTGACCTTAATCGTTACGCCCATGCGTTCTCCTTCTTCTGTAGTGATGCGTTTCTATTGTAGAGGTAGGGGCTGTTATTCACCGTACTTTGTGGCGCATCCCCAACCCTACCGTCACGCATATCACGGGAACGCATATTAATTTTTATGCTGAATAGCATGTCTGTATTGCCCCCAGTCTACCCCGTATTGCCCTGACAATGCGGGATATCAGCGCCAATGAATACTGCCCCCAGATGCAAAGACATGCTGGGGGCAGTATAAAGAACCGGCACGCGGGCGCGCTTTAACGGTGACGAAGACCTACTCCGATTCCTTCTCCGTAGCCTTCTCGGCCTCCTGCTTTTCTGCGCTGTGGTGATTAGCATTCTGGATGCTTCCTCCGGGGCCGCGCACAATACCGCGTACGCTATCGCGCGGGTCAGCGTAGCGCAGGTCGATACCGAAGGTATTGCGGATCTGGCGTGCCGAGTTCAGGTGCCAGCGCTGCGAATCCGAGGGGGTCACGGAGGTGACCGCCTTCTGACCCGGAGCCAGCTTCTCGTGGCGAATATCGTAGTGCTTACCGCCCATGGTGATGGTGAAGCCGTGCTCCTGCAACAGCTGCACGAACGCGTCCACATCGTGCGGAATCTTGCGGCCGCGCTGCCTCTTCGTGCCGCTCATCCTCGGCTGCGATTCGAAGGGGTTACGGCTGGGCGCGGTGCCGCGGCTAATACGAATGACCTGCTGGTCAGAGTGCGAGAACTCCACCTGGTAGCCGTTGAGTGAGTACACGGTGCGGCTACTGCCGGGAATCGGGCGGCGGTCCTCGGCCTCATCGAGGATGCGGGCAATGTACTCGCCGGTCAGTCCGAGCGACTTGAGCTGAGCCTGAGCCTCGGGGGAGAGCTGGTAGCCTCCGGCGAGAGCCTGTAGCGGGCGTAGCGCGAGCACTTCGGCGGTCAGGGGGTTGAGCACCACTTGGTAGCCTTCCTCTTCATGCGTGTAGAGGGTGACTTCGCGGCCGTAGCGGTTCTCTTGCGCGCTTTCTTGAACCACGGTGCTTGCGGGGGATTCGATAATGTCCAGCAGCAGCTCGTAGGTGAGCCCGTGGCGCATCATGTAATCCATCACGCCGGGGAGCACACCGTAGATGCGGCGGCGCGGCGGCACGTCGCCGTAGAATTCCTTCTCGATGCGCGCGGCAATACGCTGGTTCTCCAACGGCACCTCGGTCAGCGGAATGAGGCGCTGGTTGGAGGGGCGAATCTTGGCGCGTGCGGCGGCGGGCTTGGGCGCCTGACGGTATGCGTCCACGAGTGCCTGCTGCTGCTCCACGAATTCCTGGGCAATGAGCGGTAGGAGGGTGAAGTAGAGCTCTGCCGCTTCGGGCTTGAGCGCGCCGTTCTCATCGAGCAGGGAGGCGCCGTCCTTGGAGAGCAAATCCCACGGCCTATCGTGTGCAGTGCTCTCTTCGGAACCCTGCTCATCGCGGTAGCTATAGGATGCGAGGGAAGCAAGCTCCTGCAGACGAACGTACACCTCAAGAGGAACGGTGATCTGCTTAGCGGACATTATTTTCCTCCTCGGTGGTGTTTTCTGCCTGGGCTACTTGATGTTCTGCCTGCTTCGCCAGGGTATTACTGAGCTCTTCCAGCTGTGCCTTGCGCAGGGTTTCGGCGTGCAGAACGTGGAAGTCCGGGGTCTTCGCCAGAGCCAGAACGGTCCGCTCATCGGGCGAAATCGCAATTTCCAGACCCTGCGCAGCGTAGATGCGGGTCCAGCCTTCAGCCATGCGCACGCTCTCGGGGCTGCTCAGCGCCTGAAGCATCAGGTCGAAAACGAACGGCGGGTTCTTCTTCAAGAAGGTGCGGGCGCGCTCGCTGAATTCGAGTTCCAGGGCGTTGAGCGAGTTGTATTTGCCCTGAGCCAGGGATGCCTGTGCTGCTTCGTTGTAGTCGGCGTCGTATTCGTCAATAACGGTGATAACTTCGGCGGAGGCGGTGTTTACGTCCACTCGGTAGTCGTCGTGGGTGAAGCGAATCGTCCAGTCGTTGAGGCGTTCTGCCGCGCCTTCACGCAGGATGGTGCGCACGAGCTCTTCGCTGATGTTTTCGCGTTCGAGGCGGGCGCGCAGGCTCGGGCGCAGGCGGTAGCTGCGTTCGCGGTCCTCGGCGGTAATAGCGCGAGGTGCGGCGGCTACCGGTTCTGCTACGGGTGCGCTGGTGGCAGCCGGAGTAGCGGGGACCGGCGCACCGGGCTTCGGCGCGCTCGGTAGGGACTGGCTGAGTACGGGCAACTCGTCAGCCGGTGCCTGCTCGGTAGCTGCTGCCGACTGCGCGGCTTCCGTGGCTTCTTCAGCTGCCTGCTGGCGGGCACGCAGACCCTCCAGGTACTCTTCGATGCGCGGCGGACGGTAGGTCAGCGTGGACTTGCGGAACATGCCGGGGGAGGGCGCACCGGGAGTCGGCACTGCAGGCTTCGGAGCTGCAGGTTTCGGCGCAGCGGGCTCAGATGTAGCGGGCTCAGATGTAGCGGGCTTCGGCGCCGCGGGGGTAACCGTGGCGGGGGTAGGTACAGGAACCGTCTTTTCTGCTGTTGCCTCTGCGGGTGCTTCCACAGGGGCTTCTGCCGGCACGCTGGGAGCCGGGCTGGGAGTCAGGGCGGGTGCCTGTGCCGCGCGGGCGGCAAAGAGCGCGGGGGAGGGCGTCGGCTTCGGTACTGCGGGCTTCGGTACTGCAGGCTTCGGGGCAGTCGGCTTGGGAACGGCGGTGGCGCTCACCGCGGCATCCTCGCTAACTGCACCCTCGTTAGCCTCTGCAACGGGAGCCTCGGCCGTGGAGTCTGCGGTAGCTTCGGCTGCCTGCAGGTCGTTCTGTTCCTCTTCACGAGGCGTACTGTTGCTGGGTTCCTCATCGCCGCGGCGTAGGGCGGCAACGAGTTCCTGGCGGGAAGTATAAGGAATAATTTCCTCGGGTGAGTCGATATATCGGGGGAAATTCTCGTAGAGAATCTTCGCCGCGGCCTCAAAGAGCTTTTCTGTGGTGGTGTTGGCGGCGGGTGCGCAGGGGCAGAGGAGCTCCTGGCGTTGCGCGTCATAGAGGGACCAGTGGGCGCATCGTTCGGTGGGCGGGAAGTAATCGAGTGTTCCCAAATCAGCAATATCGATGAGCGCACCTATCAGGGACTGCGGAATGGATAGCTGTGCCATAGTGCTCCTTTGCGTTGTCTGCCCTCCAGCTTATGTGTGAAGGGTCCTCTTTCCATCCTAGGCGTTTTTTCGCGGGTGTGCCCCGGAGCACGTCATCTTGGAGCGTAAATCTGTGGATTCACAGGGTGAGGCGCACTTTTGGCGCAGCTATTGGATGCGGACGAGGCGGTTGAAGCGTCTTTGCTACACCTCTATACAGGCTCTCCTATATAGGCATCTCCATGCACTGTGGCTTCTACGCGCCGCGCCGCCTGTCGTGAACACGCAGCCTGTCGTGAGCGCGGCGGCCTGTGTTGTACTCGGTGCTTTTGGCGGGGCACTGTCTGAGCGTATTTCTGGAGACACAAAAAATCCCCGGTTCCGAAGAACCGGGGATCGGTGGTGCGCCCGAAGGGATTCGAACCCCCAACCTTCTGATCCGTAGTCAGATGCTCTATCCGTTGAGCTACAGGCGCATGTTCCTCGCTTCGGATTTCTTCAACCCGTCGCGGCAACAGGTACTACTATACGGATGTCCCCGGGGGCACGCAAGCCGAAAAACTCGAAATTTGCCTAAAATCCCCTCCGAAAGACTCGATAATGCCCTGCTTTGCCGCATGATTCCGGGGTTTTTGGTGTCGGAAAATTTTTTCAAAATATTTTTGTTCCGCCCCGAACTCTACCCCGAAATCTACCTCAAGGACGCTTAAAACACCCGCTTAGACCCTGCAGGATAACCCCCAAAATCCTCCAAAAAATCTTCTCGCGCTCTAGGAATGTGATGCGCAGAACATAAGAAATGGTGTCATAGAAAGCTCTGCAGACCATTAATGCGTTATTCTGTAAGCATCACGAGGAAGTGGAGACTGTCCAAGCGTGCATATTCACGATTATTTGCACGCTTGTAGTGTTTAACTGCTTCTTTGTTACCGCAGACCTATCCGGATCAACGTAGTATCCGGGCCACCGATTGAAGGGGAAAACGTCAATGGCTGACACCTCAACTCGTACTCTCTCTGCTGAGCTCGAAAAGGAGCTGCAGAGTGCACCCACTACCCACCAGGGCCTTCTGGATTGGGTTCGCGAAGTTGCGGCCCTGACCCAGCCCGCACACATCTACTGGGTCGATGGCTCCCAGGAAGAATACGACCGCCTGGCACAGGAACTGGTTGACGCCGGTACCTTCGTTCGCCTCAGCGATCACGAATTCCCGAACTCTTACGCAGCTTTCTCCGATCCCGACGACGTTGCGCGCGTCGAGGAGCGCACCTTCATCTGCTCCGAGACTGAAGAAGGCGCAGGCCCGACCAACAACTGGCGCGACCCCGTCGAAATGAAGCAGACCCTGACCGGCCTGTTCGAGGGCTCCATGCGCGGCCGCACCATGTACGTTATTCCCTTCGTCATGGGCTCCCTGAAGGCTAAGAACCCCAAGATTGCTGTTGAGCTCAGCGACTCCGCATACGTTGTCTGCTCCATGCGCATCATGGCAACCATTGGTAAGGACGTTCTTGCCAAGCTGAACGAGACCAACGGCTTCTTCGTTAAGGCCCTGCACTCTGTCGGTGCACCCCTGGAGCCCGGTCAGGAAGACGTTCCCTGGCCCTGCAACCCCGAGAAGTACATCGTCCAGTTCCCCGAGACCCGCGAGATCTGGTCCTTCGGTTCCGGCTACGGCGGTAACGCACTGCTCGGTAAGAAGTGCTACGCACTGCGTATCGCATCCGTTATCGGTCGCGATGAGGGCTGGATGGCGGAGCACATGCTCATCCTGAAGGTCACCAACCCCGAGGGCAAGGTTCGCTACATCTCTGCAGCGTTCCCCTCCGCATGTGGCAAGACCAACTTCGCAATGATGGAACCCACTATTGACGGCTGGAAGGCTGAGATGGTCGGCGACGACATCGCATGGATCGAGTTCGACGAGAACCACCAGGCACGCGTGGTCAACCCCGAGGCTGGCCTGTTCGGCGTGGCACCGGGCACCGGTTACTCCACCAACCCGAACGCTATGAAGGCTATCGCCAAGGGCAACACCATCTTCACCAACGTTGCACTGACCGACGACGGCTCCGTCTGGTGGGAGGGCAAGACCGACGAGGCTCCCGCACACCTGATTGACTGGACCGGTAAGGACTGGACCCCCGAGTCCGGCCGCCCGGCAGCTCACCCGAACTCCCGCTTCTGCACCCCCGCATCCCAGGTCGACATGCTCGCTCCCGAGTACTACGACCCCGAGGGCGTGCCGCTGAGCGCTATCGTTCTGGGCGGTCGCCGCAAGACCACCATCCCCCTGGTTTCCGAGTCCGAGAGCTGGGAGCAGGGCGTGTTCCGCGCAGTCACCCTCTCCTCCGAGACCACCGCGGCTGCTAAGGGCGCTGTCGGCGTGATTCGCCGCGACCCGATGGCTATGCTGCCCTTCATCGGCTACAACGCTGGTGACTACTTCAAGCACTGGCTGGACCTGGGCAAGAAGCACGGCGCCGAGAACATGCCGAAGGTCTACTACGTCAACTGGTTCCGCCGCACCCCCGACGGCGGCTTCGCATGGCCCGGCTTCGGCGAGAACTCTCGCGTCGTGAAGTGGATCTTCGACCGCCTCGACGGCAAGGCTGGCGGTCAGGAGACCTTCCTGGGCACCGTTCCCACCAAGGAAGACCTGGACCTGACCGGTCTGGAAATCTCCGAGGAAGAGCTGAAGGCTGCTCTGGCTGTCTCGAAGGAAGAATGGGCTGCTGAACTGCCCGGCATCGATGAGTGGCTGGAGAAGTTCGGCGACAAGCTGCCTGCTGAGGTTCGCGAACAGCGCGACGCTCTGGCGAAGGCACTGGAGGACTAAGACACTCCAGCTAATACCTACGGTATAGCGCGTTGAAGGAGCGGAATCTCCCGGTGAGATTCCGCTCCTTCCTTCCGTTGAGGGGGAATTTGAATCCCTATCACCTGGGGAACGGCAAGTTTTCTTGCAGTGGTGTGAGTGTAAGGCTATGCAATCCACTTGCTCTTGAGAAATACTTTAAAACCCCCGCCGGGGTGGTTTGGGGGCAATAGTAGCTGCTCATAATTTCTTGCCCTCTTGCCGCCCCTATACAATGCCAATGTAAGATTTTTGAACGCGTCGAACCCCGCCCGGTTCACGCATCCGTTGCCGCCTCCGTGGAGGGAACGGTAGCACGAGAAGGATAGAAGGAGTATCCATGCGTTTGACAGCATTCTCGGATGTCTCGCTCCGCGTTCTGATGCTCCTGTCTGCCCTGGAGCCCGGTCAGAAGCTTTCCACCCAGAAGATCTCTGAAGGTGTGGACACCCCCTACAACCACGTGGCGAAGGCTGTAGCTTTTCTCGTGAACATGGGTTATCTGGACTCGACTCGTGGTCGTGCCGGTGGCGTCATGCTTTCCGATGCGGGTCGTTCTGCGACCGTCGGCACTATTCTTCGCGCTACTGAGGGCGATATCCCCATGATTGAGTGCGAGGATGAGAACGGCCACTGCCCCCTCGATAAGTTCTGTCGCCTGCGCAATGTGCTGGCGAAGGCGCGTGAGGCATTCTATGCATCGGTTGATTCGGTGGTCATTAGCGAGTTGACTGCCGGTGCGCGCCCCGTTGGCCCGGTGTTTGTTGAGCTGGGCTTTGGGCCTCCGGAGAACGCACTGCCTGCACGCTAGTTGTAAGGCGCTAGTCGTAAGTATTCAAGCGATACGTGATACCTGTGGAGCTTTCCGGTGGGAGGCTCCATAGAGTTTTTAACACGGACTTTTGGGTGTTTCTGCGCTTGATGCGGGGGCGCTAGGCGGTTCGTGCTGGGTATTGTCTAGGGTTTCTTGCGGGGGTTTGAGAGCAGCGTAGGGGTATTTTTGACTCCGTCTGCGCGGTTGTCGGCACCTGCATGAACCCGGAAAATGTGCAGGAAATGCAAGATATTGCAAATTTGCTTTTCAAATGCAGAAAATGTGACCATATTCATTTTTGCACTGTACTGCATACTTTCCGTAGTAAATATATTTCCATGCCAGAATTTTTATGCACACTCCGGGGCTAGTCACGCGGCGAACTCAAAAACAGTGCTGAAAATATATAGTGTGACGCTCGGCTCTCTCTTTGAGTCAAGCTGAACCATAAGTCTCACCTAGCCCCCTCAATATCCCTCAGAAAGTGACCTGCACTCAGCGCAAACACCCCGCAAAATGCTACGGTAAGGGTGCTTTATAAACACTCTGTCACCAACTAAGCTGTCTGAGTGAATGCCCCGCAATACTGATATTGAGGGGTCTCGCCACAATGACCGAGGTGACCACACAGGAAGAAGGCACACACGATGCTCTCCGAGAAGTCCCGCCCCATTATTGAGGCAACGCTGCCCATCATTGCTGAGCGCATTAACGACATCACCCCCGACTTCTACCGTCGAATGTTCGCCGCCCGCCCCGACCTGATGGACGGCATGTTCTCCCGCTCCTCCCAGCTTGAAGGCACTCAGCCTCGCGCACTGGCTGGCTCCATCGCAGTATTCGCTTCCTACATTGTCGAGCACCCGGACTCCTACCCGGACGAGGTCCTCTCCCGCGTTGCACACAAGCACGCATCCCTGGGCCTGAAGGAAGAAGAGTACCCCACCGTCTACAAGTACCTCTTCGAGGCAATCGCCGCTAACCTGGGCGACCTGGCTACCCCCGAAATCGTTGAGGCATGGACCGAGGTCTACTGGCTCATGGGCAACGCCCTCATCAAGCTGGAGAAGGGCCTGTACGCCTCCCAGGCAAACGACGTCATGTTCGCACCCTTCAAGCTCGTTGACCGCAAGGAGACCGGTGAGAACGTCGTAGTTCTGACCTTCGAGCCCGCCGACGAGACCCCCATGACCGAGTCCAAGGGCGGCCAGTACATCTCCATCGTCGTTCCTGCACGTGACGGCCTGCGCCAGGCACGCCAGTACACCCTGCTGCCCAGCGAAAAGAACCAGCGCCGCATCGCTGTGAAGCTCGACCCCAACGGCGAGATGACCTCCATCCTGCACGAGCTGGAAGTTGGCGCAGTCGTCGAAATCTCCAACCCCTACGGTGACCTGACTCTGGAAGGCTTTGGCGACCCCGAGGCGCCCCTGTACCTCTTCTCCGCAGGCATCGGCACCACCCCCATGCTCAGCTTCCTCTCCGAGCTGGTTGAGAAGGGCTCCGAGCGTCCCGTGACCGTGGTCCACGCAGACCGCCGCCTGGACACTTGGCCCCTGCGCGAAGAGCTCACCGAGCTCGTCGGCAAGCTGCCCAATGCACGCCTCGTCTCCTTCATCGAGGGCGAAGGCGGCGACTTCACCGGCCTCGTCGACGTATCCAAGCTGGATGTTCCCACTAACGCTTACGTTTACCTCTGCGGCCCGCTGCCCTTCATGCAGGGCGTACGCTCCGCACTGGTGGAGGCAGGTGTCCCCGGCAAGAACATCAACTACGAGATCTTCGGCCCTGACCAGTGGATGCTCCACGACCAGGCACGCGAGGCGTAAAAACCGCGTAAGCCGGCTCGTCCGCTAGGTTTCTTAAACCCGGCTAGGTTCTTTCTCTGAGGCAGAAGAACCTAGCCGGGTTTAGAACTTAAGAAAAATATCCCGCCCGCAGAAGTAATCTGCGGGCGGGATCTTAGTAGCTAGCTAGTGCTTAGCCCTGGCGAACCAGAGCCAGAACCTCATCGCGGACGCGCTCCATAGTCTCAACATCCGGTGCCTCAAGGTTCAGGCGCAGGAAAGGCTCGGTGTTCGAAGGACGCAGGTTAACCCACCAACCCTCTTCGGTGTTGGTGAAGGTGGTGCCGTCGGAGTCCTCAACAACCACAGGAGCGTTAGCGTAGTGTGCACGCACGCGGTCCACTGCGGCTGCCTTGTCTTCAATCTCGGAGTTAATCTCGCCGGAGGCAACGTACGGGGAGTACTTTGCGCTGATCTCGGAGAGAGGCTCGTCGCCGCTGCCCAGGGCTGCCAGCACGTGCATAGCGGCCAGCATACCGGTATCGGCGTTGAAGAAGTCCTTGAAGTAGTAGTGAGCGGAGTGCTCGCCACCGAACACACCGTTCTCCTTAGCCATAACAGCCTTGATGAAGGAGTGGCCCACGCGGGTCTTCACTGCGCGGCCGCCCAGCTTCTCAACCAGCTCAGGAACAGCCTTCGAGGTGATCAGGTTGTAGATGATGACGGGCTCTTCGTTACCCTCTGCCTTCGCACGAGCAATCTCGCGCTCAGCAACCAGAGCGGTCACAGCCGAAGGAGTGACGGGTTCACCCTTCTCATCGATGACGAAGCAACGGTCAGCGTCACCGTCAAATGCCAGACCAATGTCAGCACCGTGCTCAACAACAGCCTTCTGCAGGTCAACCAGGTTAGCCGGCTCCAACGGGTTAGCCGGGTGGTTCGGGAAGGTACCGTCCAGCTCGAAGTACAGGGGAACGATTTCCAGGGGCAGGCCCGGCAGGATGGTGTCGCCCAGAACAGCGGGAGTGGTCATACCACCCATGCCGTTACCAGCGTCAACAACAACCTTCAGGGGGCGGATGGAAGACAGGTCCACCAGCTTGCGCAGGTACTCTGCGTAGGGCTTGAGGATGTCCTTCTCAGAAACGGTGCCGACCTTCTCCACCGAAGGAATCTCGCCGGCGTCCAGGTACTTCTGAGCCAGGTCACGGATATCGAACAGACCGGACTCGGAGGACAGCGGAACAGCGCCAGCCTTAGCCATCTTCATGCCGTTGTACTCTGCGGGGTTGTGGCTAGCGGTGAAGGTAACACCGGCAGCGTTCTCAACGCCACATGCGAAGTACAGAACGTCAGTGGAGATCAGACCGATCTTCTCAACATTTGCACCGCGAGCGGTTGCACCCTGGGCGAATGCATCCATGAATTCGGGGGAGGAGGGGCGCATGTCGCCACCGACCAGAATGGTCTGGCCCTCCAGGCCCAGAACGTCTACGAAAGCCGCGCCAGTTGCGCGAACAGTCTCTGCGGTAATGGTCTCGCCGACGATGCCACGCACGTCGTACGCTTTGAATGAGTCATGTAGATTAATAGTAGTCACGCCTTTTATTTTAGCGGTAAAGAAGTGTAACTAGCCTCTATAATGGGCAGGTAAAACCTTATAAATTCCGCTGAATGTATGGGTTTTTTATCACGTCACTTACTTCAAACAACTCACGTCGAGAGGTATTTCCCCCCATGGGCGAGATTTTTTCCCTAAAAAACCAGATTCAGAATTATGCGTGGGGTTCCCGCGAAATTCTTGGACGCATGCGCGGCGTTCCCGTGCCCACCGAACAGCCCGAGGCTGAGGTGTGGGTTGGCGCGCATCCGGCTGCACCCTCCCGTGCAACCGTTGATGGTACCGAGTCCCCGCTCAATGAGCTGATTGTGGAGAACCCCTCCCGCTTCCTGCGCCCGGACCGCACCTCCGATTGGTTCCCCTTCCTCTTTAAGATCCTTGCGATTGATGCGCCCCTGTCCATTCAGGTGCACCCCACCCCCGAGCAGGCTATTGCCGGCTTCGAGGATGAGCAGGCACGCGGCATCGCGATTGACGCGCCGCACCGCAACTACAAGGACCGCTACTCCAAGCCTGAAACCGTCATCGCGCTGACCCCGATGCGCGTGCTCACCGGTGTGCGCACCTCCGCGCAGTTGGCAGAGCTTGCCGAGGCGTTCAAGGCCGGCTGGCTGGCAGAGCGTGTGGAGCTTACCCCCAAGCAGCTGCTGACTGAGATTATTCGCATGCCCGAAGAGGCCGCCACCGCGGCTGTTGAGCAGCTTGTCGAGGCAGCAGCACAGCTGACCGACTCTGACAACCCTGTCATTGCTGACGCCGCTGAGCTCGTGCAGATTGTTGCCGGCAAGTACCCCGGCGACCGCGGTCTGCTCGTCGCTTTCGTCATGAACCTGGTACACCTGGCACCGGGCGAATCCGCCTTCACCCCCGATGGTCAGGTGCACGCCTACGTCTCCGGTACCGCTATTGAGCTGATGAACCCCTCCGATAACGTGATGCGTGCCGGTCTGACCGCAAAGCACATCGACACCGAGGAGCTCATTAAGGTTCTCGGTGAAAGCCAGGACGCCCCGGTTATTCAGCGTCCCACCCCCGAGAATGCGCCCGTGGGTACCTACGCCATGTGGGATGAACGCATGAGCGTGACCCGCATCCGCGTTGAAGAGGGTAAGCCGCAGGAATACACCTTCGAGGGCATTAGTGCCGCACTGAGCGTATCCGGCGAAATCACCATTCACGCAGCAGACGGCAACGGCACCGAAGAGTTCGTACTGGGTGCCACCGAGTCGGTACTGCACGTGGGCGAGCCCTCGGCGGCAACCCTGAGCGGTAGCGGTGAGCTGTACATCGCTTCTTACGTCTAGGCCTTACCTGTTAGGTCTTACATCTAGGCGTTACGTCTGGGAAGCATCTCTGGGCGCTAGCGTCTCTGGACGCTCAAATCCAGACAGATAAATGGAGCATTCAAAAGAGAATGCCCCGCTTATGACGCCCATAAAGAATCCACGTTCTTTCTTACCTTTAAATAAGGTGAGGGGACGTGGATTTTTTATTCTCCCGGTGTGCAGTGGGAGCTTTTTATGTTGACCCTGCTGTTGACTCTACAGAATGTGTTCTGAGTAACCTATAATTGGTCTTATAAATATGCGTATGCGTGCGCTTTTATGCACCTCTTCCTTAGGTGCGCAGCCCCAAACCACTAGGAGAACACCGTGAAGATTATTCTCACCGTCACAGGCATCGACCACGAAGGCATCATCGCCGCCGTGACCGCAACCCTCGCCGAGCGCAAGGTCAACGTTCTCGATGTCTCCCAGACCATCATGGGCGAATACTTCACCATGATCATGCACTGCTCCTTCGACGAAAAGCAGCAGAACCTCATTGACCTGCAGGAAGCCATGATTGGTGTCGAACATGAACAGAAGGTGCAGATTCGCATCCAGGCAGAATCCATCTTCAAGGCAATGCACGCCATCTAGGGCTCCACTGATGCGCAACACCAACATTCTAGAAACCATCCGAATGATCGAGGAGCAGAAGTTCGACATTCGCACCGTCACCATGGGCATCTCCCTGCTCGACTGCGCCGACTCCGACGGCGAAGTAGCCCGTCGCAAAATCTACGACAAGATCACCAGCCGCGCCGCAAACCTCGTCAGCGTCTGCGAAGGTATCGAAGCTGAACTCGGCATCCCGATCGTCAACAAGCGCATCGCCGTCACCCCCATCGCACTGGTGGCAGGCGCCTCCGGCGACGAGGACTACGTAGAATTCGCCCGCACCCTCGACGCGGCAGCTAAGGCAGTCGGCGTGAACTTCGTCGGTGGCTTCAGCGCCCTCGTCGACAAGGGTATGACCCCCGCCGACGAAAAGCTGATTCGCTCCATCCCGCGAGCGCTCGCAGAAACCGACGTGGTCTGCTCCTCCGTAGACATCGGATCCTCCCGCGCCGGCATTAACATGAGCGCCGTCAAGCTCATGGGCGAGACCATCCGCGCCACCGCAGACCTGACCGCGGACGCACACGGCTTCGGCTGCGCCAAGCTTGTCGTCTTCGCCAACGCAGTCAGCGACAACCCCTTCATGGCTGGCGCATTCCACGGCGTGCAGGAGGCAGACACCACCATCTCCGTGGGTATCTCCGGCCCCGGCGTGGTACACCGCGCCCTGCAGAAGGTCCGCGGCGAATCCTTCGACACCTGCGCCGAAGAAATCAAGAAGGCAGCCTTCAAGATTACCCGCGTCGGTCAGCTGGTCGGTACCCTCGCCTCCGAGCGTCTGGGCGTACCCTTCAACATTATTGACCTCTCCCTGGCGCCCACCGCAGAGATTGGCGACTCGGTCGCGCACATCCTCGAAGAGATGGGTCTGGAAACCGTTGGTACCCACGGCACCGTTGCGGCACTTGCGCTACTCAACGATGCGGTGAAGAAGGGTGGCCTCATGGCATGCTCGAACGTCGGTGGCCTCTCCGGATCCTTCATTCCGATCTCTGAGGATATCGGCATGATTGAATCCGCAGCAGCCGGACACATCACCTTGGACAAGCTCGAAGCAATGACCGCCATCTGCTCCGTCGGCCTGGACATGGTCGCGGTTCCCGGCGACACCCCCGCCGCCACCCTCGCCGCAATGATTGCCGACGAGGCAGCAATCGGCGTGATGAACCACAAGACCACCGCGGTTCGCGTCATCCCGGCGGTCGGCCTGGGTGTAGGCGACATGGTCGAATTTGGTGGTCTGCTCGGTCGCGCGCCCGTCATGCCCACCCACACCCCCAGCGCGGAGGCGTTCATTGCCCGCTGCGGTCGTATTCCGTCGCCGGTTCACGGTTTCCGCAACTAAGCTTGATTCCGTGACTGAGTTCTAGGGGTGCTGAGAACCAATAGAAGGGGAGGCGCCGAAGATCATCTCTTCGGTGCCTCCCCTTTTGCTGTATGAGCTACCAAGAAGCCTCTAGTACACGAAACGGCTCATCAACGCCTCAAGCGCCAGGCGCGCATTCGCATTCGTCCGCAGGCGGCGCAGAGTCAGCTCGACCGCCTGTACATCCTCCAGTAGCTGCTGGGCGGAACGGCGGGTGCAGAATGCCTCCAGAGGCTCACGCAAATGCTCATTGACCAGCGGAGCCTGAGCCGACAGAGCCACCGTCAACGCATCACGCAGAACCGTCTGAACCTGCGCTACGGAACGCAACAGCGTATCGGATGAAACGCGCTTAGCGCGGCGCTTTTGCTGCTCCTCCAGTCGGCGAACCTGCGCTCGCAAGGACGGCGAAACACGCTCACCCTCGCGAATACCCAGTAACGCTAGAAGCTCCTGGCGTTCCTGCTCATCTTTGAGAGCGGAGACGGCCTGTGCGTCCTGGTCGGCAAGGCTGGTGAGCTTCTCGGCTGCATTGAAAGCCGAAGAAATAGAACGAACATTCAGAATCAGGGAGGTGATCAACTCCCGACGAGCCATCGCCTGCTCATCGGTCGCCAAACGGTACCCCTCCTGCGCATCACCGAGCGCCAGACGTGCCGCACGCTGCGCCAAAGGATCCGCCACACCGTGCGCCAGCAAGTACTCGTGCACCTGCGCATCGGTAGGAACCGGCAACTGTACGGGGCGGCAACGCGAACGAATCGTCACCAGCACATCGGTGGGGGAGGGCGCCGTCAACAACCAGATTGTATGCGGCGGCGGCTCCTCAATCGCCTTCAACAACACATTGGAGGTACGCTCCGGCATGCGCTCGGTGTCCTCGACCAGAATCACGCGCCAGCGACCCACCGTCGGGCGGTCCTGAGCCTTCATGACCAGCTCGCGTGCCTCATCAATGCTGATGTGCGTCGCCTCGGTACTAAAGTGCGTAAAATCTGCGTGCGAACCGTTCATGACGGTCACGCAGCCCTTGCACTGACCGCACCCGCGGTTCTGTGGGTCGGGCTGTTCGCACAGCAGTGCGGCAGCGAAAATTTTTGCAGCCTCACGGTGCGGTGCACCGGTCGCACCCGTGAATAGCCAAGCGTGCGTGGGGCGGTCGGCGGCGGCATCCGTGCGTAGCTGCTGGAGCTTATCGGCAGGAATCAGCAGGGTATCCCAGAGGCTCATGAGTCCTCCTTGCCGGTGCGGACCAGTTCGCGGGCGGCAAGCAGAGGCTCAATCACCTCGAGTACGCGCGCGTGTACCTCATCAATCGTGCCCACACCATCAATGATGCGGTGCGAACCGTTAGCGTCCTCGCGGGCAATCTGCTCGAATGCACCGTGAATGCGTGCCTTGAACGCCGCGCCTTCAGCCTCAATACGGTCGACGGTGCCGCGCTGGTCCATGCGCTCCTGCTCGGCGCTCAGCGGCACACTCAGCAATAGGGTCGCGTCGGGAACCAGGTCGGCGGTAGCCCAGCGGCTCAAATCGACGATGGTTTCAACACCCAGATCACGGCCAACACCCTGGTACGCAGCGGAGGAATCAATATAGCGGTCACTGAGCACGATGGCGCCCTCAGCGAGCGCGGGGCGAATCAGCTGGGAGGCGTGAGCCGCGCGGGACGCCGCAAAAATCAGCGCCTCGGTGCGGTCGTCAATAGTGCCCTGATCTGCTTCCAGGACGAGGGCGCGCAGCTTCTCGCCAATCTCGGTGCCGCCGGGTTCGCGGGTGGTGATGACACGGTATCCGCGGGCGCTGAGTGCTTCATTCAGCCGGGCGAGCTGGGTGGTTTTGCCGGCGCCGTCGCCTCCTTCGACCACGATAAAAAGCCCGCGGCGACCGGTCGGGTCGGCGGGAAGATTCTGTGCATCGGGGGTGTAGCTGAGAGTATCCATCACCTTCAAGGGTACCGGGTCTCTTAGCTGCACGGGTGCGGTTTTGGTGATACCTCCGCGTGGGATTGAGCGCGTATCAAGGTAAAAAACATGTAAATCCTGTGTGCCGTCACCTGTGCGGGCGTGCGTTCTGGGCGCGGGTGTGCCAGGCTTAATTACATGAGTGCAGATAACCACGACATGAATTACTCCGCAGAGACCTTCGTCGTCTCTGGCGGCCGCCCGGCACACGAGCATGACGCGCCGGTGAACCCGCCGATCGTTCTTTCTTCCACCTACCGCGGTGTGGACGCCGTCAACATTGAGCAGGACCGCGTGTACGCCCGATTCTCGAACCCCACCTGGGAGGGCATGGAAGAGGTTGTCGCGAAGCTGGAGAACGCCACCCAGCCCGGTCTGCTGTTCCCCTCCGGTATGGCTGCTGTCGCTGCTGTCATCGACCTGGTGCCGGTTGGTTCTATCGTGCTGATTCCGAAGCACGCATACATGGCGTCGGTGACCCTGTGCAAGGATTTGGAGCGCCGCGGCATCATTGAGCTCGTTCGCGTGGATATTGAAGACACCGAGAGCGTTATCGCCGCTATGGAGGATGCCGCATCGCGCACCGGCGTGACCCCGGAGAACGTGAACTACTCGGCACCGAAGGTCCTGGCGTGGCTGGAGAGCCCCACGAACCCGATGCTTGAGGTCGCTGACCTGCCTGCCCTGCTTTCTGCTGCTCGTCGCTTGGGCATTGTGACCGCGGTGGATAACACCTTCGCAACCCCGATTCTGCAGCGTCCCCTGGATTTGGGTGCAGACGTGGTGGTTCACTCCGCTACGAAGTTCCTGGCGGGCCACTCCGATGTTCTGCTGGGTATGGCTCTGACCTCGAATGAGGAGCTGTACAAGGCGATGCTGCACCACCGTATCACCAACGGCGCAATCCCCGGCCCTATGGAGGCGTGGCTTGGCCTGCGCGGTCTGCGCACCCTGGCGCTGCGCGTGGAGCGTGCGGTGCAGAACGCGCAGGTGCTTGCGGAGCGTCTGAGCGAGCACCCCTTCGTGGCTGAGGTGCGTTACCCGGGTCTGGAGAGCGACCGCGGCCATGAGGTGGCGAAGAAGCAGATGGACGGTTTCGGCGCGATTCTGTGCGTCACCCTGGATACTGATGCTGCGGGCGCCCGTAACGTCGTGGAGGCACTGAAGCTGTGGACCCCGGCAACCTCCCTGGGCGGCGTGGAGTCTCTGGTGGAGCGTCGTCGTCGCCACGGTAACGAGCCGGATTCGATTCCGGAGTCTCTGCTGCGCCTGTCGGTGGGTATTGAGAACGTAGATGACCTTTACAATGACTTGGTTGAGGCCTTTAAGGTTGTCCGCTAAGCGCTTTGCTAGGGTTGTCTAGAGAAGCTGCTGATTCTAAGGAATACTATGTCTCCTATTCTGCTGGTCTGGTATGTGACCACTTTTGTTGATACGCTGCTGGCTATTGCCGGTGCTGCGGTTGGTGTGCTGGCTTTTGTGCGTGCGTGGATGTCTCCGGCGAACGCGTACGATTTTGCCGGTAAGCGCCCGAAGAACACGTGGCTGGCTTTGACCGGTGGTTCTGCTGCGGTGTCGTTGTTTAGCGTTTTTGCTGCGCTGACTGGTGGCGGTAATACTGTGCTGATTCTTCAGCTGGTGGCTGCTGTGATTAGCTGCGTGTTCCTGGCTGGTGTGTGGCCTTCGGTTGGTCGCCGCCGTTTCTAGCGTTAGCTTGTGCGCTCGCTTTGCGCGATAGATGGTGAAGCCTCGTGCGCTGTCTGACGGGTTTGTCCTGCTCGGGTGGTGTGCGGGGCTTTGCCCTTTTCTGGCGGGGTTTTTGAGCCTTTCGTTCTGGTAATAAAGACCCTTATAAATTTTTGGGAGAATGCATATTTTCTAGGCCTTGAGGCATGACAAACCGGCGGGTAAATGAAAAAATAGAGGTATGACTTACAAACTAGTACTCCTGCGCCACGGCCAGTCCGAGTGGAATGAAAAGAACCTGTTCACCGGTTGGGTGGACGTTAACCTGACCGATAAGGGCCGCGCTGAGGCTAAGCGCGGCGGCGAGCTGCTGGCAGAGCGCAACATCCTCCCCGATGTTGTTCACACCTCCCTGCAGCGTCGCGCAATCAACACCGCAAACCTTGCACTGGATGCAGCAGACCGCCTGTGGATTCCCGTCAAGCGCACCTGGCGCCTGAACGAGCGTCACTACGGTGCTCTGCAGGGTAAGAACAAGTCCGAGATTCGCGAGGAATACGGCGACGAGAAGTTCATGACGTGGCGTCGTTCCTACGACGTTCCGCCGCCCCCGCTGGATGACAACGACCCCTACTCGCAGGCACACGACCCCCGCTACGCGGATGTTGAGAACGCTCCTCGCACCGAGTGCCTGAAGGACGTTCTGGGTCGTATGCTTCCCTACTGGGAGTCGGATATCAAGCCCGACCTCGCTGCAGGCAAGACCGTTCTGGTTGCTGCACACGGTAACTCCCTGCGTTCGCTGGTCAAGCACCTCGAGGGTATTTCCGATGAGGACATTGCTGGCCTGAACATCCCCACCGGTATTCCGCTGTACTACGAGCTGGATGAGAACTTCCAGCCCGTCAAGGCCGGCGAGTACCTGGACCCCGAGGCTGCTAAGGACGCTATTGCTGCCGTAGCAAACCAGGGTAAGTAGTACCTCCGGCAGGGTTTCCCCTGTCATTGTGATGAGCCGTCCACCGTTGAGGTGGGCGGCTCATTGCGTTCTCTGCAGGGTAAAGGTATCTGCGGGGTTTCTGCAGGGGGTGCCTGTCTGAGGTTTTTGCATGGGGTGCCTGCCTGAGAAGAGGGGCGTTCGCCTGAGTGCCGGGTATCGGCCACATTTATACTTATGGGGTACCCGAATGGAAGGGAAGTACATGGATGCCGGTCTGATCGCCTTTATTGCGGGCATGATAGGTCTGCTGGTGGGCGTCCTGAGCATGAACGCGGTGGCGCGTAGTGAGCGGGAGCAGGAGCGTAGCTTGGTGTCGGCGCCGGCGCTGCGTGATGGTGCCGCTCAGGTGCTTGCTGTGATTGGTCGCGCCTACCTGGTGATTGATGAGGTGGGCGGCGTGGTTCAGGCTTCTCCGGGTGCGTATGCGATGGGTCTGGTGCGTGGTCATACGGTGGCCTCTGATGAGCTGGCGGATATGATTCGCACGGTGCGCCATCGCGGTATTTTTGCGGAGCGTACTTTTGAGATTGACCGCGGTGAGGGTGAGGCGCTGGTCTTGGACGTGCGTGTTGCTTCGCTGGGGGACGAGTACATTCTGGTGCTCGCTGATGACCGCACTGAGATTTCTCGTGTTCAGCGTATGCGTAATGATTTTGTGGCGAATGTGTCGCATGAGTTGAAGACTCCGGTGGGTGCGGTGAGTCTGCTGGCTGAGGCTATTGAGCAGGCCAGTGATGACCCGGAGGCGATTGAGTATTTTGTGGGTCGTCTGCATAAGGAGACTCGCCGCCTGTCTGCGTTGGTGCGTGACATTATTGAGCTTTCGCGTCTGCAGTCGACCGATGTGATTGCGCGTGGTGGTCCGGTGTCGGTGCCTTCTTTGGTGGCTGATGCGGTGGATCGTTCGCATATTGTGGCGGAGGAGAAGGATATTCAGATTTCTACCCGCATCGAGGAGGTCCCCGAGGTGTACGGTGACGCCGAGCTGCTCGGTATTGCTGTGCAGAACGTGGTGGAGAACGCGGTGCGTTATTCGCCGGAGCATACGAAGGTGGATATTTGGGTGCACCGTGTGGCTGATCAGCTGCTGGTTGAGGTTGCTGATCAGGGTGTGGGTATCCCGGAGGACGAGCAGAAACGTATTTTTGAGCGTTTTTACCGGGTTGATCCGGCTCGTTCGCGCCAGACGGGCGGCACCGGTTTGGGCTTGAGCATTGTGAAGCATGTGATGACTCAGCACGGTGGTAGCGTGACGGTTCGGTCGATGCCGCAGGAGGGCTCGACGTTTACGTTGGCGTTGCCGCTGAATGAGCCTCCGGTCGCAGTGTAGTGTTAGCGGTATAGGTTTTACGGAATCGAAGGAAGTTATTGATGTCTAAAATTCTGATTGTTGAGGACGAAGAGGCCCTCTCGGATCCCCTTGCGTTTTTGCTGGGGCGTGAGGGTTTCCAGACGATTGTTGTGGACAACGGTCTGGATGCTCTGCCGGTGTTTGACCGCGAGGGCGCGGATTTGGTGCTGCTGGATGTGATGCTTCCGGGCATGTCCGGCATGGAGGTGTGCCGCAAGCTGCGTGAGGTGTCTTCGGTCCCGATTATCATGCTGACCGCTAAGGACTCTGAGCTGGATAAGGTTCTGGGTCTGGAGCTGGGCGCTGATGACTATGTGACGAAGCCGTATTCTGCGCGTGAGTTGATTGCTCGTATCCGCGCGGTGTTGCGTCGTCGTTCGGCGGAGACTGATTCTGCTACTGAGTCGGTGCTGCAGGGCGGCCCGGTGCGTATGGACATTGACCGCCATGTGGTGACGGTTAATGGTGAAGAGATTTCTATGCCGCTGAAGGAGTTTGAGCTCCTGGAGATTCTGCTGCGCAACGTGGGTCGTGTGATGACTCGTGGCCAGCTGATTGAGCGTGTGTGGGGCGCCGACTATGTGGGTGATACGAAGACCCTGGACGTGCATATTAAGCGTCTGCGTTCGAAGATTGAGCCGGATTCTTCTGCCCCGCAGTATGTGGTGACGGTTCGCGGCTTGGGCTATAAGTTCGAGGCGTAGGCGGGCTTGAGACTGATGACTTCTGCTTCTGCGGCGAATACTGCTGTGATTGTTTTGGCGGCTGGTTCGGGTACTCGTCTGGGTGAGCCGATTCCGAAGGCCGCTGTGCGTGTGCACGGTCGTACTTTGCTGGATTATGCGTTGGAGGGTGCGCTCGCTTCGGGTGTTGCTGAGCATGTGGTGGTGACTGTTCCTGCTGATTGTTCGGTGAGTTGCCCGGAACTTTTGGAGGATGCCCGCCGTGCCGGTGCGTTGATTACTGCCGGTGGTGATACGCGTACTGCTTCGGTGGTTGCGGCGTTGGACGCTCTGAAGGATGCGCAGGTTCCGGTGGATTATGTGCTGATTCATGATTGCGCTCGTGCTTTTACTCCGCCGCAGGTGTATCACCGTGTGCTTGAGGGCCTGGGTTCTGAGAGCCCGCAGGGTGTTGTGCGTGCGGTGATTCCTGTATTGCCGGTGGTGGATACGGTGAAGACCGTGGATTCTGCTGGTTTGGTGACGGGTACTCCTTCGCGTGGGCAGATGCGTGCGGTGCAGACTCCTCAGGGTTTTGAGGTGGCTACCTTGTTGGCGGCGCATGAGCGTAGCCGTTCCCTGCCTGCTGAGGAGGCTGAGCTGCTCACTGATGATGCGATGGCGATGGAGGCGGCGGGGGAGCCGGTGTTGACGGTTGCCGGTGATGCGGATGCGTTTAAGGTGACGACTCCGATGGATTTGCGGGTTGCTCGCGCGCTGTTTGGTGATTCTGCTTCCTAAGCTGCTGCCTAAGCCTGCCGCCTAACGCCTCTTGTGCCGAGGCACTGCTACTGAGAAGATGTTTGATCGATTGAAGGGTCCTGTGATGACTGTTATTCCTCGTGTTGGTACCGGTGTTGATGTCCACGCTTTTGGTGAGGAGGGCACTCCTCTGTATGTTGCTGGTCTGCATTGGCCGGGTGAGCGTGGTTTGAGCGGCCATTCTGATGGTGATGTGGTGGCTCATGCTGCCGCGGATGCTCTTTTTGCCGCCTCCGGCACGGGGGATTTGGGCTCTAATTTCGGCGTGGATCGCCCGGATATGAAGGGCGCTTCGGGTGTTCGTATTCTTTCTGAGGCTGCGGCGATTGTGCGTGCTGCTGGTTTTGAGATTGGTAATGTGAGCGTTCAGCTGGTGGGTAACCGCCCGAAGTTCTCTCCGCGCCGTGATGAGGCGAACCGCGTGCTGAGCGAGGCGGCGGGTGCTCCTGTGACGGTGATTGCGACGACTACTGACGGTTTGGGTTTGACCGGCCGCGGCGAGGGCGTGGCTGCTATTGCGACGGCGCTGGTGTATCCGCGTTCGTAGGTGTTTGGTTGCTTCGAGCCATTCTGTAACCTATCGCTGATTACCGCCCCGGCGTCTGAACCGACCCCGTAGAATGAGAGTGTGACTATGCGTTTTTATGATTCAGCTTCCGCGACTATTCGCGAGTTTGAGCCCGTCGTGCCCGGTGAGGCGCGTATCTATTATTGTGGTGCTACGGTGCAGGGTGAACCGCATCTGGGCCATATCCGTTCGGCGTTGGTTTTTGACCAGTTGAGCCGTTGGATGCGTTACCGCGGTTTGAAGGTGACAACGGTCCGCAATGTCACTGATATTGATGACAAGATTTTGGCGAAGTCTGCTGATTCTATGGAGCCTGGTTTTGAGGGTGAGTTCCCGAATGAGCAGTGGTGGGCGCTCGCGTATCGTTTTGAGAAGGTTTTTGCTCAGGCGTATGCGGCGCTGGGTATTGATCCGCCGACGTATGAGCCGCGCGCGACCGGTCATATTCCGGAGATGTTTGCTCTGATTCAGCGTCTGATTGATCGTGGCCACGCGTATCCTGCGCTGGATGATTCTGGTGACGTGTATTTTGATGTGCGTTCGTGGGATAAGTATGGTGCGCTGACGAATCAGAGCGTTGAGGATATGCAGGATTCTGCGGATGCTGATCCGCGCGGTAAGCGTGACCCTCGCGATTTTGCCCTGTGGAAGGGGTATAAGGAGGGCGAGCCGCTGACTGCTTCGTGGGAGTCTCCGTGGGGTCGTGGCCGTCCGGGCTGGCATCTGGAGTGCTCGGCGATGGCTGGTAAGTATCTGGGTTCGCGTTTTGATATTCACGGTGGCGGTTTGGATTTGCGTTTCCCGCACCATGAGAATGAGCTGGCGCAGTCGACTGCTGCCGGTGATGATTTCGCGAACTTCTGGATGCATAACGGCATGGTCACCTATGAGGGTGAGAAGATGTCGAAGTCTATCGGTAATACGATTTCGCCGGCGCAGATGCTTGAAATGGCGCGCCCGTTGGTGGTTCGCTACTACCTCGGTAGTGCGCATTACCGTTCGGTTCTTGATTACCGTCCGTCGTCTCTGCAGGAGGCGGCAACCGCTATTGAGCGTGTTGAGGCGTTCCTTGCTGCTACTCAGGATCTGCTGAAGCCGGGCCGTGAGGTTCCGGAGGCTTTTGCTGAGGCTATGGATGATGACGTGAACATTCCGCGTGCTTTGGCGGTTTTGCATGAGCAGACTCGTGCGGGTAATGCTGCGCTTGCTGCTGGTGAGGATGCTTCGGAGGCGGCTAATGCTGTGATGGCTATGGCTGAGGTTCTGGGTCTGGCGCAGCTGATGAGCTTTAATGCTGAGGGCACTTCGGGTGCTGAGCATGAGGCTCTGGATGCGCTGATTCAGGCTGTGTTGGCGGAGCGTGCTGATGCTCGTGCTCAGAAGGATTGGGCGAAGGCTGATGCTATGCGTGATCTGTTGGCGTCTGCTGGTGTGCAGGTGAAGGATGGCGCGAATGGTTCGAGCTGGAGCGTTGGCTAGAGGGTGATGTGCCCCGCGTTTGTGCGTAAGGCTTAGGTCGGGCGGGTTTCTCTCGCGTAGACTCGTATTCATTACTTTGACGAAGGAAGAGAAGAATGGCTAAGGCAGGTTCGCGCCCGGGCGCTACCAGCAAGAAGAAGGGTGCTACTAAGGGCACTGGTGGTCACGGTCGTAAGGCGCTTGAGGGTAAGGGCCCTACTCCGAAAGCTGAGGACCGCGTTTATCACAAGGCGTATAAGATGAAGCGTGCGGCTGAGCGTCGTGCTGCTACCGGTACGAACCGTAAGTTCCAGACTCGTCTGGGCGGTAAGCGCGCTAGTGATGAGCTGGTGACTGGTCGTAATGCGGTGCTTGAGGCTCTGCGTACTGAGATTCCCTCGAAGCACTTGTATATCATGAGCCGTGTTGAGGTTGATGACCGTGTTCGCGAGATCATGACTATTGCGAATAAGCGTAACATTCCGATGCTGGAGATTCCGCGTAGCGAGCTGGATCGTTTGACTGATGGTGCTGTGCACCAGGGTGTTGCGATGCAGATTCCGCCGTACAAGTACCCGGATGCGACTGACCTGGTGCTGGATACTATGGAGCGTTGGCACTCGGGTAAGCTGTCGACTCCGCCCCTGTTCGTGGCGCTGGATGGCATTACCGACCCCCGTAACCTGGGTGCGATTATTCGTAGCGTGTCGGCGTTTAGCGGTGACGGCGTGATTATTCCCGAGCGTCGTTCTGCTGCGGTGACCGCTGGTGCCTGGAAGACCAGTGCCGGTGCGGCTGCTCGTATTCCTGTTGCGATGGCGACTAATCTGACTCGTGTGATTCAGCAGGCTAAGGAGCAGGGTATTTTCGTGATTGGTCTGGATGGCGGTGGCGATATTGAGCTACCGGCTTTGGAGCTTGCGAATGAGCCGCTGTGCGTGGTGGTTGGTTCTGAGGGTAAGGGCCTGTCCCGCCTGGTGACTGAGAACTGCGATCAGATTGTGTCGATTCCGATTGATTCTGCGATGGAGTCTTTGAACGCGGCGATGGCTGTGGGCATTACTCTGTACGATGTTTCTCGTCGTCGCGCTACCGCGAACTAGAGTTTTGAAGCTGGCGAGCTGCGGACTGTAGCTTGAATGAGGAGGGCGCCCCCGTGAGGGGGTGCCCTCCTTTTCTGTCTCTTCCTGTCTTCTGCTCCTCGTATATCGGCTGTTCGGGAAGCTGCTGGAGGGTATTCTGCAGGTTTTTCGGGGTCTTTGAAGGTTTTTAAACTTTTTTCTAAGAACTTTTGAGGCTCTTATCCTGTGCTGACTAGGGGTTTTAGTGCCCTGTTCGGGTCAGAATGAACCTAAACCCCCGTATTTGTGGTCTACTTCACCCTATTTCGGGTTGCATGGGTGTTTAGGCGTCTGTATAGTTGTATGAGTCGCCGCGGCGAGGAGGAAAAAACGAAGAACTTCTTC
>ERZ772990.3-NODE-3-length-157667-cov-7.51514_pt1 | contig 157667 bp, 123 predicted proteins | sample MGYA00511674_ERZ772990 | MGnify/ENA primary metagenome ERZ772990 (study PRJEB29015, sample SAMEA2738045) | human oral metagenome | biome: human oral; feature: human-associated habitat; material: saliva | place: China | collected 2233 ...
AACGTAAAAATTTCGGTGCTTGACCTGATGCCGCACCGCCCCGATCAGAGTCAGCACCAGACCATGCTCAACACCATCGATGCCGCCCGTGCGGCTGAATCCTACGGCTACGAGCGTTTCTGGGTTGCCGAGCACCACAATGCCGGCTCCTTGCTGTCCTCGGCAACCGTCGTGGTCATGGCGGAGATTGCCGCCGCAACCGAGCGTATTCGCGTGGGTTCGGGCGGCATTATGCTCCCCAACCACGCACCCTACGTGGTGGCGGAGCAGTTCGGTACCCTCAACGCGTTCCACCCCGGTCGCATTGACCTGGGTGTGGGCCGTGCGCCCGGCACCGACCCGATGACCGCCTCCGCTCTGCGCCGCGACGATTCTGCCGCCATGAGCTTCCCCGCCGAGGTGCAGCAGCTGCAGCGTTTCTTGGGCGAGCCCTCCCCCATGCACCGCGTGCACGCCATTCCCGGCCAGGGCTCGAAGGTACCTATGTACATTCTGGGTTCTTCCCTGTTCGGTGCACAGCTTGCCGCACAGATGGGCCTGCCCTACGCATTCGCTTCGCATTTTGCACCCGCAATGCTGCAGGAGGCGGTAGACACCTACCACGCGAACTTCAAGCCCTCGGAGCATCTGGAGCAGCCCTACGTCATGGTGGGTGCGACCGCAATGCTCGCCGATACCGACGAGCGGGCACGCTACCTGTACACGACCCAGCAGCAGCATTTCCTGGGCGTGGTGCGCGGCAATCTGTCGTTCACACCTCCCGTGGAAGATATGGACGCCGTCTGGACCGACGTGGAGAAGATGCACATTGAACGCATGACCGCCGAGGCAATCGTAGGCTCCCCCGCCACCGCGCAGGCCCGCATTGAGGACCTGGTGGCGCGCACGAGCGCTGACGAGCTCATCGTCATGACCGAGGCGTGGGAGCACGAGGACCGCCTGCGCTCCTACGAGCTGCTGTCGCAGCTGCCGGTGGTGCGCCGCACCTCCTAATGCTTTTATCCAAAGCATAAAGACGAAGCCCCCGAGTTCTTCTCGGGGGCTTCGCTGTACCCGGCATTGCTCTACCCGGCTTGCCCTATCCGGTATCGAGCCGTGCGCTGAGCGCCTGCAGACCGGGTTTTAGGTACACAAAATTGGGCAACAAAAAAGCCTGTCTCCGAAGAGACAGGCTTATCTGAGCCCCGACCGGGAATCGATCCCGGGACCTCCATCTTACCAAGATGGCGCTCTACCACTGAGCTATCGGGGCGTAGCGGTGGACGGGCTCGATCCGTCGACCTCACGATTATGAGTCGTGCGCTCTAACCAGCTGAGCTACACCGCCACATCATTAATACGTGCTCTCGCATGAATTAATGAGAGAGCCCCGACCGGGAATCGATCCCGGGACCTCCATCTTACCAAGATGGCGCTCTACCACTGAGCTATCGGGGCAACAGGTAAAACTATACAGGTCTTCAAGAATGCTCGCAAGCGGAAAAGCTATGGCATACGCCACATTTACGCTTACTTGTTCCCCACACTGCCGCATAGGAGCCCAGCATTGTCCAGGAGCCCAGCATTGACCAGGCACCGCCACATTCGCCCAGCGTCACCGCACCAGCTGACGCAAACACGCAAAGACCGACAGGAGAGCTCATCACTCCCCTGCCGGTCTTTGAATCATATGCGGATGACAAGGCTGCTAGCCGATAGCCTCAGCAAACCCCTCAAACCGCAAATCCAGGCTTAGCCGATATCTTAGTAGCGCTTGCCGCGGCCACCGAAATCACGGCCACCATCACGGTTACCGCGGTAGCCGCCATCGCGGCGGTTATCACGGCCACCGAAGTCGCGACCACCAAAGTCACGGCCACCATCACGGTTGCCACGGTAGCCACCCTCACGGCGGTTATCACGGCCGCCAAAGTCACGATCATTACGCTTGCCGCCGAAGTCACGGCCGCCACGCTTGAAGTCGCGGTCACCACCGAAGTCACGGCCACCGTCACGGTTACCGCGGTAGCCACCCTCGCGGCGACCACCTTCACGACGACCACCCTCGCGGCGATCGAAGTCGCGGAAACCGCCCTCACGACGGCCACCACCGAAGCCGCGGCCACCGCCGCCCTTGGGACCATTGTCCTTACGGATGTTGATGAACTCGCCAGCGATCTTGGTATCGCGCAGGCGATCGAAGAAGTCGCGGGGCAGGTCCTCGGGCAGGCCAACAATGGTGAAGTGCTGGCGAATGTCGATGGAGCCAATCTGGGAGCCCTTAATGCCACCCTCGTTAGCCAGTGCACCCACAATAGCGCCTGCGGTCACGCGGGAGGAACGGCCAACGTTCAGCTTGTAGTTGACCATGCCCTCGTCGTTATGCGCGCGCTTTGCCTTGCGGCCGCCGCGATCCGAATCATCGTCGGAGAAGGGGCGAGACTTGTGGGCGATATCTTCGCTCTCATCAAGGAAGAAGGGGCGACCCTGCTGGGCGATAACAGCCAGTGCAGCTGCAATGTCCTCAGCGGTAGTGTCGTGCTCGTTCTCGTAGTCCTCGATAATCTGGCGGAAGAAGCTCAGGTCCTCAGACTCGATGGTCTCGGTAATCTGCTGTGCGAAGCGCTGCTTACGGGTCTCGTTCACTGCCTCTGCGGTGGGCATGTGCATCGGCTCGACCTTCTGGCGGGTTGCCTTCTCGATCTGACGCAGCATGTACTTCTCACGCGGGGTGACGAAGAGGATTGCGGCACCTTCGCGACCTGCACGGCCGGTACGACCGATGCGGTGCACATAGGACTCGGTGTCGTGGGGGATGTCGTAGTTGACGACCAGGGAGATGCGCTCAACGTCCAGACCGCGTGCCGCCACGTCGGTTGCCACGAGGATGTCGATGCGGCCGTCACGCAGGGCGTCAACGGTACGCTCACGCAGCTGCTGGGGGATGTCACCGTTAATCGCTGCCGCCGCGAAACCGCGTGCCTTCAGCTTGTCGGCAACTTCCTCAGTTTCCTTCTTGGTGCGCACGAAGACGATGATACCGTCGTAGTTTTCAACCTCGAGCACGCGGGTCATTGCGTCCAGCTTGTGGGAGTGCATGACCTGCATGTAGCGCTGGGTAATGTTTGCGCTGGTGGTGGTCTTAGCCTTGACGCGAACCTCAACGGGGTCGTTCAGGTACTGCTGAGCGATCTTGCGGATCGAGTTGGGCATGGTCGCGGAGAAGAGCGCAACCTGCTTGCTGTCGGGGGTACCTTCGAGAATCTTTTCCACGTCTTCAGCGAAGCCCATGCGCAGCATTTCGTCTGCCTCATCGAGTACCAGGTACTGCAGGTTGGACAGGTCCAGGGAGCCCTTTTCCAGGTGGTCAATCACGCGGCCGGGGGTACCGACGACGACCTGCGCACCGCGGCGCAGACCGGCCAGCTGCGGGCCGTAGGGGGAGCCACCGTAGATGGGCAGGACGGTGAAGTCCTCCATGTGGGTTGCGTAGGAGGAGAAGGCTTCTGCAACCTGCAGAGCCAGCTCGCGGGTGGGTGCCAGGACCAGAACCTGGGTGTCGCGGGAGACGCCGTTGATGTCGGCGAGTTCAGCCATGCGGGACAGTGCCGGCAGCGCAAATGCTGCGGTCTTACCGGTACCGGTCTGCGCCAGACCGACCACATCGCGGCCCTCAAGCAGCAGGGGGATGGTCTGTTCCTGGATGGGGGACGGCTTCTCGTAGCCTACTTCTTCCAGGGCTGCCAGGACGCGGGCGTCCAGGCCCAGGTCGGTGAAGCGTACGCCTTCTTCTTCAGCCTTTTCGGCGGTTTCTTCTGCCGCGGTTTCTGCAGTAGCTTCTGCGGTGGTTTCTTCTGCTTCTACAGCAGGGCTCTCAACAATATTCTCTGCGGTGTTCTCGGTAATGTTCTCAGTGGTCACAGCGGTCTCTGCCTCGGCGGTCAGTTCGGCCGGGGTAGCAGTATTCTCAGTCAATTTTTCCTCTATACGGTAGGGGTGGAAGCGCACGCTTTTCGGCGCTTACCGGGTGTCCCCTTCACGGCCCAGCCACACATCATCCCCTGGGGAGTAGAACGTCCAGGGGTCCTCCGTTACCGGCACATTCTGCAGAGGTGTTCTGCGGATGCTACGGGTAGCGGCTCTTTGCTGGGGGTGGTCTTGAATTTCTCGGCACATTATCCGCACGCCTGTTCGTACTCTACGCTCAACGCACAGTAGTTCCTGTGAATCAGGGGTGTACAGGGTGGGTAATGCTCACATGCAATGTCACGTATTCCTGGTGGTTCGCCTTCCCGCTCTACGGCGGTGGTGTGTCTGTTACAGCAGACGCAACAAAGACGCTGGACCAGAGATCGTTAAGAGAAGCCCGCGTGTACGGTGTAAACCGCAAATTTATGGGGCGTATCAATCGGTGATGGTGAGTACGGCGCACCTACAATTCCAGCACCACCTTGGGTGCCGGGTGCGCACAAGACCTTCATCGGGGGTTCCCGTGTTCTACCCAGTGTACAGTAGGGTGCCCACCTAGGCTATAAAAAGGTGCTTAAAACCTCATCTCTTAACGGCGAGCGCCCACCCTCACAGCCGGAGGGCGGGCGCTTTTCAGGCACACCTCGTGCCTATGCAGTCCTGGGATTAATCCACGCGGCGCACAATATCAATCGTGCCGACGGTCGCGTACTTCGCGTAGGAGTGGCCGTAGCGGTCAGCCGCGTACTGCGCGGCGTTGGTCGGCGGGTTGCCGCCCCAGGAGTTACTCTTACGGTCAATGACCACGTAATCGGGTGCGGGTTCACCGGTGTGGCCAATCCAGTAGACGGTACGACCGGGAATCAGCTGGGTCAGAATCGACAGGTCAGATGCAACCGACACCCCTTCGGGTACCTTCTGCACGGCGTCCTGCTTCATCTGGTCAGTCGTAGTCAACGCGGAGGCGGTGAACTGCGCATTACCCAGGGATGCGAGGGGCTGCTGGGAGCCGGGCACGAAAATCGGTGATGCGGCAAGGAAGAGCGCCGCGGCGGGTAGAGCCCACACGGGGATGCGGCGTGCCAGGGCGGTCAGACGGCCGGGCTCGGTATTGGTCTGAGGCTCCTGTGCGGAGGCGCTATCGGCTACTCGCGCAGCCGAGCGTACCGGAATCGCTGCGGGAACCACGCCGTAGCGTATCCGCATGACAGCGTCGAGCAGGGCGAGGAAGACGACGGGCATTAGCACGAGCGAGTAGTGCCAGGTGCTTGCCCAGTAGGATTCCATGGTGGAGAGCAGTCGCCATGCGAGGGTCGGCAGAGCAATTGCCGCCAGAGGAGAAATCACCCAGAGGACCGCTCCGGTAATGAGCAGCAGGCCGAGGGTTGCCAGCTTGGTGTTATTGCTGAGCATCTGCAGTGCCGAGCCGAAGGGGTCGCCCAGGGCTGCGGAGAAGTTCACCTTGTCGGCGTAGTCGAAGTTTCCGCCGCTATTGAAGTAGGGCAGGATCACGTAGATAGCGACGGCGGACCAGAATACGCCCCAAATCATGACCATGGTGGATTCGGCGACGGCGGGGGTGCGCGCCCAGGAGGAATAGAGCTGCTGCATGCGGGTGCGCATGGGGGCGGGGGTACCCGCGGAGAGGCGCGGCATCAGAATGTCCACGGCGGTGCTCAGCCAGCCGGTGCGGATAAAGATTATGAGGCCGATGGCCGCGACAGTAACGCCCATATCTTCTTTGACGAAGGCAATGGGTAGAGACCACCAGCAGGCGTAGGCGAGGTAGCGCGCGCGTTCGGTACCGCTCACTCGTGACGCGAGCACCAGGTAGCCGAGGCTCATAGTGAGCAGCGGCACGGCGAAGGCTACTTCGTGGAATTGGGCGGCGATAGCTTGCTGAACGCCGAAGCTGAGGGCGAATCCGGCGCCGAGGAGCAAACCGGTGATGGTCGGGATGACGCCCTGAAGCTTTGCGCCTTGAGCGTCCTGCGCGTCTTCAGTTTTCTGTGCATCTTCAGTTTTTTGGGCGAGCGCGAAGGCACGCTGAGTGAAGCGCACAATGGCAAAGCTTGCGAAGGCGACCAGGGCGTTCTGCACCACCAGCAGGGTGGTCGGCGAGGGGAACAGCGCGTAGATGGGCCCCAGGAGCACCAGAATCGGGTGGAAGTGGTCACCCCAGAGGTTAAAGTCGGGCCCCTTAATGGGCACGATGGGCACGGAGAAGTGCGAGTACGCCTGCGCCATCTGGGTGAAAATCGCAAGGTCCCAGGAGGGCGTAATCCAGTGCTTCACCTGCTGCAACGAGTAGTAGGTGTACAACGCCATGACGGCGGCGGCAAGCAGCAGGCCGGGTAGTAGTTCGAGGGGGCGGATGCTCTTGACGCGCTCGGTGAGGGACTGACGCGGCTGTTTCTTGGCGCGCTGAGTACGGCCCGCACTGGTGGCGGTGCTGTTCTTCTGTTCAGGTGCGTCAGTATTCGAGGATGCTTCGTGTGCTTCCGCTGCCATAGGCGTCCTTCTCTCGGGGGTGTGTCCGGGCTACAGGCGCCCTTGTGAGCGGGTGGAACGGTGAGCGGGTGGAACGCGTCGCCGCTATCGTGCCGGTATTGGCGTTCGTTCTCGCTCTACCTTTTAGAGTATCGCATTAGTGGCGTACCTGCCCTTCCTGCACTTTTTGTATCTCGTTCCTCAAATATCTGCCCGGATGTTGCCGCCCGGTTTGGGCGCATAGACTGGTGTGGTGAGTACGTTTCCTTCCTCAACCCCCGGCGACACGGCCCCCAGCGGCACAACCCCCGACGGCGCGACCCCCGGTAGCCGCCCGGCAGCGGGTGCGCGGCGCATCCGGCATCCTTTGGCGGCAGCTGGTGTGCCCTATGCGCAGGCGCTTGCGGATGATTTTCACGAACCGCACATTCAGATTCGTACTCTCTCCCCCGCCGCTTCGCCCCTTCCCGGTGCCCTGGCTCCCGAGGCGTGCGAGGTTGTGATTGAGCCGCATGTTCCGGTGCAGTTGGCGCAGACGTTGGGTTCGTTGCGCCGCGGTGCTCAGGATCTTTCGTATCGTGCGCTGAGCCGCGCGGATGGTGCCGAGCGAATCTGGGTGACGGCTCGCACGCCGTTTCACGAGTTCCCGGCGGTGCTGTACGCCGAACGTTTGGCGCAGCCAGCCGAGCTTCCCGAGTCTCTCCCCTCCCTGCATCGCCTGCTGATGCGCCCGGTACGTATTCGCATCTGGGTTTCTTATAGTGCCGCTGATCAGCAGATGCAAGCGCGAGCCGACCTTCAGGCGCTAGCGCAGGAAATGACGTACTGGCTGGGTCTGCACGACCCCGCCGAGCAGTTCAACGCTCTGTCTTCTTTTGAGTCTCTTCCGCCGCGTGTTCAGCAGGCGTGGCGGCAGAATCCGGGGCTCCGCCTCAGCGCCTCGGGGCAGCTGGACCGGCAGATGCTCAACGCCATTGTGGAGCAGCGCATCACCCAGACCGAAGCGTTCAGGACCTTAGATTGGGTTCTGCGAAAGTACGGCTCCCCCGCCCCTTCGACCGGGTTAGGGCATCAGCCGGAGGGCATGCGCGTCTACCCGAGCGCCCGGACCCTGGCGACGATTCCGACCTGGGATTGGCATCGGGCGGGCGTTGATAAAAGCCGCTACGACGCCGTGTACGCTTACGCTCGCTCCGCCGAGTCTCTGAAAAACATTGCGGCAGAAGGCGACATCGTGCTACTAGCGCGGAGTCTACACACTGTGCGCGGCGTGGGCCCGTGGAGTATTTCCGAGGCTCTGCAACGCGTGTGCGGGCACCCAGACGCCATCAGTGTGGGCGACTACCATCTGGCGCACGCGGTCGGTGAGCTGTTCACAGGTCAGCGCACCGATGACGCGGGAATGCTCGCCCTACTGGCGCCCTACAGCCCGCATCGGCAGCGTCTGGTGCGGCTCATGCACGCTTCGGGCTTCTCAAAGCAGCGCTACGGGGCGCGCATGAGCATTGAGGATCACCGCGGCCGCTAACGCCCCTGCACCCTACCGAGGTTAAAAGGGGACGGGGCGCCCCTGCTTTAAAAGGGGACGGATTTAAAAGGGTACGGGGCGCCCCTGCCGGTTGTGCCGGCGGGTGCGCCCCGTTCAAGCTCTTTTGTGGTGGTGAGCTTACTTCTTCTCTGCAGAGCCCTCTGCTGCTGCGATCTCTGCACGGACCTTGTCCATGTCGAGCTCGCGGATCGAAGCGATTACGGTCTCCAGCTGGTCTTCACGCAGTGCGCCAGCCTGCTGGTAAACCAGGATACCGCCACGGAAGCCCATGATGGTGGGGATGGAGGTGATGCCTGCTGCCTGAGCGAGCTGGCCCTGGTCCTCGGTGTCGACCTTGCCGAAAACAATGTCGCTGTGCTTCTCCGAAGCCGCCTCGTAGACGGGGGAGAACTGCTTGCAGGGACCGCACCAATCTGCCCAGAAGTCCAGGAAGACGATGTCGTTGCTCTCGACGGTAGCAGTCAGGTTCTGCTGAGTAATTTCAATAGTAGCCATGAGATAAAGCTACACCCTCAAGACCCCAATCGCGAATTGTTCGCCCTGGGATTCAAACATTGTGAAAGATATGACAGCTTGCCGTCATAGTTGGTTCTTTCTGCGGCAAGTTCCGCCTAGTTTTAAGCGTGTCGCGGACACTCTGGCGAATATCCCTGAAGCTGATAGTGGAGGCGCCCGACCCGGCAGGCGAAAGCCCCTTGGTCGTCCCCTACAGCCTCCTTACGAAAATCCCGACGCGGGCATCGGGAAAATACGGGCGCAACCGTAGAAGGTAGCTACGGTGGAAGACCACTGCGGGATCCACCTCGAAACTGGTTTTAGATACACAAAAGCCCGGTTACTTTCGTAACCGGGCTATTTGTGGCAGGTGAGGGATTCGAACCCCCGTAGGCAGTGCCAGCTGATTTACAGTCAGCCCCCTTTGGCCGCTCGGGTAACCTGCCGCCTAGCTAGGTGCTAGTTGCTCGCTCAAGCGAACAGAGACTACTCTACAGCAGTTTTAGGGACTTGTACACTTCACATAGGGTTTTGTGACGAAGGTTATATATCTGGTTGTATTTATCGTCTTTTCGTCACACAAGAGCGTCAGCACACGCTCACCGCGCGCCCATATCTATCGCAGCGCCCACGCTCTCACCTTATGAATAAAGCCGTGAATAAAGCCACCGCCTACAGCAGTTTTAGAAGGAGCGGGAAGGAGTATCGCCATCCTGCTCAAGCAGAAGCACAATCTCCAGGTGCTCCAGGTAGCGGCGCGCCTGCTCCACAGTGCACATGTCACCGGCAATCTCACGTTCCAGGTCACGGCGAACACCGCGGAAACGCGCCACCAGCGAAGGCTCCGTCAGAGTAATACCGATACCGTCAAAGGGAGAAGGCTCAGCATCTTCCTCATGCAGGTCAAGCTGAATATCGTGACGATCAGATTCGTTGAGACGCTCCGCCTCAGGAATACCCTCGGGCTCAGCACCCAAAGAGGTATGCAGGTCGATGAAAAGGAGGGTTTGCAGGTCGCGAGCTTCCTCGCTCGTGCGCAGGTCCGTTGCGGACAGGTTAGGAGTGGTCATATTTCTATTGTCCTCTTTTTAGGTTAGTAACACCTGTAAAACAGGCCCGTTATTCTGGTAGTTAGCTGTGAACAAGAGCCCTGACCCGGTAGGCTAGTACTAACCGGTGCCAGTAGCACCTCATTCACGAAAGGAAAGCCCATGGCTAGCGAATCGTCATTCGACATTGTGTCCAAGGTGGACAAGCAGGAAGTTTCCAACGCACTGCACCAGGCGCAGAAGGAAATCTCCCAGCGTTACGACTTCCGCGGCGTTGGTGCAGAAATCGACTACTCCGGCGACAAGATCCTCATCAAGGCAAACGCCGAAGAGCGCGCCCTGGCAGTGCTGGACGTTTTCCAGTCCAAGCTGGTCAAGCGCGGCATCTCCCTGAAGTCCCTGGACTCCGGCAAGCCCTACGCATCCGGTAAGGAAACCCGCATCGAGTGCTCCATCAAGGAAGGCATCGCGCAGGATCAGGCAAAGAAGATTTCCAAGATGATCCGCGAAGAGGGCCCCAAGGGCGTGAAGGCGAACATCCAGGGCGATGAGCTGCGCGTCTCCTCCAAGTCCCGCGATGACCTGCAGGAAGTCATTGCAATGCTCAAGTCCGCCGACCTTGAGGTTGACCTGCAGTTCGTCAACTACCGCTAAGCTCCGGCGAGGCGTTCCCCTCCTCCCCCGCCCCGCGCTGGGTGAGGGGAGGCGACTAGAAGCCGAAACGCAAAAGTCCTCGGGGTGGCTACTACCACAGTAGCCACCCCGAGGACTTTTTGTCTGCCGCCCCGTCATCGCGGGTCATAATCGTCACCCCGGGTCATATTTCATGCAACGCCATCTTCATACAGCACCACATTCGCGCCCGGAGATGAGGGTGAGAAAAGACTTAGTACTGACCCATCTCACGAGCCTGCTGTTGCAGACGCGCAATACGCTGATCCATCGGCGGGTGAGTAGAGAGCATATCCTTCAGCGAACCGAAAGGATTCGCAATCATCATGGCGCTCGCCGCCTCAGCGTTGCGGTTGTTCGGGTCCATCGGGTACATGGACACGCCGCTCTCCAGCTTGTGCAGTGCCGAAGCCAAAGCCAGCGGGTCGCCGGTCAGACGTGCGCCGTCCTCATCGGCATCAAATTCGCGGGTGCGGCTAATAGCCATCTGAATAATCTGCGTAGCAATGGGAGCCAGCATGGCAACCACAAACATGGCGAGAGGGTTCGAACGTTCACCATCGCGGTTGGAACCACCGAACATCGCGCCAAACGAAAGGAACTGGGCAACAGTACCGATAATGGAGGCGATACCCGCCGCCACCGAAGAGGTCAGAATATCGCGGTTGTACACGTGCATCAGCTCGTGGCCGAGCACACCGCGCATCTCGCGCTCATCCAACAGCTGCAGAATACCCTCGGTGCAGCACACCGCCGCATTCTGCGGGTTACGACCGGTTGCGAACGCGTTCGGGGTCATGGTCGGTGCCACGTAGAGGGCGGGCATGGGCTGACCCGCGCGGGAGGACAGCTCCTCCACAATGTCGTAAAGCACCGGAACCTCTTCACGGCTGACCGGGTACGCATTCATGGAGCGCAGAGCGAGCTTATCGGAGTTCCAGTAGGTGTACGCGACCGAAGCCAAGCTCACCAGACCCATAATCCAGATGAAAAAAGAGGTGCGGAAGGTCGCCGAAAGCAGGCCACCAATGAGCAGCATCATGCCCACCATGGAGCCCATCAGCAGGGCAGTTTTCAGTCCATTGTTATGACGGTGCATGGGTATCCTCCTAAGCAAATAGGTCAGCGCGTACAGCGTGTACTTGACTCTATAGAATACGTGCAAGCACCCGCGGGCGCACCTTATGGCGCGCGGATTCACCCAGAGCGTCACCGACGCGCTAAACTATGCGGGAGGTATTAGGGAATGGCGCCCGGGATATTCACCAGGGGCACCTGCTCCAGCACCTGCGCCGTAGCAGTCGGAAAAATACCGAGCAGCAGAATCGTGCCGTAAGCACCCAGAAAAAGAGTGAAGAGCAGACCGAGCATCAACTGCCCCTCCAGATCAAAACCGGTGGTAGTACTGCGGTACTGGCCGTAAATCACCGGGGTCACAATGGGCACACCAAAGAGCAGAACCATCAGCAAAATGTAGATGGGGTTTGTGAAGTCGTACACCATGACCCTATCCTCCTTGATGGTGATCGCCGGTGCGGGTTACTCTAGGTTCTTTGATTGTACGGCATCTCTTCACACCCGAGGCCAGGGTGAGGAGGGGCGCCACAGAGTGGATGAAAGGGACGCCCCACCGGCTTATTATGAGTTTTTCATAAGATAATGATGAATTTCTCATAATAATGTGTAGACTTAAACCTATGACCGACGCAAAAACTACCTCCAATCCGAAGAAGACTCAAAGCCCAGACCATCACAATACCGGCTGCGCCCACACCACCGGCTTGCCCCTACTCTCCGCAATGAGCCCCGAACAGCTCGAAGAAGCATGGACCACCGGTCTGCGCGCCAAGGGCCGCCGCGTCACCAAGCAGCGCCTCGCCGTACTCCACGCAGTGCAGGAACACCCGCACTCCACCGCCGACACCATCGTGCAGGCAGTCCGCGAGCGCATCCCCGCCATTACGGTTCAGTCGGTCTACGTCATCCTTGCCGACCTGACCGACATCGACCTGCTGCGCAAGTTCGAACCGCCGGGAACCCCCGCGCTCTACGAAACCCGCACGGGCGACAATCACCACCACGCCTTCTGCGTACGCTGCGGCAAGGTCGAAGACGTGGACTGCGCGGTCGGCTCCGCGCCCTGCCTGACCCCCAGCGATTTTCACGGCATGGCGCTCTTCAGCGCAGACGTGCTCTATCAGGGCGTGTGCGTAGACTGCCAGACCGAGCAGGAGGCGGCACTCGCCCGCGCTCAGCAGGAAGCGGCAGCACGCATCCTAGCGGCATAGCTTTTAGTCGGGTAGACCCGCTCGGTCATGAGAGATTTTAAACCGTTGAGGCGGCGACACTACTCGTGTCGCCGCCTCAACGCTTTAAGCTTTAAGGTAATCAATGCAGAAGCTTAGGCACCCATGCGGGGCTGCGAATCCACAATCTCCAGCAGCTCGCGAATCTGCGCTGCGCTCAGCACGGTCGAAGGGTTAATCGCGTTCACCTTCACACTCGGTGCGCCAATATCCAGGGCGTAACGCAGAATATCCAGGGCGTTCGCCGAACGCACCTCAATATGCGGGTCCAGCGCCGCAATCTCAATGGCCGAGGTGAACACCAGCAGGCTCTGCGGGTTGCCGTTCTCATCCGGGTCAAACACGAAGGAGGTGCCGGACGGATCGGCAGGGTCAACACCCACCAGCAGTACGGACGCCGGGGACACCAGCGAGCCGAGCAGCATCTGCATATTGTCCTGCACCAGCGCCATTTTCGCGCCGTCATTACGGGGAGAAGTGACAATCCAGTGCACCTGAGCGCGCTCAATGTAGCACTCGTGATCGGTGCCGGGATCAACCACAATCAGATCCAGCGCCTCATTGTTAAGGAAGTCAATGAAGACCTTCATCGCCGGTTCGCGCAGAATCAGCTCGTCACCCTCGGATTCCTGACGTACGTAGCTCTTGCCAATGTGCTCGGAAGAGGAGAACACGCACAGCGCCTGCATGCCGGTCTCGGGCATGCGAATAACCTGGTGAGCCAGCACCGATTCGGGGCCCATCGCGTCGGTCTCGGAGGGAATCAGCAGGGAGCCGGTAGCATCGAGCAGAACGTCACCACCGAGCATCGTACGAACCACGTTAATGAGGGTTCGCTCCTGCACATCGTTACGGAAGGTTTCCAGAGCGGAGACCAGGTACGGGTTCGGAATCTCATGCTCGCTCGAAGACAGCGCAGCTACAGCAGAGTGGCGGGCACGGCCCTCCATACGCTCACGAGCCCACTGCGGAATACGCGAAGTATCGCGAGGGAACTCAGCCAGGTGCTCACGCACGTCGGTTGCGGTCAGGGTGCCTTCATTCTTCCAGCTAGCCGGCTCATCGTCACGGTTATAGGAGGCACCCACGCTGAACTGTGGGTTGGGCCAGCCGGTTGCCGCCACCACGATGGAGGCGGTAAACCAGGTGCCGCGGTTACCGTCATAGGCGGCGCGCTGCAGCTTGCGAACCTCAGCAATAATGGGCGAGCCGTCCTTGAGCGGGCCGATGGTGCCGATGAACTCTTCGCCGTCGCGGAATTCACGCACGCGCACGAAAATCTGACCTGCCAAAGGTTTGACGTCCAGCACCATTTCACTCCAGCCCGGGTCAACACTAACGACATCCAGCAGCCAGCTTCCAATGTTATTCAGCGCATCCTGGATGCGCGCGGCACGGCTACTCGTCTCGGCGAGGCGGGGTTCAGTCATAGTTCATACATCCTTGAGTGTGAATACGGCGCGGCTGGAGGCATCCGTGTTCGGTCGTAGTGTCGGCTTACAGGGTGCCGGAAGAAGCCGTCCCTTCGATTCTAACGAACACAGGCACTCAAAGCAGATAGTTTACGCCGAAAGATATATGCTCTATCTCTCCCTCAGAGCTCTTGGACACGGCTCAATCCGGCACCTTAAAGCCCAATACGCCTAAAGCACACACTAAAACAGGGGATACACGGCATAGTGAACGCTAAAAGGTTGATAATCTTGAAGCATGACGAATTCTCTGCAGGACCTTATCGACGCATCGATCTTTATCTCCACCGAGTACCAGGCTCGACTCGCCGAGCTCGTGGGTACCTCCGAGTGGAACGTGGATTTCACCTCCCAGTCTCTGGATTTTGAGACCGCTCCCCCGCTCTCGCTCAAGCCGCACCTGCTGGGCACCGAATCCGAGAACCGCGGTACTTGGATTTGGTCGTGGCAGCAGCTGGGCTACTTCCCCGACTCCGTTGTTTCTGCCGCTATTCAGGCGCGCGAGACCGGTGAGCGTGACGGCCTGACCGAGCTGACCACCGACGAACTGCCCCTCTCCGAGTCTCTGGCACGTCGCCTGACCCTGGCGACCAAGACCATTAGCGGCCTGTACGCACACTACCCGCTGCCCGCCGGCGCTGGCGTGCGCGCGTGGACCCTGCTGGAGGGCGCTGAGCTGACCCTCGAGGCACCGACCTACAAGGGTATTGGCCGCGTCATTGCTAAGACCCTGCAGAGCGAAGAGATCCACAACCAGGTTCTGGCGGTGGACTCCTACGCTCAGCAGCGTGGCTTCCACATTGCCTGGGACACCGAGGCAACCGCCGTGCTGACCGCAACCGACGGTGCCCTGCGCCTGTGGTTCGACGAGGGCCGCATCAGCGGCATCGAGCAGGCTGAACCTCAGGTTGGCCCCGAGGTCCTGGAGCAGTGCGCAGCCGCTGCCGCACAGCGTCGCGAATCCCTCGCGGCACTGCGCGCCGAGATTGAGCGCGTGGCAGCCGCTGAGGCAGCCGCACAGAACGCACAGCGCGAGCAGGAGGCGGCAGAACGCGCCGCCGCACGTGCCGAGGCTGAGGCTGAGCGCGCCGTCGAAATTGCCGAGCACGCACCGGTCGCAGAGACCGAGGTTGCCGGCGTTGAGAGCACCGAGAACCTCTACCCCGCCGACGAGGCTCCCTTCGATCAGGATCCGGCAGAGCACGCAGAGCCCGGCCTGGTCACCGTGGAGACCCTGCCCGGCGAGTACGAGGCAGAAGAGACCGAGCAGGCCCGCGTCTACACCGACGAATCCATCGGTGCCGAGCAGCCCGAGTACGAAGCCGTTGAAGCTTCCGTCGAGTACGCTGAGGAGCCGATCGTTGCTGAGCCTGAGCAGCCCGTCGAGGTTGAGCAGCAGGCAGCAGAGTACGAGGAGCAGCACGTGGAGCCCATCCGCAACGCTGGTGCAGCTCCCGATCTGCAGGCAGAGCACGAAGAGGCAGCCCGCCGCGAGCAGGCAGAAGCTGCACGCCGCGAGGCAGAGCAGCCCAAGAAGAAGGGCTTCTTCTCCCGCTTCTTCGGCCTCTAAACCGAATACGCAACATTCCTCAGGCGCGGTATCCTCGTGGTGCCGCGCCTGTGGCGTCTTGAGCGTATGCTGCACCCCGCATCGGGTAGAGTAGCCCCGGTGCGCATCAATGCCCCCGCTGGCGCATCCCGAGGACTAGCATTAGAAGAACGTAACCGAAGAAATTAGCTCAGAAGAAGAAACCATGTCAGAAACACAGAAGCACACTACCCGCAACGGGTTTATCACCATCATCGGCACCTACCTTATTTGGGGCATGCTCCCCCTGTATTTTGTGATGATGGCACCGGCGGGACCGATTGAGATTGTCGTGGCGCGCGTGGTCTTCTCCCTCATCTTCTGCGCCCTGCTGCTACCGATTTTGCGGGCAACCGCTGACTTCCGCCGCGCTCTCAAAGATCGCCGTATCATGCTGGTGCTGACGGCGGCATCGTTCCTCATCGGCGCGAACTGGCTTATCTACGTGATGGCAACGACCAGCGGCCACACGATTGACGTGTCCCTGGGCTATTTCATTAACCCGCTGGTCTCCGTGGTGTTGGGCGTGATTTTCCTGCAGGAGCGCCTGCGCGCCGCTCAGTGGGTGTCCGTCGCGATTTCCTGTATTGCGGTGCTGATGATGAGCCTCATCTACGGCCAGGTACCGTGGACGGGTCTGGGTGTGGCGTTCTCCTTCGGCATCTACGGTCTGCTCAAAGCGCGCGTCGCCCACGACGTGAGCCCCATTGTCTCACTATCCCTGGAGACCTTTATCCTGGCGCCTTTCGGCGTTGCCGCCCTCTTTGTTCTCAACGCACAGGGGCAGATGACTCTCTTCAGTGAGGGTCCGGGACACTTCTGGCTTCTCGCCTCCACCGGTGTGGTCACCGTTGTGCCGCTCATGCTCTTTGCCGCGGCAACCAAAGCCCTTCCGCTGTCGATTATTGGCATGGTGCAGTATCTGGGCCCGACCATCCAGTTTGTTCTGGCGCTGACCGTTCTGCACGAGCAGATGAGCGCCGATAAGGTGCTGGGTCTGGGCCTCATCTGGATTGCGCTCATCATCTTCACCGTGGATGCGGTGCGCGTCTCCCGCTCCTACCGCGCCTCCGCGCTGTCCGACCCGGAAACCGGCATGATTCCGCTCGTGCAGGCAGAAGACGTACAGAGCAAGTAGCGCCCCCTCTCCCACCCGTATAAAACACAGTGATGCCCCGCCAGCTAACGCCAGCGGGGCATCACTTTATATCACGCTCACACGCTAAAGCTCAGAACCCTGAGCCTCAGCAGCATCATCGAGAGCATCCAGATCCGGATGACGGTGCAGGTTCAGCAGAGCCAAACCCAGACCACCCCAAATGATCAGGATTGCCACAACGAGCATCACAATTGCAGAGATAGACATGAGGGCTCCTAACGGGTAACGGTCGAATCAACGTGGCCGTGCTCAACCTGACCGGCAATCACCGGAGGTGCCGGAGGCTCTTCAGCCGCACGAGACTTCTTCGACCAGGGCAGAAGAGAAACAACAATCGCGCCCACCAGAATCAGCGCGCTCATGCCCCAACCAAAGATTGCCAGCAGATCCGTGGGGTAACCCTCATAGGGGGTTGCCACAAGCTTAATGACGCTCTGAATCAGGGAGTAGCCCAGAACCAACGGGGTCACGACAGCCAGCAGAATCATCCAAATCTTGCCGACCTTGATGGAGGAGTAACGGTTCAGGTGCTCAGCCAGAGCGGGCAGCGCGCGCACCACATACGCCACAACGATAATGGCGCACAGACCAGCAGCCAGAATACCGAAGAGGTTCACGAAGTTATCGAGAATATCCAGCACGTACAGACCGGTGGTGGTCGGCATCAGCAGCAGCGAAATCAGAGCCATCGGAACAATCACCAGAGTGGTAGATGCCAGACGCGAGGTCGCGAACTTATCCTGAATACCCGCAATAATCACCTCAAGAATCGAGATGAGGGAGGTGAAACCAGCAAAGAGCAGGGAGCCGAAGAAGAGGATACCGATCAGCACGCCACCGGGCGCCTGAGAAATAATGGTCGGGAACGCAATGAACGCCAGACCAATACCGCTGGTCGCAACCTCGCTCACCTGGGTGCCAGCCGCCTGAGCCATAAAGCCCAAAGCAGCGAACACACCGATACCGGCAAGAAGCTCAAAACCGGAGTTCGCGAAACCAACCACAGCACCGGAACCGGTCAGGTCAGTCTTAGGCTTCAGGTAGGAAGAGTAGGTGACCATAATGCCGAAGCCAATGGACAGCGAGAAGAAAATCTGGCCGTACGCAGCAACCCACACCTCCGGGTTAGCCAGGGAGTCCCAGCTGGGGGTGAACAGAGCATTCAGACCGTCCACAGCACCGGGCAGGGTCAGCGAGTAAATCACCAAACCAACGAACATGACCAGCAGCAGCGGGATGAAGATAATGTTGGCTGCGCCCACACCCTTCTGAACGCCCAGAGCCATCACAGCGAGCAGAACGCCCCACACCAGAACCATAGGAATCAGGACGTTCATGTTGAAGTCCAGGGAGACGCCGGGATCCTTCGCAACCTTCAGGAACTCGCCCTGGAAGAACGCCTTCGGGTTATCGCCCCACTCATTGGTGAAGGAGAAAACCATGTAACGCAGAGCCCACGCCACAATAGCGGCGTAGTAGATAGCAATGACGAAGTTAATACCCATGTGCCACCAGCCGATGAACTCGGTCTTACGGTTCAGACGGCGGAATGCCAGCGGGGACGACGCACGCGCACGGTGACCAATCGCGTAGTCAAAGAAAAGGAAGGTCAGACCGGCGGTCAGCAGGGCGACAATGTAGGGAATCATGAAGGCGCCGCCGCCGTTATCAAATGCGATGTAGGGGAAACGCCAAATATTGCCCAGACCAACAGCAGAACCGATGGCGGCAAAGATAAAGACGCGACGGCTAGAGAAGCCTTCGCGCTTCGTGGGCGCCTTAGGGGTAGATGCTCCCATAGTTGTAAACCTCGAATGTGTGGGGACGCGGATGGTTGGTGCGAGAATAACCCGTCGGGGTGGTTGGGCTCTGCTCGCGTCCAGAAATAGTAAACGGCTCTCCAACACGGGTTGGGCGTGGGAGCCGTCAGAGGTCTGAGGGGTGGATGTGCACCTCAGGCATGCCTATAAGGATTACCTTAAAGGCATATGACGGTCAAGAAGACCCCAACATGCGGAAGCTTTCGGAGGGTGAGAGCAGCCCCAAACCACCCCAAAAACCGGCACTGACTAGCCGCAACACAGAAAACCCCCGCCGAATCCGGGCAGATTCAGCGGGGGTTTTGAAGTATGAGACACCCGGAAGTCATGAGACTCGGGTACACGCTACACGGCGGGTTTTAGCCTTCGCGGTGAACCACAGCGTGAGCGAAGGACTCCAGCGCAGCCTTCGCGGTGGACTCGGGCAGCGGAGCAATCGCAGCGATTGCGCGATCCGCCCAGTCGTAGGCAATCTGCCATGCTTCCTGAGTGACCGGGTGAGCGGCGAGCGCCTCCACGGCTGCCTCCAGTGCCTCGTCGGAGCTCAGGTCGGCATCCAGCAGGGCGCGAACAGCAATAGCGGATTCGTCGCCGGCGGCTACCGCACGGTCCAGCAGGATGGTCGGCAGGGTGGGCACGCCCTCGCGCAGGTCGGTGCCGCGGGTCTTACCGCTGGTCTTGCCGTCGCTGACAATATCGATCACGTCGTCAGCCAGCTGGAATGCCACGCCGACCAGCTCGCCATACGCCTTGACCATGGAGATAACTTCTTCGGAAGCGCCCGAAAGCAGGGAGCCGTACTCGCCGGCTGCGGCAATCAGGGAGCCGGTCTTACCCTCAATGACGGCAATGTAGTGGTCCAGCAGGTCCTGACCCTCGCGGGGGCCGGTGGTTTCGAAGAGCTGGCCGAGCACCAGACGTTCGAAGGTCTGGGACTGAATCTTCATGGGGCGGGTGCCCAGCTCGGACACCAGCAGCGATGCGCGGGAGAAGATCAGGTCACCGGTGAGAATCGCGACGGAGTTGCCCCAAATCATCTGGGCGCTGTCCACGCCGCGGCGCTTGGGGGCATCGTCCATCACGTCGTCGTGGTAGAGGGTTGCCAGGTGGGTCAGCTCAACGACCACGGCAGCCTCAATGACCTCGTCGTTGATTTCACCGTCTACGGCTGCACAGAGCAGAGCCAGCAGGGGACGCACGCGCTTGCCGCCCGCGGAGAGCAGGTGTCGGGATGCGACATCCGCCAGGTGGTCGGTCTGGGCGATTGCCTCTGCCAGGCGCTCCTCAATACGCGCGAGGGAGGAGAGAATCTGCGGACCCAGCTTGGGGTCTGCGGCGATGAGTTCGAAGCCTGCGGGAAGCTTCAGGTCGAGGTCTCCCAGCAGGTCGGTTGCGGCGATGGGCTGCTCTGCGTTGCTCACGGTGTCTTCTATCTTCTTGGTGTTGGTGTCTTCGGTGGTGTGTGAACGCGGTGTTTAGGCGCTATGCGCTTCGGGCTTGAAACCGCGGTGAATCGCGACAATGCCGCCGGTGAGGTTGCGGTACTGCACGGAGGTGAAGCCCGCCTCCTTGAACTTCTGCGCCAGTTCCAGCTGGTTGGGCCAGGCGATGATAGACTCGGCGAGGTATTCGTAGGATTCGGGGTTGGAGGAGATTGCGCGGGCGATCGGCGGGATTGCCTTCATGATGTAGTTCTTGTAGACCGCGCCGAAGGGGGCGAAGGTCGGGGTGGAGAACTCGAGGATGACGATGCGTCCGCCGGGCTTGAGTACGCGGTAGATTTCGCTCAGTGCCTTGGGGTAGTTGGCGACGTTGCGCAGGCCGTAGGACATGGTCACTGCGTCGAAGGTTTCGTCGTCGAAGGGTAGGGCGGTGACGTCTGCCTGCACGAAGGTCATGTCGGGGCGGCGACGGCGGCCCACGTCGAGCATGCCTTCGGAGAGGTCTGCTGCGATGACATCTATGCCGGCGTCGGCGAAAGGTTCGGAGGAGACGCCGGTACCTGCGGCTACGTCCAGCACTTTCTGACCGGGGTGCGCGTCTACGGCGGCGACTGCCTGCTTGCGCCAGTAGATGTGCTGGCCGAGGGAGAGGATACCGTTCATGAGGTCGTAGCGTTCAGCGACGGTATCAAACATGGCGGCAATATCGCCGGTTTTCTTGTCTAGGGTTGCGCGGTTGGCGCGGGTGTTCTTCTCTGCGTTCACGCTCTCAATTGTGGCATGGAGGTTACCAGATTCGATAGTTGGGTAAACCGTAGTAGTGTCGCACGGTGCGCTAAGGTGCGTTCTGGAGTTGTTTTTGAGCCGCCAATCCGGTGTTTTATTCAATTTTTGGGGTGGGTTTTATCCATATTCAGCAAAAATTTATGAATATTTATGTGTCTGCTTGCATTTTTTAACATAGGGGCGCACAATGGAGCCTAGACTTCATAGAACACACCTCACACAGGAGCACCTCATGAACACCTCAATCCTCAAAAAGGCTTCCCTCAAGCCCCTCGCACTGCTGGCAGTGCTACCCCTGGTGCTGACCGGTTGCGTCTCCACCGCCAACGAGAACACCGACCCCAACGGCGAGGTCAGCCTCGTCAAGTCCGGCACCCTCAGCGTCTGCACAAACACCCCCTACAAGCCCTTCGAATACGAAGAAAACGGCACCATCGTCGGCCTGGATGCAGACATCGCCAACGCTATTGCCGCTGACCTGGGCGTGAAGGCTCAGCTGACCTCCATCAGCTTCGAAGGTCTGGACTCCGGTACCGGCCTTGCCACCGGTCAGTGCGATATCGCCCTGGCGGGTATCGGCGTGACCGATGAACGGAAGAGCAAGATGGAATTCACCACCGTCTACTTCGACGACAACCTGGCAATCCTGGTCCCCAAGGGTTCCTCCATCACCTCCGCCGCAGATCTGAAGGGCGTGAGCGTTGGTGCGCAGCAGGCAACCAGCGGTGAAACCTACGCCAAGGAAAACGGCGCAGAGGTCATCCAGTACGAAGACACCTCCCTCATGTTCTCCGCGCTGAAGACCGGTCAGGTCAAGGCAGTCGCAGCGAACCTCTCCGTGGTGTCCGAGGCACTGACCAATGACCCGGACTCCTTCAAGATCGCCTACCAGGATTCTGAGAACACCGAGCAGATTGCCGCAGCAGTTTCTTCCAACAACAAGGCGCTGCTGACCAAGGCAAACGCCACCATCGACAAGCTCAAGGCAAACGGCGAACTCGACAAGATGAAGGCCAAGTGGGTTGGTGCCACTTCCTCCACCTCCGCGAGCGCCTCGTCCTCCGCTTCCTAAGCGTCTAGCCGGCTAGCTTCTCCCCCCAATTCACTAGCCTCTCCCCAATTTCATGAGTACCCTTATTACTTTTGGGTTGGGGATTCTCCGGCCTTTACCCTTGTGAGCGTGTACAACGCTCTTGACCGAACAGCACACGGATAAGAAAGCGCATGTCCTCTAAACTCTCACCCCGCCAGAAGCAGAAGCTCTTCCGCTACGCACAGTACGCCCTTCTGGCAGTTATCGCTCTGGCAGCCATTCTTCTGGCTGACTGGAAGACCCTCAGCCAGCAGGTATTCAACCTGGACGTTGCGGCGCAGCAGTTCCCCGACGTCATCACCGTGGCGTTGAAGAACACCCTGCTGTACACCACCTTGGGCTTCATCGTGGGCCTCTCCGGCGGTCTACTGCTGGCGCTCATGCGTATTTCCTCCATCGCCCCCTACCGTTGGATTGCGACCCTGTACGTGGAGCTTTTCCGCGGTATCCCGGCGCTGCTGGTCTTCTTCGCGTTCGGTTACGGCATTCCCCTGGCGTTCAAGATTCGCTTTGTGGATAACCTGATTCCGGTGACCCTGTCCCTGGGTATGGTTTCGGCAGCTTACATTAGTGAGGTTCTGCGTGCGGGCCTGCAGGCGATCCCGAAGGGCCAGATGGAGGCGGCACGTTCCCTGGGCATGTCCCACACTCGCGCGATGATTTCGATCATTATTCCGCAGGCGTTCCGCGTGGTTCTGCCGCCGCTGACCAACGAGGTTATCCTGCTGACTAAGGACTCCTCCCTCGTGTACCTGCTGGGCGTGACGGTTTCTCAGTACGAGCTGGCGAAGTTCGGTCGTGAGGGCCTGACCGCCGCTAACGCGGGTCTGACTCCCCTGGTGGTTGCGGGTCTGTGCTACCTGATTATCACTGTTCCACTGGGCCAGCTCTCCGCATACTTTGAGCGCCGCACCCAGCTTGCGGGCCGCAAGTAAGCGCAACGACAGATACGGATTACGGAAGATACTATGACTGCTTCAACTTCATCCATGGCCGCCTCCTCGGTGCGCATTTCTAACCTGCACAAGTCCTACGGCAAGGTTCAGGTTCTCAAGGGCATTGACATGCAGGTCGAGCCGGGCGAGGTCGTGTGCCTTATTGGCCCTTCGGGTTCCGGTAAGTCCACCCTGCTGCGTTGCGTGAACCTGCTGGAGGAGCCGGACGACGGCACCATCATGGTGGGCGATACCGAGGTCACCGACCCGGACGTAGACATTAACCGCGTGCGTACCCACATGGGTATGGTGTTCCAGCAGTTCAACCTGTTCGGTCACCTGAACATTCTGGATAACTGCACGATCGCTCAGATTAAAGTTCTGGGCCGTTCCAAGGCGGAGGCGGAGGCGATTGCCCGCGAGCAGCTCGCCAAGGTTGGTCTGGAAGGCAAGGAAGACCGCTTCCCGGCTCAGCTGTCCGGTGGTCAGCAGCAGCGTGTGGCTATTGCGCGTGCGCTGTCCATGAACCCGGACCTGATGCTCTTCGATGAGCCGACCAGTGCGCTCGACCCGGAGATGGTCGGCGAGGTTCTGAGCATTATGCGTAACCTTGCCGATGAGGGTATGACCATGATCGTGGTGACTCACGAGATGGCGTTCGCTCGCGAGGTCGCCGATAAGGTCGTCTTCATGGCAGATGGTGTGGTCGTGGAGGAGGGCCCCTCCGATCAGGTGATTGGCAACCCCCAGCACGAACGTACTCAGGCTTTCTTGGCGCGCGTGCTCGATCCGACCCACGCCGTAGTAGACTAGTACTAGCTCTTGAAAAACATAGCGGGCGGTGCTGTACGAAACATTCTGTTTCGCGCAGCACCGCCCGCTTTTTAATGCTCTAGTTCGCCGCTATTTCGGTGCTAGAAGATACGGCGCGCCACCTTGTCAAAGAGACGGTCCGGTAGCACGGTATGCAGGAACACGGAGGGCTTAGCACCGAATCCCACGAGGTAGCGGGTCTTGGGGCGGCGCGCCTCCAGGGCTCGCAGAATAACGTTAGAGATAACCTTGGGCTCTGAAAGGTTGGAGGACGGCGAGTAGAGCTTACGCATATTTGCCGCAACGCGCTGCGCCTGAGCCGCGTAGACACCGTTTCGGGAGGATTCCTCGAGGTGGTCTGCCGCGATGAGCCCCCAGGGGGTTTTGATGCCGCCGGGCTCGATAATGACCACGTCAATACCGAACTCTTCAACCTCCATGCGCAGCGCATCGCTGAACGCCTCGAGGGCGTACTTGGTGGCGTGGTACCAGGCTCCCAGGGGCATGGTAATGCGCCCCGCCATCGAGGAGATGTTCAGGATGCGCCCGCGACCCCGTGCGCGCATATGCGGTAGCACCAGCTGGGTGAGGCGCGCCAGGCCGAAGAGGTTCACCTCGAACTGGCGGCGCGCCTCGTCGATGGGGACGTCTTCAATAGCGCCGTAGGATCCGTAGCCCGCGTTGTTGATGAGCACATCAATGCGGCCTTCTGCGTCAATGATCTGCTGTACGGCGGCTTCCATGGATGCCTCATCGGTAACGTCCATGCTGAGCGCTTTCACGCCCTCGGAGGCGAGCTCTTCAATCTTCTCAACGCGGCGGGCGGCACCGTAGACGGTGTAGCCGTAGCGCACCAGTAGCGGTGCCACGTCGTAGCCGATACCGGAACTGGCGCCGGTGAGAAGAACGACGGGGCGTTGCAGTGACTTGGGCATTGCGTATCCTTTCGGCTTGCTCCCCTTTCGGGCTGCCTCCCCTTTCGGGCTGTTCCCTGCAGTGTTAGCGGGAGTGTTAGTGGGAGTGTACTTCTCAGGGTACGCTCACGCGCGGTGTCCGGGCATGCAGAAAGCTCAGGGCGTAGCGTGAGGGTATTCTCGCCAGCATATGTGAGGGTAGGCAGGCATATAGAAAGCTCGCCGCGGCATCCTGTACGGATGCGGCGGCGAGCTAATGTTGTGAGGTCGGGCTTTAGACCTCTTCAACGTCAATATTGACCTTGGGTTCGGGGTGCGATTCGCCGGTCAGCATGGTCACCAGCAGGGTGGAGTCCTTCACGGCGCGCAGGGAGTGCAGCAGCTTGGCGGTCACGTGAATCGGCTTGCCGGGCACCAGGGTAATATCGCGGTCCTTCACGTGGAAGATGACCTCGCCCTTGAGCACCTGCACGAAGATGGGGTGCACGCTGTGGTGCTCGTGCCAGGACTGGCCCGCAGCCAGTTCCATGAGGGTCAGGTTGCCGCCGTCGGCATCAACGATCTTGCGAGCCTGGGGCTTATCTTCAAAGGGGGTCAGCGCTTCGGTGAGCTGGGGGAATACGAGGACGCGGCCTTCATGGGTACCTGCCATGGTACGCACCTTTCTCTTCAGGGATGAGTGAAAGGGGGCGCGCAACCCCCTCCCTATATTTGGTATAGAAAATACTAAATTAGTTATATTGTATTCCCCTCCCCGCAACAGGACAATACCTCAGCTCACACCGAACTGAAACACCCCGAGCAGGGAGGGGAACAACATTTACTGGTAACTCCACACCTTCGAATAGGCGGAGCGATTACTATTACGCGGACGCAACAGGTTCACCATCAACGCCGTCGTACCAAAGCTCACCGCAATAATCATGCAGGTCGCCGCAGTAAACGCACCACCGGGAATCGGCGCAAAAATCGCAATCAGATACAGGATGACCGCGCAGAACGACAGGAACAGCGTCGCAATCGTCATCAACGGCACCAGCACCAAACCGCCACGCGCCGGCACCGCAAAATCTGCCGGACGCACATAACGCAGCACGCCCATACCCACAACCGTCCAGATGGCGGTGACCAGGATAGCGGTCACCACATCCGCCGGGCGGTGCCAACCATTAATAATCGTGGAGGCACCCGTCAGGCAGGTAGCAAACGCCGCACACAGAGCCACCGTGGGCCGCAAGAAACGAGGCGCCGCAAGGAAGAGCGCCGCGCCAGCCGCCGCAGCGAATGTCGTGTGGCCGCTGGGCGCCGAGTTGCTCAGCGCCTCCTGAACGCCCAGGTCGGGCTTCACGATCAGATAGTGCTTGAGCAGATACGTACTCGTCACCGCGGCAGCCGCGACCAGCACACCAATCAGCGAGGGCAGGAACCGGTGCTTCCAAATCAGCACCGCAACCAGACCCAAAACGGCAATCACGCCGACAACCACAGGAAGAGAATCCAGCGCGGTCAGGGTCGGGCCGCGGTAGCTCTTGAACTGGTGCGCGTACTCGGTGTACGCCTGCTCATCCACCTGCTGACCGGTTGCCGTGTAAATAAAGAACACGAACGCACCGTAGAGCGTCAGACCCAAGAACAGCAACGCCATCACGTGACGCATCAAAACGCCGGTACTCGGAAGGTGGTGCCCCTGCTCTTCACCGGGACGATCCACCGGGCGGCCCGAAGCATCCACGGGAACCTGACCGGTCTGAACATACGCGCTGTTCGGGTAGGCGCCGTTCGGGTAGGCGGCGGCAGGATACGCCTCGGGAGGATAAGCCACCGGCTGCGGAGGTGCCTGCGGAGGCGCCTGCGGGGGCATCTGCGGAGGAAGCGGCTGCTGCGCACCCATCTGGTTGTTCAGCGGAAAACCGCTCACCGGAGGCTTCGGCGGATCGAGACGGCGAGTAGCCTGCATCGGTTCATCCGCACCGTAGTTCCCCTGGGAAGCACGTTCCTGCGGCGAGGGAATCGTCTCAGGAATCTTAATCGGGGCGCGGTAGGCGCGCGGCAGAGGACGGGTCGCACCAATAACCTCTGTATGTTCGGGGTGCGAAGAAATAACTTCGGTATTCGCGGATTCAGCGTTCGCGGAACCTGCGTTTGTGGAACCTACCGGCGTAGCTTCGTTAGCCGGCGATGAACCGTAATCGGTCAGAACTTTCGTACGGTCATCGCTGTGCCCCGCAGCGGGGGCAGCCGTTTCGTGGGAGTTAAGCACCTCAGTAGGATCCTGATAGTCAGAGAGCACCGCAGTCGGGTCCTGATAATCAGAAAGCACCTGGGTAGGGTCTTGATAATCAGAGAGCACCTCAGTTGCATCAGAGCTAAAAGCCGTAGTGGGCGCGTCATCAGAAGGGTGAAGAGCGCGAGTAGCGTCCAGGTTCTCCGAATCGCCCCAACCGGGGTTCCCCGCACCTGTTGTTTGCCCCTTTGATATCTTCTTCATAACCTCTTCGTACCTTCTGACCCTCATGTCTGTTAGCGGTATTCGCCCTGCTGGCACCCACTGTTTGGGCGGTAGCCCCCAAGCTACCGTTTTCTCGTACCGTAGCGCCGGTTCTCTGGGGCGAATAACTACCTACTATTCCAGGTTAAGCTATGAAAAACTAAAGTTTTTTCGACCCTAACCTGAGAGTTTCCAGAGAATACGTAACAGGGTGCGAGCGCATCCACCCGCCCCCAGAATGCTATGGTGAGCTCATAGCGCATCGAAGAAGGGCAGATACCTTGAACACCAGTATGAGCGTGCCGCCTCTCGGCTACGGTTTTCACCTCACGGGCACTCCCCTGCCACCGTTGCAGGAGGTTCTGGAGAACCTGTTCACGGTCGAAATTCCGATGACGGTTACTTTCCGCGGGGTCAATAGCCGCCAGAGCGCGCTGATTCGTGGCCCGCATGGCTGGGGCGAGTTCGCGCCCTTCCTCGAGTACGGTGCGCAGGAGTCTGCCGCGTGGCTTGCCTGCGCGCTGGAGGCGGCGTGGCTGCCCGCCCCGGAGCCGGTGCGTACGCGCATCCCGTTGAACGCGACCCTGCCGGCGGTACCGGCGGAGCGTGTTCCGCAGGTGCTCGCCAAGTACGAGGGCGAGATTCAGGAACTCAAAATCAAGGTGGCTGAGAAGGGTCAGAGCCTCACCGACGATATTGCGCGCGTGGCGGCGGCACGAGATGCCCTCCCGAACGCCCGCCTGAAGGTGGACGCGAACATGGGCTACACCCTCGGCGGCGCCCTTGATGCGCTGCGTAAGCTCTGCGAGTACGGCATTATTTACGCCGAGCAGCCGGTGACATCCATTGAGGACATGGCGGCGCTCCGCTTCGCCATCGCTAAGGAGGGGCTGCCCGTCCGCATTGCCGCGGACGAGTCGATTCGTAAGGCGGAAGACCCGCTGAAGGTGGCCCGCGCAAATGCCGCGGACCTGATGGTTATTAAGGCGGCGCCGCTGGGCGGTGTACGTCGTGCGCTCGCGCTGGTGGAGCAGGCGCAGCTTCCGGCGGTGGTTTCTTCTGCGCTGGAGTCTTCGGTAGGTATTGCCACCGGTGCCTCTCTGGCGGCTTCCCTACCGACCTTGAGGTATGGGTGCGGCCTGGGCACAGTCTCCCTCATGGCTGAGGATGTCACCGATGAGCCACTTATCGCCCGCGATGGGTTCATGGACCTGCGCGCCATCACCCCCAGCCCGCAGCGCCTGGAGCGTCTTGCCACCGATGAGCAGACCCGCCAGTGGTGGGTGGAGCGCGTCACCACCTGCTACCGGGTACTCGAACGCGCCTCCGGGCTGTGAAGACTGTAGTCGTCAAGGTCGCACCTGTGAAGGGTAACCATAACTGAACGAAAAACCTTACGGCATTAGAATGGTACGGTGACTGAAAACCGCTCAACCCCCGCCATGCTCACCGCAGTATCCGTGCTCGATTCGCTGATTCGTGCCGGCATGCGGCATGTTGTCGTGTCTCCGGGGTCCCGCAGCGCACCCCTTGCGTACGCTATTGCCGCCGCTGCTGAAGCCGGCGCGCTCATTGCGCATGTGCGTGTGGACGAGCGAAGTGCCGCCTTTACCGCCCTGGGTATTGCTAAGGCATCCGGTCAGCCGGTGGGCCTGGTGTGCACCTCCGGTACGGCTCTGGGCGAGTACATGCCCGCCGTCATGGAGGCGTACCACGCCGGCGTGCCCCTGGCGGTGCTCAGTGCTGACCGCCCGGAGCGTCTGCGCGGTAGCGGTGTGAATCAGACGACCCGTCAGGCGAGTTTCTTCCATCCTTTTGTGCGCGCTGAAGCTGATTTGACCTCCTACCCCGAGCAGGTGGAGGGTGAACAGACTCAGGCTTTTGCCGCCTGCCTGAATGCGCTGACCGGTCGTAGCGCCGAGCACTGGCGCAAGCAGTCGACGGAGCCGATTGGTCCGGTGCACCTGAATATTTGTTTCGATACGCCGCTGACCCCCTCGGGTCGTTTTGCGCAGATGCTGCCGCAGTGGGCGCAGAGCCTGCTGGAGGATTACGACCCGCAGGCTGAGGGTCGCGCCCGTGCCGCCCGCGCTGAGGGTTCCGGGCTCTCCAGTGCTGAGCAGCTTTGGCTTCTGGATTCTTTGGAGGCGCAGGCGGCCCTGGCGGAGTTCACCCCGGCGCATCGCACCGTGGTGGTTGCTGCAGACGGTGCCGGCGAGTTTGCGGCGGAGTTCGCGCGCGTGCTGAACCTGCCGCTATTTGCGGAGCCTTCCTCCGAGGCGCGCCACGGCGCCACCTCCATTCCTCACTACCCGCAGCTGCTTGCTGATGGTTCGTTCGCCCCCGCCGCCCAGATTGAGCGTGTGGTGCTCTTCGGCCACCCGACGCTTTCGCGCCCGATTACGGCGCTGCTGGAACGCGAAGATATTCAGTGCGCGTTCTACGCCCCGCGCCGCGCCAGCTGGTACGAGCCGGGCGCCCGCTCCTTCGTGGAACTGTCGACCCCGCACGAGCTCGCCGAGTTTGCGCACGCGTCCTCTGTTGCCACCGATGAGCTGGCGGACGAGCTGAGCTGGCTAGAGCAGTGGGTTACCCCGGCACGCAAGCTGCAGGATGAGTGCCTGCGCGCCATTGCCGCCTACGAACACCCCGGTGCCGAGAGCTCGGTTGACTACACCGATTACCGCAACCGCACCGCTGGCCGCTCCTACGCCCGCCGTGTCTGGCAGGATGCGGTGGCTCAGCGCCGCCTCATGGTGCTGGGCTCCTCAAATCTGGTGCGTGATTTGGATGCGGCAGCCCCCGCCCTGGGCGAGCCCGCCCCCGCACGCGTGTTTGCTAACCGCGGTCTTGCCGGTATTGACGGCACCATTGCGACCGCTATTGGTGTGTCCCTGTCGGGCTACTACCCTGCCGGTGTGGATGAGAACTCCCGCCCGATGATTGGTGGCGCCGCGCTGCCGGTGACCCTGCTGTGCGGTGACCTGACCTTCCAGCACGATGTGTCCTCGCTGAACCTGCCGAATACTGAGCTTCTGCCCGAACTGCGCGTTGAGGTCTTTGACGATGCCGGCGGCGGTATTTTCACGACCCTTGAACACGGCGATATGGCTCGTCAGGAGCAGTTCACCGCCGCTGTGGATCGTTTCTTCACGGTGGCTGCCGCCCCGAATACTGATCTGGCGCGCATGGCTGCCGGTTTTGGTACCGAATCGGGCGTTGAGGTGCGCATTCACACACCCTAAAGCCGCTTCTAAAGGGTGCAGGCTAAGCCCCGTGCGCGGGGTTGACCGATATACTGAAAACTACCTGTGTCGTAGCCTTCGGTGGCTGAAAGCTAGCCGGTCGTAGCGGTTTCACTCGCCGCTACCTTCGCGTGTTCCTGCGCACCTGCTGACGTACGGCACCCTATCTATCATTTATTGACATTCACGCTCTCACCGCTGATGCACACCGCACGCAACCGGAGGTTTTACCCCGGTGAGCCCGGTGCATGCGGTGGGCGTTGCTCCCAAGGATTCTCATGAGCTCACTCGATATTATTGTTGCTGTCCCCTCCGGAGCCGGTTGGGTTCCCGTACACGCCATGGCGGAGCTTCTCGCCCGCTACACCGGCGGTACCGTACACACCGTGGATGTGGGCGCATCCCTCAGCAAGGAAACGAAGCTTCTGGCGCGTCTGCCCCGTCTCAAGGGCGGCTCCAAGCGTTGCCTGGTGATTGCTTCTGATCCCGGTCAGCTGTACGCCATTTCGCAGCGCTCCTTCGCGTTCCGCCGCTACGGCGCTATCTACGGCTGGGTGATTGATAGCTTCTGGGATGACCGTATTCCCGCGGTGGCTAAGTCCTCCACCTACGACCGTATTTTCGTTGCGGACGTTGATGACGTTCAGCCCTGGACCGCTGCGGGCGTGAAGACTCCCGGCGTTCTGCCCTGGGGTGCGGATGTGTGGAGCAAGTTCAGCGACCGTCTGGCTGCGCTGGAGTCGAAGAGCACCGACCTGCTGCGTGTGGGTCGTCAGCCCGCCGCCTACGAAGATGACGAGGCGACCGCAGCTCTTGCCGCCGAGCTGGGTCTGAGCTTTGAGGGCCGCCCGCCCTTCGGCGCGAACGACCGCGAGTCGGCTCAGCACCTGCAGGATTCTCTGAACCGCGCGAAGTTCCTGATGGCATTCTCCACCTCGGTCAGCCCGGCACCGTACACTCACCCGACCAAGGAGTACATCACCGGTCGTTGGACCGATGCGCTGGCTTCGGGCGTGACTGTGGTCGGCAAGGTTCCGAACACCACCACCGTACGTGAAATCCTGTGGGATGGCGCGACCATCGACATTGATCACGCGGATGCTCGCGCGGGCCTCGCGCAGGTTGCCGATGCCGCCTCCCGCTGGACCCCCGCGCAGGGTGAGCAGCAGATTCGTCAGGCGCTGCAGCATCTGGATTGGCGTCACCGTTTTGTGCAGCTCTGCGAGGCAATGGGCAATATCCCGGCTTCTTTGACGGCTGATTGCGAGGCAATGCGCGCCCAGTACGTTCAGCGCTAAATACGTACCCTAAGGTTCGGACATATAAAAGGTGAGGGCTGGTTTCTACCGTAGAAACCAGCCCTCACCTGTATTTATGCTCTATGAGGCATATTGTATATGGGGTTTAGTACGATGCCTGACCCAGAGTAATCGGACCCGTGAAACCACTGGTGTCCGGGTGATCCGCTTCGAGATATGCCGCCACCGGTGCACCTTCAAGCTGAGCCAAACGATCCAGCAGGAAGCGAGTAGCACCCGGTGCGTACGGCAGCTTATACATTGCCGCGGTCGTCGCCTCGTCATCACGATTTAAAGTGGAGGAACGAATCGACTCAATAGCGGTCACCATGGTGTTGCGTTCACGCTCCACGAAGGTGCGGTCCACCGGCTCACCGTTACCGGGCACAAACACGCGGTAGCGGTCAAATTCGAGCACGGCACCGAGGGTATCGATCCAACGGTCGGGGAAAGAATCCTCAAAGTAGGGGTCGGTGCCTTCTTCAATCAGACCGCCCATAAACAGCACGTCTTCAACACCAACCATAATGTCACCGTCGGTATGACCGGGTCCCATGTACATGAGGGTTGCGCTACGCTCACCCAGGTCGATGGGAGTGAAAGTGATGCCGTCGCCCCTATTGGCGACTAGGCGGTTGGGAACAACAATATTAGTGGCGGCACCCTGCTTGTGTGCCATTTCCGGTTCCAGCGTCTCGACATAGGGACGCTGCGCCTCACCGTATTTACGGATTGCACGCGCGGCGCGAGGATGCGCCCAGAATTCTTCGACACCCATTGCCGCGAAAACATCGTTGCCGAAGAAACGCTCATAGTGTCCGTGAGTGTTTACGACGGTGATAGGAAGGCGCGTGAGACGGCGAACCTCATCATAAATTTCGGTTGCCTGACGGGGACCTGCGCCGGTATCCACGACAAGTGCACGTTCCAGTCCGAGGACCAGTCCGGTGTTCAGTCGGTAGTTGTCGGTCGCAATACGGTACACGCCGTCTGCGAGTTCAATAGTACGAGCCATAGATACAACCCTACTGGAATTTTTAGCGCCTGAGGGGCTATTCGGGCTTCAGAGAACAGAAATTTACGGTTCGGTAACAATTCAAGGCAATGAAAGTGCATTATTTTGTACAAACGTATCTCTAGCGTCAAGAAAGTGGTGAGCTTTATCAACCTCTCCGGATTGTTTGAACTGCCCATCATCACCACAGGAGCTCCTCAAAGAGCCCGGTGCGCATCCGTAGAAGCAATATTTATGCCTCAACACCACTCAACCCAGAGTTGTGCGCGTGGTTAAACCCGCATCTAACACCCCTATAGGATAGGAGTATGACTTCTTCGCCTACCCCCTCTTCTAACCCTTCGACTCAGCCTTTCCCCAGCGGTACCGGACGCTACGCCCCCTCCCCTTCGGGTGACTTGCATCTGGGCAATTTGCGTACCGCTATTTTGGCGTGGGCGATGGCGCGCTGCGGTGGCAAGCCCTTCTATCTGCGCGTGGAGGATCTAGATCGCGTGCGCCCGGGTGCTGCGGAGCGTCAGATTGCTGATTTGGCGGCACTGGGTCTGGATTGGGATGCAAGCCCCGGCGCCTCGACAGAGCGTATTGAGACAGAGCGCATTGAGGGTAGCGAAAGCACTGATGGCAAGGAAGCAGGCGTGCTGTATCAGAGCACGCGCCTTGCCGCCTATGAGCAGGCGGTTCAACAGCTGCGCGAGGCGGGACTCGTCTATGAGTGCTTCTGTACTCGCCGCGAAATTCAGGAGGCGTCGAGCGCCCCGCACGGTGCGCCGGGCGCATACCCGGGTATCTGCCGTGAGCTGACGGAAGCACAGCGGCAAGAACGCCGCACCCAGCGTCCGCCAGCTCTGCGTCTGCGAGCCGAGTGCACGAGCTACACGGTGCAGGATGATTTTTACGGTGCTTACACGGGGCTGGTGGATGATTTTGTGCTGGTGCGCAATGACGGCACCTATGCCTATAACCTGACTTCCGTGGTGGATGATGCTTTTGTGGGGGTTGAGCAGATTGTGCGCGGTGATGACCTGCTCCCTTCGGCGCCTCGCCAGTCGTATTTGGCGCAGCTTTTGGGTGTGGCGCAGCCGCGTTACGCTCACGTGCCACTGGCGCTCAATACGGAGGGTAAGCGCCTGGCGAAGCGAGATGGTGCGGTGACCCTGCCGCAGCTGCGTGAGGCGGGCGTTGAAATCCCGACGATTTTGGGATGGATTGCCGCTTCTATTCCGGTGTATAACGCGGATGGTTCTGCCCATTCGGCGGATGTTCCGGTACCTAATGCGGCGGCGATTTTGGAGCGTTTTGACCCGGCTCGCATGGCTACTGAGCCGTGGGTCGTGAGGGATCTCTAAGCCTCTGTGACATTGTCGTGTAACAGTTCAACACTCCGAACGGCTTTTAAATTTTTTGTTTAATTCGTTTTAGATGCATACGACTCTGAACGTTTGCGTTGCTTTTAAACTACTTCTCTTGCACCGAAGTGCCCGAAACCCTGAATTCTAGGGATTTTTCGGGCACTTTTTCGCACACGCTCCCACATTGACCCACGTGTACGACCACGAATTTTACACAGTAAATACATATTTATTCCACAGTTCCTCGCTCCTAAGCGTCAAATAGACTTTATTTTCAGCCCTTCAAAGCCTAGACTGTATCCTACGCCACTCATAAAGTTATGGGGTAGCGCATAAATACACACAGGCGCACACTACCACCAGGAGAGAAGGAACATTATGGCCGCGAGTACATACCAGGTCATCGCGCTGGCGATTTATTTTGTTGCCATGATCGCAATCGGCCTATGGGCAAATAGCAAGAACAACAGCCTCGACGACTATGTGCTGGGCGGGCGACAGCTCTCCCCCACCGTCGCCGCACTCTCAGCGGGCGCCTCCGATATGTCCGGTTGGCTCCTCATGGGTCTGCCCGGCGCCGTCTACCTCAGCGGCCTCTCCCAGGCATGGCTCGCCGTCGGTCTGACCATCGGCGCATGGTGCAACTGGAAGTTCGTGGCACCGCGACTGCGTAGCTACACCGAAGTAGCAGGCGACGCCGTGACCGTCCCCGTCTTCCTGAGCAACCGCCTCCATGACACCAAGCGCGTGCTGCGCATCGTCTCCGGTGTCGTGATTCTGGTGTTCTTCACCTTCTACGTCTCCTCCGGTATGGTGTCCGGCGGCCTGTTCTTCAAGTCCTCCTTCGGTCAGGAATACCACACCGGTATGCTCCTGCTGGCAGGCATCACCGTGTTCTACACCTTCTTCGGCGGCTTCATGGGCGCATCCTACACCGACATGGTTCAGGGTCTGCTCATGCTCGCAGCACTGATTGCCGTTCCGGTCGTCACCATCATTGACCTCGGCGGCGTGGGCCCCGTGGTTGAGTCCATCAGCCAGGTACGCCCCGACGCGCTGAGCATCTTCGCAGGCACCACCTTCGCCGGTATTATTTCGTCCCTCGCGTGGGGTCTGGGCTACTTCGGTCAGCCGCACATTATCGTGCGATTCATGGCGATGCGCACCCCCGCGGACGCTAAGTCTGGCCGTCGCATCGGCATCAGCTGGATGGTCCTGACCGTGTTCGGCGCACTGAGCGGCGCGTTCATGGGTATCGCCTACTTTGCACGCCACCCTGAGGCGTCCCTCACCAACCCCGAAACCGCTGAGTCGGTCTTCCTGGACCTCGCCCAGATTCTGTTCCACCCCCTCGTTGCGGGCTTGATTCTGGCTGCGGTTCTGGCGGCAATTATGTCCACCCTCTCCTCGCAGCTGATCGTGTGCTCCTCCGCTCTGGTGGAAGACCTCTACGGCATCTTCTCCTCGAAGAAGCTCAGCGCAGGCAAGTCCCTGTGGCTCGGCCGTGCAGGCGTGGCAATCGTGGCGCTGGTCGCCGGTGCCCTGGCGTGGAACCCCAACAGCTCCATTCTGCAGCTGGTCGCATTCGCTTGGGCGGGCTTCGGTTCGGCGTTCGGCCCGACCGTTCTGCTCTCCCTCTACTGGCGTAAGCTGACCACCCAGGGTGCACTCGCCTCCATGATCACCGGTGCCGTTGTGGCATTCGCGTGGGGCCAGAGCCCGATGAAGTCCGTGCTCTACGAAATGGTTCCCGGCTTCGCTTCGGCGATGCTGGTCGCAATCATCGTCTCCCTGGTCACCTACAAGAAGAACCAGACCATTGACGAAGAGTTCGACCGCGCGGTAGAGCTCGCAAAGGTCAAGTAACCCACAAATAACCGTAGCCTACAACTAACCGAGGCCGGGTAAGGTTCCTTACCTAACTTCTAAGGCCCGGGCCGCACACACGCGGTCCGGGCCTTCTTATATGCCCGGGCAACCCATGCCACAACCTCAGACAACACCCGAGCAACACCTGGGCAACCCCCGGGCAACGTGAGGGCAACGTAGAATAGGGTCTATGACTGCACAACTTCCCGAAAAGGTCTCGGACATCTTCAACCCCGCCGACTGGCGCGTTGTCGAAGGCTTCGAAGACTTCACCGACATCACCTACCACCGCCAGGTTGAGCGCGACGAAAACGGCGAAATCCTGCGCGATCTGCCCACCGTGCGCATCGCATTCGACCGCCCCGAGGTCCGCAACGCATTCCGCCCGCACACCGTGGACGAACTCTACCGCGCCCTCGACCACGCCCGCATGACCTCCAACGTAGGCACCGTACTGCTCACCGGCAACGGCCCCTCCGCCAAGGACGGCGGCTGGGCCTTCTGCTCCGGCGGCGACCAGCGCATCCGCGGCCGCGACGGCTACCACTACGCCAGCGGCGAGACCGCAGAAAGCATCGACCCGGCACGCGCGGGCCGCCTGCACATCCTGGAGGTGCAGCGCCTCATCCGTACCATGCCCAAGGTCGTTATCGCCCTCGTCTCCGGCTGGGCTGCAGGCGGCGGCCACTCCCTGCACGTGGTAGCTGACCTGACCATCGCATCCGAAGAGTACGGCAAGTTCAAGCAGACTGACGCAACCGTCGGCTCCTTCGACGCAGGCTACGGTTCGGCACTGCTCGCACGCCAGGTGGGTCAGAAGTTCGCCCGCGAAATCTTCTTCCTCGCCAAGGAATACGACGCACAGCGCATGTACGAAATGGGCGCAGTCAACGACGTAGTCCCCCACGCCGAACTCGAGAACAAGGGCCTGGAATACGCGGCGCACATCGCCCGCCAGTCCCCGCAGGCAATCCGCATGCTCAAGTACGCCTTCAACCTGCCCGACGACGGCATGCTCGGCCAGCAGGTCTTCGCCGGTGAGGCAACCCGCATGGCGTACATGACCGACGAGGCTGTGGAGGGTCGTGACGCATTCTTGCAGAAGCGTGACCCGGACTGGTCCAACTACCCCTACTACTTCTAAGCAGTACTTCTCAGAGGAAGTACCTTCCGCAGAAGTAGTTTCAGATGCATAGGCTCGGAGCCGGATTCAACCCTGATACCCTCAGCTAAGAATCCGGCTCCGGCGCATTTGATGCCGTCCCTCTTTTTCCCACCCCAGGCATATGACATGCCCGGCACATGACACACGGCGCATGCCAGCACGTAGCCGCTACCAACAGCCGCTAAGGATTTAGCCATGATGAACACCCCCGCACCCGGGCTCGTGCCCTCCCCCGCCCCGCAGGAGGCTGCCCTGCGCCCACAGGCGGTACAGGTGCGCGCCGATCAGCCCGCCGACCCTCACGCCATACTGGGTGCTTTTGAGCAGCTGCTGGGTGGGTACATGGCGGGTGCGGGTGCGGAGAGTGTAGAGACTGCGGAGCCTATTGCCCTGGTGGTGGGAACCTCCGGATCCACCGGAACCCCCAAACGCACCGCACTGACCGCGCGGGCTCTTGCCGCCAGCGCGGCAGCCACCGAGAACTTCTTCGACTCAAACTCCGACGCCGCCTCGCAGTGGTTGTTGGCTCTTCCCGCGCACTATATTGCCGGTGCGCAGGTGCTCGCCCGCTCCGTGCTCGCCGGTACCGCCCCGGTCATTGCCCGCTCCGTGACCGAGCCGGTGCACTTTAGCCCCGAAGTTTTCCTGCAGGCGGTTGAGCGAATGAGCTCAGCGCGCCGGTTTATCTCCCTTGTGCCCACCCAGCTACATAAGCTCCTTGAAAGCGCGGACGCCAACCCTTCCCTGGGCGCTGAGATTCACGAGGCGCTCGGCTCCTTCACCGGAATCCTGCTCGGAGGCGCCCCCGCCAGCGCCGACCTGCTCGCCGCCTCCACCGCGCTGGGGCTGAACACGGTGACCACCTACGGTAGTGCCGAAACCGCCGGCGGATGCGTCTACTCCGGCTCTGTTCTGCCCGGCGTGCGGGTGGAGCTCGTGCCCGAAGAAGGCATGCCCGCCGTGCCGGATATTGAGGGGATGCCCGCGCAGGTGGGCCGCATTTGGATCAGCGGCGCGCACCTCGCCAGCGGCTACGTGGGCGATGCAACCCGCACCGCCGAGCACTTCTTCACCACCGCGGACGGCACCCGCTGGTACCGCACCGACGACTACGGTCTGCTCAGCCCCGCACACGACCCCGATAGCGCTGTGCACGGCCCCGATAGCGCTGCACACGGTAGCGAGCCGCGCCTGCAGGTGCTCGGTCGTAGCGACGACGTGCTCATCAGCGGAGGCGTAAAAATCTCCGCCCGCGCTGTGGCGACCGTCCTCGAAGAGCACCCCGCCGTGCGCGAAGCCTGCGTCATCGGCCTACCCGATGCCCGCTGGGGCACAGCCATTGCCGCCGCGGTCACGCTGGTACCTTCTGCCGGTGCCGCGGCTGCACCTACTGAGAATGGCCCCGCCCCGAACGAAGAACTCTGCAGCCTGCTACGTGCCCGCTGCGCCGAAAAGCTCGGTGCCCCCGCTGTACCCAAGCAGCTGAGCATCCTGCCGGATTTCCCTCTCACCAGCACCGGCAAGCCGGACCGCGCAGAAATATACAGTATCCTGGACAGAGACTATCGTCAGGGCTAAAGCGGGCTCATCCGCGGGTTTTCACCCCGTACACGCAACCGCCCGCACGCCCTGACCGTTCACGCACAATACCCACGCATCATACACACTTAGACCCGGAAGGAACCCCCGTGGCAACTGCCGCCCAATGGATTGAAGGCGCTCGCCTGCGCACCCTGCCGCTCGCCGTCGCCCCCATTATTGCCGGCTCAGCTGCCGCCTACGAGATCAACGAATTCAAGCCGCTCTACGCGTTCTTGGCGTTCCTCGTCGCGTTCTTCCTGCAGGTCGGCGTGAACTACGCCAACGACTACTCCGACGGCATCAAGGGCACCGACGAAGACCGCGTGGGTCCGCTACGCCTCGTCGGTTCCGGCGTGGCAAGCCCCCGCTCCGTCAAGTACGCCGCCTTCACCTGCTTCGGTCTGGCGATGCTTGCGGGTCTTGCTCTGGTGGCTCTGGCGAACCAGTGGTGGTTCCTGGCGATTGGCGCCTCCAGCGTCTTCGCGGCGTGGGGCTACACCGGCGGCAAGCACCCCTACGGCTACATGGGCCTGGGTGACGTATTCGTTTTCGTCTACTTTGGTCTGGTCGCGACCCTGGGCACCCTCTACACGCAGGCGCACACCCTGACCCTGCTCGGCTGGGTTGGTGCTATCGGCATTGGTCTGATTTCCTGTGCGCTGCTCATGGCAAATAACGTGCGTGACATTCCCACCGACATTGAGGCGGGCAAGCTGACCATGGCGGTCCGCCTGGGCGAACGTTGGTCGCGCATCACCTACATCGTGGAAATGGCGCTGGCACTGGGCCTGGGAGTGCTCCTGCTCGATGAGAACCCCTGGTTCCTGCTGATTTTCCTGCTGGTCGGCCCGACCATCCACTCCTGCGTGACCGTGTGGACGCGCGGCGGCCGCGAGCTGATCCCCGTGCTCAAGCAGGCGGGTATTGTGGCGCTCGTGTACTCCGTGATTCTTGCCCTCGCCGTGTGGCTGGGTTCGCTGGATATTATTAGCCACGAGGTTCAGGTATTCACCGGCTACTAAGCCGACCTACAAATCTGCGCCGGATTACCGCGCCGTTAAGCCGCTAGCGGGCACCCTGTTCATAGTTCTGCAATAACGCGGCGGTATGTCATAGTAGTGCTTATGATTCGAGCCATGCTGATTATTGGCGGCGCCGCCCTCATCGTGGGGCTGACCCTCTACACCCTCTTGGACGCCGTCCGCACCCCCGCACACGAGGCGCGAACCCTGCCCAAGTGGCTGTGGGTTCTCGTCACCCTGCTCTTCCCCGTGGTAGGCCCGCTCATGTGGCTCATCCTGGGCCGCCCCAAGGCGCAGCCCGCAGCAGGCTCTCGCCGCGGCTTCGGTCAGCGACGCAGCACCCCGGCGCCCTCGGTATCTTCCCCCGACGACGATGAAGAGTACCTGCGCTGGCTCAAAGCAAAAGCAGAACGCGAACGCCGCAGCCGCGAAGCAGAATCGCACAACACGCAGGATTCCGAACGTAAAGATCCCGAGGACGGCACCCCGAATCAGGGTAACGGGCAGAACTAGCCGAGACAGCTAGGCTCACGCCCCTCAAGGTTTACAGAAAGAGGCTGTGAGCGCATCCGTAATGGATGGGCTCACAGCCTCTTACTATGCTCGAAACAGCTTCGGGAACTAGCTACCGGGCAGCTGAATCACGCCACCGTACAGCGGCGCAGCAGGCTCCGCATATCCCACAAAATGCGGCATCTCATGCTCAAAATCAGTGGTGCTAAACGCCAGGGTCGTAATCGACGCCAGGTTGCACTCACGGGCACGCGGGTCATGCTGCAGCATGCGGCCCTCAACGCCCAGGCGAGTAATCCAAATCGGCAGCTGGTGCGACACAATAATCGCCTCCGTGCCCTCGCCACCCAACTCGTAGGCGGTACGCGCCGCATCCTGAACAGCCGCAGCCATACGGCGAATCTGATCCAGATACGACTCACCCCAGGAGGGGCGCGCCGGGTTGTACAGCTTCGTCCAGTGACGCGGGTTCTTCAGCAGCTCCTGCGCGTTCACGTGCAGACCCTCAAAGTAGTTATCCGCCTCAATGACGCGCTCATCCGGCTGCGCGGTCAGACCCAGTAGCTCCTCAACCGGGGCGGCAGACTCACGGGTACGCTGCAACGGCGAGCAGACCAGATGCACAAAACGGGCGCCGCACTCAGCACGGGCCGCGAACTCCTCAGCGCTCAGACGCACCATCTGCTGGCCCTTATCGGACAGACGGTAGCCGGGCAGACGGCCGTACACGATACGCTCGGGGTTGTGCACCTCGCCGTGACGCATGAGGTGAACTTTAATGGTGGAAGTTTCAGTCATAATCCCAGTCTCTCAGATAGCGCGCCGCACCCCAAACAGGTAACCCGCACATACCCCCTGCAAATACAAAACCCGGCGTATAAAACCCCGCCCGCGAAACTGCCAGAACGCAAAAACCCCGCCTCTCCGTGCGGAGGGCGGGGCGAAAGAAGTCTATTTACTTCTTGTTGCGGCGCTGGTGGCGGGTCTTACGAAGCAGCTTGCGGTGCTTCTTCTTGGACATACGCTTGCGGCGCTTCTTGATAACGGAACCCATAGGATTTCCTCACTTTACTCGTACCCGGCCGAGCCATTCGACTCGGTAGCTACCCGGGGATATTTATACCGGTATAACCGATCCAAAACGCATTTTAGGCACAGAAATACCCTTGCGTTTTAGAGCGCTACCTACCTAGAGTACTAGGTTTACCCCCATTTTCACCATTCGAGAGCGGCTTTTCAGGAGTTTTTCCCTGAAATTCCGCTTTTCCCGCGGGCTTATCGAGGGTATTTCCGGGCGAAAACGGGGATTCGGCAGCCCTAACGGCGCTTCTTCTTCGACTTCTTCGAGCCCTTACCGCGGCCATGAGACAGCACCGAACCAGAAGAAGCTGCAGCACCCTCAGAAGAGCTCTCCTCAGCCTGGGAGTCGGCCTCTACCGGCTCCTCAGCCGATTCCTGCGTCAATTCCTGCGCGAGGTTAGATTCCTCAGCGGTTTCTTCAACCGGCTCTTCTACGGAAACCTCCTCAGCAGAGTTTTCCTCGGCCGCCGCGTGCAACGCCTTCAAACGCTCAGCACGCTCAGCCTCGGCACGAGCCAGCGCCTCCTGATCAATAGCGGGCTGGGGCTCAGGCTTCGCCTCAGCGTTCACAGCCTGTTCCTTCACTGCCTGATCCTTTTCCGGGCTCTTCTGAGCTTCCTCAGGCTCGTACACATCCACGCCAAAGAAACGCTTCATCTTCGAGAAGATGCCGCGGCGCTCCTGCACCGGCTCATCATGCGGAAGCTTCTCATAGGTGTCGTGAATGGTCGCTGCCGCCTCAAGGCGGGTAGGCTCAGCAGGCTGGACGGCGGGCGCCTCCTGGCGCGCCGGAGCACGCAGAACCTTCTCAGAAGACTCAGTCTCCGCAGGAGCCGCGGCAGTCACGACAGCCGCAGGACGCGCGGTACGGGCAGGCGCAGTCAGCACCCTACTACGATCCACCGGCTTAATGATGGTCGCACGCACCGGAGAAATAATCTGGCCGCTACGACGACGCGGAGCCGCCGTAGAAGCACGCAGAACCTTCGCGGGGCCCTCAGCCTCTTCCTGCGCGTGCGCGGCAGGCACGCTCGGCAACTGACCGCTGGGAGTCTGCGAGCTAAAATTCTGCGCGGCAGGAGCCTGGGAGGCGGGTGCAGCCTGCGCTACCGGAGTGCTGCGGCGCGGGGTGCCAAAGCTCAGCGGCACATCCGGGCTCACCGGATGAGCGGTAGGCTGTGCGGGGGTTGCGGAAGCTACAGCAGGTGCGGACTGGGATGCAACGGGAATGACACGTTCCACCTTGTCAGATGCAGAAACATCCGCGCCAAAAGTAGTCTCAGCAGAGGTATCCGCCTGCTCGGAAGGAATCTCAGACGCCGCCTCATCAACGTGGACAACCTCGGGTTCAGGCCGCTCATACTCCACGTCAGCAGACTGCACAGACACCACAGCAGAAACCGGCGCAGAAACCGGAGCCGGCTCAGCGGACGCCGCAACAGGAGCATCCGCGGCAGGCAACGCCCCCACATCAGCGAAGGACGCATCATCCTGCATCAAATCATCAAAATCATCGGCGGCAAACTCATCCACATCAACCGGCGCAAACTCAGAAGCAATCGGCTCACCCGGCAGACCGTTCGCAGAGGTCGCCTCCTGCTCCAAGTCAATACCGGCATCGGCATACATGCCGCGTAGCTGACCAATCACCATGGCACGCGCCGTCGCCGAATCGCCCGCCTTCAAAGCCTCCGCAATAGCGCGGCTCTCAGCACGCAGACGCTCCACAGCGCTACTCCACAGCGGCATACGGCCCACCAGCGACAGCATCGACTCAAAACTCGGCTGACGCACCGACGCGAGCAGACCCACCAGCAGCTCATTACCCGCACAACGCATCACCTGGTGGTGGAAAGTCAGCAGAAGCTCCAGGAAATCACGAATCGACAGGTCGAAATCTTCCATCTGCGCCAGGACCTCGTCCAGCTCCGCAAAGGAGGCGGTCTTCGGGTCAATACGCGCAATCGCCCAGCTTTCCAGCAGAATACGGGTCTGCACCAGGTCACGAGTCGGGTAACGCGAGCTAGACATGTGCAGGCGCAGAGCGGCACTCGCCGCGGAAGCCGGCTCATCGCTCAGATGCACCAGCATTTCCTTGCCGCGACCGTTGTACAGCTGCACCAGATCCATATCTTCCAGGGTGCGTAGAGCCTCGCGGGTACGGGAACGACCCACACCAATAGCGCGCGCAATTTCGCTATCGCTGGGCAGATCCTGACCCAGCTGAATGTTGCCCTCGAACAGTTCGTTCTCGAGCCAGCGCAGAATTTTACGATGAATAGCCACGTGAATGCGTCTTTCGGTCAAAAAGTGAGTGAGTGTGTGTTTTACAGAGAGTTAATGCCGGAAGTGATCGGCAGGGCAGACCCTAGCCGCCCGTCTTAGCGGCGGCGGCCACGCAGGAAGCCGAAGAGGCCACCACGGTGGTTGTCCTTCGCCTCAGCGCTGTTCGTCTCAGCGTTGGGGCGGTACACAGAATCGTAGGCGGGCATGGTCTGATACTCGGGCTCCTCAGCGGAGGTTTCAGCCTTAGCAGGCTCACCCTCGACAGGCTCATCATTGGTGGGCTCATCATTGGCAGGCTCGACCTTACCGAGTTCAGCCTTCTCAGTAGCTTCTGCGGGCGAAGCTGCTTCCTCAACAGATTCAGCCTTCATAGATTCAGCCTTCACGGGCTCTTCTGCCGCGGCTTCATCCACTACGTTCTTCTCAATCACAGACTTTTCAGCAGCAGAATCCTCAGCTGCAAATTCCTTGCGGGTTGCTTCTTCCTTGACGGACTCAGCGGGTGCAACAGGCTTCTCAGCTGCGCCCTTTTCGTCGGTAGCCTTTTCCTCGGCGATCTTTTCAAGCACAACAGCCTCGGGAATCACAGCGATAGGCTGAATCGAGCCACCCACAACCGCAGCGGGGTCGATGCCATAAGGCACCACAGCCGCAGGCTGAGGGAATACCACCGGCTTCTGCACTACAACAGGCTTAGCCTCAGCAGGTGCCGCAGGGGTAGCGGGCTGAGCGGGGGTTGCCGACGCCGCGGGGGTCACCCCAGCGTCGTAACCGTAAGATGCGGGAGTGAAGGGGCGCATCGGGGTGCTATCCACAGCCTCTTCCTGCGAGGTGGGCTCAGCAGCTCCCACCTTCTCAGCGATAGCTTCGGAAGCGGTGCTATCAGCAGCATGCTCCGCAGGGCGCGAGTAGATGCGCGCGCTGGGGGTCAGGTGCTGTGCGCGGGCGCGCTGAATGCGAGCCTGCTCGATTTCCTCGGGGGTGGGTGCCTCAACGGTGAGAGTCTCAGAGTCGGTCGCCTCGGGCTTCGGAGCGCTCTTTTCGGAGGTCTTCTCGACCGGCTTCTCAGCCGTCGCATTGTCGGAGGCAGATGCACTCACGCCACCGGGCAGTGCCACGGGTGCGTGCGCCTCATTGGACTGGCGTGCAATCTGAACGGTCTCGTTAATCCACTCGGTCACGGTGGCGAATACATCCGGGTTCAGGGAGTAGAGGCGACGCTGCCCCTCCACGGTCACGGAGACCACATCTGCATCGCGAAGGACTTTCAGGTGCTTCGAAATGGTCGGCTGGCTCATGCCCAGCTTTTCAACCACTGCGCCCACCGTGTGGGTTTGCTCAGCGAGAATACGCACAATTCGGCGGCGAGTCGGATCCGCGATGACAGAAAAAACATCAGAATGCATATAGCGATTATGACATATAAAGTGGCGCCTCAAGCTTAGAATGAGGCTAATACAGAAATTACCTTCAAAAATTCTGAAAGACCACTGAATGCTAACCCAATATGGAGCCCTGAAAGGGAGAAAAGCATGAAGTGCCTATCACATCTCGTGGTGATTTCCTGTATCTCATCCTAGGCATATGCAACCCAGCGAACCCCTCAATACTTATATAGCTAATACAGAATATATAGTTTTCGTGGTTCCACCCACAAAACCAGCCGCACGCCTTCTCCAAGCTCACATATTTACCCCCGAACCACCAGAGCCTCAACCCCCTCAGCAGGCACCCGGCGCGATACACTAGAAGGCGTTAAACACAGGCTCAAACAGCCGCCCAACACATCAACACGTCAACACCCAGACACTCGCTGAAGGAGGCGCATGGGACGCATCATCCGCCGCACCCGGCGCCGACACCACCACCCCCAGGGCCAGCTCAACCGCCGCTGGGACACCCTCAGCGGTGCCACCTCCGAACCCCAAAAGCAGCAGGTTCGCCGAAGCCGCCGCGACCGCCGCGAAGCTGAAAACCTCAGCATCCTCACCAGCGTGCCCGGCATCGATCTTGACCGTCTGCCTACCCTACGTGACCACGAAGACTCCGAGACTCAGCGCAAACGCACCCCGCTAGAGTTCAACCAGAAGACTCTCGAACGCTTCCGCGACTTCATTGATTCCTCGGTTCTGGCGTCCCCCTCGCGCACCGCAATCGGTGCCTTCTTTCTAGTCATCATCTTCTTCACCGTCATGCTGTCCCTGCCGATTTCTTCGGCAGACGGGCATCGTGTCGCGCTACACCACGCGGTCTTCACCTCCACCAGCGCGGTCACCGTGACCGGTCTGACCACCGTCTCCACAGCAGATCAGTGGTCAACCTTCGGTCAGGCAATGATTCTTCTCGCCTGCCAGGTGGGTGGTCTGGGCACACTGACCATCACCTCCCTGCTGGCGCTGGCTATCGGCCGCAAAATGGGTCTGCGCACCAAACTCATCGCCCAGGAAGACCTGAACATCAGCCGACTCGGCGAGGTCGGCGGCATCGTCAAAGCGGTGGCGTACGCATCTTTCTCCATCGAAGCGTTCATTGCAATGCTCCTCACCCCGCGCTTCCTCGCGCTCGGCGAAGCACCACACGAGGCTCTGTGGCACGGCATTTTCTACTCGGTTTCGGCATTCAACAACGCCGGATTCACCCCGCACTCGGACGGCATCGTACCCTACGGCCACGATCTCTTCCTGCTCGTACCCATCTGCATCGCGGTGTTCCTCGGCTCGCTCGGCTTCCCCGTGTTCATTGCGATTCAGCGCAACCCTTTCCGTCCCTCACACTGGCAGCTCACCGCAAAACTGACCGTGGTCACCACCCTCTTCTTCTTCGGTTTTGGTGCCTTCTTCTGGGGCCTTTTCGAATGGAATAACCCCGCAACTATCGGTTCCTACTCTCCCGGCGATAAAATCCTCAACGCCATCTTTGCCTCCGTAATGATGCGTTCGGGCGGCTTCAACCTGGTTGACATGGACGCCATCACCCCCGTCTCCACCCTGCTGACGGATACGCTCATGTTCATTGGTGGCGGCTCCGGCTCGACCGCAGGCGGCGTGAAGGTCACCACCATCGCCGTGATTGCCCTGTCGATTCTTGCCGAGGCGCGAGGTGACCAGAAGGTCGTAGCGTTCAATCGCACCATCCCCGAATCCTCTCTGCGCATTGCCATCTCTGTGATCGTTATGGGTGCTACCGTGGTAGGTGTTGGCACCGCATCGATTCTCATCATTAGCGGCGCAGACCTCAAAGAAGTCATCTTCGAGGTCATCTCTGCCTTCGCGACCTGCGGCCTCTCAAACGGCCTCTCCGCCAGCCTACCTCCGGCAGGCGTGTACGTGCTCAGTGTGCTCATGCTCATTGGTCGTGTGGGTACAACAACCGCCGCAACCGGCTTGGCGATGCGTTCACGCCGCCGCCTCTACAAGTTCCCCGAAGAAAGGCCCACCATTGGCTAGTGCACATAACGCCCCCGTCCTCGTCATCGGCCTGGGACGCTTCGGTTCGGCTGTGGCTGCCCAGTTGCGACTGCAGAATAAAGAGGTTCTCGCCATCGAGAAGGACCCCGAGCTGGTGCAGAAATGGTCCGGCGTGCTGACCCACGTGGTCTCCGCCGATGCGACCGATATCGACACCCTGCACCAGTTGGGCGCGGACGATTTCGGTTCCGCCGTGGTGGGCGTGGGCACCTCCGTGGAGGCGTCCGTGCTGATTACCGCGAACCTCGTAGACATTGGCGTGGAGCGTATCTGGGCGAAGGCCATCACCCCCGCGCACGGCAAGATTCTGGAGCGTATTGGCGCGCACCACGTGGTCTATCCGGAGGCGGACGCCGGCCGCCGCGCCGCGCACCTCGTCTCGGGTCGACTGCTGGACTACATTGAGTTTGATGACGACTTCGCCATTGCGAAGATGCGCCCGCCGAAGGAAACTCACGGCTTCACCCTCGCTGAGTCGGATATCCGCTCCAAGTACGGCGTGTCTGTGGTTGGTATTAAGTCCCCCGGTGAGGACTTCACCTACGCGGACGCGACTACCCGCATTCACTCGCGTGACATTCTGATTGTGTCCGGTCAGGTGGATTTGATTGAGCGTTTCGCGGCGCGCCCCTAAGTGCACTTTTCCTCGCTGCCTTGAGGAACCCGCGTTTATTGAGTCCGCGTTTGAAGAGCCCGCGCATAGACATAGAAAAACAGCCTCTTCCCGTTCTGTCGGGAGGAGGCTGTTTTCTGTGGTTTTACCCAATCATAGGGATGCTACCGGACGGTATTAGTCCCCGCTGGTTAGTCCGTAATGACTAGTCCTCGTCAGCGGTGTACAGCTGGCTCATTTCCGCCGAACGGGCTGCGCAGGCGCGCATCGCGTCCTCGGTCAGCTGGAAGAGGCCCCCCTCCACAAAGGTGTTCAGTGCACGCTCGGTGGTGCCGTTCGGGCTGGTCACGGCGCGGCGCAGGGCGGGCGCATCCGGGTTGGTGTCGAGCAGGTAGCCCGCACCGGCAACGGTTGCGCTGGCAAGCTTGAGGGCGGTGTCTGCGTCCAGGCCGAGCTTCTCGCCGGCGGCGGCCATCGCCTCCGCAAGCAGGAACGCGTATGCCGGGCCAGAACCGGAGACAGCGGTGACCGCATCCATCTGGTCCTCGCGAACCTCAACAACCAGACCGACGGTGCCCAGGACCTCTTCGACGAGCTTCTTCTGCTCATCCTTCACGGTGTCGGTGGTGGAGATGGCGAGCACACCCTTGCCCACGGAGGAGGGGGTGTTCGGCATGCAGCGAACAATGGGCTGACCTGCGGGAAGGCACTCGGCGAGGGTTTCGAGGGTCACGCCAGCAGCAACGGACACCACAACGGCGTTCGGTGCGAGGGCGGGTGCAATATCGCGGGCGAGCTCGACGATGCCGTAGGGCTTCACGCCGAGCAGCACGACGTCTGCGTGGGCGGTTGCCTTGTGGTTGCCGTCAGCTTCGCCGCCGGTGGTGATGATCTCGACCTTGTCGCCGAGGCGCTGGGCGAGGGTAGCGCGGGATTCTTCGCTACGCACGGTGGCGCGGATGTGGGCGGGGTCGTGGCCTGCAGCGAGCAGACCTGCGGCGATGGAGCCGTTCATGGAGCCGGTGCCGAGAAAAGCAATAGTTGCGGTCATCGTTGATCCTTCCTAATGGGGTGCCTGCGCCCTGCGGGTGCGCGGTGTGCTGTGCGCGGCGGGCGTGTGGAGGCGTACCCTTCCAGCATAGCGGGTGCGGCTACGGGCTTGTGACCTGGCTCGTGCTTCTTCCGGGCTTTCTGGGGGCTTCACTCTGCGTGCCTCATGTACCGTCCCCAATGCGCCGCACCCCATATACCGCGCCGCCATGTGCCGCCCCGCTGCTCACCCTGCGGCCCACCCATGAGGCGTAAAAGTGCAGGCGTAGAATGAGAGTAGCTTCAACCGCAGCAGTTTGTGCCGGGCATGAGGCCTTCAACAACACACAGCACGCAACACACAAACCCCCTTTTTCTATGTCTTCTCATACTGGTTCTTCCTCGAATAGTCCGCAGAATCCTGCGGGTTCCCGCTCTTTTTCGTTTCGCCTCCTGCTGGGGCTGACCCTTGCCGCGCTGGTCACGGGCGTGTTCAGCGGCCTGGGTGCGATTGTTCTGCATTATGTTCTGGATTTTATGCAGGAGCTAACTTTCGGTCAGGCTGAGGGACATCACCCGATGGTGACTGATGGTGCTGACCCGGCGCGTCGCGCCTTGGTTTTGGCGGCGTTGGGTCCGTTTGTGGCGCTGGTTTGGTATTACCTGCAGTCGGGCGGTCGGCGTGTGGTCGGCGTGAAGTCGCAGATTGCGGGTGCTACTGAGGAGGATCGTGCGCCGTCGCTGTGGCGGCAGATTTCGCATTCGGTGATCCAGATTGTTGCGGTGGGTGCGGGTTCCCCGGTGGGTAAGGAGGTCGCGCCTCGTGAGCTGGGTGCACTGGCTGCGGGTCGGTGCGCGCGTTTTCTGGAGCGTGTGGGTGGCTCTCGCCCGGATGGTTCGCCGCTGCTGGGTGATCGTGAGCGTCGCCTGCTGGTGGCGGCGGGTGCGGCGTCCGGTTTGGCGGCGGTGTATCAGGTGCCGATTGGTGGTCTGGTGTACCTTGTGGAGGCGATGGCTGCGGGCCTGAGCTTGTGGTCGCTGTATGTGGGTGCGGTGACGGTGTGGACGGCGACGGCCACGGCGAATCTGGTGATTGTAAATGAGCCGACGTACCCGGTGCCGCAGCTTCCGTTGGATGCGACGACGCTGACGGTGGCGGCGCTAACGGGTGTGGTGTTGACTCCGTTGGCGTTGGGTTTTAGGGCGTTGTCCCAGCGTGTGGAGAAGTTGAAGGCGAAGGAGCGTTCTCTTTTGTGGCGTATTCCGGTGTCATTTGCGCTGGTCGCGGTGGTTTCGCTGTGGCTTCCGGAGATTCTGGGTAATGGTCGTCTGCTGACTCAGCACACGTTTAATGTGTCGTTGGATGCGGCGGCGGGCGGTTTGACTGCGGCGGCGGCAGGGTACGTGTTGGCGTTGTGCGTGGCGAAGGCTGCCGTGGTGTTGTTGAGTCTGCGTTCGGGCTCGTATGGCGGTACGTTGACGCCGGGTTTGGCGTTGGGTGCGGCGGCTGCGTTTTGTGTGGCGGCGCTGGCGCTGTGGGCGTTCCCCGGCTTGGGTGGGGTGCCGGGTGGCGCGTCGATGGTCTTGTATGCGGCGGCATTGACGGGTACGGCGGCGTTTCTGGGTATTTCGATGAATGCGCCGTTGTCTGCGTTGACGTTGTTGATCGGTTTTACGGGTCAGGGTGCGAGTGCGTGGCTGCCGATGGCGGTTGCGGTGGGCACGGCGGTGCTGACGCGCTGGGCGTGGACGCGGGCGTTTAGCGCCAAGAAGTAGCTTTCAGAAATAGGGGCGGCCCCGGATGCGTGTGTGCGTCCGGGGTTGCCTTCTTTTTAGCCAGAGGTTTTCGATAGGTTAGTGTCTTCGCCGTGGGTCTTTACCCCGCAGTGAAGACACTAACCTATCGACAAAAGGCTAAGTCATTACCGGTTCCCTCCTACCTGGCGCAGCGGGAGATTCGGTCATAGGTTACGGATTTGTGCCATAGGTTCGCGTCTTTGGTCGTAGCTAAAAACCATGGCAGAAGACGCTAAACCATAGCACAAATTCTGCTGAGGCAGTGCCTCCGCAGGCGCAGAGATATTTGATGTATAAAACATTGAGAAGCCCGAATATTGACCAACGACCGTCATCATCCTCAAAAGAGTGCAAACGACCGCAAACATGCGGTAGGGTGGTAACTGTAGTGTTCCATGGCGCATTGATGCGCTTGATGGGCGCACTACGGGGCTGTTTTCTTCCGGCAGTCAACGCAACCTGTGAATAACGGCCCGACATGCACATATATCACACCGTCACCGACGATAGGAGCGTACCTTCTATGGATTCGACCATTTTCAACCGCCGTACCCTGCTGGGCAGCGGCGCATTTGTGGGCCTGGGTGCCCTGCTTGCTGCGTGTGGTCAGCAGGCAAATAATGAGGCGGCAGCCACCTCGACTGCAACGCCGAGCGAGACCGCTTCGGCATCTGATGTTGCTTCTGCTTCCGCTACTCCGAGCCCGCGAGTCACTCGCGGATATTCAGGACAATCCAAAGCCCCCGACGGTGAATACCGTAAGGCCGATGGCTATGGACCCGCACAGAACGTCCCCAAGCCTCGTAATGAGCCCGCTCAGTACCCCGAAAACGAGGAGGGTCTCATAAAGATGATGGAGGACTGGGTGGTTGCTCATAACTACGGTATTCAGACCGGCGACTGCTCATACGCCAAAAAGTATGTTTCTGAGAGCACTGAAGAATACAAGTTCTACGAATATCTTGAGGGACTCTACCAGCGCGGAGGTTGGGTAATCGAAGGACTCGACTCATATCAGCAGGAGAGCATACCTGTCTACGATGAGAAGCAGAAGATTTATCGTATGAAAATTCGTGTTTTTTGGAGTATTGCAATGTATATTGAGCCTGACGGAAAAATTACAAAGCAAGCAAACACCAATAATGATGATGATAAATTCAATTTCTTCTTCAGCTACTCTAATGGTTATTGGAAAATTATTGGCAGCGGAGAAGGAGATGAACTCAAAGATGAATAGGGGCATCAAATTTATTGGAATATTCTGTATATCAGTTTTGTCTGCTTCTCTGCTAAGCCCTCCAGTTGCATATGCTGAAGAATGTACAAATCCTGATTCTAACGGTCATTGTTATAAGGTTCCGAACCCTCCGAATCGCCGATCAAGAACAGCGGATAAAAATAAAGAGGAAAATTCTGAAGTCCCTAACGATTCCTCAAATACTTCCCAGTCTGTCAACCAAGAATATTTTGATTATGAAACATGGTTTAAAAATAACTACAAAGAAATAACTGATGAAACAGGCGCCAAAATGTATGCCCGGAAGACACAAAATCGCCGCCCCGGCGAGGCAGCGTGCCATGACGAAGATATGAGACCCGGCGAATACGCCCACATGAAGGAAAAGCCGATTGATTCAACCACCGATGGAGACACAGTATATTGCAAGCCTAATGACACCAAAACCTTCACCTCTAATGACCCGGCACAGCCCAAGGGTCCCACTATTGAAGAAATGCTCCAAGAAGTTGAGGACCAATTTGCTAAAACCAATATCCAGGCCCCTGTACTGAAGCAGTCCTACAACCTCGGTACTGGTCAGGGTAACGACAACCCCAACGTCTACAAAAACCAGGCCGTAAACTTCTACATTGACGCACCCACCGCACGTTGGGAAGGCGACCTGATGATCGGCCATGTGGAGATGGAATCCTACCCCACCCAGATGACCATCCAGTATGGCAACGGTGACGAGGGCAGCTTCTACACGATGGGCAAGCCGGTTAGCAGGGCACGTGGTGAAGAGTCACGCAAGACCGCGACCAGTTATGTCTATAAGCGTTCAGGCAATTTCCACGCCTACGCAACAGTGTCTTATTCTGGCCGTTTCCGTGTGGATGGTGGCGATTGGCAGGCTCTGGATGTCGTTTTGACGAAGGAAACTGTCGATCCGCTGCTGATTCGTGTCTGGTGGGTTGATGTGGGCCGTGTCGGCGGCACCTGCGATGAAGACGATACGCGCTGGGGCTGCAAGAACGATCCCACGATGGGTAAGAAGGATAACCCGAACCCACGCCTGCGCAAGGCTGATATTCGCACCGGTCAGCGTTGGCACCTGAATGACAATGGCGACGGGGATACGGAGTATTCGTTGCATCGTGACTGGCCCGACATGTAAACCAGCCCCGTGGGTCTTATGCTAAGAAGCCACATGTGTTTCGAAAAGCCACTTCTTTGGTGGCTTCTCGAAACACATGTGGCTTTTCGCCGTTCATAAGGGAGGGGTGGGGCCCCTTCGATAGGTTAGTGCCTTCACCGTGGGTCTTTAACCCGCAGTGAAGACACTAACCTATCGACGAAAAAGCTAAGTCATAACCCATAACCGACTCTCACCTACCTGGCGCAGCCGGAGATTCGGTCATGGGGTTACGGATTTGTGCCATAGGTTAGCGTCTTTGGTCGTAGTTAAAAACCATGGCAGAAGACGCTAACCTATGGCACAAATTCTGGAGGGGGTTATAGCCCCACATAGTGAGAAGCCACATATGTTTCCAGAAGCCACATTATAAGTTGCTATTCGAAACACATGTGGCTCCTCAGTATTTACCTTTGGCCAGACTACTTATGACTAGGGCTTTTCAATTCCTTATATATAGCCGGCCTGGAATATCTGATTCTAATCAATTCAGATTGGTTCGGCGATAAGTCAACATGTCCCACTTCAGCTTTATAATCCATATAGTATTTATTCACTTCAAGCATTAAACAATAGATATAAGCAACCATCAAAAAGTCGATTTTCCCCTTATCCTCTTCCAAAAGTTCAGAATATTTTATATTTTTCTCCAGAGCAACAGCAGAGCGCTCTCCTATGATCCGCCTCATTGACAGATAGACAAACTTTTCCACCACATAAACAATAACAACTGTTGATCCTATAGAAATCACCAAGAAAACTATGAGAAAAAGTGCAGAAGCTACCTCATCCGAAAGGCCAAGAAATTCAAATACATTAGCTAAATCACCCTGATACTCCACCAATACAAACATAAACACAAGGCTACTAGATATATAAGCAGCCAATCTATTCATCCAATTTTTCCAATAAAACGATACATATTCAAAAACCCTGCGATACCCCTTATTCAACCGCAAAACATTTAATTTATATATATTCGAGTCAAGATTAACACTAGACTGGATAACCATAGATAAATATGTGCCATAAAAAACACTTCCGATGACCACAAGGATAAAACCGTTAATCCACATGGTAGCTATCGCCAAAATACTCACAAAAATCCATGAAATAAAAATGTTCCGAAATTGCCGGTGAAAAACATAAGACTTCACACCCACATTAACACCAAACCCCATGTATCTTACACCGGAGTAGAACATCCCAGAGTAAGCACCTTCTCTACGAGAAAGAGATCTGCCAGGGATAAATAAATCATTTCCCCCTATTTGCTTCCCAAAAAATTCTTCTTCGAACTCACACTTCGCTATGTCGTATTCTTTAGAATATGACATACTTCCGTTTCCATTCGCATTCTTTAACCTGTCAAGATAAATTGAGCTTCTAACCAATATATCTTTTTCACTATAAGTAAGCATTCGAGAAGAGACCATGGTAAACCAGGCAAAAAATAACAGAACCCATAAAGGAATTTCTTGATAGCGAGTAAGGTTGATATGCTCGGAAACGATGAGCTTGCCCCACGCCGGACCAACACTCCAGGGCCCAAGCGGCACAAGAGATGTACCTTGAAGATACCCAGCAATAAGTCCATACCAAAAATTAATTACAAACACCACAAAGACAATTTCACCAACAATACGGGCAAACTTTCTATACGTGGCTCGACGCGCATCACCACTAACTCCTTCTACCCCATCAGCAAATTTACCCACACTCACATATAAGCTCAATAGAATGCTGGCAAGTGAAACAATAATTCCAGCCCTTATATCCAGCAAATAGTATGGTATGTTAATCCAAAATTGCGCCAAAGGCAGTGGAAGATTTCCAGTTTTTTCAGACGAAATAAATAAAGCAGGAAGTAGAATAATTAATGGTGATAAATAAACTAACGTCCACAGAAAAAATTCCCAACATGGGATACGGACGAGATTATCCCAAAATATTTTTCTACTTTTTTCTTCGTGCTCTTCACCCCAGGCTTCGTTGACCTCGTCAATAATGTCTTCGATTTTCATCGGTGATTGTTCCTTTCCTACATCTTTGTCGGCGGGATATACACGTTATAAGCGGTGACCCCGCAGGCAGGTGCGCATTACACACACCAGTCTGCGGGGTTCAATTGCGACTATTCAGCCACGTTACGCATCAACTAAGCACTCAGGAGGGTCTTCGGGTTGACCGGAGTACCCGTACCCTCCGCCAGATGCTCAATACGCTTCAAGATCAGGCCCTCACGCAGCGCCCACGGGCACACACGCATCGTCTCAACCCCAAACGCCTCCATCGCCGCCTCCGCCGCAATAGCGCCCGCCAGCATCTGCTCCGCACGAGCCTTCGACACACCCGGCAAGTCAGCACGCTCAGACACCGTCATCGCCTCCATGCGACGAGTCCACAGGCGCAAATCCTGCAGATGCATCTCCCGCTTCACATGCGGGCCCGCCGAATACGGCGCCGCACCGCAAATACGCGCCAACGAACGGAACGTCTTTGACGTACCCACCGTCATATCCGGCGTGCCATACTGCAACAGGTTCTCCGCGACCGGGGCAATCTGCTCACGCACATACTTACGCAGACGCTTCACCTGCTTCGGCTTCGGCGGCTGCTCATCAAAAAACTCACGGGTCAGGCGGCCCGCACCCAACGGCACACTCATCGCCGCATCCGGCAAGGCGTTCGTACCCGTCGAAAACTCAAAAGAGCCGCCACCAATATCAAAATCAAGGATGCGGCCCGCGCCCCAGCCCTGCCAGCGGCGCACCGCAAAGTACGTAATCGCCGCTTCCTGGTCGCCCGAAATACCGTTCAGGCTCACGCCGGTCTGCTCACGCACCTGATGCAGTACCGACGCACCATTACCCGCCTCACGGATAGCGCTCGTGGAGAACGCCAGCAGGTCCTCCGCCTCATTCTCAATAGCGAAGTCGCGGGCGCTGGTCACGAAGCGGGTCAGCGCGTCCGCACCCTCCTGCGAGATATTGCCCTCAGTGTCGAGGTACTGCACGAGCTGCAGCGGAATCTTGTGCGACGCGTACGGTTCGGGGCGCGCTCCAGGGCTACCGTCAATCAGCAGCAGGTGGACCGTATTCGACCCGACATCCAGAACTCCCAGGCGCACGATGCGCTCCCCTCCCCCGCCCCGCGGCGGGATACTATCTGTGTGCGGTACCGCAGGTGCGGCGCCTCTCCCAGTCTGTCAGAGGCGCGGGTCACTCCGCAAACAATCCGGGCAGATGCCCAGCATTAGCACAGCGCAAGCCTAAAAAACACGGTGCGGGCATAAAAACGCGCCGAACCTCCGAACGCGCCGAACACAAACATTCCCCGGGCACGCAAAAGCCCGAGTACGCAAAAGACGCAGGAGGCGCCCCACCCCCACGCGAGGGATTAGGGGCGCATCCTGCGCCTTCAGATAAACGCAAAACAGCTAATCAAAGTTTTCATTTATTCTGACTGCTCTTCTTCGCTTTTAAGAAGCAGACCTCCATCATCCAGAATCTGACAAATTGTTATTGCAAGGGTTGTTTGTAGCTGCGCTTCTTTTTCTGATATTTCAGTAGGTTCCTGACCGTGATGCCCTGGTTCGTAGGGCATCATTTGCAAGAGTGAGATAAATTTTTCAACAGATTCTTTATTGTTGCTTGCCGGTATTGTACATATCCATTTTTCTGGCTTTACTTTCATATCTCGTATAAGAGATGATACGGTAGCCCTTGGGTTATTTGGACTGACGATAGGGGTCAGCATACACTCCACAGCTTTACGTGCATATTCCCACGCCTCTTTGTAGCTTCCACCATGCATATATGCATTTTTCCAACTATTCCTTAGATGATTTCCAGCAAGCTCTGAGACAGAATTAGCCAAGTTACTGTACCTTTCTTGTACGTCAGGCATGACTCGGCGCATCAGAGAGAGTTGATTATTTTCCTCTCGATTAATTCTCCAGTTTACGTTCGCATACCGTAGAATATTTTCTATATTAGAAATCAGCTCTAGAACATCTATAGATACATATAAGTTATTCCTATATCTCTCTGATACACAATGAAGAATAAAATCCAAAGCGTCTATGCACGCTTCTTCACTAGAATCCATGTACTTATAAAATGAATATGAATCTGATTTTCCAGGAATCAGAGGATTAGGAGTCAGAGGAATACGCAATCTAGCAAAGAATAAATCAAATTTTGGGTATATATATCCTTCAATACGGCTCACGTTGGATATAATAATTTCATTTATTTCTTTCGGAATCGTATCGGATAAAGAAAATTCTTCCCTGTCACCGTTCCGAATACTTACAGGAACCCAGTCTTGATTATTTGTCATTCTCTTCCCTTCGATTAGATAAATACATATACCTTATTTTACAAAAATTTTGAAGAGCAAGGGTGCCCACATAAACAGCCCGGGCGGATGCCCAGCATCAGCACAGTGCGGGCACAAAAACGCGCGGGCATAAAAACGCGCCGAACCTCCGAACGCGCCGGGCACGCGGAAGGCGCAGGAGGCGCCCCACCCCCGTGCGGGGGATCAGGGACGCATCCTGCGCCTTCAAGTAGAAACGCTACTCGGCGGTCTTCTTTGCCGCGGTCTTACGAGTGGTCGTCTTCTTCGCGGTAGTAGACTTTGCGGTCGTCTTCTTAGCAGTAGTCTTCTTAGCGGTAGTGGCCTTCTTCGCGGCGGTCTTACGCTTGACCGGGCCCTTCGCACGCTTGTCAGCAAGCAGCTGCACCGCACGCTCATGGGTCAGCGACTCGACCGACTCCGCACGCGGAACCGTAATGTTCGTAATACCGTCGGTGATGTACGGGCCAAAGCGGCCGTCCTTCACCACGATCTTCTTCTCGCTGACCGGGTCCACGCCCAGCTCAGCCAGCGGAGGCTTAGCCGCCGCACGACCGCGCTGCTTCGGCTGGGAGTAAATCTCCAGCGCCTGCTCCAGCGTAATCGTGAAGATCTCGTCCTCGCTGCCAATCGAGCGGGAGTCCGTGCCCTTCTTCAGGTACGGGCCAAAGCGGCCGTTCTGCACGGTAATTTCCACGCCCTCAGCGTCGGTACCGAGCACGCGCGGCAGGCTCATCAGCTGCAGTGCCTGCTCCAGGGTCACGGTCGCCAAGTCCATGGAGTTGAACAGGGAGGCGGTGCGCGGCTTGGCGGGCTTCGGCTTCTTCTTCGGCTTGGGCTTGCCGTTCTTGTAGTATTCGGTCGGCTGCGCGTCCAGGTACGCCTGAATCTGCTCCTCGGTCATCTCTTCGATAACTTCGGTGACGTAGGGTCCGTAGCGGCCGTCGCGTGCCACAATCTGGTTGCCGGAGACGGGGTCCACGCCGAGCACGCGGCCGTCGGACTTGCCCTGTTCGAGCAGTTCGCGTGCCTTCTCTTCGGTCAGTTCGTCCGGTGCCAGGTCGGCGGGTACGTTCGCGCGGATCGGTTCGGTCAGTTCGCCGGTTTCGGTGTCGAGGGTGCCTTCGGCTTCCAGATAGGGGCCGAACTTGCCCACGCGCAGCACAATGCCGTCCGCAATCGGGATGGAGTTGATGCTGCGGGCGTCAATCTCGCCGAGGTTGTCGACGATAGACTTCAGGCCGCGCTTGCCGCCGCCGCCGAAGTAGAACTCGCCCAGCCATTTGACGCGGGATTCTTCGCCGCGTGCGATGCGGTCGAGGTCTTCTTCCATCTGCGCGGTGAACTCGTAGTTCACGTAGGGGCCGAAGCTGGATTCGAGCAGGCGCACCACGGAGAACGCGATCCAGGACGGGATCAGCGAACCAGAACGAGCATTCACGTATCCGCGGTCCATGATGGTCGAAATAACCGCCGCGTAGGTGGACGGGCGGCCAATGCCCAGCTCGTCCAGGGTCTTCACGAGGGACGCCTCGGTGTAGCGCGGAGGCGGCAGGGTCTCGTGGCCTGCGGGTTCAATCGCCTCGGCGGTCAGTGCCTCGCCGGTGGTCAGGTTCGGCAGGCGCTTCTCAGCGTCCTTCGCCTCACGCTCAGCCACGCGGGATGCGTCAACGCCTTCCTCGTAGGCGGCGAGGAAGCCGCGGAAGGTGATGACGGTACCGGATGCAGCGAACTCGGCGTCCTGGCCGTTAGATGCCACGGCGCCCAGGCGCACGGAGGCGGTGGAACCGGTCGCGTCAGCCATCTGGGAGGCGACGGTACGCTTCCAAATCAGTTCGTAGAGGCGGAATTCGTCGTTGGACAGGGCGCCGCGCACAGCGTCCGGGGTGCGGAAGGTGTCACCCGCGGGGCGGATTGCTTCGTGGGCTTCCTGCGCGTTCTTGCTCTTGGAGGTGTACACGCGCGGTGCGGAGGGCACAAATTCTGCGCCGTACAGCTCGGATGCCTGGCGGCGTGCGGCGGAGATTGCCTGCTCGCTCAGTGCCACCGAGTCGGTACGCATGTAGGTGATGTAACCGTTTTCGTAGAGGCGCTGCGCCACCTGCATGGTCACGCGGGAGGAGAAACGCAGCTTACGTGCGGCTTCCTGCTGCAGGGTGGAGGTGGTGAACGGCGCTGCCGGGCGGCGCTTGTACGGCTTAGTCTCGACGGAGCGCACCGAGAACGCGGCGGACTGCAGGGCAGCGGCGAGCGCGCGGGCGGCTTCCTCGTTCAGGTGGGTGACCTTGGAGGTGTTGAGGGTGCCGTCGTCGGCGAAGTCCTTGCCGGTGGCGACACGGTTGCCGTCTACGGCGACCAGCTTGGCGTCGAAGCCTTCGGAAGCTGCGGTCAGGAAGCGTCCGGTCAGGTCCCAGTAGTTGGCGGCGACGAATGCCATGCGTTCGCGTTCGCGCTCAACCACGAGGCGGGTTGCGACGGACTGCACACGACCTGCGGAGAGGCCGCGGCCGACCTTGCGCCAGAGCACGGGGGAGATTTCGTAACCGTAGATTCGGTCGAGGATGCGGCGGGTTTCCTGCGCGTCGACCAGGTGCAGGTCGATGTCGCGCAGTTCGCCGAAGGCACGCTGAATGGCTTCCCGGGTGATTTCGGGGAAGGTCATGCGGTAGACGGGTACCTTAGGCTTGAGGACTTCCTTCAGGTGCCACGCGATGGCTTCACCTTCGCGGTCACCATCGGTTGCCAGGTAGAGCGCGTCTACTTCTTTGAGCTTGCGCTTGAGTTCGGCGACCTTTTTCTTCTTGTCGGGGTTGACCACGTAGTAGGGTTCGAAGTTCTCTTCAACGTTGACAGCGAACTTGCCGACGGGGCTCTTCTTGAGGTTTTCGGGCAGTTCGGAGGGCTGCGGAAGGTCGCGGATATGGCCCATGGACGAGTCGACAAGGTAGTCCTCGCCGAGGTAGCTGCTAATAGTTTTGACCTTGGAGGGAGACTCCACAATCAGCAGGGCTTTTCCGTTCTTTGCCTGAGCGGGCACGGCACTCCTCTATCTGTGTGTTGAAAAGCTACGTATTCAACCATAACCTACGCTGGCGCTTGTGGGCGCCGACGGGCTGTGGTGTACGCGGGGTGAGGTGATCTGTGGGGGTGTAATTTGTGTTGGGTTTATGTGGTGCGTTCGGTGCGTTTCATGCCGCGAGCGCGTGGTGGCCCGGCGCGAGACGAGCTAGCCCGGTTCCGGTTGATGTGGACCGGGCGTGTTGAGCTTGCACGTGTGCGCAGGGTACTCGGTACATCATACGGTACCGGAAGCGGTGGTGTGTGCACAGGGGTATGTGCACAGGGTCGGGTGGCGGGGCTGGGGCGCACCGCACGGTACCTTCACCTGTGCTTCTAGCCCGCTCGCCTACGCTTCTAGCTGGTCAGGGTGTCCGAGTCGGGGTGGGTGCCGTCCAGGTAGGCGGGCAGCAGCGGGTATTCGCGGCCGTACACGGTCTGCGGCACGATGCGCACCCACTGCATTTCGTGGGTTTCGGAGTCGGGCAGGTCGAAGGTGCGCACAATCTGCGGGGTCATTTCCGGCGGCAGCCAGTGGGCAATACCGACGACGATGACGGAGCGGATGCCGTCTTCAAGGGTTTCGTCGATTTCGAAGGCGACGCGGCGGCTGACCACCACGGAGGAGAACTTGTTGCCGCGGGTGGTGCGGATGTAGATTTCCTGCTTATCGTTTTGGTGGGCGACGGCGTAGAGCACGGGCAGCACATCGACGTGCTGTCCATCAGTGAGGATGAGGCGGCCGAGAGTGTTCGCGTGCAGACGCTCCCAGCACTTGTCGACGCTGATACTTTCATCGGGGTACAGGTTACTCATGGTTTCAGTGTATGCGATGGGGCGGGTGCTCTTGCGCAGATGACAGTTTTGGTCAGTGGGTGGGTCGGAGCTCATGAGGTGAGGGCTTCTTCCCCGCTAGTCCGTGCGGTGTTCCCAACGCACCTGACTCGGGCGGCCGGTTGCGGCGGGTGCGTAGAATGGTGTGCATGACTATTTCTGCCTCCACTTTCGCCCCCGAGTACGCCGCCGTTGCGGATGCTCCCCGCAGCGATGATTACGCCCGCCTGACCCGCATCCGTGAACGCCTGCTGGCGTTGAACTACAGCTATGACGCTGTGCAGGAGCTGCTGGGTGTTGAGGCTGCTGAGGCGATGGCTCGCGACCAGGTGGTTCCGGGCCTGTGGCGTGTGGAGCACATTCTGCGCGGCGATTACAGCGTGGAGGAGAAGAACCTGGCGCGTCTGCTGGCGTTTTTCCTGCTGGCTCGCCCGCTCACCGAGGCTGAGGCAGCCGAGGTTTTCGGCGATACCCTAGTTGATTTCGAGGATGCCGCGCTGATTGAGCGTGACGCCGCGGATTCTGCCCGCTGGTCCGCGAGCGTTGACCTGCGCCCGCATGCCGCCGATGACGGCACCGAAATCTTTGTTGCCGCCGACCTAGGTGCGCATCAGCGCCCCGGCGTGCTCCGTAAGGATCATGTGCTCGGCATTGGCCACGCCTCCCTGACTCTGGCGCAGATTACCGAGCGCACCCCCGTCAAGCGTGCCCTGGATGTGGGCACCGGCTGCGGTATTCAGACCTTCCACCTGCTCGCCCACACTGAGCACGTGACCGCCACCGACATTTCGGAGCGTGCCCTGGCGTTCACCCGTTTTAACCTGATGCTGAACGCGCAGGCGCTCAACATTGATCCGCAGAACCCGCAGGCGCGCGTGAGCCTGCGTGAGGGTTCCCTGCTGGAGCCGGTCGCCGGTGAGCTTTTCGATCTGGTGGTGTCGAACCCGCCGTTCGTGATTACCCCGCGCGTTGCCGGTGAGAGCGCCGAAGAGCAGTTCACCTACCGTGACGGCGGCCTGCCCGGTGACGAAATTGTGAGCACGATGGTGCGTCAGCTACCGTCGGTGCTGGTGCCCGGCGGTCGCGCGCAGATGCTGGGTAACTGGGAGATTATTCGCGACTCCGAGGACCCGGAAGCACCGTGTCCGTGGGATGATCGCCCGCGCACCTGGGTTGCCGACGGCGGCGCGGAGGCGTGGTTTATTCAGCGTGAGGCGCTGAGCCCCGCCTCCTACGCGGAGACCTGGTTGAAGGACGCGAGCGAGAACCGCGACCGCAGCCACTACGAGCAGACCTACGTGGCGTACCTGAACGACTTCGCTTCCCGGAACGTTCATTCTATTGGTTTCGGCATGATTTGGTTGCGCCGCCCGACCGAGGCGACCGCGGCAGGCGCGACCGAGCCCCTGCAGCGTTTCGAGGAGATCACCTACCCGATTCAGCAGCCCATCGCCCGCGCCCTCACCGAGTCTGTGCGCCGCTACGACCGCCTCGCCGCCCTGGACGATGAGGCGCTCCTCGCCGCGCACCTGGAGGTCGCCGAGGACGTCACCGAGGAACGCCACGGCCGCCCCGGCGCCGAACATCCCAGCGTGATTTTGCTGCGTGCCGGTTCGGGCCTGTGCCGTACCCAGCTGCTGTCCACCGAGACGGCGGGCTTTGCGTCGGCGAGCGATGGTGAGCTTGCCGTGGGTCAGATTGTGGCGGCTCTTGCCATGCTGCTGTCCTGGCCCGAATACGACGAGGCCGCCGCCGCGGCACGCGGTACGCAGGAGCAGCATCCGCGCGACACCCTGCTGCATGCGGTGCGTGAGCTGGTGCTCAAGAGCTTCCTGCACTTTAGCGACGAGCACGCGGGCGCAGCATCGGCTGGCGAAAACGCTGCTGAGGTATATGCGGCAGAAGCGCAGGGCTAAGCGTGCGTATTTGGTCCCTTCACCCCTGCCTGCTTGATCGCCGCGCCCTGGTCGCTTGCTGGCGTGAAACCCTGCTGGCGCAGAAGGTGCTGCGGGGTCTGACTCGCGGGTACACGAATCATCCGCAGCTGATTCGTTTTCGCGCGCATCCGCAGCCGTTGGAGGCGGTTGCCGCCTACCTGTCGGGGCTGGCGGATGAGGCGGATGCCCGCGGCTACTCGTTCAACCGTGCACTGATTGGTGCGGGCGAAGATGATGCAGGCAAAAACGGCACCGATAAAAACTGCGCCGACAAGACAGGAAACCCGTACGCTTCGGTTGCGCGTATTCCCGTTCCTTTGGGTCAGTTGGAGTACGAGCTCGCCTTTCTGCGGCACAAGGTGGCTGGGCGCGACCCCGAGTGGGAGCACCGGTTGAGCGAGCGCCTGGCGGCGCGCGGCGAGCTGGCAGCGTGTGCGCATCCGCTGTTTGAGGTGGTTCCGGGGGCTATTGAGCCTTGGGAAAAGACGAAAGATTTCTAGACAGAGGGACTACTAGACAGAAGGATTTCTAAGAACGTGAGCATAGTAATGCCCCGGCAGAACCCTTGCGGGTGCCTGCCGGGGCATTGCTGTATGCATGGCTCAAGCTGTATGGGAACAAGCATCTCAGCGCGTGATAGAGCGCTAAAAACAGCTTGGCGCAGAATATTACTTGGTGGTCAGCGCGGGCTTGATATCCTTCACGATTGCCTCAAGCATCCGCAGGTTGAAGTCCACGCCCAGCTGCAGTCGACCCGCCGCGATAAGGTCTGCCATGGCAGCAAGTTCAGCCATGTAGAGCGGGTTTTCGTAGCGCATGTCTGGGTTGCAGCGCTGGCTCTTCATCGTCGGGTGACGGGTCAGTCGTCCTCGTCTTCGAGGTCCTCTAGCACTTCGAACGGCGACTCGACGTCGCCGCGCCAGGCCTCCAAGCCCTCGCGCACCGCGAGCATCGCCACAACCAGCGCCGCGACCGAGTCAGCCCACCACCAGCCGAACAGGCTATCGAGGACGAGGCCGATGAACACTGCACCGGAGAGATAGATGCACAGGATGAGCTGCTTGGCGTCGGCCATCACGCTCTTGGAGCCCAGCTCCCGCCCGGTGCGGACCTCAATCCACGCCAGCAGAGGCATGACGACCAGGCTCAGTGCGGTGATGCCGAGACCCAGCGGGCTGTGGTCGGGGCCCTCCTGGCCGACCAGGGCCAGCACCGCGTCGATCGAGACGTAGGCCGCCAGCGCGAAGAACGCGATGCCGACGGCCTTGACGGTGACCGTTTCCCACCGCTCAGGGTCCTTGCGGGTGAACTGCCAGGTGATGGCCACGGCCGAGAGTACCTCGACAACCGAGTCGAGCCCGAAGCCGATGAGCGCCGCGGACGATGCGAGGACGCCTGCCCAGACTGCGACGATCGCCTCGATTACGTTGTACGTGATCGTGAAGCCGACGATGAAGCGGACGCGCCGGTGCAGCATCGCGCGGCGCGCGGTGGTCAGGGTCTCGCTCATGCTCCCACCGCCATTCCACAGCAGCCCGGCACCGAGCATGCCGAGTCGATGCACGGCGCGGCCTCGTCCACCGCGAGCGTGACGTCGATCAGGGACGTCAGCGCCGCGGCAAGGTGCGGGTCGGCGATCTCGTAGCGCGTCTGGCGACCCTCGGGCTCGGCGACGACGATTCCGCAATCGCGCAGGCAGGTCAGGTGGTTGGACACGTTCGAGCGGGTCAGCTCCAGCTCGCGCGAGAGCACGGCTGGATAGCTCGGGCCGCCGAGGAGGGTCATCAGAATCCGGGAACGTGTCGGGTCGGCCATGGCGCGGCCGAGCCGGTTCATGACGTCGAGGTGTGAAGCAATAGTCAGCATACGATGACTATACAGTGATAACTGACCAATTGTCCACTTGTGCGGGCTGCTGCCGCACGTGCTCCGCACCCTTGCCCTCGGGAGGCGGCAGAGTTCGCGCTCATCAGCGACCACCGCCCATCACGGAAACGACGGCGGCACGCTGGCGCGAAACCCTGCTAGCGCAGAAGGTTCTGCGGAGTCTTCACCTCAGGGGCTTTACTTGGTGGTCAGCGCGGGCTTAATTTCCTTCACGATTGTCTCAAGCATCTTCAGGTTGAAGTCCACACCCAGCTGGTTCGGGATGGTCAGCAGCACGGTGTCTGCCGCCTGAACCGCCTCATCACGAGCGAGCTCTTCGGCAATATCCGCCGGGTCACCAATGTAGCTACGACCAAAGCGGGAGAAGGTGTTGTCAATAATGCCGGTGTAATCCTGCGAGTCCTCCGCGGCGCGGCGACCGAAGTAGCGTGCCGAGGTTTCGTCGATAACAGGCAGCACCGAACGGGACACCGAAACACGCGGAACACCCGAGTTACCCGCCTTCACCCACTCGGAGCGGAAGAGGCGAATCTGCTGCGCCTGCTGCTGATCGAAGGGAATGCCCTTATCTTCCAGCATCAGGGTCGAGGACATGAGGTTCAGGCCCTTCTGTGCGGTCCACACAGCGGTGCTATCGCTGCCTGCACCCCACCAGATGCGGTCGCGCAGACCCGGCGACTGCGGCTGAATGGGGGCGTACTTGCCCGCCATGCGAGCGCTGGGCGCCATTCCCTCGCCCTCAATTGCCTTGAGGAAAATGTCGAGGTGTCGGCGCGCCATGTCGCCCTCGTTTTCGCCTTCTGCCGGGTAGTAGCCGAAGCTCTCAAAGCCGCGGATAACGGATTCGGGCGAGCCGCGGGAGACACCGAGCTGCAGTCGACCCGCCGCAATGAGGTCAGCCATGGCTGCAAGTTCTGCCATGTAGAGCGGGTTTTCGTAGCGCATATCAATCACGCCGGTGCCCAGCTCGATGCGCTCGGTCTTGGCTGCGATTGCGGAGAGCAGCGGGTAGGGGGTTGCCTGCTGCTGGTCGAAGTGGTGCACGCGGAAGAATACGCCGTCCAGTCCAATGTCTTCGGCACCTACGGCAAGGTCGATTGCCTGGTGCAGGGATTCTGCCGCGCTGGGGACGCGGGAGCCGGGGACCTCAGCCCAGTGGCCGAAGGAGAGGAAGCCGAGCTTCTTCTCGTCGCCGCGCATGGGTTCGAGGTGGCTGATGCGGATGGATTCGTCGAGCTGCGGGGTGCCGGGGTTAGTGGGGTTGGCGGGGGTGCTCATTGTTTTTCCTTAGCGAGTTGCGCCCGGGTTCGTGTAGTGCCGGGCTGGTGGTTTAAATCTAAACCCAAATACTTTACATGTCAAGTAATTTTGTTTTGGAGTGTCACAAAAGCCCCTACCCGGCTAAAAGTAGACACGAAAAGCCCGGCGGCACGAACGCATCGCACCACCGGGCCCTTCTATTCAACAGCTAAAACTGCAACTAAAACGACAGAAACAAACTGCCCTAGGAACGCTTTACCAGCGGAACCCACAGCTCCATACGGTAATCAGCCGCCTGCATATCGCCGCGACCGTACACCTCAAGACCACCCACCGGGCGGTACTGCGGATTCTTCGCGAAGAACGCCTCCTCAAAGCTCGCAAAGCCAGCCGGAATGGACTCCGAAATCGGGCCGGTCACCTCAACCACCGCGTAGGTGCTCGCAGGCAATTCCAGCACACCCAGACCGAGCTTCGCCGCGCTCGCCGGCTCCGACACCAGGAAGCCCGCCGTGTAGCGGACCTGCCCCTTCGGGTTCGGCTGAGTGCACACGCCCAGGTACTGGGTCACGTTCAGAACATCCAGCATCGCCGGGGACGCCTTCTGATTCAGCTCATCCCACAGCGAGGAGAAGTCGCCGTCCAGGGGGAACACCTGCGAAACGCCGGCAACGACCATTGCCGGGTGCTCCTCAATGCGAGGTTCAGAAATCTGAACCGCGCCGCCCTTAGCGGATGCCATTAGGCGTTCGCCTCAGCTGCTTCGCGGTCCACCGAGCACTCGGGCACGCAGTGGCGCTTCGCGTCATCAGCTGCGCACTCGGGGCAGAGCAGAACCAGCTCGCGGCAGGATTCGTTAGAGCAGTTCTCGAACTTGTTCGAGGGGGCGCCGCACTGTTCGCACTTGCCGATGGTGACGGTGTCCGGGGTGAACTCCATGTGCATGCGCTTGTCAAAGACGTAGAGCGAGCCTTCCCAGAGTTCCTTATCGCCGTACTTCTCGCCGTAACGCACGATGCCGCCGTCGATCTGGTAGATCTCCTTGAAGCCGCGGTTCTTCATGAGGGCGGAGAGAATCTCGCAGCGAATACCGCCGGTGCAGTAGGTGACGACCGGCTTGTCCTTGATGTGGTCGTACTTGCCGGACTCGATTTCGCGGATGAAGTCGTGGGTGGTGCGCACGTCGGGAACGATAGCGTTCTTGAACTTGCCGATCTTCGCCTCGAACGCGTTACGGCCGTCGAAGAAGACCACTTCGTCGCCGCGCTCTTCAACAAGCTTGTTGACCTCTTCAGGCTTCAGGTGCACGCCGCCGCCAACGACGCCGTTCTCGTCCACCTGCAGCTCGTCGGGAGCACCGAAAGCCACAATCTCGTCGCGTGCCTTCACGGACAGGCGGGGGAAGTCCTCCGCGCCACCCTCGGACCACTTGAACTCCATGTTCTTGAAGCCGGGGTACTTGCGGGTTTCCTTGGTGTACGCCTTGACCGCGTTGATTTCGCCGCCGAGGGTGCCGTTAATGCCGTGCTTGGAAATGAGGATGCGCCCGCGCAGGCCGAGCTTCTCGCAGAGGGCACGCTGCCAGAGCATGACCGCCTGCGGGTCGGCGATGGGGGCGAACTGGTAATACAGAATAATCTTATTTTGAGCCACGAAACTATTTTATCGTCATATACGTCTAAAGCATGCAGATTTTTTGATATGTGCGCGCTGACTACGGGGTCGGCGGTGCTGGAGGCGGGGTTAGGGTCGGGCGCGGGGCACAGATTTAGGACGGTACATGACCGGCGGCAGGCCGGGTTTTCACCCGCCGCTCTACAATGGAACCCATGCCGCACAGCACCCCTTCGCAGAACCCCAACCAGCACCCCGAACAGCAACCCACGCACCAGCCTGCACACGAGCCCGAGCAGCAGCCCGCGCAGATGCAGGAGCAGTCTGCGGCGCGTCCAAAAGCGCTACGGTACTGCGAGCTGCCCGCGAGCGCACAGCAGGTGCTGGCACCCCTGCTGCCGGAGACGGAACGCACCGGAACCCTGCCCGAGCAGGTGACCCATATTCACACCATTGCCGCAAGGGAGGCGAGCTACGCGCCCTGGCCGCAGTGGTTGCATCCGCGCGTGGTGGAGGCTTTTGAGTCGCTCGGTATTGCCGAGCCCTACGCCCACCAGGTGCAGGCGGCGGACGCCGCCCACGCGGGGCTTGATGCGGCGCTGGCGGCGAGTGCGGCGCGCTACGGCTGGCAGGCGGGGCGCATCGAAGCTGAGCGTATTGAGGCTGAGCAGATCGAGGCGGCTCCCACGCACGCCGAAGACGCAAAGAGCACCGGCAGCGGCGGGCACGTGATCGTGGCGACGGGTACCGCCTCGGGCAAGACCCTGAGCTACCTAATGCCCACCCTGGATGCTATTTATCGTGCATCATGTGGCGAGCCGGTGAGCTCAACTTCCGCGTATTCTGGGGCAGAAAACCTCAATAATAGAGCGAACGTTCTCTACATTTCACCGGCGAAGGCACTCTCCGCCGACCAGCTCACCGCCCTCACCTCCTACAACCTGCCCGGACTCCACGCGGCAAGCTACGACGGCAACACCCCCGTCGACGAACGCCGCTGGATCCGCGAACACGCCAACTTCATCCTCACCACCCCGGACATGCTCAACTACTCAATCCTGAGCAACCACCGGCAGTGGTCATCCTTCCTGCGCGGGCTGCGCTACGTAGTGCTCGACGAGGCGCACAGCTACCGCGGCGTTTTCGGTGCGCACATCGCCAACCTACTGCGCCGCCTGCGCCGCGTCTGCGCGCTCTACCGCACCGTGCCCGTGTTCTACGGCGCCTCCGCGACCAGCTCCAACCCGGTCGAGTCCTTCTCCAAGCTCATTGGCGTGCCGCAGCGGGCGGTCACCGCCATTACCGAGTCCACCTCCGCGCGCGGTGAAACCACCGTCGCGCTCTGGGAGCCCGAATTCATGCCGCACAAGGCGCACGATCAGCTCGCCCAGGGTGCCCGCAGCACCCAGCAGCAGGCGGTCCAGTCGAAGGCTGAGCAGGAGGCTCCGCGACGCGTCTCCCCCGTGGAGCAGGGCGCGCAAATGCTCACCGACCTGGTGCTTTCACGCACCCGCTCGCTGGTGTTCGCCAGTTCGCGCCGCAGCGTAGAAATCCTCTCGCAGAAGACCCAACGCTACCTCGACGAGGTGGAGGTGGGCCTCGCCCACCGCGTCGCCGCATACCGCGCCGGGTACACCCCCGAAGAGCGCCGCGAACTCGAACGCAAACTCCGCAACGGCGAACTGCTCGGCCTGGCGAGCACCTCCGCGCTGGAGCTGGGCATCGACATCTCCGGACTGGACGCCGTACTCGTGGCGGGCTGGCCGGGTACCCGCGCCTCCTTCATGCAGCGCGTGGGCCGCGCGGGTCGAAGCGGTCAGGACGCGCTCGCCGTGCTCATTGCCGACGACAACCCGCTCGATACCTACCTGGTGCACCACCCGGAGGCGATTTTCGGGCAGGAGGTTGAGGCGACCGTTTTCGATCCGACGAACCCGTACGTGCTCTCCCCGCAGCTGTGCGCCGCCGCGCAGGAGGCGCCCATCCGCGCCGAAGAGCTGAGCCTTTTTGGACCGCACACCGCCGCTCTGCTGGATCGGCTGGTGCAGCAAGGGTACCTGCGTCGCCGCCCGGACGGCTGGTACTGGACGCACGCCGAATCAGCCGCCGAGCTGGTCGATATCCGTGGCACCGGCGGCGTCCCCTACCAGCTCATCGACGCCGAAGACGGCACCCTCGTTGGCACCATGGACGCCGCGCACGCCATGAGCCAGGGGCACCCGGGCGCGATCTACATTCACCAGAGCGCGCAGTACGTGGTCGAGTCCCTCAGCGAGGGCGAGCGCGTAATCCTGCTCAGCCGCGTCTACCCGGACTACTACACGCGCGCCATTGAGAGCACCGAGGTGCGTATTCTGGCGGAGCGTGCGCGGGTTAGTTACGGTGCGCCAAACATCCTTGGGGAAGCGGTTCCCGGCGAGCCTGCTCCCGGTGAGTCTGCGCCCGAAATCGACGCGCAGCAGCTCGCCCCGCTCACCATGCACCGCGGGCAGGTTCAGGTCACCGACCAGGTCACCGGCTACCGGCGCTTCTCCGTCTACGGCGGCGAATACCTGGGCGAAGAGGCGCAACCCATGCCGCCGGAAGTGCTCATGACCGAGGCGGTCTGGTTCACCTTCGAGCCCAGCTACCTGTTCGGCGCGGGCGTGACCGAAGAAGACGGCCCCGGCACCCTGCATGCCGCCGAACACGCCGCCATCGGACTGCTACCGCTCATCGCCACCAGCGACCGCTGGGACTTGGGTGGACTCTCCACGCTGCTTCACGTGGACACCGGCAGGCCCACCATTTTCGTCTACGACGCCACACCCGGCGGCGCGGGCATCAGCGAGCGCGGCTTCAACGCGGTTACGCAGTGGCTGAGCGCCACCCTCGAAGCAATCGAAAGCTGCGGATGCGACAACGGTTGCCCCTCCTGCGTACACTCGCCCAAGTGCGGCAACCGCAACGAGCCGCTCAGCAAGCACGGCGCGCGGGCGCTACTGCAGGCGATGTTGCGGAGTATGGCGGAGGCGTAGAACGCGCTGGGGGTGTACGACGGGCTGGGATGACAACTCCCGGCGAGAGCAAATAACCTAGTCGGCTAGGTTTTCCGACTCGGGTGGGTTTTCCGGCTCAGGAGGTTCGGGGGCTGAGTCCTGCTCAGCTTCCAGCTCTTCCTCCAGCTCGGCGACCTCATTAGTAAATTAAATTAGACTTTGCCATTAATGACGTTACTCTCCTTACTTCAATACATTTGAAAGTAATGGGGGATTAGTTTTAATCCGATTAGAACGATGCCTCCACCAGCCATTAACTATTTAATTCCTTGAGATTTTGCTCCAGGGCTAGGACTTATTATCCTTATCATCTTTTCTCCTTTACTTTCTGTAACATATTTATGGGAACTAGCATTTTGTCGTGCATATATTAGTGAGAAGCATTTGAAATACTAGTTAGCAACTCTTGCGAGTTTTCCCTATTTATTGTTCGCAATATAAATTGAAAATAGACATGAAAAAAGACGATAGATTTTTTATTTCTACCGTCTTTAATACTTTATATTCCGTTCGACAAACTTGAAATTGCCATGTTCCCTCTTTTTAATTTTCGTATAACAAATAGGTTTCAACAGTGCTATATTGCATTATCAATGCTTTATCCTTATCTGAAAGCTCTTGATTGGGAAAATTAGCCACCAATGAGCAAAGATAAAGGTAAGCGGGGCTGTACCTTTGAGAAAAGCCATCTCGTCCGAATTTACCTTGTATAATATCAAACTCTTGCTGAATTTGACTGGTACTATCGCACTCGGATAACTTCATCACATTGCCTAAATTACTTTTACTTGTATTGTCAATGATTGATTTAGCTGTATTAACTGCTACAAAAAGCCACTGATGTAAATTTGTCAATTTTTTAGGTTTTGCTTTTAGTTCTGCTTTTATATTGACATAAATTTCATTTTCCATATTTAATTTCCTCCTAAACTCTAATTTATCTTATTATACCAAATATACCCATACCACATACAGCTATAACAGAAACTATTTGATATTATAAATATAAGCCCTTTTCTACACTTTCCCTGACCAACTCTTCAGTCAGTTTCCATAATTCTTCCGATTCAGCTTTTATGAACTTTTTCTTCTTTAATACCATATCTGCACTGATATTATCAGGATTATAATTACATTCTGACACTTCCAAGTGATTTATTAGCGGCACCAAAGCGTCGATAACTCTTGCATATCTTGCTTCAGAACTCTGCCCTTTTTCAAATTCTAGCCAAGATTTTTTCATATTCAAATATTTTTCTCCTGGAAGGATGCTCATTGTCTTTTTTATAGATTCTAGCTCTCTATCATGAGAGTGAACCTTTTTTTCATCATCAAAAACCCAAGTATCTCCGGCATAGATCTCACCTAAATCATGAATCAGCAACATAGAAATGACCTTTTCTATATTCAATTTTTCAGGATAATAATCTTGAAGAACAATCGAAGCTATCGCGCACTGCCAAGAATGCTCGGCACTATTTTCGAATCTTCCATCAAGGGTTCTATTAAATCTTGTTACTGACTTTAATTTCTCTATTTCTTTAATAAAATTAACTGTATTATTCAAATTGCTCATCGCTACTGCAACCTCCCTAATGTTTATTTCCTCTTAAATTCTTCGATTAATGTATTTAACAAGTTGTGTTTACACAACTTATTGTACGCTACCTAAATACTTCTTTATCAAGAAATATATTTCTAACTTTTGTTCACCAGTTAATTCCATTTTTCTAAGTAAATCTACAATATCATCCAATCCATCATTAGGCAGACGCTCCCCTGCATTCTCAACCCCGGTGCTAAATCCGCCGTTAAGCACGCCAGTGAACCCGCCACTAAAACCGCCCAGGGCGATAGCGCTCATCTGCGGCGAGCGCAGGATCAGTTCGCGGGCGTGCAGGGCGACGGCGCAGGCGCGATAGTCTTCGGGAATGAGCAGGGCGGGCAGCAAGTGCGCACGGGCGCTGCTGACGGCAATGCTGCGGAGTATGGCGGAGGCGTAGGTTACTGCAGGAGGCGCGGGGCAAGCTGGGATGACAACTCCCGATAAGCGTAAATAGCCTAGTCGACTGGGCTTTCTTGGCCTGCGGGGCTTTCTGACACAGGTGAATTCTCTAATTCTGCGGGGTTTTCTGGCTCGGCTGGGTTTTCAAGCTCGGCCGCTGAGTCCTGCTCAGCTTCCAGCTCTTCCTCCAGCTCGGCTACCTCCGCCGGGCTCAGCTCCTCCACGTTGCCCGCCGCGTGCTCTTCTTCGGGGTGCTCTTCTTCGGGGTGCTCAGCCCCGGCGCGGGCACGTACCCTCGCCGGGCCCAGCATCCCCATGGGCCCTGCGACAGGGACGGCGACCGTCACCTCCACCGTTTCGGGGCGATCCGGAAAAGTACAGGATTCCAGGTGCGCGCCGTGGCGTTCGGCAAGATCCGCCGCCACCGCACACGGGTCCCCCTCAGTGAGCCCGCGGTAGGCGTCCGCCGCCGCGAGCGCACTTAAATCGGCGGCTGCGGACGCCCTTCGGTTCGCGGACACCACCCCGATGAGCCCGGCAATCACCACGGTCATCACCAGTAGCGCGGCAATAATGGTGAGGGCGAGGACGGTGCCGCTACCCTCTTCGGGTTGTTCTTCCACAGACCGGGCAAGGCCCGAGCTTTTATTCACCATCATTGCCGGTGCTTTCTTCACTGCCGCCGCCTTCAACGCGGGCGTGAGCATCCGCCCGCAGCACCCAGCCGGTTGCCGAACCGATTACGCCGGGAGCGGGGCGGCTCACCCGCACGTGCACCTGCCGGGCGCGCCCCTCCTCTGCCGCGGCTGCATCATCAGGAGAAACGGAAATCTGCACGCTCTGCGCCGGGTCGATGCGGCTGACGGCGGAGCGAATCTGCGCCTCGGAATCTCCGCGGGCGGCGGCACGTGCAGCCGTTCGCGCGGACTCCTCCACTTTGAGCTGCGCAACCCCCGTGGAGGCGGCACCCAGGCAGAGGGCGAGCACCACCGTCACGGCGGGTAGGGCGACCGCAAATTCGGCGGTAATCACGCCCTCTTCTGCCGGGCTCTTGTGCGGGGTCGAGAGCGCCGGTTTCGCCCCGGCTTCCCCTGCGGAGCAAGTGCGCCACAAAGTACCCAAATTCACATGAGCGTTCATTCTTTATTCCTCCTTTCTGCCCTGATTTTCCGCAGAACCTAGCATCTAGAGCAAAACCCTGCGGCGGTTTTCAATACCTCTAGACCAAGACCTCTAGAACAGTCCCGTATTGCCCGCAATGGACAGGGCGTTACGCACAATATCCAGGAGCATGGAACGCACCTCATCTGACTTGAGAATCAGCACCAGCAGACCCGCAAAACCGACCGCCGCGAGCATCACAATGCCGTACTCCGCGGTGGAGGCGCCCTCCTCCGGATCGCCCGCCGGGGCGTACTCTTCGAGTACCTTGTTGTCGTCCTCAGCGGGTACATATTCGGCGCAGCCGGGCGCGTGTTCACCCAGGCTGCGGCAGGTGGCGCCGCATTCATCCAGGGTGCAACCCTCGGCGAGCGCGCGGGCAATGGTCAATGCCTGCTCGGGGCTCAGACGATCCGTGTTCATATCGATCTCCATTTCGGCGGGGTCAATCCTGGGACCAGCGTGCTTCTGCTCAGCGCCGGTGGAAAGTTCAGCATCACTGAAGAGCCCGGTATCGCTGAAAAGCTCAGGGCATTCTTCACGCAGCTGCTTCATGGTGGTTGCGATGGCAACGGACAGCGGCACGGGGCCCAGAATGGTCTGCGTTTCTGCACCGGGTGCGGCAGGCTGAATCTCGCCCGGAGCACCGACCGGGGCATTGGCCGGAGCCTTGACCGGAGCGCCGACGGGGTGCAGGTCGTGGCGGATTGCTTCGCAGAGGGTGTTCGTCATTGGTTTTCCTTTCGTTGTGCCCCATTCATTCGGGGCGGGGTGGGTGCTCATCGGCGTTCACGGCAGATGGGCGAGGGTCTAAAATTTTCGGCATTTCAGCTAGTCAACAGTGCTTATGGGCTCGGTTCTCTAGCCGGTCAACGTGGGCAGTAGCGAAATGAGGATGGGCACAATGCCCAGGCAAATAAAGGCGGGTAGCGAACACAGGCCGAGGGGCACCACGAGCGCTACGGAGAGCTTTCCGGCGGCGCGTTCTGCCGCGCGGCGCTCGCTGAGGCGGTGCGCATCGGCAAGGGAGAGCAGCAGCGCGGTGCTAGGTGCGCCGCCCGTATAGGCGGGGGCGAGTGCGTCCCGCAGCTCGCCGAAGGTTCCCGCCGCGGAGCCCGACCAGGCGCTCCCCCATCCGCTGCCCATCTGTAGGCGCTGGCAGACCGCGTGCAGGGAGCGACTATTGAGCGCCTCAGCGAGGGTGCCTAGGGCGGCAAGCGGTGCAAGCCCGGCGCGTAGTTGCGCGGCGAGCAGTTCCAGCACGAGGGCGGTATCAACGGGCGCGGCGCCTGCTGGCGAGGCAGGCTTTTCCGTCTCAGATTCAGCATTCGACGCCCCGGTGCTCGGCCGAATGCTCTCAACCTCCGCCCGATGCACGAGCGCGGCGGTCCAGCGGCGCCCGGCGAAGGCGAGCCCCAGCCCGAGCATGCCGGTGAGCGCCCCGAGAATGGAGCCGGTCAGCACGCCCACGGGGTCACTTCCCATGAGCACACCCAGCCCCAGGCCGAGCAACGGAAGCCAGGAAAGGATCCTACCGGTGGCGCGCGGCGCGGCGAGCGCGCTCTGCCTGCCCAGGAGCGCGTCGATACGCTCTTCGGCGTGTTCTGCGGCGCGTTCCAGGCTCGTGGCAAGCGGCGCACCGGCACTCTCACTCATGCGCAGACTCAACTGCAGGTCGTGCAGACGCTCGCGGCTGTGCGGGCGCATCCGGGTGTTGCTTTCGAGCAGCTGCGCGCAGGCGAGGTGCGCGGGGGCACCCCAGGAGGTAACCGTGGCGAGAGCCCGCGTGAAGCGGCGGATATCCTCGGCGCACCGCTTGTGCCCGTAGTCTTCGGAAAAAGGCCCTCGTGCCCGTCGAGCTCGGGCACTTTTCCTGACGCTTTTCTTCGCGTGTGTTTTCCCCGCATCCGGCACCAGCTCGTTCTGCCCGAACTGCTCAAGTTGCCCGAACTCCCCTATCTGCCCAGAGCCCGGGCTGGCGTGCACCGCCTCCTGCAGGGGAATGCCGGCGCGCAGATTCAGGGCAAGGGTGCGTAGCATGAGCGGCCACATACGCATTTCCTCGGCGCTGGCGGGCCCGGCCAGGCGCTCAGCCCAGCGCTCACGAAGGCTTCCGTTACTCTTCTCGTTCTGCTTCATGCTTCCTCCTTTCACGTTTTCCGTTTCCCCTGTACCGGGGTTAGCACCCAACATCAGAGCCCACAGAAATGCGTCTGACCTGCAGGTACTCTTCGCTCCCCTCAACCGCGGGGTGCAGGCTGTAGACACCCTCGATGCGGCGGCGTCCGTCCCGGTGTTCCAGGTGGATAATGCGTTCAAAAGCCGTCGCCGTATGTAGAGCGACCGTTCTACTATCCAGTCCGGCGAGCGCACCCAGGGCGCACAAACGCAGGGGCACCGCCTGCGCGCTATTGGCGTGCAGGGTCGTTCCGGCGCCGCGGTGACCGGTATTCATGGCGGTCAGCAGGTGCACCACCTCCGCGCCGCGACACTCGCCGACCACGAGCCGATCCGGACCCATGCGCAGCGCCTGCACGATCAGCTCACCCAGCCCGATTTCGCCGGCGCCTTCGGAGTTGGCGGCGCGGGTTTTGAGGGCAATAACCTGTTCATGCTGCGGCGCAAGTTCCGGAGTATCTTCAAGCAGAATGAGGCGCTCCTGCGGCGTGCACAGCCCCAGCAGGGCGTTGAGCAGGGTGGTTTTGCCAGTGCCGGTGCCGCCGCTAATGAGGAACCCGCGGCGTTCAGCAATCATGCGGCGCAGGTAGGCGGCGGTCGCCTCATCGCACAGCCCGGCGGCCTGTAGCTGCGCAAGGGTGGGGCGCTCGCGGGCGGGTAGGCGCACGGAGAGCCGGGTGCGTTCGCTCAGCGGCGGAATAATCGCGTGGATGCGCCTGCCGTGCTCGTCGCTAATGTCAGCCGCCGGATGCGCGGCATCCAGCTGCCCGCCGTGCCTGCGGATGAGCCGCTCGGCGAGGTCACGCACGCGCCGCTCGTTGCCGAGGCTCAGCGCCACGGGGCGGGCGGTTCCGTCGATGCCCACCCAAATATCGCAGGGCGAGTTCACGTAGATGTCGGTGATGATTCCGGCGCGTTGCCCCTCGTCAAGGAGCAGGTCGAGGGCGCCGAGGCCGTAGAGTTCCGCGGCGAGGTAGCGCAGCGCGGTCTGCCGGTTGACGGGCACGTATTCCACGCTGGGGTAGCTCCAGGAGGCGGGCGCGGGTTGCACCGTTTTGGCGCGGAATCTTCGGGGCTTCACCACGCCCACCCCTGCTGCGCTCGCGTTCCCCGGCTGTCCGCCGTCGATGGCGCAGATTGCCTCGTCCACGGCGTTTTCGAGAATCTCGCGGAGGGGCTGGGACTCTTGGAGTAGCCCGCCGTCCGCGGCACTCACAGTGTTTGCACTGCCAGCGGCAGTTCCCCCTTCTGCGGGCGGCCGCTCCCCTGCCTTCTCGACCCCGGCTCCGAATCCGTTACCGAATCCGCCACCGAACCCGACACTGACCCGGGCGCTAAAACCGCCACCGAAACCACCCAGAGCGATAGCACTCATCTGCGGCGAGCGCAGGATCAGCTCGCGGGCGTGTAGGGCGACGGCGCGGGCGCGATAGTCTTCGGGAATGAGCAGAGCGGGCAGCGAGTGCGCGCGGGTGTCCGGCGCATACGTGGTTGGACTCTGCGCGGTTGGGCTCTGCGCGGTGCGGGTCGGGTAGCCGTTAGGGTTAGCAGTGTTACTGGCGGTGTAGCTGGCGGGATTGTTGGAGGGGTTCATGGCTCTAGGAGAGCATTGCGACCGCCTCGATTTTTAAGAGAATGAACGTTCTGTGGATAACTCCTCGCGCACCCCGAAATATTCACGATGCACGCACCTCAAACGAACAAAACGCACGCATCCGGCACTTTTATGACAAACCGCGATACGTTCAGCCCTCTCGCTCCCGCCGTACTTTTCGCATGCATCCCGAGCCCGCCCCTTCCTCAGACCGCCCACCCACGACCACAAACCACACGCCTTCGCACCCGGTCACCGATAATGGAAGAATGTACGTTCTGCTCAGTCCTGCCACCGGCGCGGGTATTACCGCCCAGACCGGCACTCCCGCGCACCCGGTCACCTCGGCTATTGCCGCGGGTGCGTCTTCGCGCGGTGCTCAGCCGGTGACCTCGTGGGGTGCTTTTCATTTTTCGGCGCCGACCGCTGAGCAGCTGCAGGACCCAACTTTTATTCCGCGGATTACGCGCGCGGATCGGGTGAGTGCGGCGAATCTTCCGGCGTATGTGCGAGAGGTAGAGCGGCAGGCGGCAGATTCGGTACAGGCGCGTTTTCCCCGCTGGATTTGGGCTGATACCCGCCACGTTGACCCGCTGCTTCTGCGCCGCGGGGTGTGGGTGCATCTGTGCCATGATTTGCGTCTGGTGCAGCGAATTTTGGTGACTGCCGCTACGCATCCGAGCGGTTTTGTGGAGTACAGCCCGGTGCTGGATCTTTCTGATGTGAGTGAGGCGGCCGAGCCTCAGGGGTATCTGCCGGTGGCGCGGCAGATTCAGGGTCAGGAGGAGCTGTTCGGCGCTGATTTTTTGAGTGCGCCCGCTACCAACACCACCCAGTCCCCCGCCGATTCCTCCCCGGACTTCCTGGAGGCGGCGCCTCATGAGCCTTTTGCCCCGCAGTTGGCGGCGGGCCCGGTGACTCTGTTGCCGGAGCATCCGGTGGTGCGTGTGCTGATGCGTGAGTGGCTGGCGCAGGCGCGCGCTATTAGCGCGTCGAGGCACCCGGAGCGGTTGCGTCTTTTGGCGGCGGCGGAGTCAGCCGGTGCGTTGGTGGCGGCTGAAATTGGCTATTACGGCATCCCGTTTAATGTGCAGGCGCATCATGAGCATCTGTGCGAGTTGTTGGGTCCGCGCCCGGCACCCGGGGAGCGTCCGCAGAAGATGCAGGAGTTGGCGGAGCAGATTCAGCGCATGCTGTTTATGCCGTCGTTGAACCCGGATTCGCCGCAGGATCTTTTGCGTGCTCTGCAGTCTGCGGGGGTTTCGGTGAAGTCTACGCGTTCGTGGGAGTTGAAGAGCTGGGCGGATGCGATTCCGGCTCAGAGGGAGAAGCGTTGGGCGCTGATTGACCCGATTCTGCGCTATAAGAAGCTGTACCGCATTTGGACTGCTAACGGCTGGACGTGGGCTGATGCCTGGGTTTCTGAGGGTGCGTTCCGCCCGCATCTTGAGGTGGGTGGCGCCGCGACCGGGCGCTGGGGCGCTTCCGGCGGTGGTGCGTTGCAGCTGCCTGCGGAGATTCGTCAGGCGGTGCAGGCGCCGGAGGGTCAGGTGCTGACGGTGACGGATGGCTCGCAGATTGAGCCGCGCATTTTGGCGGCGTTGAGCCGTGATGAGGCGCTCGCTTCGGCGGGTCGTGGCGCTGACCTATATGCGGGTATTGCCGAGTTAGCGCGTCTGAAGGGTGTGGGTTTGACGGAGCGTTCCCACGCGAAGGTGGGCATGCTGGCGATTATGTATGGCGGCCGCAGCGGTGAGATTGGTGCCCTGTTGCCGCATGTGGCGGCGCTTTTTCCGCAGGCGATGGAGTTTACGGAGCGTGCGGCTCGTATTGGTGAGGCGGGCGGTCAGGTGACGACTTTTTTGGGTCGTACGTCCCCGCCGGTGGATGAGCGTTTCCGTGAGATTGTGGCTGATCGGTCTTCGCCGGCGGCTGAGTCGCGTGCGGTGTCAACTGCGCGTGCGCACGGGCGTATGACCCGCAATTTCATTGTGCAGGGTACGGCGGCTGAGTGGGCTCTATGTTGGATGGGCGCGGTGCGTTCTCGTCTGTTGTCGGAGCGGATTTTTGGTATGCCGATGCGCACCCGCATTGTGTATTTTTTGCACGATGAGCTTCTGCTGTGCGGTCCCGAGCTGGAGGCGGATCGCGTGGAGCGTATTGTGCGTGAGGGCGCTGCGGAGGCGGCGCGTCTGCTCTTCGGTCGGGTTCCGGTTGATTTTCCGGTGTCGGTGGCGCGGGTGCGCAACTACGCGGATGGCAAATAATCGGCGGTAAGTAAACGGCACATCAGCGACACATAACCGTGCACTAGTGAAAATAGGGGCGGCGGGTAGCTTCGTTCAAGCTACCTGCCGCCCCTATTCGCACACTATTCTGCACACCATATCCGCTGGTCAGGCACTTATCCAGCCGGTTTTTATTCCTCGTAGTTATTCCCCGTAGCCGGGTGCCGGGCGCATCTTTTTCGTATCCCAGGGCACGGTCCAGCCGAGCGAGTCGAAGATCCGGTCCAGCAGAATCGCGGTGAATCCCCACACAGTGAATTCTTCGCCGCCGGGCATGCGCACCTCGAATGCGGGGGTGCGGTGTGAGGTGCGGCCGCGTTTGACGTAGGCGGTGTGTCGGTTGGCGGGGTTGAGCAGGTCGCGCACGGGCACGCGGGCGATGAGCGCGGACTCGTTGTGGTCGACGACTTCGACGGGCACGGGGCTGTTCCACCAGCCGATGACGGGGGTGACCATGAAGTTGCTGATGGGTAGCGGCAGGGTGTGCAGCTGGCCGAGAATCTGCACGCCGGCGGGGTCGAGCCCGGTTTCTTCAACCGCCTCGCGCAGGGCGGCGATGTGGGCGACAGGTTCGCCGGTGGTTTCGGCGAGCGCGTAGTCTTCGGGGTCGATTTTGCCGCCGGGGAAGGCGGGCTGACCGGCGTGTGAGCGTAGGGTTGCGGCACGCACGAGGAGCAGTACATCCAGGTCGGCGCTGACGTTTTCGGGGCAGCCTTCAAATTCGCCGGTGGAGGGCGAGTTGTCGAGCACGCCGAAGAGAATCAGCACGGCGGCTTCTTTGCTCAGGGGGCTGGCGGGTGCGCTGCGCAGCAGGGCTTGCACGTCGAATTCCACGCCGCCTGCTGCGAGAGCCGCCAGCGCCTGCTGGGCGGGGTGCTGTGCATCCTGTCCCGCCTGTTCGGGCTGTACCGCCTGTTCGGGTTGCACCGACTGCTCGGGTGCGCTCATCTATGTACCTCTCTTCTGTGCGGCTACATTCCGGGTTGGTTCGGGCACCGTTAGGCGCTGAGCGGGTAGCCTTCTGCCATGAGTTCGCGGCGGGTTGCACCCTGCAGGAATCGCAGGTGCAGGTCTTCTCGGCCGGGTGCCATTTCGTATTTCATGAGTTTACGTGCTGCTTGTTCGTTCGTCTCCCCGGCTCCATAGGACGGGCAGAGGTCGGCGACGGGGCATACGCCGCAGGCGGGCTTTTTGGCGTGGCAGATGCGGCGGCCGTGGTAGACCATGCGGTGTGAGAAGAGCGTCCAGTCTTTGCGTTCGATGAGTTCGGCAACGTCTTTTTCGACTGCTTCGGGGGCATCTGCAGTGGTAAACCCCATGCGGCGGGCGAGGCGGCCAAAGTGGGTATCTACGGTCAGTCCGGGCACGTCGAATGCGTTTCCGAGGACCACGTTCGCGGTTTTGCGGCCGACTCCGGCGAGTTCTACGAGCTCTTCGAGGGTTGAGGGAACCTGCCCATTGTGGCGTTCCACGAGCTGCTGGGAGAGCGTGACGATGGAGCGTGCCTTGGCGCGGTAGAAGCCGAGGGACTGAATGTAGGGTTCGACCTCTTCGGTGCGTGCAGAGGCGAGCGCGGCGGCGTCCGGGTAGCGTGCGAAGAGTGCCCCGGTGACGGAGTTGACGCGCACGTCGGTGGTTTGTGCCGAGAGCACGGTGGCGATGAGCAGCTCGAAGGGGTTGTTGAAGTCGAGTTCTGCGACGGCGTAGGGGTATGTTTCGCCGAGGATGCGGTTGATTTTGCGGGCGCGGCGCACGGTGGCGAGGTGGCTTTCGGGTGCGCGTGCGTTGAGGCGGCGTGCGGCGGCTGCGGCTTTGAATTCGGGAACGAATCGGATCTGCAGGAGCGATTCGGTGTTCTCTGCCGTACTGTTCTGTGTTGCGTTGTTCTGTGCATCTGCTGCGGGCTGGGTGGCGTTCTCAGTCATAGCGCGAGGGTACCGGGCTTGGGCGTGTGGGCGGTAGCGAGGTTCACCGTACTTGGCTCGCTCCCCCATCATTTTCTGTATCTCATCTTTTTCTGTGTCTCATTTTTTTGGGGCAGTTCGCGCCGCCTAGCGCTTGGCGGACGCCCTCTGTGCCACACTGGTTTTATGTCAGATACGATTTTTGTGCTTAATGGACCGAATTTGAACCTGCTTGGGCAGCGCCGCCCCGAGGTGTACGGCTACACCACTCTGCACGATATTGAGCGTATGGTGCGTGAGCGTGCGGCGGCTCATGGTTTTGATGTTGAGTTTATGCAGTCGAATCATGAGGGTGCGCTGGTGGATGAGATTCAGCGTGCTCGTACTCGTGGTGCGGCGATTATTATCAACCCGGCGGCGTACACGCACACCTCGGTGGCGCTGCACGATGCTCTGGAGGCGGCTGAGCTTCCGGTGGTTGAGGTGCATCTGTCGAATGTGCATCGTCGTGAGCAGTTCCGTCATCATTCGTTTGTGTCGCCGCAGGCTACTGCGGTGATTGCCGGTGCGGGTGCGTACGGCTATGTCATGGCGGTTGATTTCCTCGCCCAGCATTTGGCGGAATAGCCCAGCGCTTCGCGGAATAACAGCGCGCCGCCTCCTTTCGTTAAATAGTTCAGGCTCCCGTTCCTCGTGTGAGGGCGGGAGCCTGAACTTTTATCACTATCTAGCGGCTAGTTACTTGCGGCAGGAGCCGGTGGAGACTGCGGCGGTGTTGTCGCCGCCTTCAGCCAGTGCCTGCTTGAGGGTACTTGCGGTGACGGCGTAGCCGGTCTGGCCGCTGGTTGCCTTACCGAAGATCACGCCGACCACGTTGCCGTTCTCGTCGAGGACGGGGCCGCCGGAGTTGCCGTGCTGCACGTCAGCTGCCAGCTGGTAGACCTGGCGCATGGCGTTGGCACGGCCGGTGTCGGCATCGATGGTCTGGGTGTTGCCGATGCCCTGCACGGTGGCGGGTAGCGCCTTGAACGGGCCGCCCTTGGGGTAGCCCATGAAGGTTACAAGACTACCTGCGGCGGCGTTGGTGCCGATGTTCAGCGGTTCGAGCGGCAGCTTGGGAACGCTGATGAAGGCGATGTCCTGTTCGCTGTCCATGTAGACGACGGTGCCGGGCCAGGTGCGGCCGCGGGAGTCCTGCACGACCGGGGAGGTCACACCGGCGACCACGTGGGCGTTGGTGACGACCAGGCCGTTATCTGCCACGAAGCCGGAGCCGGTGGAGGTGTAGCCGCACTGCTCGGCGGCGCCCAGAATCTCAACCACGGAGGCTGCCGCCCGGTCCAGTGCCGCGGATTCTACGGTCTGGGTGGGGGCGCTGGTTTCGGGGGCGATGAGCTGGCTGACTTCCGGAATGGTTCCGAAGGCGAGCACGTCATTGCGTACCGTGTTGATGCGGTCCTTGACGACCTCGGGGGTGGAGGCGACCATCCAGGAGAGGGTCTTGGAGTCGCTGAGCGCAGTGTTGAGCTGCGGGATGGGCACGGTGCGCATGGAGATGGTCAGCACGACCATGACCAGGGCACAGGCGGCGAGGTTCAGCACGCCGCCGAAGAAGCGTTCAACGCCCTTGAGCGGGGTGATGTCGGTGACGCGGCGGATGGTGCGTCCGGCAAGGAGGCCGAGCCACTGTCCGATGGTCAGGCAGATGATGAGCACACCGACGGCGGTAATGAGGCTCCACTGGGATCCCACGGACGCTACGGCGAGGGGCACGAGCCAGGCTGCGGCACAGACGCCCAGGCCGAGGCCGAGGAAGGTTCCGAGGGTGGTGAAGAATCCGCTGCGGACTCCGGCGAGGAAGTAGAGCAGCAGGATGATGGGGATAGCAATATCAAGCAGGTTGATGCCAGTCGTCACGACTAATTGCCTCCTTGGTGGGTAGAAGTGGTCACGGTGTGCCCATTGTGGTTGGTGCGGGCTGTGCCCGGTGAGTGTGGTGGCGCGTTAACACCCGGTGGTGGGCGCGGCGGGCTTGTGTACCCGGGGTTTTGGGACCGGGTTTGAGCCTCGTCGCATCGTACCGCGTGTGGAGGCGGGAGCCTCCTTGTCATGAGGGCGTCAGCGTGCTTGGTATCGATAAAGTACACACCTGAATGCCTGATATTAGGCGGTGAACCTGTGGGTAAGCTTTGAATTTACTCGAAAGAAATAACTTTTGTTGTAAAGCTCGCTGTATCGGAATGCATAAAGCGCTTTTTTAGGGTACGCTCATATCAGTTGAATATGTCACACTAGCTTGAGCCTTCTCACATTTCAGATGTTGAGATGCATGACACCGGTTCGGGCTCACTCACTGAACATTTACGAGTTTCGGCTCATCACCTCATATCTAGGAGAACTTTATGGATCTCGAGATCCTCCGTCGTACCCCTCTCTTTGCGAACCTCGACGACGCAGCTTTCGCTCTGCTGACCGATGATATTCAGGAGATTGACCTCTCCCGCAACGCTGTCCTCTTCTACGAGGGCGACCAGGACGACCAGCTCTTCGCTGTGCTCTCCGGTAAGGTCAAGCTGGGTCGCACCGCCGCTGACGGCCGCGAGAACATGGTTGCAATCATGGGTCCCGGTGACGTCTTCGGCGAGATGGCTCTCTTCGATCCTTCGCCCCGTTCGACCAACGCTGTGGCTGTTTCTGAGACCCGCCTGGCTGCCATCAAGCACGAGTCATTCAAGCGTGCACAGCAGCTGGATCCCACGATCTCCGATCAGGTCATTAAGACTCTGGCTCGCCGCCTGCGCCACGCTAACGAGGCACTGGCTGACCTGGTCTTCTCCGACGTTCCCGGCCGCCTCGCTAAGGCTCTGCTGGACCTGGCTGACCGCTTCGGCCGCCCCGCGACCGACGGCGTGCTCGTTGCTCACGAGCTGACTCAGGAAGAGCTGGCACAGCTGGTTGGCGCGTCCCGCGAGACCGTGAACAAGGCTCTTGCCGAGTTCGTTTCCCGCGGTTGGATCCGCCTGGAGGCACGCGCGGTTGTCATTCTGGACCTGCCCCGCCTGCGCCAGCGTTCCCGCTAAAGCCTCTTTGAGTGAGGGCATTCTAGGGCGCCCTCGCTGAAAGACACGCGACTTAAATAGATCAGGAGCCGTTTCCCTCTGCATGGGGAAACGGCTCCTGATGTCTTTAACGCTTCATCTCACGAGATCTTACGAGCGAGTGGATGCGGCAGCTCGTTAGAGCGCGCCCATCGCACCGGTGTACATGGAACCGGTTGTAGCCGGAACCACCTCGGTGAAGGAGAGCATGCACGCACCATTGTGGGTCACGAGCACGGGCTTCTTCACCTCAATCTTGCGGCGCTTGGACAGCCACGCCACGGAAGTCTGTGCCTTCGCCAAAGATTCGAGCATGCACATCACGCCGGGGGTGATGAGCTGGTCGAGGGTACGGCCCACCGTGTTGGGCTGGCCGATGCGGTCACCCAGTTCGCTGGTGTCCTTGGCTTCGAGCAGTTCACGCACGTTCAGCCAGTCACCCCACACGCCCTTACCGAGCAGCAGCTTCGGGTCCTGGCCCACGGGCAACGCCGTGGTGAAGTAGGCGATATCGTAGCGCTTGAGGAAGAAGTCTGGGGACTGCCAACGCGCGACCGGGCGCAGCAGGTCAGCGCGCACGCTCAAACCGCTGGAGGTCAAGAAGTCAGAGAAGCTCTTGTCCTGAGCCGCGACTGCCTCGCGCCACGCCATGAACTCAGGCGTGCTGGAGTGCTCCACGACGTCCTGTTCGTCCTCGCCGGCAAGCAGAATGCCGGTCTCTTCGAAGGATTCACGCACGGCAGCCATGACGCTGCGGCGTGCCTGCGCAATATCGGAGAAGTGGAACTGTTCTTCCCAGTAGTCGGCGCCGGGGCCAACCCAGGAGGCAGACTCATCATCACCGGGAAGAGCCGTGCCGCCGGGGAACGCCACCACGCCCAGCGGAGAGGTGCCCGGGCGGTAGGTCAGAATCGTTTCGAGGCCGTTGTCGCCATCGCGCACAAAAATAACGGATGCCGCCTGGCGCATCGTGCAGCCGGTCGCTCCTTCGTTGCCACCTTCGCGCCAGCTTTCGGCGGCGGTGCGCATGAACTCAGGGACCGCGTAGAGACGCTGAATGCAGGAGGTTCGCGGGTTAGCCGCGGACTGGCGGCCGGTGAACATGCGGGGGCGCTCCACGCCCTCAGCCGGGGTGGGAGTGCCGAAGCGGCGTTCCTGTACCGGCAGGGGTAGAGTCTTGATGTTTTGGGCGGTGCCGTTGTCCCGTGCGGATTCGGTGCGTGCAGTCTTGTCAGGAGCGTCCTGCGCTGCCCGCTGAGCTTGGGCAGCACGAATAGCAGACAGCGGCAGAGCGCCGGTGTACAGCTTAGACATACTCAACGATGATTTCGACCTCTACGGGCGAATCCAGGGGAAGAACGGGAACACCCACGGCGGAGCGGGCGTGCTGGCCTGCCTCGCCGAAGATTTCGCCGAGCAGTTCGGAGGCGCCGTTAATGACGGCGGGCTGAGCGGTGAAGTTCACCTCGGATGCCACAAAGCCAACCACCTTCACGACGCGCTGCACGCGGTCCAGGTCGCCAATAACGGACTTGACTGCTGCCAGGGCGTTGAGCAGGCAGATACCCGCGTACTTCTTAGCGTCCTCGGGGGTCACGAAGCCTTCAGCGCCGGAGTCGGACACCTTACCGGTTTCGGGCAGGGCGCCGTCAACGAAGGGCAGCTGACCGGAGGTGTACACGTAGGAGCCGGAGGTCACCGCGGGAACATAAGCGGCAACGGGGGCGGGTGCTACGGGCAGTTCGTAACCGAGTTCGCGGATACGTGCTTCAATACGGGATTCAGTCATGATTACTCCAGAAGGATGGCGGGTGCTGGCACCCAAACGGTGATAGGGGAAATGCCGTAAACCTAAACGCTACTGATATTCAAGCAGCTGTTAAACGGCTAACCGGCGGTCTGCCTCAGCTATTCCCGCCCGCCCCTATAGGTAGGAGAACGTGGGGTTGAGGTGACCGCCGGGTACGCTGCTCTTAGTCAGCCTTCTCGCGCTTAAAGTAGGCGATGGGGTTGCCCTGAGTCGGAGCGACCATGTTCGACGCGGGGGTTGCGCCGGCAGGTGCGGATGCGCCGGGGAGAACAGTTACGAGCTCCCAGCCGTCTTCACCCCAGTTGTCGAGGATTGCCTTGGTCGTGTGGATCATCAGCGGTACAGTTGCGTATTCCCATTTCTTCATACCCTCTAGCCTATCGCCCGGTATTCAATAAGTAAAAGGGATTCACTATGGTTTTGGTCAATGTCCGGCGATTTTTGGGGCTTTATTCTCGGGGCTGAAGCGCCCACCTCCTTGTGGGGTGCCGAGACGGGCTTCTTCTCACAGTTTCATGGGATAAACTGAATGAATGGCTTCATCTAAGAAAACCCGTGCGCGTCGCCGCCCGGGAGATTTTTTGCAGTTCCTCGCGTTCAGCGTGATTGCCGGTTTCCTCGCGGCAATTATTGTCGTACCCCCTGCCGTAAGTGCAGGTATGGTCGCGAACGCGTCGATGTCATGGTTCCAGGACCTTCCTGACGACATTGCCGATGGCATCTCCTCCCGTCCTTCTACTATTTACGCTGCTGACGGCAAAACCGAAATCGCGACCTTCTTCGAAGAGAACCGTGAACCGGTCAAGCTGGATCAGATTTCTCAGCATATGAAGAACGCTATCGTCTCGGTGGAGGACCGTGACTTCTACAATCACGGTGCGGTCTCCGCAATCGGTATTGGTCGTGCGTTCCTGAACAACATCATTAACTCCGGTAGCGGTCGCCGCCAGGGTGCTTCCACCCTGACCCAGCAGTACGTCAACAACCTCATTGTTGACTCCGCTGTGGCTCGCGGTGAGGACGCTACCGCAACCCTGAACGGTAACAAGACCTACGCCGCAAAGATTCGCGAGATGAAGCTTGCGATCTCTATGGAGCAGAACAAGTCCAAGGACGAAATCCTCGAAGGCTACCTGAACATCGTGAACCTGGGTGGTTCGAACTACGGTGTTGAGGCTGCTGCACAGTACTACTGGGGTATTTCCGCTAAGGACCTGAACGTGGCTCAGTCCGCGCTTCTTGCCGGTCTGGTGCAGGCGCCGAACGTGTACGATCCGACCGTGAACCCCGAGCTCGCCCGTGAACGCCGCGACATCGTTCTGGGCACTATGCTCCGCGACGGCAAGATTACCGATAAGGAATACAGCGACGCCATCGCCAGCGACATTAAGCTCAACGTCCACACCAAGTCCCAGGGTTGCTCCCTGGCAGGCGATAAGGCGTTCTTCTGCCGCTACGTAGTCAACTACCTGCTGCAGGATGAGTCCCTCGGCGCAACCGCTGAGCTGCGTAACACCGCCATCAAGCGTGGCGGCCTGAAGGTAATCACCACCCTGAACCCCGAGGCTCAGACCGCGGCAAAGCAGGCAGTTGACTCCACCCAACCGGCTGCAACCAACTGGAACGATGTCAACTCCGCACTGACCAGTGTTGAGCCCGGCACCGGCCGCGTCATCGCCATGGCACAGAACACCGATCTCGGTAGCCCCGCAGACGCAAACGACCACTCCAAGACCGAGTACAACTACAACGTTGATGCAGCGTACGGTGGTACCCCTGGTTTCCAGCCTGGTTCGACATTCAAGCCGATTATTCTGGCACAGTGGCTCATCAGCGGCCGCGGCGCTAACGCTACCGTGAACGGTACCCAGCTGTTCTGGCCCACCAGCTTCGGCTGGAATGCCAAGTGCTACGAGGGCGGCAAGTACTACTACACCGGTCAGCCAAACGGCTGGTCCTACAAGAACGCAGTCAACGGCGGTCTGACCTACGGTACCGCTGCATACGGTATTCGCCAGTCCTTGAACTCTTACCTGTACGGTATGCTCTCCCAGATTGACCTGTGCGATGTGCACGACCTGTCAATCAAGATGCACGCTCTGGACGGTACCGGCGAACCGCTACACAGCATCCCCAACCTGGGTACCAACATTGGTGGTACCACGCACGGTATCTCCCCGCTGACCAGCGCATCCATGTACGCTATCTTCGCTTCCGAGGGTAAGTACTGCACCCCGCGCCCGATTGAGAAGATCACCAAGACCAACGGTGAAACCATGAAGGAATACCAGAACCAGTGTGAGCAGGTTCTGGATCCGGACATCGCGAACGGTGTCAGCTGGGTTCTGAAGGGCGTTATCCAGGCTGGCGGTTCCGCATCCCAGCGTGGCATTGGCCTGCTCAACGGTTCGGCCGCGAAGACCGGTACGAACGATAACTCCTCCCAGACCTGGCAGGTGGGCTACACTCGTGGCCTGTCCACCGCGTCTTGGGTTGGTTCTAACAACCTCGGCTTCCGCTCCCTGAACGGTGTGGGTATTAACGGTCGAGTCCTCGAGTACGTCGATGGTGCAACCTACGCGGGTGCACAGTGGCAGTCGTTCATGAAGACGATTGCACCGAAGTACAACACGAAGGACTTCACCACCCCCAGCGATAAGATTCTGTCGTACAGCTAGAATCACAGCTCACCAGCTGAAGCCTGAAAGGCGATTGATAATGTGTGAAAACGCAGTCAACGCCCGCGTCCCCGTGGCGGTCCCCGGCGCACGCGGCTCCTCCCCGCTCCTGAAGAAGGTAGCGGGGGCGGTAGCCGCCACTGCAGCCTTGGGGGCCGCCACGGCGGCGTATGGGCACTTTATTGAGCTGAACAATTTTCAGCTCCGCACCGAGTCCCTGCCGGTGTTGCCCGCCTGGAGCCCCGACTTTAGGATTCTGCATATTTCGGATATGCACATGATTCCGGGCCAGCAGAAGAAGATTGACTTCATGCACTCGCTGGCTGCCCTGGAGCCAGATTTGGTGATGAACACGGGTGATAACCTCTCCCACGTGGACGGTATGGGTCCGCTACTGGAGGCGCTCGACCCGCTCATGGACTTCCCCGGCGTGTTTGTGCCCGGCTCGAATTGCTATTTCGCGCCCGTCTTCAAGAACCCGGCACGCTACCTGTGGCAGCCGCGCACCCCGCAGACGATTGAGGAGGGCTCGCGTGTAGCACTGCCCATTGAGCGGATGCACGACGCCTTCGAGTCGCGCGGCTGGACGGGCCTGATCAATCGCTACGATACGCTAAACCTCAAGGGTCTGCGCCTGGAGTTCTCCGGTGTGGATGACCCGCACCTGCGTTACGATGAGCACCCCGGGTTCGCCCCGGGCGCCTTCGATGAGGGTGAGGAGCCGAGCGTCCGTATCGGCGTGGCGCACGCCCCTTACATGCGTACCCTGCACCGCTTCGTGCAGGACGGTGCGCAGGCTATTTTTGCCGGTCATACGCACGGCGGTCAGGTCTGCCTACCCGGCGGTCACGCCCTGGTCAGCAACTGCGATTTGCCGCCTTCGCGTGCGAAGGGTGTCAGTGAACAGTCCGGTATTCCGGTTCAGGTTTCTGCCGGTTTGGGTACCTCTCGTTTTGCGCCGGTGCGTCTGTTCTGCCCGCCGGAAGCGATCCTGGTGACCCTCACGGCTCGCGATAAGGAGCAGGACGCCTCCGCTACATCGGCGGGTGGTCGTCTCTAATGTCTGAGGCTTCTACAACGCGCACGACTAAGCGCCGCCGTAATCCCTTCCTGGAGACGGCGAGCGAACCGACCCCCGACCCGATTGACTACGCGCACGGTCAGCGTGCCCCGCGCACCCTCGCCGCCTATGCGCGTCCGATTCGTGTACGCTGGGGTGTGGGTCTGCTCGTGGCGTTCGGTGCCGGTGCCCTTGAGATTTCCATCCCGCAGATGTTGCAGATTATTGTGGATCATCTCTCGCAGAGCACCACCGAAAGCGCCATCTGGATTGCCGGCGGCCTGGTGCTTCTGCTGGGTATTGCGCACGCCTCCTTCATGTACTGGAGGCGCTGGCTGATTGTGGACCCGACCTCCACGATTGAGCTGTCCATGCGTATGAACTTCTTTGACCGCCTGCTCAGCGCCCCGCTTTCTCTGCTGAATCGTTGGCCCTCCGGTCAGTTGCTGACCCGTTCCATGAGCGATTTGGGCACGATTCGCCGTTGGCTGTCCTTCGGTATTGTGCAGATGCTGACTGTTGCGGTGATGTTCCTGGTCGGTGGCTTCTTCATGCTGCGTTCTTCGCCGTCCCTGGCGCTGGTGTTCGTGGTGACCGTGCCAATTCTGGTGCTGTCGCTGGTGAACTTCACCCGCAAGTACTACCGCGCCTCGCATGAGATTCAGCAGATGACGGGCGATCTGTCCACCCGCATTGAGGAGTCGGTACGCGGCATCCGCGTGATTAAGGCGCTGGGCCGCTCCCCCGAGCAGATTCAGGAATATTCCGAGTCGGTGGACGCCCTGCAGGTACGCGAGTACGGCAGGTCGATGCTGGTGGCTCGTGTTGCCCTGTACCAGGGCCTGATTGTGGGTGTCTCCACGGCGGTGGCGCTGGCTGTGGGCGCTTCGCAGGTTGCGGCGGGTACCTTGAGTCTGGGCGCGATGACCGCCTACTTTGCGGTGCAGACGACCGTGCTCAGCCACGTGACGCGCTCGACCGCGCTGATGTCTGCTTATTTGAGCTATAAGGTGGCGCTGGAACGCCACAACGAGGTTATGGACGAGCCCGGCTTTGAGGTTGTGCCGCTGGTTCGTGGCTCCGCGGCTATGTCTGGGCCCGAGCATCCGCAGGGTGCTTCTGATTCGTCAACAGTAGCTGGAGTGTCTGCCGAGGGCGGCTCCGGGAAGGAAACTATGCAGTACCCCAGCGGTGGCGCAGTATCTGTCACTTTCGATCACGTTCAGTTCAGTTACGATGCTGCCGAAGCACCCGTTCCTGCTGAGGCTACCGGCGCAAGCTCTGAGGTGAAGGCACCCGAGGTTTCCGTGCTGAAGGACGTAAACTTCAAGGTCTTCCCGGGCGAGATTCTGGCGCTGGTGGGTGCAACCGGTAGCGGCAAGTCAACCGTGCTGTCGCTGGTTCCGCGTTTCTACGAGCCGACCTCCGGTTCCCTGCGTTTTGGCACCCGAGATGCCTCCGACATGTCTCTTGAGGAGGTGCGCGCCCAGACCGCGTTCGTCTTTGAGGAGGCGGTGCTCTTCTCCGGAACGGTCCGTGAGAACGTGCTGATGGGCGTTGCTGAGCAGTACGAGCGCGGCACCGAAGATGAGGACTACCCCGCCGCAGAAGAGCTGGAGGCGACCCTCCAGACCGCGTTGCAGCTGGCTGCCTGCGATTTCGTGGCGGAGCTTCCGCAGGGTCTGGATACTGTCATTGGTGAGGAGGGCATGAGCCTTTCGGGTGGCCAGCGTCAGCGCCTGTCCTTGGCGCGTGCCCTGGCGAAGCGCCCCTCCGTGCTGCTGCTCGATGACCCGTTCTCTGCCCTGGATGTGAACACGGAGGAGCGTATTATTACCGGCCTGCGTGAGGGCCTGGACGGTCTGGGCGGCGCTACGACTCTGCTGACAGCGCACCGCCCCTCCACGGTGGCGTTGGCGGACCGCGTGCTGCTGATGGTTGATGGTGCCGTGGTCGCTGAGGGCACTCACGCTGAGCTGATGGACTCTTCGGAGCAGTACCGCCAGCTGATGACGATGGAGGAGGGCTAATGGCCCATCATCGTCCGGCGGAGCGGCGGGAGGAGTTGAGCCCGCAGGAGCGCGCACAGACTCGTGAACGCTCGATGGCTTTGCTGCGCCAGATGTTGCGCCCGCACCGTGGGGCGTTGGCTCTGTCGATTATTTCGGTGCTTTTGGTGTCGGGTTCCTCAGCGATTGCGCCGGTTCTGATTGCCCGCGTTTTGGATAGTTCCGTTGAGCCGCTCAAGCAGGGTGACGCTTCTCCTCTGCTCACTTTGCTGGCGTTTTTTGTGGCGGCTACCGCGGTGACCGCGATTTTCTCGTGGGTCAACGTGGCGTACACGGTGCGCGTGTCGCTGGGCGTGGTGGTGTACCTGCGTAAGCGGGTGTTCCGTCACGCGCAGTCGCTGAGCGTGTCGTTCCATGAGCGGTACACTTCGGGCAAGGTCATTTCGCGTCTGACGAGCGATATTGATACGGTCCGCAGCTTCTTGGATAGCGGCATCAGCCAGTTGGCGATCACGTTGCTGTCCATGGTGATTTCTGCGGTCGCTATTTTCCTTCTGGATTGGCGTATTGGTTTGCTCATGCTGGCGATGGGCGTGCCGATTTACTTTTTGACGCGCTGGTTCCAGAAGGCGGCGGTGCCGGTTTTCCGCACGATGCGTACCGAGTCTGCGCATTTGACGAGCCGTTTTGTGGAGACGTTTACGGGTATCCGCGCGGTGAAGGCGTTTGGTGCGGAGGCGCGGATGCGCACCGAGTACGCTCAGGCGGCGGAGCGTTACCGCCTGGCGGTGATGGATTCGATTAAGATTTTCGGTGTTTATGCCCCAACCCTAACGTTATTGGGCAATCTATTTATTGCCGGTGCGCTGGTGCTGGGTGGTTATGCGGTGCTGGGCGGCACCATGCAGATCGGTACCCTGCTGGCGCTGGTGATTTACGCGAACCGCGTGTTTGAGCCGGTCATGCAGCTCTCTGAGTTCTACAACATGTTCCAGTCGGCAATGTCTGCGCTGGAGAAGCTGTCGTCGTTCTTGGCTGAGGAGCCGGAGGTTGCCGAGCCGGAGCATCCGCATGAGCGCGCTGTAGAGCCCGCAACCGAGTCTGCAACTGAGTCTGTTACTGGCGTTTCTGGCAGCGTGACCGGCACGGTTCGCGGCGCCCTGGTGGAGCTGGATTCGGCGGTCTTTGGGTACACCTCGGATCGTCACGCTCTGAAGGAGACGAGCCTGCGCATTGAGCCGGGTACGACCGTGGCACTGGTGGGTGCTACGGGTGCCGGCAAGTCGACGATTGCTAAGCTGGTGGCTCGTTTCTACGATGTTTCATCCGGTCAGGTGCGTATTGATGGCGTGGATGTTCGCCAGCTGGCGGATGTGCAGCTGCGCCGTGAGGTGCTCATGCTGACCCAGGAGGTGTTCTTATTCTCCGCGTCGATTCTGGAGAATATCCGTATGGGTAACCCGCAGGCCTCCGATGAGCAGGTGAAGGCTGCCGCGAAGGCGGTGGGTGCTGATGCGTTCATTGAGCGTCTGCGTGACGGCTACGAGTCGCAGCTGGGTCGCGGCGGTATTACCCTGTCTGCGGGTCAGCGTCAGCTGGTGTCCTTTGCTCGCGTGTTCTTGGCGAATCCGCGGGTGCTGATTCTGGATGAGGCGACGGCTTCGCTGGACATTCCGAGTGAGCGCGCGGTGCAGGCGGCGCTGCGGACCGTGTTGGCGGGGCGTACGGCGCTGGTGATTGCGCATCGCCTCTCGACGGTTCTGGGCGCTGATCGTGTGCTGGTGATCCATGAGGGCTCCGTGGTGGAGGATGGCTCCCCGCAGCAGCTGATTGCCTCCGGTGGTCGTTTTGCGGCGATGTACGCCTCCTGGGATGAGCTGAATCAGGTTCAGGAGGCTGAAGCCTAGAACCTTTATGTGCCTCTCCCCGACCGGCGGCGTACCGCGGTGTTGCGTTCTGATTTTTTTTGGGTTATCCTAGGTGAGTTGCCTACGGTATTCGCTGATAGGTCAACATCGGGATGTGGCGCAGCTTGGTAGCGCGCGTCGTTCGGGACGACGAGGTCGCAGGTTCAAATCCTGTCATCCCGACAGCTAGCCCCGGTCCAGTGGACCGGGGCTTTATCGTACCCGCAGCATTTCTGGCGCAGATTCTGCCGCAGATGTTGAGTACATAGAAGCGGCCCTCTACCTGTTCGGATACGCAGGTAAAGGGCCGCTTTCTAGGTTGTGGCTCTAGGTTATGTTCTTCAGCCCGCTTAGCCGCGCCCGGAGATGAGGGCGAGAATCGCCTCCAGGGGGCCGCGTCCGGCAACGGAGCGCGCCACGCGCGACCAGAGGGTGCAGAAGCCCAGGGCGATTGCGGCGCCGAGCAGCAGGAAGGCGCTCCAGTACACGGCGGTGCCCCAGCCTCCGGTGGCGACGTAGTGCTCGCCCGCGGTGAGAGCCTTAACGGTGTGACCTGCGTAGATGATGATTCCGCTCAGCACAATGGATGCGCTCAGCGACATCTGGCCCAGGCGAGCAATCGGGGTGAGCATTCCCGCCTGTGCGGAGAGCAGGCGCGCGCATTCTGCCCAGAAGTACAGGGTTGCCGCCAGGTTCAGGGTCAGCAGCACCTGCGGGCTGTTGAGGAATCCCAGCTCGGTATAGGGGTTGAAGGTGCGGTAGACGGCAAGCGCCAGCACGGCAAGTACCACGGGAATTGCGAGCTTCGCCTGCAGGTTGTCGTAGAGGCGCACGAGCACGATGCCCAGGCACATGACCCAGATGAGCTGTGCGCTCTGCGCGTGGTTGACGCCGTGGGTTGCGAGGAAGGGCAGCTGCACGGCGGTCCACTGGTCGGCCCGAGCGGCTACGTCCATGAGGAGGGTGTAGGTCCAGGTGATGAAGGGGCTGGTGAGCACCGCCAGCGCGGCGACCGCCCACAGGGGCAGGTGCACGACGAATAGGGTGAGCAGGGTGAGTAGCGCCAGGTGCACGAGCATGTCGAAGGGCAGCGTGTAGCTGAAGCCCTGCGCCGGTACGGTCACTCCGACTTGCGGCAGGTAGGTGATGCCCTGCATGAGCGCCACGCCCAGTAGCAGTAGCGCCAGGAATCGCACGATGGTTCCGGCGAAGAGTTGCGGGAAGTTTGCGGTGCGTGCGTATCGCCAGGCGGCTGCACCCAGGATTGCGGCGAAGAGCGGTTCGGCGGGTACGAGGGTCTGCGGAATCCAGAACTTCCAGGAGACCGGGATCAGCTGCAGCCAGTATCCGAAGGGGATGAGCAGGCTGAGCACGGCGAAGGCGCGGGCGAGGTCGAGCCCGAGGTCGCGTCGGGTGCCTCCGAGGGAGGCGGCGCGTGTCCCGCTGCTGACGGTGGGGATAGGTTGAGTGCGCCCTGCTGCCATGTCCTCGCTCCTTGTAGTGCCGTGTTTGAGAGTCTGTGCGCGTGCCAGGGTATCTGCCGCATCCGGTGGTGTGTGCCGGATGCTCTGGCGTAGGTGTTAAGTGTAACGGTGGAAGCTGAGTCTGCTCGGGCGGTGGCGCGGAGGTTTTGCTCTCATGGCGCTTCTGTCCCGGCTGTTGGCGGGTACCTCTTGCCCCTAGTGAGTGCTGTTCAAGTGTTGTTGCACGAGGTTGGGTGTGTACCATTGATACGTTCTTATACGGTGGGGTCATCCCGCGAGTGCTTCACCCCGGTTACTTTTCTGTACGCGCCCCACCTGTACATACACCACGTTGAGGTTTTATGTTTTCGACTTTTTCCCCTCTTTTTCTGACGAATTGGGGGACTTCTGGTGCTCTTCTTGCTTCGGGTACGACTCTTTCGGAAGGGTCGAGCCACGATAGCGGCCAGTTTGTGTCCATTTTCTGGATTACGTTGGTTGCGTTGCTGTCGCCGATTCTTTCGCGCCTGACGGGTAAGAAGATCCCCGATGTGGTTTTCCTGCTCATTTTTGGTCTGCTCATTGGCCCGAATATGCTCAACCTTGCCAGCAGTGAGGGCGGTATCCCGTTGCTGAAGGAGCTGGGCTTGGGCATGCTCTTTTTGATTGCGGGCTTTGAAATTAACGTGTCCTCGCTGCGTAGCCGCCAGGGTTATAGCGCTATTGCCACATGGTTTGTGTGCTTTGCTTTGGGTATGGCGGGTGCGGCGGTGATTACGTCGTTCTCGCATGAGCTGAATACGTATATTGCGGTGGGTGTGGCGTTGAGTTCCACGGCGTTGGGTACTCTGCTGCCGATGTTGAAGTCTCACGGTGCTGCCGGTACGCCGGTGGGTAATGCGGTGCTGGTGCACGGTGCCGTGGGTGAGCTTCTGCCGATTTTCGCTATTTCGCTGTTGCTGTCTTCGCGTTCGCCGGGCATGGCGTTTGTGGTACTGCTGGCGTTTATGGTGGTTGCGGTGATTGTGGCGCTGATTCCTCACCGTCTGTTTGCGCATGTTCCGGGTCTGCGTCAGATTATGGCTGCGGAGGCGAATACGACCGGTCAGACGGTTCTGCGTCTTGCGATGTTCCTGCTGGCGACCCTGATCATGTGTACCGCCCTTTTTGATTTGGATGCGGTGCTGGGCGCCTTTGCGGCGGGCCTGATTCTGCGTACGTTGACCCCTCCGGCGGCTCTGCATATGATAACTCACCGCCTTGAGGTGGTTGGTTTTACCTTCATGATTCCGCTGTTCTTTGTGGTCAGCGGTATGGGTATTGATGTCTCTGCCGTGGTGGCTAAGCCTTTGGGTCTGCTTGCCGTGGTGGTGGGTATTCTGCTATGCCGTGGCGTTCCGGTGCTGTTGGCGGAGCATTTCTTCGATACCCGTTCGGGGTTGGCCACTCGCGCGCAGAAGGTGCAGTTGGCGTTGTATTCGGCGGCGGGTCTGCCGATTATTGTGGCGGTGACGGAGATTGCGACCAGTTCGGGTCTTCTCGAGAAGTCCACAGCGTCGCTGCTGGTTGCCGGTGGCGCACTGACGGTTCTGCTGTTCCCGCTGTGGGCGTTGGGTATTCGTCAGGCGTTTGGTTCTACTGAACCGTCTGCGCAGGCGCCGAGCCGTAAGGAGCAGATGAATGCGCTGAAGGCTCAGCGTAATGCTCAGACAAAGCTTGCCACGGGCATGATTCCGGTGGTTCGTTTGAAGTCGCAGGCTGATGCTGCCTCTGATGCCGCTACCGGTTCTGAGGCTGACACCGCCTCCGAAACCTCATCTGATCCCTTCTCCGAGGCTGCCGCCGAGGTGAAGAAGCGTAAGGGCTCAGCAGGGGGTTCTGCGCAGAAGTAGCTACGGCTGGGCTGTGGTTGTTTTTCGGCCTTCCATGGGCGGGTCAATAAGCCGGTGTGAGGGGGGTATCCCGCTTACAGTCACCCCAACCCTATGTGGGATTGGGTTTACAAAACCACACACAATGCCAGACAGTCAAAGCCCTACAAACCAACATGCATCCCACATATAGGGTCAAAGCCCGCCGCATCCTCCATAGAGGTTGCGGCGGGCTTTTTGCGCCCGAATGCCCCGATAAATCGGGGGAAAATGAGAATCTTCCTTAAATTCGGATTTTTAATGCAAATATTACAGAACATGACGTGTCTTAGCTTTCTCGATTGACACCTTGTCCTATAAAATTGAAAGCGGACAGGGAATTTCCCTGAAACACACATAAACCAACATACATACACAGAGTCGCTTCCGCCCCAGCGGGAGCTGGCGCACCTCCCCTCTCACACACGGGAGGTGCCCCTTTCGGGAGTATCCACGACGATACCCCCGGCGGCTCCCAATCACTGAGGAGGATCATATGGGTCAGAAGGGTAATTATTTCTAACATCACATCTCAAGGCCTCGCACCGAATCCTAACGATTGTCTGCACACACAGTCATTTCCGAAGGAAATATCATGCACCAACTACTCCTCACCGCGAGCACTAGTGGCGTAGAGCTGGACTTCCCGTCCTGGCTCCGAATTACGCACTTCATCAATTTCATTATGATGGGCTTCCTGATTCGTTCAGGTTGGGAAGTTCTCGCCTCTCACCCCCGCCTGTACTGGAACAACCACTGCACCCCGGGTTCCGAGTGGCTCAAGTTCACCAAGGACAAGGTTCCTACCACCCCCGGCGCATTTACTGCGCGCGATGACCAGCGCACCCTGTCTCCCCTGATTTCTCTGCCCGGTAAAGCCCAGATTGGTCTGGGCCGCGCATGGCACGCGCTGGTGACCGTCATCTGGATCGTTAACGGTCTCGTCTACGTCTCCTTGCTGTTCCTGACCGGTCAGTGGCGCCGTATCGTCCCGACCAGCTGGGACATCATCCCCCAGGCGTGGGAATCCATCCAGATTTATGCTGGCTTCCAGATTCCCTCGATTGAGCATTTCCAGCCGTACGACGCTCTGCAGCAGATTATGTACTTCACCGTGGTGTTCATCGTGGCACCGCTGATGATTGCAACCGGCCCGATCATGAGCCCGGCATTCTGCGGCCGCTTCCCCGGCTACGTGCGTCTCTTCCGTAACCGCCAGACCGCGCGTTCCATCCACTTCCTGGGCATGGCGTTCTACTGCGTCTTCACCGTCATTCACGTGGCGCTGGTATTCGTGGTTCACCCCCAGTACAACATCGCCCACATGATGCTGAACAAGCCCTACAACGAGGTGGATGCAGCACAGTTCGCTCAGGCTGTCACCATGCTCATTGGCGGCATTGTCTTCGCTGTGGCTCTGTGGATTTTCGCTTCGTACTGGTCCCTGCGCGACCTGCGCTTCACTCAGACCTTCATTTGGGGTCTGACCCAGCCGATTCGTAACGTCCTGCTGGACCGTATTTCCTCGCGTCAGGTGCAGAAGAAGACCTTCACCGATGCCGATATTTCGCCCTTCCACTGGGTCAACACTCGCCCGCCGACCGAGCGTGAGAGCACCGAGTGGAACCGCCTGAAGGAGCACGAGTTCGTTGACTACCGTCTGGAGCTGGGCGGTCTGGTGAAGGAATCCAAGTCCCTGAGCATTGACGAGCTCAAGCAGCTGGGCAAGGAAGTCAACATCACCATGCACACCTGCATGCAGGGTTGGACCGGCATCGCCAAGTGGGAGGGCGTGCGCCTGCGCGACGTCCTCGCACTGGTCGAGAAGACTGATGACGCTCGCTACGTTATGGTGACCTCCTTCGGCCACGTGGGCCACACCTACGACGGCCGACCGACCGAACCGTACTACGAGTGCCTGGACATCGCCATGGCAATGGAAGATGAGACCATCCTGGCCTGGGGCATGAACGACAAGCCCCTGCCGGATGTGTACGGTGGCCCGCTCCGTCTGCGTGCGGACTCCATGCACGGCTACAAGATGGTCAAGTGGGTTCAGAAGATCGAGTGGATCAAGGATTACCGCGATGTTGGCGATGGCCAGGGCGGTAGCCGCGAGGACTCCGGTCTGCAGCACTTCGACGCACGCGCCTAAGCACCCACGCGGGGCGCTACGACGCTAACCGTCGATACACCACAAGATACTACTCCACAGAACGGTGGCGGGAACATGGGCCCGCCACCGTTTTTGTGCCCTCACAACTGGCACCTGCGCCTCTGAAGACGAGAAGCCGCGGGGGCATAAGAAAAGGGCATCAAGAAGAGGGTATAAAGAAACCGCCCGGGAGCCTTAGCTCTCGGGCGGTTTCTTTAGAGGTTTGCCTTCTGGCGCTGTACCTTAGGCGTCGTAGATGATGACGTCCAGGGTACGGGGGCCGTGCACGCCCTCCACGCGGATCAGCTCGATATCACTGGTTGCCGACGGACCGGAAATCATGGTCACGGGGCGGGTGTAGGTGATACGTTCGATCGACTCGGGAACCAGCTCCACGACGGTGGAACGGGGCACCACGCAGATGTGGTGGTCGGGCACCAGGCTGATGGCGCGGCGACCCTCATCGGGGTTGGTGTTCAAGAAGATCGTGCCGGTCTCTGCGCAGGAGACGGTCGAACCGGTGACCACAGCGTCAACTGCGTCCAGTTCCTTCAGGGTCAGGCAGCCGGGCTTGAGGGTGCTACCGGAGTCGGTGACGCGCTTGCGGTCAGCGGTGTCAGCCGGCAGCCACTCCATGTTCAGGCCCTCGGGAACCACGTAGGTGGACTTTTCACCCAGGCGTTCTGCGATGACCTCGGAGATGTTCTCCTTGTTCGCGTGGAACACGTTTGCCTTGTAGTCAATGAGGCGGTCGACGAGCATCTCAATGGTCTGCTCTTCGTTCAGCTCGCTGACGCGGCGGTAGTTACGTACGGGCTCGGGGGCGACGGGTGCGTCAGCCAGGGACGAGCGGATACGTGCGAGGATATCTTCCTTAGCAGAGGACATTAGTTGTTCTCCTTAGCTTCACGGGCTTCCTGAGCAGCCTTAGCGTTTGCAGCCGCTTCAGCTGCCTTACCCTTGTTAGCCTCGATGAGGGCCTGAATGTCAACGCGCTGTGCGTTATCGCGTGCCGGAGCCTGACCCTTCTCCTTCTTCCACCAGTTGCGGAAGGATTCCTTGGGGGGCTCGGGGATGTCGCGGTAAGCGGTCCAGCCGCCGACGATACCGGGAACAGCGGTGATCTTGTGCTTGCGGCCGGTAATGAGGCGGGACATGGGCAGACCACGCTCTGCAATGGACATCATCTTGCCGGAGGTGAAGAGCTTCTTCGCTCCGAGCATCATGCCGTCCATCTGCGAGAAGGGAGCCTTCTTGTTACCCTCGAACTCGCGGACAGCGTGCTTGGACTCGACGTCCTTAGCGCGCAGGTGCACGAGCACCTCGGGGAAGTTAATCTTCACGGGGCAGACCTCGTAGCATGCGCCACAGAGGGAGGATGCGTACGGCAGCGAGTTGTTGTGCGCAGCCTCGATACCGGAGAGCTGCGGGGACAGGATCGCGCCGATGGGGCCCGGGTAGGTGGAGCCGTAGGCGTGGCCGCCTGCGCGCTCGTACACGGGGCACACGTTCATGCAAGCGGAGCAGCGGATGCAACGCAGTGCCTGGCGACCGAGCTCGTCAGCCAGAACAGCGGTACGGCCGTTGTCAATGAGGATGACGTGCATGTTCTGCGGGCCGTCACCGGGGGTCACACCGGTCCACATGGAGGTGTAAGGGTTCATGCGCTCACCGGTGGAGGAACGGGGCAGCAACTGCAGGAAAGCCTCGTAGTCCTGGAAGGTGGGCAGAATCTTCTCAATACCCATGAAGGTAATGAGGGTGTCGGGCAGGGTCAAGCACATACGGCCGTTACCCTCGGACTCCACGATGGTCAGGGTACCGGTCTCAGCAATACCGAAGTTGGTACCGGAAACTGCCACGGTGGTGTTCAGGAACTTGTTGCGCAGGCGGTTACGCGATGCCTCTGCCAGTTCTGCCGGCTCATCGGTGATGTCCGGGTTGATACCCTCAATTTCGCGCAGGAAGATGTCGCGGATTTCGCGGCGGTTGCGGTGAATTGCGGGCACCAGAATGTGGGAGGGGCGGTCGTGGCCGAGCTGGACGATTTCTTCCGCGAGGTCGGTCTCAATAGCGTTGATGCCGTTTTCCTCGAGGAATTCGTTCAGGCCGGTCTCTGCGGTTGCCATGGACTTAATCTTGATGATTTCGTCCACGCCCTGCTCGCGGATCAGGTCCAGAGCGATCTGGTTTGCCTCGGTGGCGTTGCGTGCCCAGTGCACGTGGCCGCCTGCGGCGGTGAAGTTACGCTCGAACTGCTCGAGCAGCTCGGGGAGGTTTGCCAGAACGTAGTTCTTGACGGACTCACCGGTGTTGCGCAGTTCCTGCCAGTCGGGCAGTTCGCCGGTGACCTTGGCGCGCTTGTTACGGATCGCGTGGGTCACGAAGCGCAGGTTGGAGCGCAGCTGCTCGTTCTTGAGCTCTTCCTTCGCGTACTTGGGGAAGGGGGTTTCTTCGAAAATGTTGCCCTCGCCGTAGTGAACGACCTTGGGCATACCAAGCTGAATAGCGGTCATGAGGTCTTATCTTTCCTTAGGCGATTGAGAGCTCGAGGTGCTCGGCATCAATCTTGAGCGGGTTTTCCTTGGTGGAGGCGAGGATCTCAGCGAAGTGGATGGTCTTCACGTCGGAGCCGCGACGGGAGAGTGCGCCACCGATGTTCATCAGGCAGGAGCAGTCGCCACCGGTGCAGACGGATGCGCCGGTTGCCTCGACGTTGTCGGCCTTGTCGTTGACCATTGCGCCGGAGACGTCAGCGTTCTTGAAGGAGAAGGTACCGCCGAAGCCACAGCACTGATCCATGCCCTCGATCTGGGTGTACTTGATGCCTTCAACGGTGCGGACCAGGTCCTGCTGGCGGGTGCCCAGGCCGAGCATGCGCATACCGTGGCAGGAGCTGTGGTAGGTGACGTGCTCGGGGAAGTAGGAGCCGAGCTGCTCAGCAGCGTTGGTGATACCGAGGATGTCGATCAGCAGCTGGGAGAGCTCGAAGGTGCGGGAAGCGATCTGCTCTGCCTTCAGAGCCAGTGCCTCGTCGCCGCGGCTACGTGCGACCATTGCCTGCTGGTGACGCAGGGAGCCGACGCAGGAGCCGGAGGGTGCAACAGCAACGTCCCAGTCCCAGGAGTCGAATGCCTCGACGTGGTTCTTGATGACTTCGTAGCCGTCATCGAAGTAACCGGAGTTGACGTGCATCTGGGAGCAGCAGGTCTGGTTCGGGGGGAAGACAACCTCGTGGCCCAGGCGCTCAAGAATTTCGACGGTGGCGCGTGCTACGCGGGGGTACATGCCGTCAACGATGCACGTGGAGAAGAGTGCAATGCGCATGACTTGTCCGTCCTTTCCTCTGTGTTCAGAGTTTCTCGGTCTCACCGCCTGCGTCTGGGGCAGGCGGGGCACAGTCCGAACAAGTTCGGTCTTCCAAAGAAGCGACTCAGATGTATTGAGTCGGGGAAGCTGGGCCGGATGGTTCCGGCTAATGTGCGCGCCCCAAGTGGAGGTGGGATGCGGTGGGATCAGAAACCGTGGTGATGTCTTTTATCTTTCTAGCCATTTAACACCGTTGGACGGCTTTTCTCTAGTTGGAATAGCACATACTTTCCTTGTTAAATAACCGGTTAGGTCGACCTGACCTTAAGGTATATTTCCCTACCTTCCGGTACATATGACCTCATCTAGTTTTTACCTCCACCGCACCCCCTATGCCTCTTTAATTATTGAACGTTTATCAAACACACATCTTTGGCGGCTAAACCCCCTAGAAATCCGCCTTTCTGAAGCGTTAATGATTGTTTTGTGTGGCGACTCCTCTTTAACGCAACATTCTTTTCAAGAATGTGCCCGCAGTTGAAGGTTCCTGAATAGATAAAGCAGTCACTCATACACCCAATCCTTTACGCCTTCAGAAATATTCGAGTTTCAGAAGCTGGCATTAACTATCAGAGTCGCAATATTTCGGTAAATTCACGGGATACAAACCCTCCAGACACCCCTTAGTTGCGAGAATGAGTCAGGTCACTTTTGGTGAAACGCCGCACTATCCGCTACTCTTCTAAACATGCGATCAATGGTCTGACCACATCCCCGCACGGGAAACAATGACTCGTTCCCCGGCGGGATTATCTATGGTCTGACCACATACAAGACACACCCTGAACCAAAGGAGTTCCAGTGGAAACTTATACCGCTGTAACCAATGCAGTGGGAGGTAGCCTCGGCCTCAGCGCACTCGTGGCAACCATTCCCCTCCTCACCTTCTTTGTGATGCTACTGGGCGTTAAGGCACGCGCTCACTGGTCCGCACTCGTGGCACTGGCAGCATCTATCCTCGTAGCAGTCCTGGGCTTCCACATGCCCGCTGACCTCGCCGGTCTGAGCGCCGTCCGCGGTGGCATCTACGGCCTGGTCATCTGCTGGGTTATCCTCGGTGCAATCTGGTTCTACCAGCTCACCGTTCTCTCCGGCCGCTTTGAAGACCTGCGCCGCGTCTTCGACCGCCTCGGCGGCGGCGACCTGCGCATCCAGGCTATCCTCATCGCATTCTGCTTCGGCGGTCTGCTCGAGGCACTGGCTGGCTTCGGCGCTCCCGTTGCAATTACCGCAACCATGATTCTCTCCCTGGGCGTTAAGCCCCTTAAGGCTGCTGTCACCGTTCTGATCGCTAACACCGCACCCGTGGCATTCGGCGCAGTTGCTGTCCCGATCACCACCGCAGCTGACGTTGGCGGCAAGGACCCACACGTTATCGCAACCATCGTTGGTCACCAGGCTCCGTTCCTGGCAATGCTCGTTCCGCTCATCCTGCTCGTCATCCTTGACGGTATGAAGGGTCTGAAGGATGCATGGCTGCCCGCACTGATTATCGGTGTCTCCTTCGCAATTGCACAGTGGGTCACCGCTGCTACCCCCGCATACAACCTGACCGACGTTGTTGCTTGCATCGTCTCCATGGGTGTTGCTGTTGTCTTCCTACAGTTCTGGAAGCCGCGCGGCGTCGCAGGCGTTCGTGAACGCTACGGTCTGCCCGCACAGGCTGAAGAGAAGGAAGCTCTGCCCGCCGTTCGTGTCTGGATGGCACTGCTGCCCTACGTCATCGTCGTTGCAATCTTCGGTGTTGCTAACCTGCACGCTGGCCTGAAGGCATGGCTGAAGAGCTTCGTCATCAAGATTGATATCCAGGCTCTGAGCTCCCGCCTCGTCACCGCTGACGGCAAGCCCGTCAAGGACGCTGTCTACAACTTCGCGTGGATGTCCAACCCCGGCACCCTGCTGATCATCTCCGGTCTGGTTGTTGCTGTCGTCTACTTCTTCTTCAACGAGAAGGGCCGCTACGCCTTCAAGTTCCCGGCAATCTTCACCGAGTTCGGTTCCGTTGTCTACCGCATGCGTTGGTCCATCCTGACCATTGCTTCGGTTCTGGCACTGGCATACGTCATGAACTTCTCCGGTCAGACCATTGCCATGGGTACCTTCCTGGCAGGCCTGGGCACCGTCTACGCGTTCCTCGCACCGGCTCTGGGCTGGATCGGTACCGCTGTGACCGGTTCGGACACCAGCGCCAACGCACTGTTCGCCAAGCTGCAGGTGTCTGCCGCTGAGAACCTGCAGCACGCAGGTATCCACGGAGCAACCCCCGAGCTCATGCTGGCTGCTAACACCACCGGTGGTGTGGTCGGTAAGATGATCTCCCCGCAGTCGCTGGCTATTGCTGCTACTTCCGTGGATATGGAAGGCAAGGAATCCGACATCCTCAAGGCTGTCCTCCCCTGGTCCTTCGGTATGCTCCTGGTCGTCTGCGTCCTGGTCTTCCTGCAGACCAACGTTCTGTCCTTCCTGGTTCCCTAATCTGAGGCTCACCCCTTAGAGAGTTCTTGAGGTGAAAGCCTCAAGGACCATAGGACATTCGCCCCGGTATTTTCCGGAGGCCACGGCGGGGCGGCGAACCTTCTGGGTTCCGCCGCCCCGCTTTTTATGCCCTGACCACCCAATATGCCCTGACCACTCAACGAATAGCCCGAAATATCTCTGATTTAGCTCAAACACAGGGTATTTCTTTTCGTTATCAGCCTCGTTATCAGGAGAGACTATGCCTCGTTCTCATGACGACACCCAGCCTGCTGAGGCGCCCCCTGCGGTTGAGCGCCAGCCGATTCTAGCGGACCGCAGCTACAGCATCATCCTGGAGACCTTTGAGCGGCGCCTGCGCCTGGGTGAGTTGCGTGTGGGCGATAAGCTCCCTTCCGAACGTGAGCTGGCGGCGCGGCACGGTATTTCCCGCCCTTCGGTGCGTGAGGGCCTGCGCGTTCTGAACGCGCTGGGTCTGATTCGTTCCAGTACCGGTTCGGGACCGAAGTCGGGTGCAATTATCATTTCGGAGCCGTCGGATGCGCTCAGCTGGGCGTTGCGCATGCACATTGCGACCCGTAGCCTGCCGGTGAAGGACGTTGTCTCAACCCGCCTGCTGTTGGAGGGCCCCGCCGCCCGTGCGGCAGCGGCAGCGCCGGACACCCCGGAGCGTGAAGCAGCGTTGGAGCGTGCGCGCGTGCATCTGGCGGAGATGGATGAGCAGATCAGCGATGAGCGTTTCCATTTCTGCGATACGCGTTTTCACTATGAGCTGTCGAAGCTCGGCGGCAATATTGTGCTTGATACGGTGATTGACTCTCTGCACATGGCGACGATGAGTTATGTGCAGGAGGCGGTTCCTTTCTTGAAGGATTGGGAGGCGGTCAAGCGCACGTTGCAGCAGCAGCATTACGGCATTATTGAGGCGATTGCCTCTCACGATGAGCAGGCGGCCTATGAGCGGGTGTGCGAGCATATTACGTGGTTTTATTCGCTGTCTGACCGTGCTGCGGAGGAGCGGGCGCGGCAGCATCCGGCGCGGGATATTCTGCACGAGGATTTATGCCACGAGAACATTCACGCCGGCTAGGATGTGCCACTCAACCTCATAACCCCACATAGCTAAAGGGCGGTGCCCCGGAAGAATGACCTTCCGGGGCACCGCCCTTTAGCTATCTCAAAGACTTATTCAGCCCGAAATATTGAGTTTAGAACTTCGTGCCGGTCAGACGCTCATACGCCTCAACGTAACGGGCACGAGTCTTCTCCACAACCTCCTCAGGCAGGTGCGGCACATTATCCGAACCGTCCCAACCCGCCTCCGGCGAACGCAGCCAGTCACGCACATACTGCTTATCAAAGCTCGGCTGCGCACGACCCGGCTCATACTGCTGCGCGTCCCAGAAACGCGAAGAATCCGGGGTCAGAACCTCATCACCCAGGGTAATCTCGCCGCGGTACGAATCAGTACCGAACTCCATCTTGGTATCCGCCAGAATAATGCCCTGCTCACGAGCAATCTTCTCCGCAGTGGTGTACAGGCTCAGGCTCAGCTCCTCCAGGCGCTCACCCACCGGCTGACCAACCTCAGCGTACAGCTCCTCACGGGTCACCAGCTCATCATGCTCACCCACCTCAGCCTTACCGGTCGGAGTGAAAATCGGGGTCTCCAGGCGGGAACCATCCACCAGGCCCGCAGGCAGCTTCACACCAGCAATCTCACCGGTCTCGTTGTACACAGCCAGACCCGAACCGGTCAGGTAACCGCGCACAATGCACTCCACCGGGAACATGTTCAGGGAGCGGCAAATCATTGCTCGACCAGCCACAACATCCGGAACGTCAGTGGACAGCACGTGGTTCGGAACCTGCTTGAGCTGCTCAAACCACCACAGGGACATCTGAGTCAGAATCTTGCCCTTATCCGGGATCTCGGTGGGCAGAATACGGTCAAAAGCGCTAATACGGTCCGAGGCAACAACCATGACCGAACCGGCACGCAGCTCAGCGTCATCATTGACGGTCAAGCCGGTAGCGTCAAAACGTTCCTCATTCGGAACATACAGGTCGCGGACCTTGCCGGAATAAATGTGAGTCCAGCCCGGGATTTCCACGGGGTTAGAACGAGAAGTCATGAGAATTTCTCCTGATGAGGTGGTGTGATGTGGATGCAAAAAGTCTGTGTAATTACAATACCGCGACAGGCGCGGCTCCCGATAGTGCCAAGCAGTCACCAATACAGCACAATCTTGAGGCAAAGAAGCGACCGGCTCCCCACCCTCAAGCGGGGAAGCCGGTCACACTAAGGTTTTAGCTACGCGGAGCGGGAATCTGGATGCGGTTCTCCACAGCCTTCAGCGCAATATCGGTGCGGTACTGCGCGCCAGCCCAAGAGATAGCGCGAACACCCTCGTAGGCGGCGTTACGGGCGGCAGCCAGGTCATCGCCGAGAGCAACAACAGCCAGCACACGGCCGCCAGCGGTCAGCACACCCTCCTCGGATGCGGCAGTGCCCGCGTGAATCACGTGCACGCCCTCCAGAGCGTTCGCCTCGTCCAGACCGGAGATGACGTCACCCTTGCGGGGAGTGTCCGGGTAGTTCTCGGCAGCCATGACCACGTCAACTGCGGTGCGGGGATCCCAATCCAGTTCGGTACCCTCAGAAATTTCACCGCGCGCAGCCGCACGCAGCAGCTGGCCCAGCGGGGTGCGCAGGCGCGCCAGAACCGCCTGGGTTTCCGGGTCACCAAAGCGGGCGTTGAACTCGATAACGCGCACGCCGCGGCTGGTCACCGCCAGGCCGCAGAAGAGCACGCCCACGAACGGGGTGCCGCGCTCAGCCATACGAGCCACGGTCGGGCGTGCCACCTTCTCCACGACCTCCTGCACGAAGCCCTCGGGCAGCCAGGGAAGCGGGGTGTAGGCGCCCATACCACCGGTGTTCGGGCCCTCATCGTTGTCAAAAATGCGCTTGAAGTCCTGCGCCGGGGACAGCGGCAGAACGTTCTTGCCGTCAGAAATGACGAAGAGGGACACCTCGGGGCCGTCCAGGAACTCCTCGATGACCACGGTGCCGCCAGCGTTGAAGCAAGCCTGAGCGTGCTCCAGCGCCGCGGCGCGGTCCTCGGTCACCACAACGCCCTTACCTGCCGCCAGGCCGTCGTCCTTCACCACGTAGGGTGCACCGAACTCATCCAGTGCCGCCTGCGCTTCATCGGCGTTCGTTGCAACGTAGGCGCGAGCGGTCGGCACGGAAGCCTCTTCCATGATCTGCTTAGCAAAAGCCTTGGAACCTTCCAGCTGCGCGGCAGCTGCGGAGGGGCCGAAAACGTCAAAGCCCGCCTCACGCAACGCGTCGGAGACACCTGCGACCAGGGGCGCCTCCGGGCCAATAACGACCAGGTCGGCGCTCAGTTCGCGTGCCAGGGCGGTTGCCTGGGCGGGGTCATTCGCATCAATTGCGTGGACGGGAACATCCTGGGCAATACCGGCGTTGCCGGGGGCGCTGTGCACCTCAGTTACCTCAGGGTCGCGCAGAAGCGCTCGAATAATTGCGTGTTCGCGGCCGCCGGGGCCCAGTACCAAAACCTTCATGCTATTCAGGGTACCCGCTATCACGCTAAAAATGTGAGCTGAGCGCACTAAAAATGCGGCTCTTCTCATGTAGCGGCACATTCGCACGAATGCACGCTAGAGAAGAGCCGCACAGCTTAGTAACCAAAGCTACCGAATCAAGCTAAACCTTAGATGAGGGCGGTAATAGCAGCCAGGCTACCGAAGACAATACCGGGAGCGTTCGCGATGATAATCGGAATGTCCTTCTTGGGACGCCACAGGCCGTACAGCAACCATAGGGTGCAGTTTACGGCAGCAACCAGAGGCTGAATCCAGTCACCCTTGTGACCGTTCAGGTTACCGATAATCTGCGGGAAGTAGAACACATACATGAGCACTGCGGTCACAGAAGCAACGCGGGCCAGGATGGGGAAGAACTTTGCGTGGAATTCAGAATCCACGCCCACACCGCCCTTGGAGGAGGTGTTCTGTGCGGAGGTGTTTGCGGAGGTGTTGTTCTGCTCTGCCATGGATGTACTCCTTTACGTGGTTTACCGCTCACCGATCAAGAGTGAGTTGAGATGGTGAGAGGCACCAAGGATGCATACTCGTACCGGGTCGCGTCTAACTAGTTTCGCATAGATATAGGGGCCCTGGGCTGCAGCAATTTCCTACCGGATGCATTACGCCCGTTCTCAGACTGCATATCGGGGCATGCCAGCCCCACGCTCACCTCCGCGCCACCGAGCGCGAATAGGGTCAAGCCGCACGCCCCGCTTAAACTAGAAGAATGACCAACAGCACCACCCCACAGGCAACCACTCACACCACCTGCCAGAGCAGCGCCTTCGACGTAGAACTCGCGCAGCTCACCCGCAACAACCTTGTTGAAGCACGCCACCGCGGCCGCCTCATCCTGCTGGGCCCCGACGGCGATGTGCAGCTAGCCCTCGGTGATATTCACGAGCCCTTCTACCTGCGCTCCGCCGCCAAGCCCCTGCAGGCCATCGGATCCATGAAGGCGGGCGCACCCCTGCGCGGCTCCCAGGTCGCCATCGCCTGCGGTTCGCACCGCGGCACCTTCGAGCAGATGCGCGCCGTGCAGGACGTACTCACCCAGGGCAGCACCGAAACCAACCCGCTCACCCCGGCACACCTGGCGCTCAAGCCCACGCTCCCTGCCGATCAGCAGGCACGCCAGGCAATGATCCAGGCAAACCTCGCCGCTACCGCCCTGGCGCACCCCTGCTCCGGCAAGCACGCCACATTCCTGTGGGCGTGCACCGCCAAGCTGGAGCGCGGCGACCTCGAAGAGGGCTCGCAGAACTGGACCCTGCACAACTACCTCGACCCCGCACACCCGCTGCAGCAGGTCATTACCGAAGAAATTGAGGCGTTCACCGGCGAGCCGGTAGCCGCCATCGGCGTTGACGGCTGCGGCGCACCCGTGCACGCGGTCTCCCTGCTGGGTGCCGCACGCGCCTACTCGACCCTGGGTGCGGCAATCCGCAACCTCGGGGCGGATGCACGCGCCTCCACGGTCGCGACCGCCATGGTGGATTACCCCGAGCTGATTCAGGCGCCCGGCTCCCCCGACACCGTGCTCAGCGAAGAGCTGGACGCGATCGTCAAGGGCGGCGCGGAGGGCGTGCTCTGCATTGGTCTGCGTTCGGGCGCGTCCGTGGTGGTGAAGATGAGCGACGGCACCCACCGCGCCATGTATGCCGTGGCTCTGCGTGCGCTCGCCGCTGGCGGTTACCTGAGCGCCGAAGAGTGCGAGCGCCTGCTTGCGCTGGTGGTTCGCCCCGTGACCGGCGGATACGCCGATGGCAAGCCGGTTGAGGTCGGCGAGCTGCGTGTGCATGAGGAGCTTTTCACCCGCGAGGGTCTGGTTCCCGGCGCCGCGGAAGAGGACTAATCGTGGCGATTCGACGTAAAACTTCCGAAGCAGACGGTATGGCGGCGGTACGCGAAGTGCGTGCTTTCTTTGAGGAACAGCGTGCGGCAGCAAGCGAGCCTGTGGATTCGCACGCCCGAGGCGAGTACCTGCTGAACAGCTACTTGCTGAATAGCCCGGAGGTGGAGCAGGCGTTTGCCGCGCTCCCCCGTTCGGTGCGTGCGACCTTCGTTCGCTTCACCCTTGAAGAGCTGGCAACCCTCGCCCCCGGCAATAGTGTGGAGGTGCGTGTGCCCCCGCTGGGCGTGACCCAGTGCGTGGCGGGTCCTCGCCATACGCGCGGCACCCCGCCGTCCGTGGTGGAGGCGCGCCCGCTCGTGTGGGCGGCGCTGGTGCTGGGTGCGTGTTCGTGGGAGCAGGCGGTGGGTGCAGGTGCGCTTGATGCGTCGGGCGAGCGCAGTGATTTATCGGCGCTTCTTCCGCTCTTCTAGAATTTGCTACGAGCCCGCAGGCCCACGCAGTTTTCGTAATTTGGCGTGTTTGTTGCCCGTTCTAGTGGTCCATCCTGAGGTATTTAGCGCATCTTTCACCGCATCGGCTCCGAAACCCGGTACACTTTTAAAGGTCTGGTGTATGCTACGGCACACACAGGCAGGTGTGAGTGCGGCAACACGCCCTAATCTTGCGCTTGCACAGACGCATCCGCAGTCCCATCGTCGAAAAGAAGTGAATTGATTCGCCCCGACGGAAAACTCACTCACGACCTCGATCCAATTGACCACGGCCCCAAGGACGCCTGCGGCGTCTTCGGTGTCTGGGCTCCCGGCGAGGACGTGGCAAAGCTAACCTACTACGGCCTGTACGCGCTCCAGCACCGCGGCCAGGAATCAGCAGGTATCGCAACCAGTAACGGCAAACGCATCCACGTGTACAAAGATATGGGACTGGTCTCCCAGGTCTTTGACGAAGCCACCCTCAGTTCCATGCCCGGCGACCACGCTATCGGCCACGCCCGATACTCCACCACCGGCGCATCCCACTGGGCTAACGCACAGCCGACTCTCGGTACCACCCCGCACGGCACGCTCTGTCTGGCGCACAACGGTAACCTCACCAACTCGGCTGATCTCTACGAGCGTCTGATTGAAAAGAACGGCGGCAAGCCCCCCAAGCACGGCGAACTCGCCCAGGGCAACACCACCGACACCGCACTCGTCACCGCCCTGCTGGCGGAGCACGATTTCGATTCCCTCGAAGAAGCAGCACTCGACCTGCTGCCGACCCTACGCGGTGCTTTCTGCCTCACCTTCATGGATGAGCACACCCTCTACGCCGCACGCGACCCGCAGGGCGTTCGTCCCCTCGTACTCGGTCGCCTGGAGCGCGGCTGGGTTGTCGCATCCGAAACCGCGGCACTTGATATTGTCGGCGCGTCCTTCGTGCGTGAAGTTGAGCCCGGCGAATTCCTCACCATTGACGAGAACGGTCTGCGTTCCCAGCGCTTCGCTGAGGCTAAGCCCGCAGGTTGCGTCTTCGAGTACGTTTACCTCGCTCGCCCGGACACCACTATCTCCGGCCGTAGCGTCTACGAATCCCGCGTAGAAATGGGCCGTCAGCTCGCTCGTGAGCACGCCGTCGAAGCTGACCTGGTCATGCCCACCCCCGAATCCGGTGTTCCCGCCGCAATCGGTTACGCCGAAGAGTCCGGCATTCCCTACGGTAACGGCCTGGTCAAGAACGCCTACGTGGGTCGAACCTTCATTCAGCCCTCGCAGACGATTCGCCAGCTCGGTATCCGTCTGAAGCTGAACCCGCTCAAGTCCGTGGTTGCGGGCAAGCGCCTCGTCGTTATTGACGACTCCATCGTTCGCGGTAACACCCAGCGCGCCCTCGTGCGTATGCTCCGCGAAGCCGGCGCGAAGGAAGTGCATGTGCGCATCTCCTCCCCGCCCGTGAAGTGGCCCTGCTTCTACGGTATTGACTTCGCCTCCCGTGCGGAGCTGATCGCTAACGGCCTGTCCGTGGACGAAATCGCCTCCTCCCTGGGGGCCGACTCGCTCGGCTTCATCTCCCAGGACGGCATGATGGCAGCCACCGAGCAGCCCGCCGAAAACATGTGTACCGCATGCTTCACTGGCGAGTACCCGATTGAGCTGCCCAGCGAGGAACGACGCGGCAAGTCCCTCTTCGACTCCGAGGAGAAGGGCAAGGGCGGTCCCCTCGCCGGTAAGGCGGCTGAGGTGACCGTGGAACGTCCCGTTCCCTCCAAGCCCGAGCACGCCGAGGCTGTCTCCATTGAAACCCGCGAAGGCACCGAAACTCTCGAAACGAAGTTCGACCCCTCCGCAGTACAGATTGCCGCAGACGACGCCGGTATGGGCATGTGCAACCCCGGCCCCGACGCCGACCTCGAGGCACTACTCACCGAGCAGGACCGCACCCCCGCAAACTCCTCCGCTACCGCTACCCCGAAGGAATCCTAATGAGCGAGAACACCACCACCGTAACCTACGCAAGCGCAGGTGTTGACGTAGAGGCTGGCGATCGCGCCGTTGAGCTGATGAAGGGCGCTATCAAGGCGACCCACAACTCCTCCGTCGTTGGTGGCGTGGGCGGCTTCGCGGGCCTGTACGACGTCTCCGAGCTCGTCAAGTACCGCAAGCCCTACCTGGCTACCTCCACCGACGGTGTGGGCACCAAGGTCGCTATTGCGCAGGCACTGGATATTCACGACACCATCGGTTACGACCTGGTCGGCATGGTCGTGGACGACATCGTCGTGTGCGGTGCGAAGCCGCTGTTCATGACCGACTACATTGCCACCGGCAAGGTCGTTCCCGAACGTATCGCTGACATTGTGCGCGGTATCGCTGGCGCATGTGCACAGGCTGGTACCGCCCTGGTTGGCGGCGAAACCGCCGAGCACCCCGGCCTGCTCGCAGAGGACGAGTACGACGTTGCGGGCGCAGCAACCGGTCTGGTCGAGGCAGACGAACTGCTCGGCCCCGAGCGCGTGCGTGAGGGTGACGTGCTGATTGCTATGGCGTCCTCCGGTATTCACTCCAACGGCTACTCCCTGGTCCGCAAGGTCCTGAACGTTGCCGGCTGGGGTCTGGAGCGCCAGGTGGACGAGCTGGGCCGCACCATCGGTGAAGAGCTGCTCGAACCCACCCGCGTGTACGCGGCAGACTGCCTGGACCTGGCGGCAGCATTCCCCGTCAACGGTGAGGACGGCACCACCGGCAGCGGTGTGCGCGGCTTCTCCCACGTGACCGGCGGCGGCCTGGCCGCTAACCTGGCTCGCGTTCTGCCTCAGGGCCTGGAGGGTCGCGTGGACCGCTCCACCTGGCAGATTCCCGCAATCTTCTCCCTAATCGGTTCGCTGGGCAACGTGCCCCTTGCCGACCTGGAGCGCACCCTGAACCTGGGCGTGGGCATGATCGCTATCGTTGACCCCTCCGTGGCTGAGGCTGCTACCAAGCGCCTGAACGACCGCGGCATCCCCTCCTGGATTATGGGTGACGTTGTTGCCGCTGGCGAGCCCGAGGCTAACAACCCCGATTACGTTCAGGGCGCTAAGGGCGTGGACGGCGGCGCGGTTCGCCTGCTGGGCTCCTACGCTTCCTAAGGTGGCTTTCTCCAGTAGACAGCGAGCGCCAGTTTGCTGGTGCTGATGTTTCTATAGGCCGGGGCGGTCACCCATGCGGTGGCCGCCCCGGCCTTTTGTGTGCCTGCCGGTAGAGTGCGCTTGCAGGCAGGGTGTGCTGTCAGCGCTGCCAGCTATGAGCGCCACCAGATTTTTATTTATTTTCACGCGCATTTCGGTTGGTTTTTATCTTTTAATATCAACCGCATTTTTAATGCATTTCAGTGCTTACACCACAGTGTTAAAACATTTACTTATCACCCCGCTCTTCAAGGGGCGCCATGCAGTTCACCTCGCACACCTAAACCTTCAAGTTTCACTTGTATAAACCCTTAATGATTAGGCACTATTCAGCCTGTACGGGTTGATTTTCTGCACATTAACCCGTGAAAAATGCTTTAAAAATCCCTAAAGCTCACCCTGAAGTGATACCTTAGAAATGTACGTTGCACACCGTCCAAAAATGAGTTCTTCCGGGACGAAAAAGGGTCAAATAAACGCTATTCCCTCACCCCATTCATTACTTCAGCGCGCCCAAAAACAGGCCCCTTTTGCCACCCCGTAACAACAAACCAAACATGGACGGAACGCACCCGTACACTTCACACAGTCCACACCAACACACCTACATCAGGAGAACCAGATGAGGCTTCCATACTTCGGCGCGCAGCGCACCGAAACACCTCCTCGCCGCTGCCCCGATAACCACCGCCCCGATAACCCCGGCGCCGATAACCGCCGCCGCAAGCGCCCCGCGCACGCGGCCATGAGCCTGCTCACCGCCGGCGCACTTCTCTTCGGAGGCGACCTGCCCGCCGTCCTCGCGCAGGCACCCAGCGACGAAGCCATCCTGGCAGCAGCCCAGGCGGCACCCCAAATCGAAGGGCCCGTCAGCCCCCTCAATCTGATGCGCAATGGCGCAGCACGCCCTAACACCCCCACCGCCGCAGCCCCCGGCACGCTCCCCCAGCAGGTGTTCGACCGATTCATCGTCACCTATACCGACGAAGCCAAGCAGCGTAAGCTGCAGCGCGACGGCGACTGGGACGCTATCCGCGGCATCGTTGACGACATCATGGACACCGTCGGAATCGTCAGCGAAGAGCTGAACGTCGACGTTAAATTCTTGCGCAACACCTCCACCGATGACGCCGTCATTCAGACCTCCAAGAGCCTGAACAAGTACCAGGCGAAGGAGTTCATGGAGAAGGTCGCCTCCGACCCGGATGTAGCCTCCGTAGAACCCGACTACATCAACCACCCCGCCTATCTCCAGGACGTCACCTTCCAGTACAACGACCCGCAGTACAGCAAGCAGTGGAACCTCACCAACCCCACCACCGGCGTTCAGAACACCGGTAACGCACGCCTGCGCCGCGGTGCCCACGTCAAGGTCGCCGTACTCGACACCGGCTACGTACCGCACCCCGACCTGGTCACCGGCATGGCAAACGGCTACGACTTCATCAGCGACCCCCTCAGCGCCCGCGACGGCGACGGCCGCGACCCCAACCCCAGGGATGAAGGCGACTACGCGCCCTACAACCTCTGCAAGGACCAGGCGAACGCCCACACTTCCACCTGGCACGGCACCAGCGTTGCCGGCATTATCGGCGCCCGCGGCGGCAACGGTATGGGCATTGTTGGTACCGCCGATCTTGCCCGTGTGCAGCCCGTGCGTGTGCTGGGTCGATGCGGTGGCCGCACCTCCGACATTGCCGACGCCATCATCTGGGCTGCCGGCGGACACGTTGACGGCGTACCGGATAACACCTACCCCGCCAAGATCATCAACATGTCTCTGGGCACTGTAAGCCGCTGCCCCGCCGCTTACCAGCGCGCGATCGACATTGCCCGCTCCAAGGGCGCACTCGTGGTCGCCGCGGCTGGTAACGGCAACACGGAAGCCTCCAAATACGCACCCGCCAACTGCAGGGGCGTCATCACGGTTGGCGCAACCACCAAAGCTGGCACGCGAGCGTCGTTCTCGAACTACGGCACGAGGGTTAACATCTCGGCGCCGGGTGAGGACATTCTCACCCTGTCCATGAATAGCCTCAACCGCCCGGATTACACTAAGTTCAGCTACGACTACGAGAGCGGCACTTCCATGGCGGCACCGCACGTCTCCGCTCTGCTGGCACAGCAGCTGGTCAACGGCACTTCCATAACCACCAAGCAGGTTGAGGAGGCGTTCACCCTCGCGGGGGGAAACCGCATCAAGTGCGATAAGTATTTCTGCAGCCGAGGCATTATCAACAGCTTCAACCTGGCTAAAAAGGCGGGAAACCTGGACGCAAACGGCAAACTTGCCTTCCAGCGCCCGCCGCGCAAGGTCATCATCAAGGGTTTGAGCGCTGGCGCTTCTAAGGAAAAGATTGCCGACGGTGCAGGCGAGGCTGAGGCGGCTGAGGCAACCACTGCAGCATCCGCGCAGGCGGCTGGCACCCATGAGCAGAACCTCGCCGACGGCTACAGCCAGATTCCTGACGACCGGATTCCCGGCGCCCCGGCGATGGAAATCCCTGAGGATGCCCAGGTCTACGACCTGAACGGTGACGCTGAGCCCATCGCCCAGGACGAGCCGCTGGTCACCAACCCGGCGCAGAAGCCTCGCGAGGCCGAAGAAAAGTACTAACCGCGCATGCCGGGGTGAATCTTTGTAGATTCGCCCTGCAGGTATAGCAAAGCCCCCGATGAGGGAACTCATCGGGGGCTTTTCACATCTACAACGAGGTTCGGCTAGTGGAGATAACTAGCGGTGATTACCGGTCGCGAAGCCCAGGTAGCCATTATTCGGGTAGCCGCTATTCGGGTAGGTGTTCGCAGAAGCACCGTACCAGGAGCGGTAACGCGGAGTGTGGCCGTAACGCGGACGCGACGGGTACGAGGGGCGGGTCACCGGGCGGGACGGGCGAGTGACCGGTCGGCTAGCCTTGGGAGCCGGGGTCACCTTCGGTGCCGGGGTTACCTTAGGCGCGGGGGCCTGCTGACGCTTGGCGTCCTCTTCAGCCTTCTTGCGGGCTGCCTCTTCAGCCGCCTTCTTACGTGCGGCCTCCTCCTCAGCCTTCTTGCGTGCCGCCTCAGCCGCAGCAGCATCGGCAGCCTCGCGGTCGGAGCGGACCTGCTGAACCGCACGCGCCGCATTTACAATGCCGGAACCGCACGCGGACTGGTCGCACTCAACACCCTGAGAGGTGGACTGCAGAACCTTCTTCGCCTGAGCGTAGGTCAGCTTCGGGTCGACCGCCTTCATGAGCGCCACAATACCGGCAACATGCGGTGCCGCCATAGAAGTGCCCTGGTACTCGGCGTAGTCAGCCTTACCGGGAGCGGTCTTACCTGCGTTGAGGGTGGAGAGAATACCACCACCCCAGTAGCGGCGGTCGCCACCGGGTGCGCTCACATCCACGCGGGAGCCGTAGTTGGAGAAGTAGGAGCGCTTGCCGTTCTTATCGGTTGCGCCAACGTTGATGACGTCCTCACAGTTGCCGGGGCTGGACTTCGAGGCATCAAAGTTATTGTTACCCGCTGCGACAACCACGATGGAGCCGCGCTTATTCGCCTGAGCAATCGCCTGGCGGTACGGGGTGGTGCAGGTGCCCTCGCTACCGATGGACATGTTAATGACCTGGGCGGGGTTCTGGTTTGCGGGTACGCCGCGCACGCTACCACCGGCGGCCCAAATAATGCCGTCGGTGATGTCCGAGTCGAAGCCGCCGCAGGCGCCCAGAACGCGCACGGGCACAATCTTCGCCTCGGGTGCCACCCCGGCGATGCCCTCATTGTTGTTTGCGATAGCGGCGATAGTGCCCGCCACGTGGGTGCCGTGCCAGTCGGAGGCGGTCGCCTTCGAACCGGTGAAGCACTGGTTGTCTACGGTCCAGTTGCCGGCGTCGGTCGGGTCGGAGTCGCGGCCGTTACCGTCGTTGGAGAAGGCAGATTCGGCAATGAAGTCGTAGCCGGGCAGCACGTTAGCGTCCAGGTCCGGGTGAGCGGTGATGCCGGAGTCCAGCACCGCAACGGTCACGCCCTTGCCGCGGGTGGTGCCCCACGCCTCCAGGGCGGAGACGCCCTTCTCACCGGTGAGGGACCACATGCGGTTCATCTTCGGGTCGTTGATCTTGACGGGGTCCGAGGTGTTGTCCACGGTGGCGTAGCGGCGCATATCGGGCGAGACGGAGGCGACCTTGGAGTTTGCGCTCAGGGCGTCCATGTACTGCTGCGCCTGCGCGGGGGTGAGCTCCGCGGAGGTGGTGACCACGCTGGCATCCAGCGCGGTGGAGCGAACGTAGCTGGTCTTAATGTTCAGCAGCTCGTCAATGCTCTGCACCTCGGAGGTGATGCCTGCGTAGAGTGCGTCGGCCCAGGTTGCCTGCTGGGTACCGGCGGCTGCGGACCAGTCAATCTGGTCTGCGGTGGCGTCGGCGGAGGCGGCGTTCTTCGCCTCATCGGTGTAGGTGATGATGAAGCGGTTGTATGCCGTGGGTGCAGCCTGCGCGGTCTGCGCGGTATTGGAGATCTGGGCGGTATGAGAAGCCTGTGCCGCCGCAGATGCCTTCGGCTGGGCGGCCTGCGCGGTGGGTGCCGCCACGGCGGGGATCACGCTTGCCGAGAGCAGGCAGGTTGCGGTGACGAAGCTCAGCAGGGAACGCTGTGAGGAGCGTGCCTGCGAGGGGCGAGCAATGCGAAGCATGGACGTCCTTGAGGTGAGTGGTACCAGGTGCGCACGATGCGGCGTAGCGTTGCCGACTCGCGTTGAGGGCGTGCGTTCGGTACGAGTGAATACGGAAGAGTGAGGTGTGGTGCATTGTGTGGGCTGTGATTTGGTTTCACAATGTGCATGCACGGGTACGCACCGTGAGATACTCTAGCACCATTTCGGGTTACTTTATGAATAAAATAACCTTTGTGATGCAGATCATTTTATGTAAAGATGAGCGAAACTTAAATCTTTACTTTAAGGCACCAGAATACCTCGACTAGGCATTTCTTTATCTGCATTTACATGAAAGAAAAATCTCATTATTTACGCCACACTATCGAGTTTTAGCCGCTATATACCTGGAAAAAGGTGCTAGGATAGCGATATCTCACCACATAAACTACTTCCGAAGAACTCCCGCACGGGGGTTTTAGAGAAAAATACACATCAATGCAGTGATGTGCATTTTCTTTTTCTATTCGCTCCTCACAAGCAAATACACAAAAGAATGCAAATATTTTCTCGAAGGTGCATTTATGTGAGTGAATAACCAACCCACTTGCCGCTTCCGGCACTCACATACGCAAAGGACCCCGATGTCTTTTACCACTCACCCCTCAGCACGCGGCATCGCACGCACCGCGCTGAGCCTGGGTACTGCAGCAACACTCGTCGCAACCCTGGGCGCCCCCGCATCCTTCGCGGCACCCGCAAAGGCTAACAGCGCCGAACGTACCAAGGCGCACACCACCATCTCCTCCCTCAGCGCTGCACAGCAGAAGGCAGGCTTCAACCGCTTCGTCATCACCTACACCGACAGCGCGCTGAACGCCGGCGGCGTCAACTGGGCAAGCCCCGCAGGCACCCAGGTCGCCACCTGGAGCGACTCCCTCTACCAGGGCCTCACCTCCGAGGTGAAGAGCGTCGACGACCTCTTCAAAATCAAAACCAACTACGTGCGCACCACCGCCCAGAAGGCAACCGTGGTGACCCTCTCCTCCAAGCTCACCGCAGAGCAGGCGGAGAAGTACATGGCAACCCTGAGCTCCAACCCCTCCGTTGCATCGGTTGAGCCCGACCTGCTGCGCCGCTCCACCGCGCGCACTCGTACCGCCACCACCTCCAAGGTGGCTCAGGTAGCTCAGGCATCGAACCAGGTTGTAGCACCCAACGACACCCTCTACCCGCAGCAGTGGAACCTGCACGGTACCAAGGGCCTGGCCGCACCCGAGGCGTGGAAGACCACCCAGGGCGCTGGCGTGACCGTTGCTGTGATTGACTCCGGCATCGTCAAGCACCCCGACCTGGACGCGAACGTTCTGCCCGGCTACGACTTCATCACCGAGCCCTCCATCGCCCGTGACGGTAACGGCCGCGACTCCGACCCGACCGACCAGGGCAACTGGGAAGAAGCGGGCGTCTGCGATAGCGGTTCTGAGGCAAGCGAGTCGAACTGGCACGGCACCCACGTTGCCGGCTCCATCGCCGCAATTATGAACAATAAGCGCGGTATCGTCGGCGTGGCACCCTCCACCAAGATCCTGCCCGTGCGCGCTCTGGGCATGTGCGGCGGCTACGACTCCGACATTGCGGATGCAATGGTTTGGGCAGCCGGCGGCACCGTTGAGGGCGTTCCCGCGAACTCCAACCCCGCCAAGATCATCAACCTCTCCCTCGGCGGTGAGGGTACCTGCCCCGCAACCTACTCCAAGGCTATTGCTGAGGTGAACAAGCGCGGCGCGATTCTCGTCGTTGCAGCTGGTAACGACGGTCAGGACACCTCCAAGGTCGCTCCGGCTAACTGCGGCGGCTCGATCGTGGTGGGCGCTACCGACCAGGAAGGTAAGCGTAGCGACTTCTCCAACTACGGCAAGCTCGTTGATGTGAGCGCCCCCGGCAGCGGCATCATGTCCACCGTGGATCTGGGTACCACCGTGTCCACCGGCGCAGGCTACACCGAGTACGACGGCACTTCCATGGCGGCGCCTCAGGTTGCTGGCGTGATTGCGCTGATGAAGTCGGTGGATCCCTCGCTGAATGCTGAGCGCGCAAAGCAGATTCTGAAGCAGAGCTCCAAGCCGCTCACCTGCGATGTGAACGCTTGCGGCTCCGGCATTGTGAACGCGGCGAGCGCACTGGCTATGGTGCAGGGCAAGAAGGACCCGAACCCTGCTGCGAAGCCCTGGCCGAAGCGTGCCCCCAAGCACCCGACCCGTGCGGCACGTGTTGGTTACGTGACCACCCCGGCTGTTAACCACAACCCGCCGTTCCTGATTACCCCCGGTGGTCTGATCCCCGGCCGCTAATCGACGCATTATCCTTTGGAAGCCGGTGAGCCAATAGGCTTCTGAAGGATGCCACATACAAAAAGCCCCCGTTGATTTTTCTCAGCGGGGGCTTTTCGTGAACAGAATGCTACCGCTTGTGGGGCGACAGCTTGCATCTCCCACCCACCCTCACGACCGACAGGTGGGAGAAATCTTTGGGTACGCCCCGAGCCTGTTGGAGGCTAGGGTAAGCGAGCTAGGGGCGTACCTGGGAGGCACGCACGCCGGTACGGATACCGGCAGCCTCCATGCGAGCGGACTCGTAGCTCACCGCACGCAAACCCGAAGGTACGTGAGTTGCCACTGCCTTCTCTCGCGTATTTTCCTGCCACCGAGTGGGTAGAAAGACCCAGCGGCGCTGAACCGCGAAGCTGATCGGGATCAGGAACAGTTCGGTCAGGATCTTGGCGACCAGCAGGGATGCCCCCAGGCCGGTCAAAGTTTCCATCAGAGCCGCGTTAGCTGCGAGGATGCCCACCGCCAGCACGGTGTAACGTACCAGCGAGGAGGATGCGGAGGGGCGTGCACCTCCGTCGTGCATGAGCATTCGGTTGACGGTGAAGTTCGTCAGCGCCGAGATGACGCGGGCGCCGACCACGGCCGCCAGTAGCGGAACGCCCATGCCCACCAGGACGAACAGGGCGATAGCGTCCACGAGGAAGCCTGTCAGGAAAGAGGAAGCCAGGAAGGCAAGCAGTGGTGCGTAAATCAGCGCCGAGTCCTGCAGCGGCCTAAAGTGGCTGGTCGGGTTGCCGGGCTCGTAGACCTTCACGATGGGCACCTGCACCAGGTCCACATCCGCGCGGGTTGCGCGCAGCAGCATGGAGAACTCGTACTCGTACTTATCGCCGGGGATCTGCAGCAGCCAGTCCAGGATTTGCGGGGTGAAGCCGCGCAGACCGGTCTGGGTGTCTGCCACGCGGGCACCGGTCGCCAGGGCGAAGAAGCCTACGGTTGCGCTATTGCCAATCTTGGAACGTAGCGGCACCCTGGTGCCTTCTTCGCCGGCGTTCGGGTCGGGCTTGGTACGCACGCCGAGGATAATGCTCTTCTGCCCTGCTGCTGCCGCGGTTTCGGTGCGCACACCCACACGGAAGATGTCCCGAGGTAGGTGCTGGCCGTCCGCGTCGGCGGTGACGATGACCTCGCCGGGGCGGTTTGCTTTCGCCCAGGCGATGCCGGTGCGCAGTGCCGCACCCTTGCCCTTGTTGGCGGGGTGGGTCTGCACGGTCACGCCGTCGATGCGCAGTTCGGTAAAGATTGGTGCGTAGGTGCTGCCGGATCCATCATCAATCACGAGGATTTCGGCGCTAGGGTCCTGTTCGCGCAGGGCCCGGGCAAGGCGGACCAGCGATTGGTCCGGCTTGTAGGCGGGTATCAGGATAATCACGATGCGCTCCCTGCAATGTAGAGGATGTCGCTGGTGCCACGTTCCTTGGTGCCACCCTGCGGGCGGTTGACCAGCTGATTGTTGAAGACCATGGCGGAGGAGCCACCACCGTCCAGGTTGTAGGCGCTGATGCAGCCGAGGTCCTTGAACATCTGGGCGAACTCGGGCATGGTCACGCCACGCGAGTAGTTAGTGGAGCGGCCGTCGACCACGATGAAGACCAGGTGGTTGGTGCCGAGCACGCCCACGCCGGTTCGCGGCTGGTTGCCCTGGATGGAGTGGTTACCGAAGTTGGTGTCCACCTCGACGCTGTCGATGCCGTCGACGATTGCGGAGTCCTTGACCAGTGCGGGGCCGAAGGAGAGGGTGTTCCACACGCCCTCGCTGACGAGGGTCTGGGCGTTGGTTGCGGTTTCGTCGTAGAGCTTGACGGAGCCGTCGCGGTAGAAGGCAAGACCCTCGCGAGCGCCGGAGTCACGGTAGACCACACCGTTTCGGATCACGATGCCGGTGGTACGGAAGCCGTAGTAGTCACCGTTGATTGCCCAGATGCCGTTGTGTTCGGAGGCAATGTTCGAGGGGGTGTCAATGATGTTCTGGCCGAACTTGTTGTTGGCGAAGGCGCTTCGCAGCAGGGTTGCGTTGTCGAGCTTGATGTCTGCTACGAAGGAAACGACCGCATCCGAGCCGCTGCCGGTGGTGTTGGAGGTGATGGTGATCGAGCCTTCGTTAGCGGTGAGGCTCTGACCGTTGACCTTCACACCGGTCAGTTCGGTGGGGTCTGCGGTAGCGGAGCCGGAGGCGCTTGCGTTCGCCTGAGCTGCTGCCGCCTCGTAGGCGGTGGTGTCTTCAATTTCGGTGTGCTCTGCCAGGTAGCGGTTGTACGCCCAGCCTGCGCCGCCTCCGACTACTGCGAGTGCGCCGATGCCGCCGCCGATGAAGATTCGACGGGTGAGCTTCTTCTTGGCTAGCTTCTGCTCTGCGGCGGTTTGCGCTGCGTTAGCTTGTTCTGCTGCGGTCTGGGTGGCCTGGTCAATGTTCTGAGTCATGTTCTGTTCGTTGTTCATGTCTCTAGAATGCTGGTCTATTCTCTGTGCCAGGCATGACTAAGCTGTGCAGAAGCTATGTATGCTTATTCATTTCAAACTTTTTTATTACTGACTATGCCCTATTACCAAGTAGAGCTATGCGTATCTATGTATAAACATGTGTATTGGCTTTGCGCCCCACACAGTTAGCCCCGGTGGGCAACCCGTCCTCGCGCATCCACCCGGGTGCATCCGCCTGAGTGCATCCGCACAAACTGCGGGCACGAAAAAACCGGCTGAGCACCCCGTGCGGGGTCTCAAGCCGGTTCATCATCTGTCGAATACGTTCGGTCGATATGCACCGAATCATTCCGCGTATTCTTTATGCCTCATCCTCGTAGGACGCGTACTTTTCTGCGTATGCCGAGTAGTCGTCCTCGTCGTCATAGCGACGGCGGGACGAATCGGAGGACTTCGTTTTCTTCGCGCTGCTGAGCTCGCGCTCGAGTGCGCTGTAGTCGGTCTCGGGGCTGAAGTACTTCATCTCCCGAGCCTGCCTTGTTGCTTTAGCCTTCTGACGGCCGCGCCCCATGGCGTGACCCCCTCTTTCATCCTGTCCGAGGCGAACAGCACGCGCGGCGCATCGCTCTCGGATCGTTCAACAGTCTTTACTACACTATAGAGTACCCTGTTTCATCCCTGAATGTCTCGCTGAACGTCACCTATTTTGCGTATCAGAGCACTTCTTCGCACCGGAACAACCGTTTTATTTTGCACCCGCGACTTTTTTACCCCAGAGGCCACAGAGCCCCGCACCGGACGTATCGCTACATCCAATGCGGGGCTAGGGTCTCCCCTACCGGCTCACTCACAAGACCGGGTTCAGAGAGGGTACCGTGCTGGTCATGACATCCAGCACGGGGCTTGAGGGGCACTCCTTCCGCTTAGATTGCGGTGAAGGAGCGCTAGCTTGCGGTGAAGGAACCCAGCGAGGTGGCGTTAGAAGCCAGGGTGGTGCTGGATGCATCCACGCTATCGGTGGTGGTGTACACGGTGTAGCTCTGGCCCTTGGTGATCTTGGAGCTAGAGACCAGAATCAGCGCGGTGTTGGAGTTAGTCACCTTGTAGTTCGCCACCACGTTACCGGAGGAGTCTGCCACCTGTACGGTGGCGCCTGCGCTCAGGTTCGATACATTGCTAATCTTCACGTAGCCGCTGGTGGAGTTGGCCGAGGGCGCCTCGAACATGTCACCGGAGTTAGCCGCGGTCACGGTCGCGCCGTTGAGCAGCAGGTCGCCGTTGGTGTCCAGGGAGGTGTTACCACCGGTGAAGGGGCCGTTCACGATCAGGGTGCCGCCGGAGAGGGTTGCCGTGCCGTTAGAGTCGATGCCGTCGCCGTTCGCGTTCACGGTGACGGTACCGCCGGGGATGTTGATGGTTGCGTCGACGACCTCGAAGGTGCCGCCGCCCATGCCACCGCCAGCCGGGGGCTGGCCCGTGGTACCGGAACCCATGGTGCCGGAGGGAGCCTGACCACCCTGTGCCGCATTACCCTGTGCAGCTTGCTTGCTCTGGGCGGTCTGCGTAGTGGAGGTCGAAGCCGACTCGGTGCTGGTCGAGTCGCTGCTGGTCGAGGTGGTGCTGTACGAGGCGTTGATACCGTCATCGGAGCTGGTCACGTTCACGGTACCGTCCAGGATGTTGATGTACTGCGCCTCAATACCCTCGTTCGCCTGGGTAATGTTCAGGGTACCGCCGGAGATTTCCAGCACGCGCTCAGCCTTGAAGCCGTCATCACCTGCGGAGATGTTCACGGTACCGCCGCTCAGGCGTACCCAGCCGCGGTTGCCGTCGGTGTCATTGGTTGCCTTGATACCGTCCTGGCTTGCGGTCACGGTGACGGTGCCGTCCAGGATATCGACGTAGTCCTTACCCTTGATGCCGGTGTTTGCCGCGTTCACTTCCAGGGTGCCGGAGGCAATGACCAGGCCGTCAGTGGTGTGGATACCCTCTTCGTACTTACCTTCAACCTTCAGGGTACCTTCGCCCGCCAGGGTCAGGTCACTCTTGGAGTAGATAGCTGCGTCGGGGCTGCCGCTGGCGGTATCGGAGTAGGAGGAGCCGTCAGAGACGGTGTTGGTGGTACCCGAGGCGGTGTAGATAACGACCTCGTCCGCCTTAACCACGTTGATTGCCGCACCGGTGGAGTTGGTGATGGTCGCGTTGTTCAGGATCAGGCGGACCATGTCGCTATCGGCCGCCTCAACCTTGATCTGGCCCTCGTAGGTGCCGGTGAGCTTGTAGTTGCCCGCCTTGGTGATGGTGATGACGCCGTCGCTGACGGTCACGCCGTCGGTCGCGGTCGGGTTAGAAAGATCGATAGTAACTTCGCTGGAGGAGTCCCAGGTGACGTCCTTCGCGGAGTAGTGGGTGTCCTCGGCGAGCTTTGCGCCGCTCTTCACGTCGGTGGAGAAGGAGTCTGCCGCCTTCGAGGTGGTGTCCGAAGTGCTCGAAGCGGAGGTCGTGGTCGCGCTCGCTGCACTAGCGGTCGATGCCGAGTTTGCCGAGCAGCCGGTCAACGCCAGGGCTGCCAGGAGGGTAATGGAGGTTGCGCTCTTAATCATATTGCTCTTTTTCACGGGTTTTCCTTTGTGTTTGGGTGACTACTCGCGTAGAGCCAGCGCCACAGGGGTAAGACGTATGTGAAATGTGAATATGGGTGAGAGCCGTTATTGCCTGTGTGGGGCGAATAAAGCCGGTATTGTGTTCGGTTCGGGGGTTTATAGATGAGGGGCTGGGGTGCGGGTAAGGTAGGTGCGCTACCCTACCCGCGCATCCCCAATTGCCGTTTTAGGCGGCTGCGAAACGCTCGGTCAGCAGCTTCTGGTAGTCCTCTTCGGTCATGTCATCCACGTTGAGGCGGGTGCCGTTGATCGGTTCCAGGTGCATCCAGTTCTTCAGGGTTTCTGCCCACTTGTTGCTTGCCAGCTGCGGATTCAGCGCCGCCATACCGGTTGCAAACTTGGAGATCTTCGCGGGGGTGATGCCCGCATCCCAGAGGTGCTGGTCCGCCACGGAGGGCTCCACGCCGGACTTGGTTTCGATAATGACCGCGTTCGGCAGACCGTAGGTGGTGCCGACCAGGTTGCCGTGGAAGTTGCGGTAGTTCACGCCCGCCATGAGGATGTTCTCGGACAGAGGGGTCCAGGTCAGGTTGGTGTCTACCGTCATGCGGGATGCGACCGGGTTCTTCTCGCTCTGCGGCAGGAAGACCGTGGTGCGGCGGTAGCCGGTGATCAGAACCGCCTCCAGCTTCTCGACCGGGCCCGCGAGGATGTCGCCGAGTGCTTCGGTGATGTACCCGTGACCTTCCGCGGTCAGCTGGTCGCGCGTCTCGAAGGTGTACGGGATACGCTTCTTGACGGTCATATCCTGCTCACCGTCGGTCTTGACCTCCAGGAAGGTCAGCTCCGAGTCCAGGTAGCTACGGGTACGGATCTTGAAGGTATCGTCGCGGCTGTAGGCTGCCGAGTGGTAGCTCTGCATCTGCGGGGTGTCGAAGTAGACCGAGTCGTAGGCGAAATCGCGCTGGCCATCGATTTCCATGACGGAGGCGTCTGCGTCGAGCGTGGAGAGTACCTTGGCGGCGGTTTCCGCATCGACAATGTACTTACGGTCCACGCGGGTCTGCATGGCTGCCTTCTCGTTCATGGCTTCGAGGCTGATGCTCTTCCACTCTGCGGGGATGATGTTTGCGGCTGCGTTAGTCATGGGTCTTCGTCCTTCTGGGGTGCCGTCCCTGCGTGCTGTGCGCTGGGGGCGGTGTGTCGTGGGTATCGGAGATGTTTGTGCGGTTGGAGTGAATCGGAGGCTTTTATACCGGCTGGTCTTACTTGCCTACCGGGGTGGAAACCGGCGTGCGCTGGAGCGGAATCATCCGGGTATCCAGCGTGGCGTGCGCCTCAGCGGTAGGTGCTACCGGCTGGCGGGTTGCACTAATCTGTGACACTGCCGCCTCCACTGCCGCGGGGGTGCCACCCTCGGGGGTTTCCTTGGGCTGGTAGGTGACGGTGGCGCGGGTCAGGTTATTCACCATATCCAGCTCGGTAACGCTGACCGAGGTGACGGTGTAGCCCAGGTGCTTGCTCAGGTAGCTCTTGAGCTCTTCCTCGTCGCTGATTGCGCGATCGGCGGTAACGGTCTGGGTCAGTTCCTTAGAGGTCGGGACGCTACGCGAGTCGAGGACCGCGATCAGGGCGACCAGGGTAGCCATGAGGCCGAAGGCGATGTACGCCGGGCTAATGTTCACACCCGCGATCATGCCGACCGAGAGGGCTACGAAGTAGTAGCCGACCTCGCGTTGGCTCAGGGCGGTGGAACGCAATCGGATAATCGACAGGACACCGAAGAGGCCCATACCCATGGCGGATGCGTTCGATCCGGCGGATACCAGCGCCACCGAGACGGTGAAGATGCCGGCATTGATGACCGCGTAGGAAATCATCAGTTCGCGGTTGCGGTGCCGCACCATGTAGAGGGTGCAGAGGGCTGCGATGGCTATCGCATCGGCAAGCGCCATGATGAGGATGTTCATTGGGTTCTCCAGCTTCGTGTCGTGATATCCGCTGCGCTCTTCGCTGTCTGTTCTTCAGCTCGGTGCTGTGCGTTTTTCGTTTTCTGCTTGGTATCTAGATTCCCGGTTGAAGCTGTGTTTGCCCTGTGTCACTCTTAACTTAGAGTTAAGTGTTCACCATCTCACATAAAATAACTTGTCAAGAGCTCACGTGCAGGTAATTTTTCCTTTTTCGTACACTGCTCCACCTATCCTCAACAGCCTGCAAAGGCATAAAAAATGGGCTCCCTCCAATATGGAGGGAGCCCATAAAAGCAACTAAAAACTTAGCGACTAGGCGTTATTATGCCTTCTTGCGCATGCGGGTTACCACGATGGTCGCAACACCAGCACCCAGAGCAATCAGACCCAGGCCAGTAGCGGTCATCGCGTCGGATGCACCGGTCTTAGCCAGGGAAGAAGAGCTCTTGGAGGATGCGTTAGAGGAACCGGAACCCAGGTTGTCGTTCGAGCCGGAGCTCAGCGAAACGCTGTCAGACTTCTTGGAGTTCTCGTAGTTCGGCTGCTCTTCGCAACCTTCGTCGTCACCATCAGCGTCGAACTTATCACGGAAGTCCGGGTCACCCCTGTGAATGGAGGTACCACGGTCTGCCCATACGTCAGCGCAGTTCTGGTACTTGTAGGCCTTCTCATCCTTTGCGGAGGAGTCGGATGCCTGGTCAGACTTCTGCTCATCAGACTTCTGCTCTTCGGCAGGCTTCTGATCCTCGGCGGGCTTGGTTTCCTTAGCGTCTTCAACTGCGGGTGCGGAGGTCTCGTCAGCAGGCTTGGGAGCCTCAGTGGTCGGATCCTGGGTGGGCGCCGGGGTCGAGTCCTCGGAGGGGGTCGGAGTCGGGTTCTCGGAGGGAGCCGGGGTCGGCTCGGGGGTGGGCGCCTCGGAGGGGGCGGGCTGCTCTGCAACCTTAATGGTCACGGTAGCTGCCTTACCGCCGCGGGGAACGTCGCCGTCCTTCAGGGAGCCGGACAGCAGGTAAATGTCAACGGAAACGCTGCCGTGCAGTTCTGCCTGCCAGGGGATGGCAACGGAGAAGTTGCCGGCCTCGTCAGCGTGGATTTCCAGGTAGTCCTGGCCGTTAATCTTAACGGCACCCTTGTTCAGCTTCAGTGCCAGAACGGAACCGGAGGTGCCGTCAGCGGTCTTGAAGCCTTCGCCGCCAATGTTCAGATCCTGACCCTCAACCCATACGTCGGGGGCGAAGAACTGTGCGGAGTCTGCGTAGGTGTGGACAACCTGAGGCGCACCTTCAACAGCGAAGGTTGCGGGGACGGAAGTAGCAACGAGGCCACAGCCGATGAGTGCGGTGGCGCCGATGCGTGCAATATTGTTTCGAATGTTCATGCCCCCATTCTAACGAGCGAAGCTTAGGATACCGACCCCCAAGACGTCAATTTATCATGACCTAACTCACAAAATATATTTTTCTTGAAGGTTTCTTGAAGGCATGGTTGAACTATATAAGCCTTTTACACCGCCGTGCACACCCAAACTTTCAATCCCACATTGAAGAAACTAACAAGTATATACCCCACTCCATCGGCGCAACCCAGCAGCAAAAACCACCCCGTTAAACGCGAAAATCCCCTCCACCCAAACGCTCAAAAGCATTCAGGGGAAGGGACCCTCACGCACCACCCCATCGGGCGGCGGCAATAGTTTTAGGAGTTCTTGCGGTTACGCACAGCAGATACGCCAGCAACACCCAGACCCAGAGCTACCAGGCCCATACCGGCAATGGTGAAGGCGTTGGAAGCACCGGTGTTCGCAAGGGAAGAGCGCTGAGCGCGGCTCGAAGTGTAGCTGCTCGAAGAGGAGGAAGAACCCAGGTTGTCCAGACCGTCAGAGTTGCGGGAAGAAGAACCCGAAGAAATGCTGGAGGAGGAGGAACCGTCGGTCACCTCGCTATTGATAACCTCGCAGCCCAGGCCGTTACCATCGTTGTCGAACTTCTTGCGGAAATCCGGGTGACTCTCATGGATGGGCGCCAGACCAGCAGCCGCAACCTCTGCACAGTTCGCAAAGCGAGTGCTCTCAGCCGAAGCGGTCACCTGCTCGGTAGCGGAGCTGGAATCACCCAGCTGATCCTTCGCCTCGTTCGCAATGGCTGCGTTCTGATCAGCAGCAGCCGAAACCGATGCGCTTGCAGAAGCAGATGCCGAAGCGGAGGGGGTGGTAGCCACCACAGATGCAGAAGCCGATGCGGTAGCCGAGGGGCTCGCCGAAGCGGTTGCGGAAGCCTTCTCATCGGCGCGGTTCTTAATCTCAGCATCCACGGAGGCAATAACCTCATCAGCGGCAGTAGCCGAAGCAGAAGCCGAGGCGGTAGCAGATGCGGAAGGCGCCACAGAAGCAGAGGAGGTAGCAGTAGCGGAGGGGGTAGCCACCACAGAAGCGGTTGCCGAAGCGGAAGCGCTCGCAGAAGCAGATGCGGTTGCGGAGGGGGTTGCTTCCTGAACGGAACGAGCCTCAATCTTCACGGTGGCTGCCTTGCCGCCGCGAGCGGTGTCGTTGTCCTTCAGGGAGCCGGAAAGCAGGTAGACGTCCACGGAGATACGGTCGTCCAGGTCATCCTGCCAGGGAATGGAAACGGAGAAGTTGCCCTTCTCATCAGCCTGAACTTCCAGGTAGTCCTTGCCGTCAATCTTGACGGTGCCCTTGTTCAGCTTGATAGCGATGATGGAGCCGGAGGTGCCATCCTGGGTCAGGAAGCCCTCGCCGGTAACCTTCAGGGTTTCGCCCTTGTACCAGACCTCAGAAATGTGAGAGGTTGCCTTGTCGGAGTAGACGTGGGTAACGGACTCTTCACCGTTCTGAGCGAAAGTTGCGGGGATTGCGGTGACCACCAGGCCGCAACCGATTAGGGCGGTGGCACCGAAGCGAGTGATAGTGTGTCGAATGTCCATCCCATCATTTTATCCCCGCGTGGTGGACATACCCGCCTGTCCAGGGGCTATTTGCAATGACTTGCAACACAAAATAGCACTTTCGTGCACTTACCCTTGGGTCGGTGCACGCGCGGCAAGATTCGCCGGAGAAACAGCATTCACCGGAGAAACAGCGCCGCCTAGACCTGTGTAACGGCCTCGGCACCCTTAAACGTCAACGGCGTCGAGCATGAGTTCCAGCGCCTCACCCACGCCGGTGCGCCACAGGTAGGTTGCCTTTGCATCCGCACGACCCGGGCCGCCGTTAATGACGGCGACCGGCTTGCCGGCGCGCAGAGCCTCCAGCACAATCTTGTAGCTGCTCATAACCGCCACCGAGGAGCCCACCACCAGCATCGCCGAACATTCGGCGAGCATGGCGTCCTTGCGTGCCTTACGTTCGGCGGGCACGGATTCGCCAAAGTACACCACATCGGGCTTGAGGCGGGTCGAACCGCAGGCGAGGCAGGGCACCATCTGAAAATCGCGGATATAGTGCTCGTCCAGCTCCACGTCACCGTCAGGGTTCACGCGCAGGTCTTCGTCTTCTAGGCGCGCCAGGTAGCCGGGGTTCGCCGCGTCCAGGCGCGTATCCAGGCTTTCGCGGTTCTCGTCCTGCCCGCAGTCCAGGCACACAATACGGGAGAGGTCGCCGTGCAGTGCCAGCAGATTAGAGCTTCCAGCGCGGGCGTGCAGCCCATCCACGTTCTGCGTAATCACGCCGCTCACGGCACCCAGCTGCTCCAGCTCGGCGAGCGCATAGTGGGCGCGGTTCGGTTCGGCGCGGCGCATGCGGCGCCACCCCACGTAGGAGCGCGCCCAGTAGCGTTGGCGGGCGGCGTCATCGTAGCGGAATTCCTGGTAGGTCATGGGGCGGTGGTCGTGCAGGGAGCCGCCGGGTCCGCGATAGTCGGGGATGCCGGATTCGGTGCTCACGCCCGCGCCGGTGAGCACGAGAACCCTACCCGCCTTGAGTAGCTCGGCAATACCCGCGGAGGCGTATTCTTCGTCGTGCGGGGTGGCGTTCTCAGAGACAACGCGCTGAATCGAGCGGATTGCGGCACGGTGCACGGAGGCGATTTCTTCGCGCTGCTCACCGGCTGCGGCGAAGTTCTGGTGGTCAGTCCAGCGGTCCATTCTTCTCCTCAATGCTCTGTGTATCAATGCTCTGGTACTAGTGCGGTTCAGCGCGGTTCTAACGCGTTAAACGACTGTGGGGCACCCCCTTTCGAGGGTACCCCACAGCCTATTTCTTATGGTTTCGAACGTGCAAACTCAGCCACAGGCTAAGTCCGCCCAGCTCGTCGGAACTACCCAGCTGACCGGGTTTTCCAATCTAGCCGGTTTAGTTCTCAGCCTTCTGCTCACGCTCGGAGGTCACCGACAGGCCGTCGCTGGCAACGTCCGGGTTCACATCCACGGTCACGGTGTCACCGTCGTGAATAGCGCCGGAGAGGATGCCACGAGCCAGACGGTCGCCAATCTCGCGCTGGACCAGGCGGCGCAGCGGGCGGGCGCCGAACGCCGGGTCGTAGCCGGTCTTACCCAGCCACTCCAGGGCGGCGGGGGTGACGTTCAGGGTGAGGCGGCGGTCTTCCAGACGCTTAGCCATGCTCTTGATCTGCAGGCCCACGATCTGGCCCAGGTTCTCAGCCGACAGGGGCTGGAACATGATGATGTCGTCCAGTCGGTTGAGGAACTCGGGGCGGAATGCCTGGTGCACAACCTCCAGCGCCTTCTCGGAGCGCTCCTCGAAGGGCAGGTCCTGGTTGACCAGGTACTGCGAACCGAGGTTCGAGGTCAGGATTAGGATGACGTTGCGGAAGTCCACGGTGCGGCCCTGACCGTCGGTCAGGCGGCCGTCATCGAGTACCTGCAGCAGGATGTCGAAGACCTCGGGGTGTGCCTTCTCAACCTCGTCGAGCAGGACCACCGAGTAGGGGCGACGGCGTACAGCCTCGGTCAGCTGACCGCCCTCTTCGTGGCCAACGTATCCGGGAGGGGCACCGACCAGGCGAGAAACGGTGTGCTTCTCGGAGTACTCACTCATGTCGATACGAACCAGGGCGTGCTCGTCATCGAACTGGAACTCAGCCAGTGCCTTAGCCAGCTCGGTCTTACCGACACCGGTCGGGCCCAGGAACAGGAAGGAACCAATCGGGCGGTTCGGGTCGGAAATACCGGCACGGGCACGACGCACAGCGTCAGAGACAGCCACCACGGCAGCTTCCTGACCAATCAGGCGGGCACCGATGCGCTTCTCCATTTCGAGCAACTTCTCGGACTCACCCTGCAGCATGCGGCCTGCGGGAATGCCGGTCCAGGAGGAAATCACCTCGGCGATATCGTCCGCGGTGACCTCTTCGGAGACCATGGACTCGTTCTTGGCGTTGTCCTCGGCGCGCTGTGCTTCTTCCAGCTCAGCCTGCTTGGCGGGAATCTCACCGTAGAGCAGGCGGGATGCCTCAGCGAGGTTACCTTCACGCTGTGCAACCTCTGCGCGGGAACGCAGCTCGTCAATCTGGGTCTTGATGTCACCCACGCGGTTCAGGTTTGCCTTCTCCGCTTCCCAACGGGCGTTGAGGGCGTCAAGCTGTTCCTTCTTATCTGCCATGTCCTTGCGCAGCGCCTCCAGACGCTCAACCGATGCGGGATCGGTCTCGTCGGCAAGTGCCAGCTCCTCCATGGTGAGGCGATCCACGGCGCGGCGCAGCTGGTCGATTTCCTCCGGTGCGGAGTCAATTTCCATGCGCAGGCGGGATGCTGCCTCGTCAATCAGGTCAATTGCCTTGTCCGGCAGCTGACGGGAGGGGATGTAGCGGTTAGACAGGGCTGCTGCTGCGACCAGTGCGGAGTCAGCGATCTGCACCTTGTGGTGTGCCTCGTAGCGTTCCTTCAGACCGCGCAGAATACCGATGGTGTCATCTACGCTGGGCTCACCCACGTACACCTGCTGGAAGCGGCGCTCCAGTGCAGGGTCCTTCTCGATGTTCTCGCGGTACTCATCCAGAGTGGTGGCACCAATCAGGCGCAACTCACCACGAGCCAGCATGGGCTTGAGCATGTTGCCCGCGTCCATGGAGCCTTCGGATGCGCCAGCACCGACGACGGTGTGAATCTCGTCGATGAAGGTCACAATCTGACCCTCGGACTTCTTGATTTCTTCGAGGACTGCCTTCAGGCGCTCCTCGAACTCACCGCGGTACTTTGCGCCCGCGACCATGGAGCCCAGGTCCAGGCTGATGAGGGTCTTGCCGCGCAGGGATTCGGGCACGTCGCCGGAAACCATGCGCTGTGCCAGGCCTTCCACGACGGCGGTCTTACCGACGCCGGGCTCACCAATCAGCACGGGGTTGTTCTTGGTGCGGCGGGAGAGCACCTGCACGACGCGGCGAATCTCAGAGTCACGGCCGATGACCGGGTCGAGCTTGCCAGCGCGGGCAATGGCGGTCAGGTCGGTGCCGTACTTTTCGAGCGCCTGGAAGGTGCCTTCGGGGTCGGGGGTATCCACGGTGCGGTCTCCTCGGACGTTGGGGATGGTCTGTGCAATGAGCTCTGCGGTAGCGCCGAGCTTATGCATTGCTTCAGCAGTGCTATCGGTTCCGCTGGCAATGCCCAGCAGAATCATTTCGGTGGAGACGTAGGTGTCCCCGAAACCCTGAGCGCGGGTCTGTGCCGCCTGCAGAGCAGAGAGTGCGGCACGGCTGAAGGAGGCGTTCTGCACGGAAGCGCCCGATGCCTTGGGCAGCTTCTTGATTTCGGCGGATGCCGCCTCGGAGATAGCGTCTACATCCAGGCCTGCAGCCTTGAGGACTGCTACGGCGATGCCTTCGCGCTGGTCCATGAGGGCCTTGAGGATGTGCGCGGTTTCAATAGTGGGGTTGCCGGCGGTTTGAGCATTAGTATTTGCCGCCGAGATGACTTCTTGACTCTTGGTCGTGAACTTGATGTCCATAGTGTCCTTTCGTGTTTCGGGAGGCTTATCCTATGCGCCCCTGTATTACATAACTTGAGTCTACTACACTCAATTATTTTGCGCAAGGGGTTAACCATGATTTTTAAGAATAAATTTTCGACAACGACCAAGAGACTCTTCACACGAATAAAGCGGCGAAAACACAAGCTCCACCCAAAGCCCTATTGTTATAGTGACGACACTGGGCGCTTGCGAGTTCCCACAACAATCACAGACAGGATGGGGACCCACATGAAAATACTGGTTCTAGGCGCAACCGGCCGCACCGGTTATCTCTTCACCCGCAAAGCCCTAGAGGAGGGGCACGCGGTCACCGCCTACGTGCGCAACCCCGATAGGGCGCTAGCACTTTTGGGGGCGCACCAAAATCTCACTATTGTTCCGGGCGTCCTGGACGATGCCGAGCGGCTTGCCGCTGCATCCTCCGGGCAGGACGTGATGGTCAGCATCCTGGGACAGAAAGCCACGGTGCGGGAATTTCTCTCCTCCACGTTCATGCAGGAGCGTCTGCCTCTCATCATGCAGGCGGTCACGGGTGCAGGCGTGAAGCACTGCGTTCTCATGAGTGCCTACGGCGTGGGCGATACGGTACGGACCGCCTCACTCCCCATGCGCCTGGTGTGCAAGGTCATCATGCGCGGCATTTTCACCGACAAGGTTAAGGCGGACGCCCTGGTCACCGAGTATCAGCCGTATATTTCGCGTGCGCATCCGGGCAGGCTGACGGATAAGCCCGGCAGGGGCGGAGTGAAGATATATGACATGGCGAAAGTTGAGCGAACTGCAGGCATCCCAACGATTGCCCGTGAGGACGTCGCCGACGCACTGCTCACTATCGCCACGAACCCCCAGAACGCGGGTACAGATTTTTTAGTAACAATTGGGGACGCTGTCCTACACTCGCCCCAGAAATAAACCGGTAGGCTTAATGGCATGACGACTACGAACACCTTCCCCGCCGCCATTCTCTTCGACCACGACGGAACCCTCGTCGATACCGAACCCGTATGGGCTGCCGCAAAGGTTGCTCTCGCCGCAGAATTTGGCGGCACCTGGACCGAGCAGGACACCCTCGACTGCCTGGGCCTATCGATGCAGTTCACCCTGGATCGCCTGCGCGAGCGCGGCGTAAACCTGCCGGACGAGGAGATTAACAACCTGCTGGTGGCGAAGGTGCACGAGACTCTGGCGCAGCAGCCGGTCGAGTTCCTGCCCGGTATTGAGCGTTTCCTCTCGGAAGTTCGCGAGGCGCAGATTCCGGCGGCAGTCGTCACGAATGCGACCACCTCCGTGGCTCGCCGCACCGCGAATGCGGCGCCCGAGGGCACGTTCTCGGTGGTTATTGGTAACGATGAGACTACCCACCCCAAGCCGAACCCGCAGCCCTATCTTTTGGCGGCGGAACGTCTGGGTGTTGACCCGACTCAGTGCGTGGCGATTGAGGACTCTCCTTCGGGTGTGCGCAGTGCAACCGCGGCGGGTATGCGCGTCATTGTTGTGCCGGGCGAGCTGGAGGTTCCGGAGGGGCTGGGCACCGTGCGCCTCAAGCATGAGGAGCTGACCCTGGAGGCGGTTCGCGCGCTGGCGTAGCTGCCCGGCTCGCACGCTGGATGCCCTGCAGAGAAAGTTCTGTAGAAAACTGAATACGCTTCACCGCAAAGGGTGGGATACGCAAGATGTGACACCGCGCGTCCCACCCTTTGTGCATGCCTGAGCGGTAAGGGTTTTCGAGCGCGGCGCAACACGCAGATGACGATTTATTACGAATTACTCAAAATAACCTTGACAATGGTTCCTTAAAATGATTTACTCGTAACAACGGTTCAGCGAGGGTTCACTCCCCACCGAACCACAAGCATTACAGCATCATGAAGGAGACCATCATGGCATTCGCAAACTACACCGCACCCGGCCTGACTATCGAAGAAGGCAAGGGCATTTCCGAGGTTCTCCAGGCACGTCTGCACGACCTGAACGACCTGCACCTGCTGCTGAAGCACGCTCACTGGAACGTGACCGGCCCCGGCTTCATCGCCGTTCACGAAATGATTGACCCTCAGGTCGACACCGTCCGCGATTTCGTTGACGCCATTGCAGAGCGTATGGCAACCCTGGGCGCAACCCCCAACGGTCTGGCTGGCGCACTGGTCGCACAGCGCACCGTTGAGGACTACCCCGTCGGCCGCGCACGTGTTGCTGACCACCTGCGCGCTCTGAACGACGTCTACACCCGCGTGATTGAGGCTCACCGCAAGGCGATTGCATTTGCCGGCGAGTCCGACCCCGTCACCGAGGACCTGCTGATCGGTCAGACCGCTGAGCTGGAGAAGTTCCAGTGGTTCATCCGCGCATTCCTGGAAAACGGCGAAGGCAACATCTAAGCCAGCGTTCTAAAGACACGACTTTTTAGAGTCACGAACCGGGCGGGTGCGCTCTCCTATATGGAGGGTGCACCCGCCCGGTTTCTGTGCTGTTTCGGTGCTTTTTCCCGACGTTTCGCCTCGCCCGCGGGGTACTCTAGAGTACGTTGAGGCGAACATTATTATCGGGTTAGGCCGTCCTAGATTTTCTGTTCAGAGTGCTCTAGAGTGGTTCACTGTTCACGACAGAGCACACAGACATGAACGCATCATCAGGCGCAGGGATCCAGCCCTGCACGCACGGCACCCGTGGAAAGGGAACTATGAGCACGCACGCCCAGCACGAGCACCCCCAGCATAAGAGCACCCAACACGAGCACGGCGAAGAAACCGAGAAGCTCCAGCAGGAAAACGCCGCTACCGAAGCTTCGCAGGCCACCCGCCATAGCGCCGTCACCTCCCCCTCCCCCACGCAGATTAAGCGTTGGCGCCGCTACCTTGCCGATGAGGAGTCGGAGGCGCGCATCTACCGCTACCTGGCTCGCCGTGCCGAGGGTACCGACCGTGAGATTTTGCTGCAGGTTGCTGAGGCGGAGAAGCGTCACCAGCAGCATTGGCGTGACATGCTCGGTGAGCACGCGAATGTGCACGTGCGCCCCTCCCTGCAATCGCAGCTGCTGCAGTTCTTGGCGAAGAACTTCGGTTCGGTGTTTATTCTTGCGATGGCTCAGCGCGCCGAGTCCCGCTCCCCCTACGCTGAGGACCCGGACGCCACCGAGGAAATGGCGGCCGACGAGGCGATTCACGAGGAAATTATTCGTGCCCTGGCGACTAACGGTCGCGAGAAGCTCTCGGGTAATTTCCGGGCGGCGGTCTTTGGCGCTAACGACGGTTTGGTGTCGAATCTGGCGCTGACTATGGGTATTACCGCCTCAGGCGCGTCCAGCTCGATGGTTCTACTGTCGGGTGTTGCGGGTCTGCTGGCGGGTGCGCTGTCGATGGCGGCGGGCGAGTTCGTGTCGGTGCGTTCTCAGCGTGAGCTGCTGGATGCCTCCCAGCCGACCCAGGTGACCCTGCGCGTTGCGCACGATTTGGATTTGGATTCGAACGAGCTGGAGCTGATTTACCGTGCCCGCGGTATGGAGCCGGAGGCGGCGCATCACCGTGCGATGGAGCGTTTCGGCTACCTGGATTGCGATTGCGACCCCTCGCTGTCTCACCGCGAGGATGAGGATCGCGAGGAGAACGTGGCTTTGGGTACCGATATTGGTGCCGCCGCTGCATCGTTCGCGTTCTTTGCCTCGGGTGCGTTGATTCCGATTCTGCCCTATATTTTCGGCTTCTCGGGCGTGTTCGCGATGGTGCTGTCCCTGCTGTTTGTGGGTGCGGCTCTGGGCTTCACCGGCGGCGTGGTGGGTCTGCTGTCGGGTGCTTCTCCGCTCAAGCGCGGTATCCGTCAGATTCTGATTGGTTTCGGTGCGGCGTTTGTGACCTACCTGCTGGGTCTGGCGTTCGGCACGACGGTTGGCTAGTCGTAACGCCTCCAATAAGCTCTCCCAAGTGTATATAGCCGCTCATGCATGTGTTGCATTCCCTGTAAGCACCACAGCCTGAGCGCGAAGAAACCCCCGGCGGGTGTGAACTGCCTCCCGTTTCTTGGACAACAAAACTAAAGTCCAAGAAACGGGAGGCTTTTCATGTCTATGAACCTGGGATTGAGACATGATCGTTTGCTCCGGGAGCAAGCAGCGCAAATGTTTGAGAGAGGATGTGGCTATGGTCTAACCGCCAGCAGGCTTGGTGTGTCCGCCGCAACTGTGAGAGAGTGGCAAAAGATGTACCGCGTAATCGGAAGGGACGGGCTTCTTGCCATGGGAGTAAAGCACACCAAATACGACTACGAGACCAAGGTCGCCGCAGCGAAGGCCGTGGTTGATGGTGGGATGAGTAAGCCCGAGGCAATGGTGCATTTCGGCATTGCAAGCGCGACACCGTTGAAGCAGTGGTGCAGGCTGTACCGGCAGGGCGGCGCGCAGGCGCTTAAGCCTAAACCTAAGGGCAGGCCGAAAGGGTCGGTGCGGGCGTTGCCGCCAACGCGTGAGGAGGAACTTGCCGAGCGTGTGCGCAAGCTTGAGGCGCAGGTGGCGTACCTAAAAAAATCGATTGCCCTGAAGGCGCGCAGGCGCTCCCAAACCGGGACAAAGCCCTAGTGGTTGCTGAGCTTTCAGGGCGCGGACACGCGGTGCGTGATCTGCTCGAAGCTGCTGGTCTTGCCAGGTCGAGCTACTACTACGCGTTAGCTCACCCCTGGCAGCCAACTAGAGTGCAGTTACGTCCCAAGGTTGCACAGATCTTTTCACGAACCCCCAACGGGTGTGGTCACAGGCAGGTGGCCATGTGCCTGCGCGCTGAGGAAGGGGTGCGTATCGCTGATAAGACGGTCTTGAAGATGATGCGTCAGATGGGGTTGCGCTGCGGTATACGCCGCCAGAGGCCCTACCACAGGTACAACTCCTACAAGGGGGACGTGGGGCAAAGGTTCGCCAATATCATTGGTCGCAACTTCACGGCGACTGGTCCCTGGCAGAAGTTGGGTACAGATGTCACCGAGTTCAAGCTCTCTTTCGGTAAGGCCTACCTTGCTCCGGTGTACGATTTTGCTAGTAAAGAGATTGTTGCCTACTCCATCTCGATGTGCCCTAATCTCGCCCAGCAGCAAGAGATGCTTCAGATACTCACGGAGGCCAAACCAGCAGGGGTCGAGCCAATCTTGCACTCAGATATGGGATGGCAGTATCAGCACGAGATCTACATTAGTACGCTTGCCGAGAATGGTTTCATCCAGAGCATGTCACGCAAGGGCAACTGTATCGACAATGGCGCCACTGAGCAGGTTTTCGGGCATCTGAAGGATGAGTTTTTTCGCGGGCAGGACTGGCAGACTTTTGAGAGTTTCAAGGCCGACCTTGACGCCTATATCACGCACTGGAATACGGTTAGACGCCAGGTGAAGCTGAGGGGCCTGACCCCGGTGGAGTACCGGGATCAGGCCCTGAGGGAAGCCGTATAGCGGCTACTGTTAAATGTGTCCAAGTTTCGGGGCGCAGTTCAGTGAGTTATCCGCCGGGGGTTTTCTATAGGCTCTTACCCTATAGGAGGGGCGCCCTATTACGGGTTAATCTGCGCGGTGGTGGCCTGACCGGAAACGCTCTCAGAGCCGGTCGCGCCGTTGCCGGAGTAGGTCAGGTTAGCGACCTCCACGGTGGAGGTCTGCTTGTACGAGATCCAGCCGTTATCTGCCGGGAAGTTCAGCTGTGCCGGCATGAAGTTGGTCTGGCTGTAGTACTTGGTGCCGGTCTGCTTCATGGTGTACGCCTTGCTGGTGGTGTAGACGATACGACCCTTGAAGGTGTAGGTGCCGTCGGAGTTTTTGGTGACGGTCGGTACTTCTGCGGTCCAGGTACCGGCGGTCTGTGCGACGGACAGGTACTTTGCCTGACCTGCGGAGGCGACCAGCTCGGTGGTCTTACCGGTCAGCTTGCGGCCGGTGGGGCTCCAGGACTGGCCGTTGATCTTGCCGAATTTGGTGAGCGACTGTGCGCTGGCGGAGACGGTGTACTCGACCTCGGTCACGAAGGTTGCGCCAGCTGCGAGGGTGACGCTGCTGCCGGGGATGTAGCCGGTGCCGCTTGCGGTGTCCTTGGTCGGTACGGACCACCAGAAGCCGCTAGAGGACATGTATGCGCCGTTTGCGCCGGTCTGGGAGTTGGTGACGGGAGTGAACTTACCTTCGCCGTTGACGTAGGTTGCGCTCTTGGGCTTGGAGGTCGCGTCGTCCCAGTTGATGTCGGAGTCGGGGTTGGTGGAGGCGGTGAAGTGCGCCTCGGGGCTTGCCGGGTTGATGGTGCCGGTGTTGTTGGAGGATGCGTAGCCGACGTAGCCGCCGTTGTTCTGCACGCTGACGTACACGCCGTACTGCACGCCGGGGGTTTCCTTGGATGCGGCGTAGGCGGGTACTGCTGCGGAGGCTGCGACGACGGGTGCGGACCAGACGCCTGCCTTGGCGATGGTGCGGCGAGAGATGGGCTGGGTCATGAGTGTGGTGATCTCCTGTGAGTGTTTGGTGTTTCTTGGAGCCGCTGAAAATAATTCTGACTAGGCTCAATGCACTCCAGTATACAAAGGTTAAGGTTATATCTGCACGTTTGTAGGGCAGATGTGCACAATCTTACTTTCTGCCGCAAGCTCTATTGTCCGGGTGCAAACGCCTCAAAAGCACCCTCAAGATACCCTGCTATTCAACAGGTGGAGCGGCTCTAATTGCGTTCTTTCCCCGGTGCATTCCCTGCCGCATTCCCGGGCGTACTCCCCTGCACACTCCCCCGGCGCCTCCAGTATTTTCCGGCATGCTGTCTCTGTTTAGTTCATTGTTAAAGCACAGATGCCGGTAGCCTCGGGGACTACCGGCATCTGCCGCATTATTTATGCTGTTTACTTCGCTGCGAAGATTTCGCGCATCAGGTTTGCAGCCTCGGAGGGGGTCTTACCGACCTTCACGCCTGCTGCTTCCAGCGCTTCCTTCTTCGCCTGAGCGGTACCGGAGGAACCGGAGACAATAGCACCTGCGTGGCCCATGGTCTTACCCTCAGGAGCGGTGAAGCCTGCAATGTAACCAACGACGGGCTTGGTCACGTTTGCCTTGATGTACTCTGCAGCACGCTCCTCAGCGTCACCACCGATCTCACCAATCATGACGATTGCTTCGGTCTCGGGGTCAGCTTCGAAAGCTTCCAGAGCGTCGATGTGGGTGGTGCCGATGATGGGGTCGCCACCAATACCGATAGCGGTGGTGAAACCAATGTCGGACAGTTCGTACATCAGCTGGTAGGTCAGGGTACCGGACTTGGAAACCAGACCAATCTTGCCCTTGCCGGTGATGTTCGCCGGGATAATACCGACCAGGCACTCCTCGGGGGAGATGATGCCGGGGCAGTTGGGGCCGATGATGCGGGTAATCTGCTTGCCGTTCTCGTCCACGGATGCCTTAGCAGCTGCCCAGAACTCTGCGGAGTCCTGAACCGGAACGCCCTCGGTGATGACGACGACGAGGCCAATCTTAGCCTCGATAGCCTCGAGAACAGCTGCCTTGGTGAAGGCCGGGGGAACGAAGACGATGGAGACGTTCGCGCCGGTCTTCTCCATAGCCTCAGCTACAGAACCGAAGACGTCCAGCTCGATGTCGGAGCCGTCCTTCGCCTTGTGGGTGACGGTGGTGCCAGCCTTGCGAGCGTTCACGCCGCCCACAATGTTGGTGCCTGCTGCGAGCATGCGTGCGGTGTGCTTGGTACCCTCGCCACCGGTGATGCCCTGAACGATGACCTTGGAGTCCTTGTTCACAAAGATAGACATATTACTTCCTTGAAATCCTTTGCTGGCGATTACGCCTTGTGAGCGAGCTCTGCTGCCTTGTCAGCGCCGGAGTCCATGGTCTCAGCCAGAACAACCAGCGGGTGATTCGCCTCGGAGAGGATGCGGCGACCCTCAGCAACGTTGTTGCCGTCCAGGCGCACAACCAGGGGCTTGGTTGCTGCGTCGCCCAGAATCTCCAGAGCCTTCACAATGCCGTCTGCCACTGCGTCACATGCAGTGATGCCGCCGAAGACGTTCACGAAAACGCTCTTGACCTGCTCGTCGCCCAGAATGATTTCCAGGCCAGCAGCCATAACCTCAGCGGATGCGCCGCCACCAATATCAAGGAAGTTTGCGGGCTTGACGTTGCCGTGGTTCTCACCAGCGTATGCAACGACGTCCAGGGTGGACATAACCAGACCTGCACCGTTACCAACGATGCCGACCTCGCCGTCCAGCTTCACGTAGTTCAGATCGAACTGCTTTGCCTTAGCTTCCAGCGGGTTCTCAGCGGACTTGTCCACGAGAGCCTCGTGCTCGGGCTGGCGGAATTCTGCGTTGTCGTCCAGGGAGACCTTGCCGTCCAGGGCGAGGATGGTGCCCTCGGGGGTCAGAACGAGGGGGTTAACCTCAACCAGGGTTGCGTCTTCCTTGGTGTAGACTTCGCCCAGCTTGACGAGAACGGGAACAACCTTCTCCTGCAGTTCTGCGGAGAAACCTGCTGCCTTAGCAATTTCCTCAGCCTTAGCCTGGTCCAGGCCGACCAGCGGGTCAACCTCGATCTTTGCCAGTGCCTCGGGGCGCTCAGCAGCGAGCTGCTCAATTTCCATACCGCCTTCTACCGAGCACATTGCCAGGTAGGAGCGGTTTGCGCGGTCCAGCAGAAGGGAGAAGTAGTATTCTTCGGCGATGTCTGCGCCGTCAGCGACCAGCACGCGGTGAACGGTGTGGCCCTTGATGTCCATGCCGAGAATTGCCTTAGCGTGCTCGTAAGCTTCTTCGGGGGACTTTGCGAGCTTAACGCCGCCAGCCTTACCGCGGCCGCCGGTCTTAACCTGAGCCTTAATGACGGTCAGGCCGCCAATTTCCTCAGCTGCTGCCTTTGCTTCTTCAGGGGTGGTCGCAACAATGCCCTTGAGCACGGGTACACCGTGCTTTGCGAAGAGCTCGCGCGCCTGGTATTCGAAAAGGTCCACAGGTGTCCTTCTTCTTCGAAGTGGTGCCGAGTACTGGTGCACTCGGCCTGGTCATTAGAGGTGTCTTCCCCTGTGTGTCCGGTACGTGCGATAGGTATCTCTCGCACCCGGCGCACACGCATCATTGACGCGGGGAATTTCTCTCGTCTCTACTCTATCGGATTCGGCGTGAGCTCGCACTCACGGACCCCCAAATCTGAGATTTTAGCGACTCAGCTCACAAATATTTTGGGTATGTTCCACCCAAAGGGTGTGCACCGGGTAACTAACTGGAGCTGTCGCTCCCCCATCCGCCGCGAAATACCGGCGAAAAGCGGCATTTACCGCCGTGCTATACAAAGCCCCGAAGCCTTTCTCAGCAGGCGGACAACACGCCCGGAACAGCCCACAGAAGAGGGGCAGGCACCCTCAGGTACCCGCCCCTCCATCGGCATTGTCAGGCTCTCGCCCCTGAGGCGTTAGCTCACCTTCTCCAGCGGCGCGTAACGCAGCAGCAGACGCTTCTCTTCCGAGCCGAAGCGAACCTTCGCCACGGTCTTATCGCCGCTACCCTCAACGGCGAGCACGCGACCCTCACCGAACTTGGTGTGGCGCACCGTATCGCCGACCGCCAGGGTCGGGATTTCCTTGCTCTGGTGAACGCGGGAACGGTTCGTCACCTTCGAAGAGGTAGCCGCCGCCAGCCCGTAGCTTGCCGAGCCGTTAATATCCGCAGTGGACGGCTCGGAACGGCGTGCGGGGCGGGACTCGTAGGGGTCGTAGGAGCCGCGTGAGCTACCGGAACTGTAACCACCCGAGCCATAGCCGCCCGAGTAGCCACCGGAGCCGTAGCCGGAACGAGAACCACCCGAGTAGCCGCCACCGTAGGAACCGCCACCGCGAGCGCCGTACACGCCCATGCCGGAGGCGCCAAAGCCCGAGAAACCGGCGGTACGCTTCCACTCGATAAGCTCCTCAGGGATTTCCTCCAGGAAGGGTGAGGGCGGGTTGAACTGGCTCTTACCCCACATGGTGCGGGTCTCCGAGCGGGTCAGGTACAGGCGCTCCATGGCGCGGGTCAGGCCCACGTACGCCAGGCGGCGTTCCTCGCTCATTTCCTTCTCGTCGGTCAGGGCACGCTGATGCGGGAACAGGCCGTGCTCCATGCCGGTCAGGAACACCACGGGGAACTCCAGGCCCTTGGCGGTGTGCAGGGTCATGAGGGTGACCATGCCCTGCGCCTTCGCCTCAGCTGCTTCGGCGGCAATCTGCGCGGCGGAGGCGTTCTCACCCTCCGCGCTGGCGGGGCGGTTCGGGATCGAGTCGGCGTCGGCGACCAGAGCCACGTGTTCGAGGAACTGCTCCAGGTCGGCGCCGGGGTTCTCGGTCTCGAACTCGACCATGGCGTCGAGCAGCTCGGAGAGGTTCTCTACGCGCGATTCGTCCTGAATGTCCTTGGAAGCGCGCAGAGCCGCCAGGTACCCGGTCTGCTCCAGGACCGCCTCCAGGCAGGTTGCGGCGGGTTCGGTGCGGGCAATCTGCGCCAGGTCGTCCATGAGGCGCACGAACTCGGCGTACTTCTTCACGGCGGCGGCGCCCAGGCCGGGGATATCGGCAGCCTGGCGTGCGGCGGCGTAGAAGGAGATACGGTTCGCACTCGCGTACTCCGCCACCACGGACTCAGACTTGGCGCCAATACCGCGCTTAGGCTCGTTCAGAATGCGGCGCACGTTCACGTCGTCATCGGGGTTGTTCAGGGCGCGCAGGTACGCCAGGGCGTCCTTGATTTCCTTACGCTCGTAGAAGCGGGTACCACCGACCACACGGTAGGGCAGACCGGCACGCATGAGCATGTCCTCGAGGGTTCGGGACTGCGCGTTGGTGCGGTAGAAGATGGCGACGTCACCGGGCTGCACGCCGTGCTCATCGGCAAGGCGATCAATTTCGCGGGTGATGTAGCGCGCCTCAGCGTGCTCGGATTCGGCGACGTAACCAATAATCTTTGCGCCCGCACCGGAGGCGGTCCACAGCTTCTTGGGGCGACGGTCGGGGTTGCGTTCAATGACCGCGTTCGCCGCGGAGAGGATGTTCTGCGTGGAACGGTAGTTCTGTTCCAGCAGGATTGTGTGGGCGTTCGGGTAGTCCTTCTCGAAGTCCGTGATATTGCGGATATCCGCGCCGCGGAAGGCGTAGATGGACTGGTCGGAGTCACCCACCACGGTCAGCTCAGCGGGGGGCACGGCGTCCGGGTAGGGGCCGCGGTCAGCCGGTGCCTTCGCGTGGGCGCCGACCAGTTCACGCACCAGCTGATACTGGGCGTGGTTGGTGTCCTGGTACTCGTCCACAAGGATGTGGCGGAACTTGCGGCGGTAGTAGTTCGCGATTTCAGGGAACTTCTTGAGCAAAAAGACGGTGCGGCCAATCAGGTCGTCAAAGTCGAGAGAGTTGGCGGCGCGCAGACGCTGCGTGTAGACAGTGTAGATCTGCGCGATGGTCTTCTCGTACGGGTTATCGCTCGCCAGGCGGGATGCGTATGCCTCGGCGCTGACCAGCTCGTTCTTCAGTGCGGAGATGCGGTTGCCCACGGCCTTGGCGGTGAACTTCTTGGTGTCCAGGTTGAGCTCTTTAATGATGAGGCTCAGCAGACGCTGCGAGTCAGTCGAATCGTAGATGGTGAAGGTAGACTTCAGACCCAGCGCGGCGGCCTCACGGCGTAGCACGCGCACGCAGAAGCTGTGGAAAGTAGAAATCCACATGTGCTTGGCGCGCGGGCCGACCAGCGCCTCAATACGTTCACGCATTTCGGCGGCAGCCTTGTTGGTGAAGGTGATGGCGAGAATCTGGCCGGGGGTCGCGCGGTGGGTTGCGAGCAGGTACGCGATGCGGTGGGTGAGCACACGGGTCTTGCCGGAGCCGGCGCCCGCGACGATGAGTAGGGGCGAGCCGGAGTGCAGCACGGCCTCTTCCTGGCGTTCGTTGAGCCCGGCGGTGAGGGATGCGGGGTCCACGGCGTTGAGGCTGTGGGTACGTTCGCTGTAGGGGTCGGCGGGGTCGAAGTCCTCGCCGTAGCCGCCGACGCGGTAGGCGGGCGGCATGAAGTCGCCGAGCGGGTCTGCGGCGGTGAAGGCTGCGGGTGCGCCGGGTTCAGGAACGGGCGCGCTGGTGGCAGGCGCGCTGGTGGCAGAGGCACTGGAGGCGGGCATGCCGGTGGGCAGGGCGGCGGATGCCTCCTGTGCGGGTGCCTCCGTCATCGGGGTATCCATGGGAGGGGCGTAGTAGTCATCCTCGGCAGGGGGTACGTCGTAGTAGGGATCGAAGGGCGGCTCGTCCACCGGTGCTGCGGGGGTGACGAGTTCGGCGGCGAACAGGCCGTCCTGTTCGGTGAAGGGCTGCTTCTGCTGTTCGGGCTTGTCGCTCATCATCTACCTCGCTGCCTAGAATACACGTTCGATATTCCATGCTACCGCATTTGCTGCGCGGCTCCCACCCGTTCGGTCATCCGCCGCACGTCCTAAATCGGCAACGGCACACCGGTGGTACAGAATAGTCATGTTAGGATGACCGCATGACCCAGACCTTACCTCCGAGCCTCTCAATAGCCCTATGGTGCGATGGCTCAGCCGACGAAGCCGCGCAGTTCTATACCAGGGTTTTTCGCGATGCTTCCATCATGGAACAGGTGCCCGGACTCACGACGACTCTAAGCATCCACGGCTTCCAGCTCTCACTCATTAACGGTGATGACCAATACGTCCCGAACCAGTCCATCAGTTGCATCCTAAACTTTGACCCGCTCCTCTTCGACGGTGAGGCGCAGGCGCGAGCATACCTCGATGAACTCTACAACGAGCTAAGTACCGGCGGTGTGCTGATGGAACTGGGTGAGTATCCTTTCTCCCCGCGCTACGCCTGGGTGCGTGATCGTTTCGGTATGACCTGGCAGCTGATGCTTACCAACCCCGCAGGCGACCCGCGGCCCTTCGTCGTGCCCTCTTTCATGTTTGGCGGTACAAACCACGGCAATGCAGAGGAAGCCACCAACCGCTGGATTTCCCTTTTTGATGACGCTCGCCGCGGCACCCTGTACTACTATCCAGAAAATAGCCCCTTTGAGGCAGATGCAGTGATGTTCACCGACTTCAACCTACACGGCACCTGGATGGCGGCAGCAGATTCCGGCGCTTTTCATAATTTCACGTTCACGCCTGGAGTTTCAATCGTTCTTTCGTGCCGCACTCAGGAGGAGATTGATTACTATTGGGAGCAACTCTCGGCTATATCTGAGGCGGAGCGTTGCGGCTGGTGTGTAGATTGCTGGGGTGTTTCTTGGCAGGTTGTTCCGCACAATATTGCTGAGCTTATGGCTGATGAGGTAACTCGCCAAAAAATTCTGCAGCTGGGCAAGATAGACCTTGCCAAACTTTAATGTGTTCCCCATACGATTGCTAGATAGCATATTCACGCTACGCTAGGACAGCGAAACCGCCCGCGCCTGCTAATGCAAGCGACGGGCGGTTTCTCGCACCGGCGTGAATGCCGGTTCTGTGTGCCCCCGAGACGATTCGAACGTCCGACACCTTCTTTAGGAGAGAAGTGCTCTATCCCCTGAGCTACGAGGGCGTACCTATCCAGTATAAAGCACCCCGCACCTCCGGTCGGCACAGCCCACCCAAGCCGTCGGTATCCACCGATAGTCGCCCCACGCTCATACCGCGTCCAAGCCCTGTTCACCACCCCGTGTTCACCGCCTGAGGACACCCCGCACCCGGCGGCAGAACCGCTCCTACAATGTACGAATGAGCATCTACATTGACCCGCCCACCTGGCCCGCACACGGCACCGTCTTCTCGCACCTCATCTCCGATGTATCCCTGGCGGAACTGCACGAGTTCGCCGCAGCGGCGGGCATCAGTGAGCGCGCCTTCGATCGCGACCACTACGATGTTCCAGCGCACCTCTACGAGGACCTGGTACGGGCGGGCGCGAAAGAGCTCAGCGGCGCGCAACTGACTCGCACGCTCATTGCGAGCGGTCTACGGATTCCGCTCAAGGAGCGCCCCGAGAAGATTCGCCCGCGTCTGCTTCGCGCCTGGGAGGCGGCGTTTACGCCCCGCTTCAAGCTCGTGGAGGCTCCTGCCGAGCTGCGGGCTCAACTCACGGCGCAGGTGGCTGAACTGGGTGAGAGTCTGCTGCAGGCGTGGGAGCAGCCGCACCGCGCCTACCACCACAGCGGGCACCTTTCGCAGATGCTCACCGACCTGGACCGCCTCTACGCGCATCACTCGCAGGCTGGTTCTACTCCCCTGGCGTTGATTCTGGCGGCGTGGTTCCACGACGCGGTCTATGAGGGCGCGCCGGGTGAGGATGAGCGCCGCAGCGAGCAGCTGGCGAGCACCTCCCTAAAGCCGCTGGTTACCGTGGGTCTACTCACCGATCAGGAGCTGCAGATGGTGAGTCTTCTGGTGCGCGCCACGGCAACCCACAAACTGCCCGAGTCTGCCGACCTACCGGCGGGCTATGAACCGGCGAATATTCAGCTGTTCCTCGACGCCGATATGGCTATTCTGGCAGCTGATTCGGCGCGCTATCGCCGCTACCTGCGCGGGGTGCGCAGTGAATACTCCCACTTTGACGATGAGGCTTTCCGTACCGGTCGTACGACCTTTTTACGTTCCATCCTGGGTCGTGAGCGTATCTTCCTTTCCGAAGAGACTTTCAAGCTCTGGGAGGAGCCCGCGCGGGCTAATCTGCGTGCTGAGCTCAGCGAGTGGGGGTGTGACCCGCAGAGGCTTCTGCAGGCTCTGGCGTCCTAGCCGCATACACCTAGCCGCCTACGCCTAAAACACATACCGCCGAGAATGCACCCACGCTAAGGTGCGCTCTCGGCGGTATTTTTGTGAAATCTCCCGGGTACGCAAATCTCGGGTACACACATCTCGGGCACGCAAAAGGCGCCCACCCCGTGCGGGGTAGGCGCCTTTTTGAAGTATGTTGGGCTAGACCCAGCTTCTATGCGCTAAGGCTTAGAGAGCGGTGTAGTAGCCGTCAACGGACATCCAGGAGGTGGGGTGCACCAGGGTACCGTTGGTGGGGTTCAGAGCGGAGATCATCTTGCCGTCGCCCAGGTAGATACCAACGTGGCTGTAGCCGTTCTGGAAGACGATGTCGCCGGGCTGGGGGTTAGAGGTCGGGCGCAGCTCGTTCTTCATTGCGTAGGTGAAAGCGGTCAGCTTGATGCCGTGCTGAGCGAAAACCCAAGAGGTGAAGCCGGAGCAGTCCCATGCACCGAAGGTCTTGCCGCCCCAAACGTATGCGCCACCCAGGCCGCTCATTGCGGTTGCAACGATTGCGTCGCGGGATGCGTTACCGGAGGAAGCTACGGGTGCAGCGGGTGCCGGAGCTGCAACGGGTGCAACGTAAGCCTGCTGGGTCTCAGCCTGGGGTGCTACGTAGGTGGTCTCAACTGCGGGTGCAGCGGGAGCCTCGGCTGCTGCGGGAGCAACGTAAGCCTGCTGTGCCTGAGCCTGAGGTGCAACGTAGGTGGTTGCGGGAGTGGTGTAGCTGGTGTAGTCGAACTCGTAGTTGGTGTAGTCGTAGGACAGATCAGCAGCAGCGGGGATCTGTGCAAATGCGTTCGCGGGAACGGTCGAGCCGAGCAGCAGTGCGCCTGCTGCGATGGTTGCACCTGCGGTACGTACGATCTTCTTAGCCATTGGTAATTCCTCCATTGCCTGACGAGGTGAGCTGTCGGACTCGAGCATGGATTCGCTCGGCCACCGAAGTGACTTAGCCCCGAGGCTTCTCGATTGAGAAGCCGTATCCCAGCTTGGGGATTGGGTCCCCCGCTTCTGCCATATTGGGTAGACGTTCATCGAAGCGTTGGCAGAACTCAGCGGAACCGCTTCGACGGTGCCCTCTTACGATTAGGATTTGGGCACAGAAATGAGAATACACAGAAAACTCCCAGTTGTCACTTCATTCAGGCTTAAATTTTGAGCTTTCACCCCCGGCGGAACAGAGCGAGCTTGAACGGCTAGAGCCCCGTTTATTCGCGGGAGCTTAAGCAACTTAAGGCGTTTGACTAGGCATTTCATAAGGATGCACATTCGCTTTTAATGCGTCAGCACCCCTTAAGGACAGGGTTCAAAACTCTTAAGAATGAGCCTCGTCTCTTAAGGTTTTGCTCCCATAATTCACTCAGAATCCGGCGTTTCTCTCAGTTTCAACTTCAGATTTAAGCGAAAAACACGAAAAATGCACTCTAGCGCAGTTGCCAAAAAGTTGAGAGAGGAGTATATGCTCGCTCACGTGAGGACAGCCTGCACCACTGATACACACCGCGCACTCCACCTTGTGCAACCCAAATACGCCTTATTCCTCCGCTCTCCCACGATTCTTCCCTTATATACGGCGTTTCACGCCGATTATTGATCAAAATCGTCCACTATCTAAGACAGCGCCGGTTCCTGGGGAGTCCACGGCACAAAAAACGGTGGCACCGCCTCCTCAAGTAAGAAGGCGATGCCACCGTTTAAAGCGTGAAGCGGGTTAGTAGACTCTCAAAACTGGAGCTTAGAGGCTGCCACCGCGCTTGACCACAATTGCGTTTGCCACGTCCATATCCAGGGAGAGGGTGTCCTCTTCGCCATCGGCGTGAACAATCACGTCATCGTTCTGGCCAGCAATCACGGACACCGAAGCGCCGTAGACAATACCAGCGTCAGCCAGCAGCTTCAGCAACTCAACGTCAGTCTGAATGGACTCGGGGAAGCGAGAAATAGTGAAACGGTCCTCGGGGCCGGAGTCGCGCGCAGCCAGGGACATGGGCACGGTGCGCTCGTCGTTCTTCTCGCTCACGTGGCCCAGGTCCTCCAGGCCGGGGATAGCGTTACCGTACGGGGAGAACTTGGGGTCCTTGAGCATCTCCAGGATACGCTTCTCCACCTTGTCACTCATGACGTGCTCCCAGCGGCATGCCTCTTCGTGCACGTACTCAAGCTCCAGGCCAATAATATCGGAGAGCAGGCGCTCAGCCAGGCGGTGCTTACGCATGACCTCGATCGCCTTGTGGCGGCCTTCCTCAGTCAGTTCGAGGTGGCGGTCCGGCTCAACGGTGAGCAGGCCATGGTTCTCCATGCGTGCCACGGTCTGGGAAACGGTCGGGCCGGAGTGCTCGAGTCGTTCAGCGATGCGCGCACGCATGGGGACGATGCCCTCTTCCTCCAGTTCGAGGATGGTGCGCAAATACATCTCTGTGGTATCGATGAGGTCTGTCATATATCTCTCCCAGCTATCACTGCAACAGTGCTTAGATAGCACTGCCTAAGTCGTTACTTAATTCAATATTCTATTATGTACTTTTTCAGCGGCTTTTGCCACGGCTTAAGTCATTGAGTCGCCCAACAATAACCGTTGGACGACTCAATACAACACCTTATATATGCATTTTGCTAACCCGCCCCTTATTAAGAGGAGTGAATAGTAGGCTCTACTCTGCGGACTCAGCCTCTGCAATTTCTTCCACAGCAGATTCGTTCTCTGCGGTTTTGTTCTCTGCAGGCTCACCGGACTCAGCAGATTCCTCTGCCTCAGTGGCTTCAGCAGACTCTGCGTTCTCCTGCGCGGCGTTCTCTTCCAGGTCTTCGGGGCGAACGCGGTCAGCCCACGGCACCCAATCCGGCGCGATCAGCGCGTCGTCACCGGGCAACAGGCCAACCTCGCAAATCGTAGCCACGCGGGAGCGAGGCGCACGCGAGAGGGTCGCAAACCAGAACCAGCCGCGGTAACCGGGCAGAGTGCACTCAAAGAGGTGAGTGCTCAGACGCTCTTCCTCGGCGCGCACGTGGTGCACCAGGCCGATAGCGTGTGCCGGGGCGATTTCCTGAACACCCTGCAGCGCCACATCCTTAGCGGCGGCAAGAATCTCATCCACCTTGGAGGTGCGGCGCAGCTTGTGCGGAACGCCCAGGGAGGGGGTACCCACCTCTTCGTCCAGCGGGGTGAAGGGGTCGGGGGTGGAGTCTTCGTTCTGTTCAGCTTCTTCGGCGGCGGATTCCTCAGAGGTAGATTCCGCGGAAGTAGATTCCTCGGAGGCAGGTTCCTCAGCAGGCGCATCAGCCGCTACAGTCTCTTCAGCGTTCACGGAGGGCTGAGTCTCAGCAGGTACAGCGCTACCCTCATCGGTGCTCTCAGGCGCGGCAGAAGGCACAACGGACTCTGCGGGCGCGTCAGTAGCGGGCGTAGTTTCGGGGAGCAGTTCAATAACCTGTTCAGACATACCCCTATTAAAGCATCTCGCGTGCGCAAACACCGCGGCCGCTCCCCCAAGCTTCACATACGCTGTGAATTTGAGTCTCAAACCGCTAAATCTGGGGCTTCGCTCATTAACAGCTGTGTGTGAGCTGATACCGTTAAATTCATGAGTAATGAACCCGTACAGGACACGCGCAGCACCGCAGACCGGGCACCCGCGCCCCTTCCCTACGCCGGAGCCATCCGCTGGCTCGGTGCAGGCGGCGCGATTCTCGCCCTGCTCTGTCTGCTCACCGGAGTTACCATGCTCGTGATGAAGTGGGTTGGGGCAACGCCGCCCGCCCTCATGAGCCAGATTCCGCTGGTCCTCCTCCCCGTCGCCTTTATTGCCCTCATGGCCGCACTGATTCTGTCGGTCATGCGCCGCAACAAGGCATAAAGATTTGAGCCGCAAGCTCACACACATCATTCACTTATCAAGTACAGCCTGCCATTCAGAGAGAAAGATAGAGTATGTCTGCTGAAGCAAAACTCCTAGTCGTCGATGACGAGTTCAACATTCTTGAACTGCTCGCCACCTCCCTGCGTTTTGCCGGTTTTGAAGTAGTGACCGCCGGCAACGGCCGCGAAGCCCTCGAAAAGGCACACGCCGAAAACCCCGACCTCATTGTCCTGGACGTCATGATGCCCGGCATGGACGGCTTCGAGGTGACCCGCCGCCTGCGCGAAAACGGCACCACCACCCCCGTGCTCTTCCTGACCGCAAAGGACGCCACCGAGGACAAGGTGACCGGCCTGGGTGCCGGTGGCGACGACTACGTCACCAAGCCCTTCTCCCTCGACGAGGTGATCGCCCGCATCCGCGCCATTCTGCGCCGTAGCCGCAGCGTCCAGGACGAGGACGACGCCGTACTGCGCGTTGACGCCCTCACCCTGAACGTGGACACCCACGAAGTGTTCCTCGGTGACGAAGAGATTGATCTCTCCCCCACCGAGTTCAACCTGCTGCACTACCTGATGCTCAACGCCAACCGCGTGCTGTCCAAAGCGCAGATTCTCGACCACGTGTGGGAGTACGACTTCAACGGCGACTCCTCCATCGTTGAGTCCTACATTTCGTACCTGCGCCGCAAGATCGACAACAACCGTGAAAACCACGAGCCGCTCATCCACACCAAGCGCGGTGTGGGCTACATGATTCGCGGTTCTCGAGGCTAACGTGGCGCTCAAACCCCTCGACCGGATCCCCCAGTCTCTCTCCCTTCGCACCCAGCTGGTGCTCATCACCTCCATGCTCATCGCCCTCTCCATTGCGGTGACGAGCCTGGTGGCGATTTCCGCTCTGCGCGCCCAGATGGTGCACCAGCTGGACGAAGAGATGAAGAACAGCGCCCCCTCACTCGTGCAGCTGGCGACCGTGCGCCCCTCCGGCAATCAGGAACAATCCCTGAGCACCTACCGCCTGTACCTGCTCGACAAAGACGGCAACGTGCTGTACTCGCTCAAGTCCGAGGACAGCGGTCAGTTCAGCGAGCCGGCGTTGCAAGGCTGGACCGAAGAGAAGGTTCGCAAGCAAAACGAGGAGGCGGTCACCGTCAACGCGGTGGGCAGCTCCTCCGATTGGCGCGTGCTCGCCGTGCCCATTGAGTCAAACGACTCTTCCGGACTGCCGGAGGCGGCATCCCTAATCATTGCCATGCCGCTGAAACAAACGAACCAGGTGGTCGCCCTCGTGGGCGTGCTGACCTTCGCGTTTGGTCTGGCGACTCTCGCCTCCGCGATTGCGATGACCTGGGTGATTGTGACCCGCACCTTCGAGCCGCTGGCTCGCGTGGAGCAGACCGCCGCCAAGATCGCTGCCGGTGACCTCTCTCAGCGTATTGAGGACTACAACCCCAGCAACGAGATTGGTAACCTCGCGGTTTCGCTGAACACGATGCTCACCCAGATTGAAATGCTCTTCAAAGCCCGTGAGAAGAGCGAGGCGAAAATGCGCCGCTTTGTGGGTGACGCTTCGCATGAGCTGCGCACCCCGCTGGTCAGTATTCGAGGCTACTCGGAGCTGTACCGTCAGGGCGCGCTACCGACCGATGAGGCTGTCGCTACCGCGATGAGCCGCATCGAATCGGAGTCCAAGCGTATGGGCCAGCTCGTGGAAGACCTGCTGACCCTGGCACGTATTGATGAGCGCCGCGAATCCAAGCTGGCGCCCTTCGACCTGTTCAACCTGGCGGTGGACGCTAGTAACGACGCCTACGCTACGGCGCCCGATCGTGCGGTGTCCCTGGTGGGTCTGAACGAAGAGGTGGCGCCGACCTCCGCAACCGTGCTCGGCGACGAATCACGCATGCGTCAGGTCGTGGCGAACCTGCTGACCAACGCCATGCGTTACACCCCCGACGGCTCTCCCCTGGAGATTGCGGTGGGCGTGCGCGAAGAGGTTCCCGGCTTCCCGCTGTCCGTGCTGGAGGTGCGCGACCACGGCCCCGGTATTCACGGCGAGGACCGCGAGCGCGTGTTCGAGCGTTTCTACCGCACCGACGCTTCGCGTTCGCGTGAGACCGGCGGTACGGGCCTGGGCCTGTCCATTGTGGCCGCAATTATTGAGCAGCATGATGGCAGGATTCATATTGAAGAGACCGATGGTGGCGGTGCTACCTTCGTGATTTCTTTGCCGTTCTATCCGCCGCCCGTCTCGGACGATCAGCTGATGAAGTAACACTGAGGCATAAACCCCCGGATTGTAAAACTTGAGTGTTCTACGGTTCGGGGGTTTTGCTGTGCCCTGCAGGTGGAGTTAGGAGGCGGGGTTAGGAGGCGGGACGATAACTCGCCGCGGCGCGTCATGGCGGCGTCATTTTCGGGAGGGTTTTCGATTTTTTCGAGATGCCGGAGTGAATCTGGCGGGTTTATCCACAGATTTAATGAATCATGGTTTTTTAGCTCATTTGATGCATTTTGAAAGATATAGTGATAACAAGCTTCCGGTCAGGAACTCAACCCTTCCAGAGATCCAAACCCCAAGCGCCACCACGGGGCACCCGCCCCACCCATCTCACATATCTCAAAGGAGAAAAACCATGGCACAGTTCAATGTCGATTCCGAAGTCATCGCAGCCAAGAGCGCACAGGCACGATCCTACGTCGCATCCATCACCGCAGACGTCAACGGTATGACCGCATCCCTGCACGATCTGCAGAGCTCCTGGACCGGCTCTGCATCCGCTAACTTCCAGGGCGTGTTGGACCAGTGGCACGCAACCCAGCGCCAGGTCGAAGCATCCATCACCCAGATTAACGAGGCACTCACCCGCGCAGGCGTGAACTACGCAGACACCGAGCAGGCTAACGCCTCCATGTTCGTCGGCTAAGGGGTCGGGGCAATAAGCCCAGAAGCCCACCCGCAGGCAGGTGGCAGACCGGGCGGTTTAAAGGTCCCGGCCGCACGGCATACCGCCCGCCGGATTCGCCAGAAGGCGGCGAACATCTATTAAGAAAAACCCCGCCGCATCCTCGAAGTGAACTGCGCCCCGAAACTTGGACGCGTTTAATAATAGCCGCTACGCGGCCTCCT